>JAABUR0100003595.1_pt1 | contig 21607 bp, 20 predicted proteins | sample 5560091 | NCBI WGS metagenome assembly JAABUR01 (sample SAMN10711879, study PRJNA513375) | rock metagenome | isolation source: Antarctica rocks | place: Antarctica: Victoria Land, University Valley sud
ATAGTTATGTCGGACGAGAAACCTCATACTTACCAGCCAGTATCACCTGTCGACGCCGACCATTCAGTAGACGACAAGGAAACCAAAATTCCACAAGTGATTGTGCGGTCACGGAGATCATCGACTTCATCCTCGGGGCTTACATTGAGGACGCCGAAAGCGGCACGCTTCACTGAAGCAACGTCTGTCAACTCGCCCATCGACCCAACCGCAACAGGTCGTTCTCCCTTTGCCGACCCTCGTCCTCGAACAACCTACCTCATGCCTCAACCTCAACCTTCCGACGTTGGCTTCGGCTATGTCGCGGATAACCAAGCCTCGAAACACTCATCCTACGCTGGGGTCGAGGTACCTCTTACCCCAGCGTCACCCTTGAAAAGCGCCTTAAAGCCTCCCGGGACGCCAGGACGCTTCATGAATCCCTTAAGCCCTACCTTCAAAGAAGAGCAGGTACTGGAAAAGCAGGAAGAGAGCACAGATAAGCAGAATGCGAAAGACCTGAAAGTCAAGACTCGCGTGCGAATGGCCAAGATGGCTCTCCGGGGCGTCAACTTCAGCTGCAGTCTCATCGTTCTCGCTATGCTCTCCACATCTCTAACCATTTTCAACGCCACAAAAGCTATCCCACCAAGGAGTAACCTCCCACCGTGGGCTCAAGGCACAAAGACCTGGCCACAAATCCTTCTGCTCTGCATATCCTGCGTATCACTGGTCTTCACCATCTGCATCCTGGTAGCATATCGAAAAGGCGGTCACAAGCGAGCTCAGAAAGCTGCTGCATACTATACCATGTTTGCCGTTGGATTCTTCTTGTTCAGCACAACCATGTGGATCATTGGCGCCGCCGTTTTGCATCAGGCCAAAGCAGGTGGCAATGGCAAAGACGTTTGGGGATGGTCTTGCAAAGGTGGCAAGCGTCAAACACTCTTCCAGGACGAAATCGATTACAACCTGATATGCAGACTGCAGGTGAGCACACCCCTTCTAAAGATTAGCCTAAGATACCGAAATGCTAACAAAGCCCCCAGTCCTGGTCCCTCGTCTGCGCCATCATCGAAATCGTCGTCGAAGTCATCACCATCACCATCTACGCCGTTGTCTTCTACCGCTTCCATTCAAAACGCAAGCTCCACAAATCGATGGACCTGCGCGACCGCGCCCGCTCAGACCTCTATCTCGCACAGCTCCGCTCCCAATCTGCCCCCAACACCCCCGGCTTCCAAAAGACCCCCATGTCCCCCTCCTTCCCCGCGCACCTGCACGGCAATGACCCCCACTCCGCCGCCGAAAACGGCGAGTACCACGAACGCACCCAATTCGCGCAAAAGCACCAGAGCTTCGCCCAGCCAAAACCATTCACTTTACAACCCCCACCTATCCGCGTGCAAAACGCCACCCCCGCCATGTCGCAAGATGGCTTCGAGCCCGCCCCCGCCCCCAAGGTCCAAGAGCACGTCCCCGCCGCCCCGGGCGAACAGGTCTACGACTCCGTCCCGATCCCTGGCGCCTACGCCAGCCCGATCGCGAGCCCAGCCTTCCACCAGCCGCAGAGCATGAACTTCGGCGCGGCGCAGCTTGGGCAGGCGTATACGGCGGAGAGCAGGATCGAGAGCCCGCCGTCGAGTCCGAGATTGCCGAGAGCGGGATTGCGGTAGTGGCCGTTGCTGGGCATTTTTTATTCGGGGAAAATTGGGATTGGGGCGTGGCTAATGGGTTGGGATTTGGGGCGTCGTTCGCTTGCGTAGCTACCTATACCTTTTCTTTCGTTATTTTTATACATGGACATGTATTTGTGGGTTGGGGAGTTTTAATCGGATGATCTACTCTCCGTCTGCCCAAGGTTTGGTTGGGGGAGTGGGGTGGGGGCATGTTGATCATGTTTGATGTAGCATTGTTGCTAGTTGAATGAGGCAAGGAAGATGATTAAAACTTCTCTTGGCTCTGTTGGGTTGAATGTAATACCTATGTAAGAGACTACCAGTAACTAACTTCTTATCAGGGATTAGGGCACTCGTTTAGAATGACTGCATTTGTTCAATGCTTTTCAGAAAGACTCCCGTTTCCTGGCCTGGTCTATAATAACTGCCTTCTATTCCTGATGTATCCCCATCTAAACCTCCCCCCTCACCTCACCGGATACAACCCCCTCCCCCCCATCCTCCGCTTCACCTCCTCATAAACCACCTCCGGCGTCCCCACCGCCCCGACCTTCTCCACCTTGCCCTGCTTCTCAAAATACGCCACCACCGGCATGCTCGTCTCCTCGAACACTCTGAACCGCTTCTTGATGCTCTCCTCGTTGTCGTCGGCGCGCCCGGACGTTTTGCCCCGGTTGAGCAAGCGCTGCTGCATGACGGATTCCGGGCACGAGAAGAAGAGCGTGAAGAGGCTGGGGCAGACGGAGGATTCGAAGTGCAGGGCTTGGTCCATTTTGCGGGGGAAGCCTGGTGTGGAGACGGCGGTTTGTGTTAGAGGAGAGGGTTGGTTTTTTGTGGGGGGGAGGAAGGGTGGGCGGACTTACCGTCGATTAGAAAACGACCCTTGGCGCCCTCTTTCCCGCCCATGACCTCCGTCATCGCGTTTTCGAGCAATTGCACCGTTACTTCCATTGGTACGATGATGCCTTCCCTGATGTGCTCTTTGATCATCTCGCCAAACTGGCTGCCTTTTCTTTCTTGCTCCGCTCTTAGCAGATCTCCGGCGGATAAGTGTGTGAAGCCGTAGTCGCGGACAAGATTTTCGCATTGCGTGCCTTTTCCCGCGCCGGGGCCGCCCAGGACGTAGATTACAGAGACGTTTCCGGGGGAGAAGGTGGGGGAGGATTTTTGGGGGGCGGAGAGGAGGGGCTTTTGAGACGGAGTGGTAGGTGGCATTGTTGGTTTGGTTGTTGGGGAGGGTTTAGGAGGCAGTGAGGGCGTTTTCACGTGGGACCGCAGGAGTTTAGGAGGGTGTTGAGGAGGACGTTATGTTCTTGGAGCGCGGTTTCGGAGGGGCTTCGCTGGCGCGGGACTTCACCATTAAGACGTAAGATATTGTGCCTGCGACGAAGATTGCGGCAAAGGGCCAGATTTTGAAGGGTTGAGCAGCGGGGTTGGAGGGTTTCCCTAAGGCGTAGGTCCGGCGTAGTGCGGATTGGTGGTTGCGAGAGGTTGAGGGGGGGAACTGCGCTCTTCTGGCAAGAAGGAAGCTGAATGGTCGTACGTACATGCGGTTTATCTGTTAGGTAGGATGCAGCTTTGTGATACCAGGTAGCTGTTGGTAGAGATAGGCGGGTTCTACGCATGACTTCACTTCCGCACGGATCATCTTCCAACCCACCGTAACCCTAACACGCCATGGTCCTCCTCCTCCTCCTCCTCCTCCTCCACCTCCTCCACTCCTGCTCCTGACGTCCACGACATCCTGAATATGATCATATTGTGAATATTCACTCACTCCACGTAACAAGGGCGCCCGCCTCCAAGTGTTCTAGCTTCTCTCGGCCCCGTTCGAATGTCCGTAAACACCATGATGTCCTAGATTATCAAAGAGACATTGGTAGATGTGCCATGCCTGGACATATTCGCCTGCAACTATTCTATTTCAACCACATGCCAGACCTTAGTACACCCCTGTGAAGTTTTCCTTTTAGCTATGTCGTCGAACCCATCAAGAAGCTCAGCCAATTTCCGCAGTCGTCAATTCCATTTATCCCACATCATCGTCATAGCCGCGTGAACAATCGAGGAAGTTGCCAACGCTCTTGAGATCTCGTTTCTTGGCTTTTGTTCCGATTCGAGACATGTCAAATACTGTTCTGTCCGGATAGCTCCATGGAAATCCTTTAGCAGACCCCTAGGGCTTTGCTTCCATCCTGATAATGGAAGTACATATCCAAGGGTTTTTTTTGGCTTTGCTCTCACTTCAACTTCGTGGCTGGCCATAGGCGTCACTTGCCCGGCAATGGTACAGAGTTTTGAAGCTGTCTTGCCGACATTTACAGCAGTAAAGGCTGCAAATAACGTTACGATTCACGGTAACGATACAGAACAATTCTCGACCAAGAATAACACACAGATATCGCAGCAGTGAAGGCCAGAAATTGATTGTTGCCCTTGCTCGTTCACTTGCCGACAATACCTTAGGATCCTGGTTGCTATTGAGTTCATTGATGTTATTCACATTCTCCGAGCGCTGCCCACCGCTCAACAATCGCAGTACCCTTGACCCTTCATCTCCCATTCACAACTTCCTACTCCTACTATTATCCTTAGTCGCAGTCCGTCGCAGTCCGTCTATTGCGCCAATGAATAGTTGGAAATCTCGATCTGAACCTCCTTCTCCTTCTCCTTCTCCTTGATATTTCCATTCCTAACCCACATCCACATCCAAATCCAAATCTTTGGCTCCTTCCACTTTGGTATCCTCCAACCCCACTTTTGCGCCTGAACCTCGGCCTTTCGAGCAACTGCCACAATGGCGAAGAAAAACGGAGGCTTACGCGAAATAACGAAAGCACAGGCCGGAAAGCGTGCGCAGATCGAAAAGCTCATCGACTCGGAGCGCAAAAAAGCGCATTTCGACCCGGCCACTCCTCGACCTTATGCTTGTTTCGCCGTTCGCCCCATTGTCCGTCTTCCAGGGCAGTCCTTGACCAGTGTATCTGGCAACCAAGCTGGCCGTCGTCCTTACCGGAAGAGTGGTCGTCCTCCACTGCAAGTCATCCCGCGTCCCATTCCGGCGCCCCAAGTCCCAATCCCCAAGTCTACCGGTTGTCCGCTGAGAATCTCGGTGAATCTGCCGCTGCCGAAGCCAGCGCCAGAACCAATCGCGTGCAAGCAGTTCAACTTCCTGCTCCTACCCGGCGAGCTCCGCAACAAAATCTACAACTATGCGTTCCCCGAGGAATTCTTCCAGCTTCAATGGATTGAGAAAACAGACAGCTACCTTACCTATTCTCTTCCCAAACGCGGCAAAATCGGCCCTTGCCTCGGTCCATCTGCTGGTCGACGACGCCGCTTGTTCGACTACCCGCGTCGCGTGCGTAGCAAGGAGGTCATCCCACCGTACCGCCTCTCTCCAGGTCCCGCTGCCCTGCTCCTCACTTGCAAGAAAGTCAACGAGGAGGCCACAGCAATCTTCTATGCCTCGAGCACCTTCTCCTTCAAAGCGCCAAACATCCTCCGCGCCTTCCTCAAACCCTTAAGCCCCACGGCCAGAGATGCCATCTGCAGCATCGCCATCAAACACTATACCGCGGGCAACCCCCGCTACACCGATTTTCAGCAGTGGAAACGCACCTCCGACAGAAACTGGGACGACCTCCTCTGGGACGCCGCCGACGCTCTCGTCAGCCTCGACCACCTGAGTATCGACCTCACCATCAACGACGTCCCTGTCTTCTTCGGCCCAAATGTTAGCTGGAAGGTGCCCTTCCTGGCGTTCCAGGAGATGGGAATCAAGAAGTGCGAAGTCACGCTGAGGAACTTTACGACGCCACCGGCGGTACTAGAGGTGGAGCAGTATGTCTTGAGAAAGGAGATTCTGGGCAAGGAGTTTAGGGAAGAGGATGAGGTTGAGGCGGAGAGGAAGAAGGCATTGGCGGCGTTGGCGGGGAAGAGGAGGAGGGTTAGAGTGATGAATCTGGTGAATGGGTGACGTGATGGGGTGGCGAAGAGGTTTAAGGGGAAGGCGGGGTGGCTTGGATGCGACCGAGGGTGGAGAGCAGCGAAGTTGAGACTTTCGGATTACCATAGAGAGGATAGGAGCATTTCAGACGACACGGTCCCACAACATCTTTTACCCGAAGCACCACTCGCCCATACATTTCCTTGCAACCACCCACGATCGCGTGGCATCTATGTCGATTCAGCACATCCGTCCCAAACATACTTATCCAACCCAAAAAGGGAAACCCATTCTTTCTACCAACACACTTGGTTCACACATACTTACCCACAAACAGCTACAGTAGCTCAAACATACTTAGCTCAGCTTTACCTCTTGGTTCGAGAACCCTCGGCTTCTCTCTTGTCATCAGATTTACTTCAGTTCAGTTAGTCAATAGAAAATCAAATGTATCTGATTACTTCAGTTCAATTAGTCAATAGAAATCAAATACGAGTATATATCTAAACGATCTATCGCTTCGGTATGCCCTTCGGAGCTCCGTAACCGTAACCGTAGCCATCCGCGTATCGAAAGCCATTGCCGTTCTCTGGTTTCTCGGCTTGTGTTGCGTCTCCACTTTCTCTCTGCCCTTTTTGGAGTTGGAGCTACTTACTACCTCTGATGCACTTTTAATCTTCGGCCTCCCCACCCAGCTGTACCTTTTCTCTTTCCCTTTCCCTCCTCCACCTTTTCCCTTTCTGCCGCTCCCACTCCATCTCACCCCACCCCCCCCCCCACAAAAAATTTCTCATCCCCAGTTTCACCCGCACTCACCTGTTCCCCCCTTCCCCTTTCCCCTTTCCCCTCTCCCTATCCCCTCGTTCCCCCTCCCTCTCATACTCCCTCGATGTCACCCTCTCCCACACTTTCGCCCCTTACATCCCGCTACATTTTCTGTTTTCGTTTTTTTCGCTTTTGGGCAAGGGTGTAGATCTTGGGTGGATTCGACGGTATTTACCATCATCATGGCGGTTTAATATTCTTGGCGGTTGTGTTTGAGTGAAGGAGAGCGAATTAAGGGTTACTGGGCCTGAAAGAGATAAAGGTGAAAGCCTGGGGCGAGACTCACAATGTCCTAGATCTCCAAAAAGGACCGTAACTCATAAATCCTACAGGTGGAGAACTTCCAGTTTTCATATAATAGCAATACTTTGTTCGTATGTAATTAACTGACGTTACAGGAGTCACGGCCACTCGGACCACAAACGTACACTTAACACGGCATCGCCAGCCAGAAAGCCTCCAGATAAGAAAAGTACTCCATGTACAATGCACATAGCAAACACCCACCTTGAGGGAATCTTGCTGAGTGTGAGAAAACGCCATCAAGAAACCAGGTATATCACGGCGCCCATCACCAATTCATACCAAGTCCCCAATTCACATCATACTCCAGAGAGTCGCATCGGACCAATCAAGCAGGGACTGGGCTATGCTGGGATTTTTCCCTCCTCTCCTGTAGCCATTTCATCACAAGTCCTACATCTTTGATCACGGCCCCAGGGACTCCCAGCTTCTGCATCCACATTGGCAGCCAGCCCTTTGCATCACTAGCTGTCGCCATGGTCCAGGTAATTTCCTTCTTCGCAGCGATTTCCTCTTGTTTGTCCATCAAGCAGCGCTCGACGCTGGTGTAAATGCTGTTTCCGAAGCCGATTAGTCCTAATTTTTCAAATCACATTATTGCACGGTCAAGATCTAACATACCCAAGCACAGGCTTCTTCTTCTGCAGTGCACTTCTACCTTCTTTGAGATTGCGGCCGTTGCTATAGAAGGCTTCCGGAAGCGATTCGAGATTAACGGGTATTTGGACGACCACGAACTCGGCCGCGCCTGTTTCAGCAGTGATGACAAGGACAGGGAACACACGAGGCGCCAGTGGAAAAGGAAGTTTGTGGCACATCTCGTAGACTAGTAAACGGTCGAGTATTAGCATTATTCCTGCTAGAAGCGATATGGAATGTACTGGGAATCTCGGGAGATACTCACTGCCCATCGTGATATGTCTATAGTTACCTATGGCCAAATTATATGGCGTAGGCCGCAAGTCCCAGTCTAGTACTTTGAAATCATCGAAAACATCCGGTGTGTACTCTCGCTCATGCTGCGAATGGTCTGCTCGCAAAGCGAAGTCAAACTCTGAAAATTCTGCGCTACCTTTTAGATTCTGATTTGTATGTGTACTGCTTCGCGCAAACCATGCCTCGCTAGGTGGTTTGATGCCTGGGGGGCCTTTTCGAGGAATCCTTGGCCTTTCCCAGGGGATCTGGGAGAGCTCGTTGCCAGAGATAGTCCGCTTCAATAGTCTAACTTTGGCAGTAGAAGGAGATGACGACTTCAAACTACCTTCGAAGAATGTGCGGGGGATGGTTATGTCGACGAATGTTGTTGCCTCGTCGAGAATCGCTTTGATGAAAGGGATTAGATTAGGGCGCCCGGTATGATCAAAAGTACTGGCGTCTGACGATATTCCGTCGTCTGGGTTGTGGAGACTGTCCGGGGTTGATTCTGTAGAGCCGTATAATGGATCTGGATCCTCGCCTGGTGAGCTGAAACCATCCTTTAAGTCGGCGGGAGTATCCATTTGGACATTGGGCCGGTTTTGTGAGACGTTGGAGACATCTCTCAGAGCTTGTGGATTGCCTGCCGGCCGAGTGCCATTCTTCCTGTCTGCCCTACCAATGCTATTCCGAAATCGGGTTTCTAGTGCTGGATGAGATGGTAGTTCGTCTAGCTGGAGAGGAATGAGACGGATGAAACTGCCCAATGGTCCCATTGTAAAATGAAAGGATTGTCCTGTTAGTGAATAACACGACTGTAAACTACGATTGCTCGTTCAGAGAGAGTGTGACGTTTGAAGGAAAAAGCGATGCAAGTAAGAGATGTTGTACAGATAAGTCTCACTGGTTGTCGATAAGCTACAAGCAAGTATAGTGATGTAAGTAGAAGAAAGAAGAAGAGGAAGTGGATGACGAGGAAGAATCTTTTGAGGGTTTGATTGGTTGCCGTTTAAGGAAGTCGTCGTCCATGGGGAAGGAGCGACATGCGCGTCCTCGTAGGGCGACGCGGGACTCGGCAATCTCGAGTCAGGGAGGCGGCGGCCTTGATACCTCTGTTGGACAACTATTCCTAAGATTTCTATGCGATACCAGTTTATTCAACATATCTATTCTTCGGCAGACATATGGACTCTGAGCGCATCTATGCTTGAATCTGCCACAAAATCTGCGACAGATATGGCAACACAAATACGAGAAGTCTTGTTTCAGTGTACATATTCACCATGCTAGGGGTACACCATGTATCGACGGTGTGCATCTCCAAACAAACAATATACAGTGGATCTCCTCCCTGCCCGATTGGATCTACCTTGACAGTGTCCATCAATGCCGACAAGTTGTGGAGAAGGCACCGTAGTCGTCTATACCATATCGACATCGCTTATATACCCCTATCACTTCCTCGTGGTTCGATTCTCTTCCAGCCTGCGCTTGCGCCGCACCTGTACCTTTCTCCTCTCTCCACCATCCACCTTTTGACCTCTTTTGACCTCCCACATTCCTTCTTGTACTTTGATCGTTGCAACGCTGCCTCCTGTGCCCTCCACTGGCTGGACATATGGCCCTACAATCGTGTGCGCCCCAACTACCTTCATCCCACCAACCGGGTTTACCTCTTCCAATCGTAATCCTTGAACCGGTGCCTCGGATGGTAGATTGACGACAAGCTTCTTTTTCACAGGAATACGTGTCGGCGCAGCCGGAGTGCCATCTGACACCTTGTGTCGAGGCACCTCAATGACCCGAATTTGTGCTGCCGCATCAACAACATTATTTAAATCACCACCAACGCCATGCAACCCCTTTCGGAATCGGTCTCTCCACCAAAGTAAATATCGTCGACTTCTAGCAGGCTCAACACCAAGCTCGCGTAGCTGAGAGGATGTGAGTGAGAATAACGATTGCCATGTCGGTATCTTTGCGGCATGCTGAGAGAGGCCTCGCCCGATTAAGGTGAGGAAAGTTTTCGCGTCCGGGACAAACGGGGTTGGCGGTGGGATTTGGCTGGTAGAAACTTGTTGGTGAAGCTGGCGAATGCATCGCTGAGGTCTGTATATGGAGGCAAGTAATGTGGAGGGTAGCGAGGACAATTTAATAGGACGGGCGGCCATGCCACTGGTCTGTGAGGTATTGTCGTCGTGGAATCCACCTGATCAGGATGTTTATAATTTGTTGAAAGCGGTGACAAAGTTACTGAGTTGACATGTCGGCATCAGCCCTACGATTATATAAGCATTTTTGTGTCAAATTGAGGCTCTTAGTCCATTTATGCCCACCACTCTCGCTATTCTTGGGGGTTGGACCTCCATCCTAGGTGAGTATTGTACGCTAGACTGATGCCGTGAAAAGTCTTGAGATCGATTGCAGCTGTAAAGGTACCATGGCGGTCTCACCGCAGGTTATCCAGAATGGCGCAGCCAGTGTCAATATCACGGCCTCTAAAACCAAGGCGTTGGCTGTCAGGACAAGTTCGATTGGAAGTGGTCAGGTCGAGCAACGGACCCTAAAACCAAGAGGTGCAGAGTTAGCAGAGCAGCTTAACGAAGAAACGAAGCAGAAATATGTCAAGGGTGCGCCATCGATGCTCTCTATTCCGATCTCTACGCTATCTAATATCGTGTAGATAAGAAGGTCGGTGAGGGAATGTATGCAAATGTCTATTTAGGGCATCTCAAAGCAGATCCTAGCTCTCTTGTCGCCATTAAGAAGATTAAGGTTAATACGGAATATAAAGATGGTCTCTCTATGGACTCCATCCGAGAAGTAAAGTATTTGCAGGAGCTCTCTCACCCCAATATTATTGCACTTCACTCTGTGTTTTCGTCAAAGAATCAGAATCTCAACCTAGTTCTTGAATATCTACCGCGTGGTGATTTAGAGATGCTCATTAGAGATAGCGAGGGCATACGATACGGGACGGCGGAAGTTAAAGCTTGGATGGGCATGCTTGCTCGTGCGGTGTGGTTCTGCCATGAGAATTTCGTACTACACCGCGATATCAAGCCTAACAATCTGCTCATCGCAGCTGATGGAGAGGTCAAGCTTGCCGATTTCGGTCTGGCAAGATCATTTTCAGATCCGTATCGTGCCATGACAAGTCAAGTCATTACGAGGTGGTACCGGCCACCAGAGCTGCTTTTCGGAGCTAGGTACTATTCCGGAACCGTCGATGTCTGGTCAATGGGTCTGGTTTTCGCTGAACTCATTCTGCGAACCCCTTTCGTTGCTGGAAACACCGACATGCATCAAATCGAGCTGATATGCCAGGCGATTGGAACCCCGACTGAGGATATTTGGCCTGGCGTCTCCGAGTTGGAAGGCTTTGTGCCGTTTGATAAAGTGCAACCTGTCCGCGGAAAAGACGCCTATTTGGCCAGTGGATTTGCTACCGTTGGTCCTGTGGGGGTGGATCTTCTCCTATCGATGTTGACTTTAGATCCTCGCAAACGAAGTACGTCACGCCAGGTCTTAGAGCATAAATGGTGGACCAGTGATCCACGGCCTACTTTAAAGGAGGATCTGCCCCGGAAAGGCGGGGGACCACAGAAAATGGGCGACGATCTAAAAATGAGAGGCGGAGAAATAGAAGACGGCAGGGCAGACAAGGTAGCTAGGAAGCTGAACTTTGGTACGATGAAATGAGGAATTGAGGATTTGAAATTGCGCCGACGTCTATAATTGGCTCTCCAATCTGAAGGAATCATGCCTCAATCCGTAGCGCAGAATCATTGGTCAGACAAGTTTCGACCTTTAATGAGCTTCCTCCGGAGCATCGTCGCTATCATCGCACTGCAGCCCATGGAATTCACAGGACGTCTTTCCTCAAACCGTAGGTAGTCTTGGTAGTGTCTTCCCCATCGTGATCTTCGATGGTGTGTCGTTGGCTGTCAACCATACAGTAGTCGAGCTCTTTAGCTCATTCGCCGCCTCGGCCCCTTTGTGAACCAACAATGGTCCATGCGTCTTTGTCTCGGGGCAAGGCGCAAGGATTGAGTGCATGGGTTAGGAGAGGTGATGGCGATCATTGCAGGGGGCGGTCCCAATTGGAAAATCAGAACTCTTTCACTTTTTTGTGCAGAAAATCCACCTCGTCCCCACGTCGAGCCAATTCAAAAAGCTTAATGTGCATGCATTTGGGCCGTTGCGCATTGGACTGCATTCATCACAAAGAGCGCAGGAGACTGAATTCAGACCAGTATGGAGTTAACAAGTGAAAGCCACATACTGGTCCAACACATCTTTCTTGTTTTTAATCCCCTGTTTCGTGGGGAGCGTTCGGTTGGTTGGCCGGGACGTGGAGTTGGAGTTGGTGCTTGCATTGAAAAAGATTAAGGTTCGTGTCGAAGCATTGCCCTGAGTAAGGTACCGTAGTACGGAGAAACATTAAAATGGTCAACAGTTGATCATACGGTACGGGTACAGACCACGGTACTACTAGAGATACCCCTTTCCATAGCCAAGGGTCCATTGGTCCACTGGTACGGTGAGATGGTGCATGGTAGTGGAAATTGTACTACCTGGAGTTAGCCCTAGTACCGCAGTAGGTACCGCCCCAGCTACCGTGTATGGCATCAAAATATATATCATCTCCTCGTCGTCAGGGGTGGTTCTTACCAGGTAGAGGTACTCTTCATTCTTTGCATCCAGCTTGACGCAATCGACACATGGTATCAGCAAAGTTGTTCCTTCTCAGTACTTCTCTATCCTAGGGAAAAGTACAGTATCATCCTTACTCCTTAGTTTCATTGGAACGTAGGTAGCCAACAAGGCTTAAAGATCGGGTTCTCGTGCAGAACGCTAGTGTACAACTGCCTATCGCTCCCTTGGTGGCATATGCCGACAAAACGCTCAAAACGTTCACAACGCTCATCTTTGCCTCATCCAACGGTCAATCATAATAACAACATATCCTTCCACCCATTGTTACTTGGAGGCTTGATTGAAGGTCGCTGAATCTGCGATTCTTTGTTCTGCTGTCAGACTTTCTTGTGCGGCATACAGTATCTAAAGTGACCAGAGTGTGACAATCCGCGAGTCACACCATCCACCGCGACTTCCGCGTTCAACATACAACTGACTGAGATTCGACTTCAGGTCGGGGAAAGTATTAAGGAAGACTTTCAGCATATTACATCATGATTGGAGAAAGTGTACTATCATTACTACGATTCTAAAAGGGGACAGAGATCGGAAAAGGCGATTGCGCAACCGTATTCAACCATCACCCTGTCCAGGAGCAGCCTGTGCAAAATTGTTGCGCTGGGAAAGTTCTTCACATACTGAGTGTCAATCCCAGCGACTCGAAAATCATCGCTTCTCGGACGTGCATTGCAGGCGCATGTACGGATGTGTATGCGAGATACCTTATCTTACCCGAGAGACATAACGGCACGGTTTGGACGATACCCCCGCACAATTGTTCCCAGCTCGATATAACGCGGTACAATATCCAAGCACTTTTAAGCTTGAGGAGGAGCTGAGATACTTGAAGGCGAAGTCTACAACAGACAGAGCCGATCAACAACCAGAAAAAACACATCCCTTGTACACTCGGATCGGAAATCTGGTATACACAGGAAAAGCAGATGTGGGATCTAAAGCCACTGATGAGTTAGGAACAAAGGAATACCGAACCAAAACTTGTTTTGTGGATTGAAGTCTGACTTGTCCGTGGTTATCCTTCCCTCCATTCGATATGGCGACAGTCAGGATGTCTGAGCTATCTATGCCTCCACCAACCTCTGCCCTTCCTAATTTACCTGTTCTGAAGATGCGCAAAAGCCCTTCGGGTCTCCCAACAACCTCAACAACATCTCGATTCGCATCAATGTCTCAAACTCCGGTGAAGCTTGCTCTACGAACCCCCTCAAGACTGGTCAGGCCGGCTCTTGCCCCAGAAAATCTCCAAACAAGTTCGACACCTGAAGTTCCGACGCTGCGATCCTCGTCGATGAGTCCGGAACACGATCTTGGCTCCCCTGGCAAGGAAGTTCGACGGTCAATTAGTATTGCGGCTTTTCCCCAGCCACCTAAAATCGGCAGAAGGATCGCTACAGACGCCAAGTCTCTGCGGTACGCCCCTTCACCAATGTCAGAGCAGAACAAGCGGGGTTCGGCTGAATCAATGGAATCTGGTAGACCTGCTAGCAGCTCAAGAGCGAAAAAGCCAAGGACATCACCTGATTCGCTTGGCCGGTCGTTTGCCGCGTCCGCCTCTTTGAGCTTGACAAACGGAAGTGGTGACGGAAGATCAATAACCGGTGCTCCGGGCACTAGAGGCTCAGATGGAGTGGTCAGTGTGGCTTCGCCAGCCCACAGTAGGAGCTCATCAGCTCAGGGCTCATGTTCAACGTCTGCTACAACCTTCGACGACGTAGACGAAAGTGCCAGAAGAGGGCGTGCAGAGGCGGACGATTCGGCAAAAGATGGCAAAAGACAGTCTGCTTCCAACGAGGGCAAGGGAAACGTTTTAGTCAGTGTTCGTGTAAGGCCAGATGCGGCTGCTAGCGGCGACAAGAAGTCTGACGGGGAATGGATGGTTGATGGCAGAAAATCCTTAGTGGCTTACAAAGGAAGAGAGGGAGGAAACTATTACTACGGTAAGTCGTCGAGCTTCGGAACGTCGTCACATCACTGACAGTTATGATTTAGACAACGTGTTTGCGCCTCATGATAAGAATCACAAAGTTTATGATGCATGTGCGAAACGGCTAGTGCGACGGGTTATGGAAGGCTACCATGGAACGGTTTTCGCCTATGGCATGACAGGTACTGGGAAGACCTTTTCGATGCAAGGAACAACAAATTCTCCTGGTGTAATACCTCTGGCAATCACCGATATATTTTCATACATTCGTGAAACGCCCCACCGAGAATTCCTGCTACGGGTTAGCTACCTTGAGATCTACAATGAGAAAATTAATGATTTACTGTCCCCGCCAGTGGTTGGCGGTATCGGACCGGGAGCAAGCCAGCCAGAAGAGATTAAGCTCCGTGAAGACAGCAAACGAGGCGTCTACGCTTCACCTCTGAGAGAGGAAATTGTGCAGAGTCCGACACAGTTGCTGCGGGTCATAGCTAGAGGCGATCATTCACGGAGGACCCGAAGTACTCAGTTCAATGCCCAGAGCTCTAGAAGCCACGCAGTCGTACAAATCGTGGTCGAAAGCAGAGAGCGTTCATCGTTAAGCGGAACCGCGGGAGAAATTAAACGAGCTCCTATGATGCCTGGAGGTGTCCGGGTTTCTACATTAAGCATGATAGATCTTGCCGGCTCAGAGAGGGCGGCAGACAACAAGGAACGCCGGACAGAGGGTGCCCACATCAACAAAAGTCTACTCACCCTGGGCACGGTCATCGCACGACTTTCCGGTCACAAAGACAACAACGGCAATCCAATGGACAAGGATGGAAAGCATTTACCGTACAGGGACAGCAAATTGACTCGGCTTCTGCAGCCAGCCTTGTCCGGGGATTCCCTGGTCAGTATTCTCTGCACGATACAGATTGGATCCACGGGTAGTGTAGCCGCCGCAAACGGCCATACTGGAGAAACTCTAAATACCCTGAAGTTTGCTGCAAGGGCAAAGAACAATATCGTAAGTCATGCAAAGAAGGCAGAGGAAGCCATAGGCACTGGGCCCGACGCCAGCAGAGGTCTACTGGAGCGATACCGTATGGAGATAGCGACCCTACGCAGTCAACTCGAGACGCAAAACACAATACAGGTTGAGAATGAGGAGAAAAAGTTGGAGAAAGAGGCCGAGCAGAGGCATGGAGAGCAGATGCTTGAGATGCAGCTTGCGAGGACAGCATTGAAGGAACGAATCGAACATCTCAATCGTTTAATATTGTCTTCCAAGTCAACCGGAGTCAACACGAACGGGAAACTGTCGTCCCTGAGCATGCACCCCAAATTGGAGTCTGCTTCCAGGTCGTTACGGTCATCAGCAAGCCATTCAACGCTTGGAGCAATGGATTCATCCAAGGCCAGAACTGTCTCGATAGGCTCAACGGTCACGATTAGTGGCCAAGCCAATAATGCGCAGTCACCGAGCTCCTCATTCGAGAACGAAGGCGAGGAAGAGGACTCGGCGGGCGAGTTTGGAGATGGCACCGCCACATCAAACGCACAGATTCGATCTCTCCAAGCAGACTTGACAGACAAAAACAGATACATCGCCACCTTGGAGAAGCGGCTGCTCCAAGCTCGACGATCAAGCCAACCGAGAACGTCATTGGCGCTTTCGCCCATGTCCCCAAAAATATCTAGCATTCTAGGGGAAGATGCCAGTGCGACGAATCTACTGCAGGAAAAGGATGTAGAAATTGCCGAGCTCCAGGCAAAACTCGACGACAAGGACCGCATGCTACAAGCTCTCCGATCTGCAGCCCGCAAACGTGATGTTGCAGACTTTTCACCGGATTCAAGGACAAGCACCCCGCTTGCGATCCGGGTGGAAAGCCAGCATCAGCCGCACTGCAGTAACGGTAGTGTAGGCCCCTTTCCGATTCCCGTCAGTCCGGTCCAATTACTCTCGCCGCCAAAAGACAAGGATGGGGTGAGGCGCGGCACAGACGAGGTGCAGAAGATGATCGACGAGATGATCCAGGGTCGCGTGGAGAGCGGGCAGCTGATCAAGAACTCCAAGGGAGTCGTCAGAGTGGCGTCGGAGAGGAAGAAAGAAAGCCTGTACGGGGTGCCCCGGATCGGAGCGCTCGCGGCAACACTCCGCCGGACGTCGACGCTGTCGGAAGCGGAACCGCCACCATCATGAGAGATGGTATCAAGGTTTCGGGAGTCGTACATTGTAGACACTACCTATCCATCCACCTGGCGCTTTTTCTTTCAGACACCCTGAGCGTTGACTACCCTACGATACCCCGAGAGCTCTACGGGCTGTATTTCTACGGCGTCTTGTGGAAAAGTGTTGCTCGTGCGATTTAACGTCACTCCCAGCGTCTTCAGGAACATATCCACAACACCGTTGATCTGCCATGGATAAAGGGAGTCGGCTTTGCTGAGCAGTTTGGTGGTCATGCGCCCCTTCGAGTCGGGTGTTGTCTCATCAATCCCAAGAACAATGGCAGACAGATGAACATTCGGACCTGCTTGCGCTCCACTGAATGCAAGGGCAGCGTTAAGCCTGTAAAAGGTCACTTGTTGCGCGTCTGTGATCGGGGACGCATCTTCGTCCTCTTGCTCATCTTCAAGCGCCTGCAGAATATTTTAGTCGGCGTCAACCTCAGGTGAAAATAGATTCTTTGAAGTGATTCAGAGACTCACATCGATCGCTTCCTCAATCTGCATCATCACTGAACCAATATTCTGAGTAGTCCTTTTGATGCTTTGACATCGTATTTGATCAACATCTTGATGATAAATTCACGTCGTTGTTCCGAATTGAGAAGATCGAAACCATCATGTTCCGTCAGCATTCAAGTCTTCTGTTCCACATTGTTATCTGTTCTTCTCGAGTCCGAACCTTCTGACTCGACCGTAGAATTCTGTGTGCCACCAAAGACGAGCCGCAATCGCTGTAAGAGTTTTGTTCAATTCAAAGCATCGTTCTTCCACAATCGTTGTTGACTGTTTTCTTCGCGCCTGTGACCCCTTGCTTCTTTCAATGCGAGCTTTCGCTGAGACCTGGTCTTTGAGCGAGTTCAGAGAGAATTTCTCGTTGCTCTTGAGTCATGTTGATGTTGATCTTGACGACGTCGTTCATCTCAGCATATGTCTCATCGGCAAATTCGAAAACCCGCGCCCCGTCATTATCGAATTGCTGATTTTTACTAATGTGGCTCAGGGCTGGCTTCGGGCGGATAGGAAGTCACATTAGTACCTGCCTTTATATTTTTGAATGCGATCGATAAATGTGCATTGTCTGAGCTTCGCCTGTCTATATGTTCATCAACATACTCACCACCCTGCATGCTCACCACCCTGCATGTTCATCACCCTAATCATCACCCTACATGCTCACCACCCTGCTCATCACCCTGCATGCTCACCACCCTACTCACCACCCTGCTCACCACCCTGCTCACCACCCTGCATGCTCACCACCCTACATGCTCACCTACCTGTTCACCACCCTACATGCTCGCCTACCTACTCACCTACCTCCATGGCTCCCTCCATGGCTCCCTCCATGGCTCCCTACCAAACTCCCTACATGCTTCAAAATACACGTCGGTCGAACACATAACATGTTTTCAAACAGTGCTTCCTACATGACTTCCTATCTACTTTGCCACCCTACATGCTCACCTACCTACTCACCTACCTACATGACTTTCTTCATGACTTCCTACCAAACACCCTCCATGGCTCCCCGTCATGACTCCCTACTAAGCACCCTACATTAGTAGTCAACAATTCATTTAAATAGATGGTTAGATGACTAGTTAGATAATCAATTCATTGATTCATTTAATGATTTATCTAACAATGACGCTCGAAGCTGAGAAAGTTGCTATTTCAGCCCGCAGCAATTGAAGTTGGTAAGCGGGTACTATGTATGTATTGTAGCCCGAGAGCTGGTACATACTGTAGCCCCAAAGGCCTCGAAGGTAAACCGGATCGTACATGTTTCGGGCTCAAGCATGGTACTTGCTTCGGCCCTGGAAAGGTAGTGTGTGTTTCCCATCATATGTTTTATGAGATATTCACGCGTTTGATACATCGTAGGGTGGATGCAGCCGGAGACGAGACAGGTTTTTGGATTCTAGGGTTTTCCTTTCTGTACATCGAGATACTGCTTGATCGCATCGTTGGAAAGCCTGTGTACTATATTCTTTAGATGCGCACGGTAAGTTCCATAGGCCTGGAACAAGACCGCGCAAGTACAGTCCTCAACGGCGCATTTTGTCGATTCAAATTGGCTGTGATGTTCGCTGCAGTTCAGTTTTTCATCATCAAACGACTGGCAAGTTCAACTCTTTCGTCTTCTCATCTGTCTTTTTGTCGAGCATGATGACGAGAGTGAGTCTTGAATGAGTCTCGAAGCTAGACACACATACAGTTGATTGAGTCTCGATCAAAAGTCGTTGCTCGATCAGAGTTTACTGATACGAAGAGATGATGTCTCAACTAGTAGCCAGAGACTCAGAGCTCAGAAGATATAGAAGTAGATAATAAGTCTATGTACAGATAGGGTAAAATATAGAGAATAGGCTTAATTCGTGAAGGGTAGGTCGTATGTTGCTCGTCGTACGAAAGAAAAGATAGATTGTAGGTTATAAGAAAAACTCTGCTCGGGAAGCCCTCTATAAAACAGTAGGTAGATCTTCGAAGGAACGATGTTCCGATAGATTCTAGGGATGCGCAGCTTCATCCCACGACAGTATGAACTCGAATTGTTTTCTGCATTGATTTCAGCATTCAACGATGCTTGATCTTTTCGTCAGGAAAAAGTAAGGTCGGTAACCAAGATTCCAGAGGCTAGACTGAGTATTGAAGTAAGGTTTCTCATCTCATGTTGAGACGCGAAATGTCAGAGATGTATGGCGAGTGCGATACAAAGTACGAAGAAAACAGAAGATGTGGTGAGTTGCAGAAGATGTCGAGATAACGAGAACGAAGAAGTGTGATGCAGAATGTAAATGAACAAGTGAGATTAAAGTCGCATAATGTAACTTGGGAAGTGAGGTTAGACTCGCGTGAATGAAACTGGTGCAAGTGAGGTTAGGCTTGGCGGATTGTAACTGGGCAAGTGAGGTGAGACGGTGACGGATGCCACTGAATCATCGAGGTGGGACCCGACAGATGTCAAGCCGTCAGTGAGGTAGGATGTAAGAAGCAATGTAAAATGTTCGGAGTCGGAGATGGAGATTCTGGAGCGGTGAACGGTGCGGTCGGGCCGTGATTGATGGGTCGGACTGTCGGCGTGGTCGAGGGTTTGGGATGCAATTCGGATAGCGTGTCTTTCCATTTAAAGTGAGGATTATTATTTCAAAACCAGACGCACGTTCTTCTTGGAATCACCTTTGGGTCATGGGTCATTTGGAGTTTGTTCTTTCCCACCTGCAGGAAGTTTTGATTCACCCCCTTATTGCTTTACACTTTTTTCTTTTGCGTCTCAGAAGGATTATCTAAGCACGTGATAACGCAGCTATGACATCAGCCAGGGGGGGGGGGGCATTCTGAAACATCGGTAGCAAGGATGGTCCCCCGGCATTGGCGACGCAGGGTCCTGTTAGGCTGTCGGGACTCGGGAGGATTCTCCGTTCAAGAAATCGGTAGGGGGCGGTGGAAGTGATTCAATCAATCACACCTCTCCGCATACGTGAGATGACCAACGTCAAACATCACGCGGTCACAGCCAGTCAGGAAGGGGGGGGCATTGTTGCAAGCAGACCTACCTACCTAACTTAAGTGTAAGCATTTCTATTTCTGACGCTACTGTATTAGGAGTGAAGATGAGCAGGCCCGAAGTCTCTTGAAGACTGCACATTCTGCTTTCTTGAGCTGATTGATCTTCATCAAACAATAATCACTCTCTTGACTCCTTGAGGCTGTCATTCATCTTCATGCTGCAAATCTTTGATTGATTGCACTGTATCGCTACTTCTTCCACCTCTGCTAATCGTCAAACCTGCTGTGCTCGTGATTCTCTCCCGTTCGTTCGTCGTGTTTTGCTTCCGCATGACACCGCTCCCCCAGCCGAACCAAGTAGGCCTACCGCTGTACCACTGGACAGTTGATGTTTTAAAGCTGAAGAAGCCAGCCTAACGTCAGCCATCAACAGCCTCGCGGCACTTCACAGTAAGTAAGGACTCGCAACGTCAGTCTCATCGCCAAACCAGCGTCTAGGGTATGGATTGACAATTTCAACATTGGTTCACCAGCTAGCTTCACTACCGTGAATGTCTGCAAAGTGCGTTGCATCTCGTTTCCATTGGAGCGGACAGACGGGGTCTGATATCATCTCTGAACATCCACCATGATCCAATCTCGCCGAGTCAGGCCTACAACAGCCCTGCGACGAACGCAGTCGTCCACTACTCCAACGAAACCGTCGTTCAAATCAGATGGGGTTGACTTTGCCAGAAAGTATGGTTTCCGCCAATTACTTGATTCTCCATTACCCTCGCCAGCTCTGCCTTCATTAACCCCGCGACATGGCAAGACGCCACCCCCACATCGGGTCCGACATGCTCTGCGTGTGCTCTTGCGGCTGGGTACATGGCTATGTGGAGTGAGCTTGGTATATTGGATTGCTTCTACTGTTTTGGGCAGTTCGGAGCTACCAGCGGCCGTTAGCTACGTTTCTTCCAATGGGCGAACATACGAATTTGCCGCGGATGACTCGATATCATTCGAAGCTACGCCCGTAGTCGTGACAGACAGAAGAGGCAAGGCAAGATGGACGGTCTCGATACCTCCAAGCCTAGACTTTCCCCTCAGACCGGGTGATTATGCCAATATCTGCCAACGGGCAGGCAAAGTCTCGGAGCGTCTGCGGGGAGTTAAAGGCGGTCCAGCTTCAACAGAAGGCTCGGTTGTTTATGATCACAACGATCCAACATTCATGGACATTCAGGAGGCCGAACAGGATGGGCTTCTTCCAGCAGCAAGCGAGAATGCAGCTGGGCCAAGCCGAAGACCTGTAGCTCTGGAGGTAGAGAAGAGATTCAAGGATGAGAATCAAATGTCCCTACAGCATGAAAGCAGGAATGGCATCTGTGAGAGAAGCCTCACATATGTCATGGAGACCGTCGATGCCGGTCTTGGGAAGACGTTGATGGGGTTGTGGATGTCCTACGGCTTGGCCAAGGAAGAGGGTCGAGCTTTCTTTATCGACGATACCAATTGGTATTTACAATGTTCGGATGCGAGTCTCTATGTGACTAATTGGTCTATAGGGCATATGGCAAATATACAACCTTCTTCCAA
>JAABUR0100003596.1_pt1 | contig 21603 bp, 21 predicted proteins | sample 5560091 | NCBI WGS metagenome assembly JAABUR01 (sample SAMN10711879, study PRJNA513375) | rock metagenome | isolation source: Antarctica rocks | place: Antarctica: Victoria Land, University Valley sud
TCCGGTCAGCTGCTCAGGTTGCCTCAGGCGTCCTGGGTCTCCTTGTCCGGGGAGGCGAGCTCGGCGGCGTCGCCCGTGCCGTTCCCGGAGTCAGGCATCACCGCGGCGAGCGACAGCTTGCCGCGCGGGTCGATCTCCTTGAGCTCCACCTGGACCTTCTGGCCGACCTTGAGGACGTCGTCGACGTTGTCGATCCGCTTGCCACCGACCAGCTTGCGCACCTCGGAGATGTGCAGCAGGCCGTCCTTGCCCGGCAGGAGCGAGATGAAGGCGCCGAAGGTCGTCGTCTTGACCACGGTGCCCATGAAGCGCTCGCCGATCTCGGGCATCTGCGGGTTGGCGATAGCGTTGACGGCCGCGCGGGCCGCCTCGGCCGAGGGACCGTCGACGGCGCCGATGTAGACCGTGCCGTCGTCCTCGATGGAGATGTCGGCACCCGTGTCGTCCTGGATCTGGTTGATCATCTTGCCCTTCGGGCCGATGACCTCACCGATCTTGTCCACGGGGACCTTGACCGTGATGATCCGCGGGGCGTACTGCGACATCTCGTCGGGCATGTCGATGGCTTCGGCCATGACGTCGAGGATGTGCAGGCGCGCCTCGCGGGCCTGGGTCAGCGCGCCACCGAGGACCGACGCGGGGATGCCGTCGAGCTTGGTGTCCAGCTGGATCGCCGTGACGAACTCCTTGGTGCCGGCGACCTTGAAGTCCATGTCACCGAAGGCGTCCTCCGCGCCGAGGATGTCGGTGAGGGCGGCATACCGGGTCTCGCCGTTGACCTCGTCGGACACCAGGCCCATCGCGATGCCCGCGACCGGCGCCCGAAGCGGCACACCGGCGTTGAGCAGTGACAGGGTCGAGGCGCAGACCGAGCCCATGGACGTGGAGCCGTTGGAGCTGAGCGCCTCGGAGACCTGACGGATCGCGTAGGGGAACTCCTCACGCGTCGGCAGGACCGGCATGATGGCCCGCTCGGCGAGCGCGCCGTGACCGATCTCGCGGCGCTTCGGCGAGCCCACGCGACCCGTCTCACCGGTGCTGTAGGGCGGGAAGTTGTAGTTGTGCATGTAGCGCTTGCGCGTCACCGGCGACAACGTGTCGAGCTGCTGCTCCATCTTCAGCATGTTCAGCGTGGTGACGCCCATGATCTGGGTCTCGCCCCGCTCGAAGATCGCCGAGCCGTGCACCCGCGGGAGCACCTCGACCTCGGCGGACAGGGCCCGGATGTCGCGCAGGCCGCGACCGTCGATGCGGACGCCGTCCTTGAGGATGCGCTGACGGATGAGCTTCTTCTGCACCGCGCGGTAGGCGGCGGAGAGCTCCTTCTCGCGGCCCTCGAACTGTCCGCCGAGCGAGGCTTTCATCGAGGCCTTGAGCTCGTCGAGGCGGTCCTCGCGCTCGGACTTGCCGGCGATCTGCAGCGCCTGCTCGAGATCGGCCGAGGTGGCCTGCTCGACGGCGGCGTAGGCGTCGTCCTCGTAGTCGAGGAAGACGGGGAAGTCCTCGACCGGCTTGGCCGCGCTGGCGGCGAGCTCGCTCTGCGCCCGGCAGAGCTGGGCGATGAACTTCTTCGAGGCCTCGAGGCCCTCGGCGACGACGTCCTCGGTGGGAGCGCCGGCGCCCTGGTGCTTGACGAGGTCCCAGGTGGAGTCGGTGGCCTCGGCCTCGACCATCATGATTGCTACGTCATCCGGCGCACCGTTGGTGCCCGGCACGACGCGACCGGCGACGACCATGTCGAACACCGACTTCTCGATGTCGGAGTGGTTCGGGAAGGCGACCCACTGGCCGTCGATGAGCGAGACGCGCACGCCACCGATCGGGCCGGAGAACGGCAGGCCCGAGATCTGCGTGGACGCGGACGCCGCGTTGATGGCCAGCACGTCGTACTGGTGGTCCGGGTTGAGAGCGAACACCGAGATGACGACCTGGACCTCGTTGCGCAGGCCCTTCTTGAAGGTCGGGCGCAGCGGGCGGTCGATGAGGCGGCAGGTCAGGATCGCCTCGGTGGACGGGCGCCCCTCCCGGCGGAAGAATGAACCGGGGATCTTGCCGATGGCATACATGCGCTCTTCGACGTCCACGGTCAGGGGGAAGAAGTCGAACTGGTCCTTGGGCGACTTGCCCGCGGCGGTGGTGGACAGCAGCATCGTGTCGTCGTCGAGGTATGCCGTGACGGCGCCGCCGGCCTGCTTGGCCAGCCGGCCGGTCTCGAACCGGACAGTGCGGGTGCCGAACGTGCCGTTGTCGATGACGGCTTCGGCGAAGGTGATCTCTGGACCCTCCATGTGGGCCCTCCATTTCTGTTTTCTCAGTCATGCTCTGGCACCAGGATCGTCGTTGTCCGGTGCCTCCTACTGGTGGCGCCAGGGTGGCGCCGTCCACGCGAAAAGGCGGCCTCCGCTTGAACTCAGCGGATGCCGCCCCTCGGGTGGAAGCTATCGGCGCAGGCCGAGGCGCTTGATCAATGAGCGGTAGCGCTCGACGTCGGTCGCCTCGAGGTAGCGCAGCATCCGCTTGCGGCGGCCGACCAGGAGCAGCAGGCCGCGCCGGCTGTGGTGGTCGTGCTTGTGCGCCCGGGAGTGCTCGGTCAGGTCCTTGATGCGCTGCGTCAGCATCGCGATCTGGACCTCCGGGGAGCCGGTGTCACCTTCGACGGTGGCGTACTCGGTCATGATGGTCTTCTTGACGTCTAGGTCCAAAGGCATGGACGATCCGACTCCTTCTCGTGCTCGTTGCGCGGTGCGCCAGGGCAGATCCACCTGGGCTCTCTCGGTCCGCGGCCGTCATACGGCAAGGTCAAGACTACCAGCGGCGTGCGCATCGGCCCTAATCCCGGGCTTCTTGGTCTGGGTGTCTTGGCCGAGCATCTTCGTTGAGCCGGTGCCCGTAAGGGATGGTCTATCGGGACGCTGAATCATCGAGGTGTACCACCTAGCTCCGTAGTGGTACACTTTGGGGTGCCGACCACCCGACCACGCCATCAGATCACCGAGACGCCCGCGGTAGCGCGCGCATTGAACATTGCCGCGCGGCGGTGGCCAGGTGAGCCGCGTTCCAAGCTGCTGCTTCGCCTGCTGGATGCCGGGAGTGCCGTCTTGGAGCAGGAACGGAGCCAAGAGATCCGCAGCCGGGTTGAGGCCATCGGCGCCAGCACCGGTAAGTACGCCGACGCCTTCAGCGGCGGCTACCTCGCCGAGCTGCGGCAGGGCTGGCCCGAGTGATTACCCTGGATGCCAGCGTGGTGATCGCTCACCTGGACCCGCACGACCCACACCACCAGGCGGCGGCCGAGTATCTGCGTGGGTCGGCAGCCGAAGAATGGGTCATCCACTCGTTGAACCTTGCCGAAGTGCTGGTGGGCGGGGTGAGGGCTGGCCGCGGTCAGGAAATGCTCGCTGACCTCGAAGTGATCGGTCTCCGCGTCGCTGATCGGCCCGACGGTGAGTCACTGCGATTGGCGAACCTGCGGGCCAGCTCCGGACTGAAACTGCCGGACTGCTGCGCGCTGGACACCGCCCTGAGCACCGCCTCCACCTTGGCCACCGTGGACGACGGCCTGGCCAAGGCGGCGCGCCAGCGCCATGTCACCGTTGCACCGGGCCCGGCACCCCAGACGCCCCGCGCGCCTCACTGACGATCCTTGACCGCGGCACCTCGTCCACCCCCACCGCAGGCCAGAAGCTGGACAGTCCACCGCAGCCTTGTCCGGCCCTCAGGCTGGCCGCGTGCAAGCGTGATGTCGGGATAGTTGGACTGCCCGCCGAAGATCGCTTGCGTCTCCGGGAAGTTCCGGCCGTCGACCTGCTGGGTGAGGAAGCGCCCTCCCGGACGCATGACGCGTAGGACCTCGGCCGCGACGTAGGCCTCGTGCCGGTCGAGCACACGTCGACACGGTGCTCCGGGAACGTCAGGAGGGAGTCTGCCTCGGCGTCATACTCGACCACCGGTATGCCGTGAGCCGAAAGGCTGCTGGCTGCCACCGGGATGTTCGGCGGCCACCCCTCGGTGGCGACCGTGTCGCCGGGCAGAGCATCGAGCAGCTCCAGCAGTACCTCGCCCCCCGCCGGTCCCAGGTCCAGCGCGCTGCCGGCTCCCACGAGCACTCGAGTGGCGCGCTCGGCATATGACCACGGCGGCTCCTGCTCGACATAACGACCGGCAAGGTCAGAGAAGTCCCAGCCTGAGACGGGGGCCTCGTGGGCCGCGGTCCACGAGCTCAGGAGTGCTGCTTCGGCTGCTGTCACGCCGATAATGCAGCCAGAGTGCCAACCGGCTAGCTCGTCCGGTCAGGATCGGCGGACGGTGAAGAGTGGAAGCGCTCAACAGCCAGCTGCGCCGGGTCGAGCAGATTTGGCCGTGACGGGTGAAGGCCGGCCCGCCAGGCGCTTATCTCTTCTCCGGCGGTGCAGCCTTCCTGCGACCAGGACCACAGCCGACCCCCGAGGACTCGCATTCCCGACCCGGTGCTGACGCCGGCGAAGTCGGCGAATGGCCCGGCACGGACTTCAAGAACGAGAACCTGCTCATGCGACGGCCGTACGCATCACCGGCGGAGTTGAACGCCATGGACAACCGCGTAGTCACGCCATGACGCCCGCGTCGAGGAGCCGCGAGGGTCCGCGACATCAGCGCCGTGGCGCGCGGCGGTCGGGTGCGCCGCGTGGTGGCTCAGAGGTTGATCATGTGGCCCGCGATGCCCTCGATCGCCTCCTTCATCGCTTCGCTGAGCGTCGGGTGGGCGAAGATGTTGCGGGCCACCTCGTCGGCGGTGAGGTCCCACTGCTGGGCCAGGGTGAGAGCCGGCAGCAGCTCGGTGACCTCGGGGCCGATCAGGTGGGCGCCGAGGATCTCGTTGTGCGCGCCGTCGGCGACGATCTTGACGAAGCCGACGCCCTCGGCCATGCCCCGGGCCTTGCCGTTGGCGGAGAACGGGAAGCTCGACGTCTTGACGTCGTAGCCCTTCTCCTTCGCCTGCGCCTCGGTGTAGCCGAACGACGCGATCTGCGGTTGGCAGAACGTCGCCCGCGGGATCATGTCGAAGTTGATCTCCACCGTCTCCGCCCCAGCGATCGTCTCCGCGGCCACGACCCCCATCGCCTCGGCCGTGTGGGCGAGCATCAGCTTGCCGGTGACGTCACCGACCGCGTAGATGCCGTCAACGTTGGTACGTCCCCGGGCGTCGACGTCGATGGCACCGCGCTCGGTGAGCTGCACCCCGACCGCCTCGAGGCCATAGCCCTGCGTTCGAGGAGAGAAGCCGATCGCCTGCATGACCTTGTCCGCCTCGAGCACCTTCTGGTCGCCGCCGCCGGCGGGGCTGACCGTCACCTTGACCTTCGCGCCGGAGTCGTCGATCGACTCGACCTTCGTCGAGAGCAGGACGGTGACCCCGAGCTTCTTGTACTGCTTGAGGAGCTCCTTGGACACGTCCGGGTCCTCGGTGGGCACCATCCGGTCGAGGAACTCGACGATGGTCACGTCGACCCCGAAGTTCTTCAGCACGTAGGCGAACTCGACGCCGATGGCACCGGAGCCCGCGATGATGATCGAGCCGGGAAGCTGGTCGGTGAGGATCTGCTCCTCGTAGGTCACCACCCGCTCCGAGAGCGAGGTGCCCGGCACGAGCCGGGTCTGGGCGCCGGTGGCGAGGATGAGGTTGTCGAAGGTCACGGTCCTGGTCGACCCGTCCGCCCCCTTGACGTCGACGGAGGTCGGGCTGGTGATGGTGCCCCAGCCGTCGAGCTCGGTGATCTTGTTCTGCTTCATGAGGTAGTGGACGCCCTTGGCGCTGGCGTCCGCGACGGCCCGGCTGCGGGCGTGGGTCGGGCCGAAGGCCATCGTCGCGTCGCCCTCGATGCCGAAGGTCTTCTTCTCGTGGGTGATGATGTGGGCGAGCTCCGCGTTGCGCAGGAGCGCCTTGCTGGGGATGCAGCCGACGTTGAGGCACACGCCTCCCCAGTACTTCTCCTCGACGACCGCGACCTTCTTGTCGAGCTGGGCCGCCCGGATCGCCGCGACGTAACCACCAGGACCGGCACCGAGCACCACGAGATCGAAATCAGCCATGGACCCAGACTAGATGGGAGCGCTCGGGGCCCCGCAGCCGAGCCCCAGGTCACAGGTCGGCACAGACCTGCGTCATCTCCCACACTTACCGGCCGCCGAGGAGTACGTTCCACTGCGGATGGTCGCACCGACGCGACCCCAGCCTGCGGAGGTCACCATGTCCAAGGTCGCCAATACCGGCGGACACCACCACGACGCGCCACCAGCCAACAAGGGGTTGTTGGCGCTGGCCGGCGTGCTGCTCGCGATCCCGGTCGTCGCACTGATGCTCGTGAGCACCTATGCGAAGAAGGAACCGGTCCTCGCGGGCTTCCCGTTCTTCATCTGGTACCAGTTCCTCTGGGTCTTCCTGTGCTCCGCCCTGACCTACACGGCATTCCGGATCGTCCAGAAGGCGCGACCGCACCGGCCGATGACCAAGGACGGCTCGCAGTTCGCCGAAGAGGAGGATGAGCGATGAACAAGGGGGTCAACGGAGTCGCCCTCACCGTCCTGATCGTGCTGTTCGTCATGGTCGCGGTGATGGGCTTCTGGGCCTCGCGCTGGCGCCGGCCGACGAGCATGGAGAGCCTCGACGAGTGGGGCCTGGGTGGCCGCAGCTTCGGCACCTGGGTGACGTGGTTCCTCCTCGGAGGTGACCTCTACACGGCATACACCTTTGTCGCGGTCCCGGCAGCGATGTTCGGTGCGGGTGCCGTCAGCGGGTTCTTCGCCGTGCCCTACACGATCGTGCTCTACCCGATCATCTTCATCTTCATGTCGCGGCTCTGGTCGGTCAGCCACCGGCACGGCTACGTCACGCCGGCGGACTTCGTCTCCGGCAGGCACGGCTCCCGGGGTCTGTCCCTGGCGATCGCCGTCACCGGCTTCGTCGCGACGATGCCCTACATCGCCCTGCAGCTCGTCGGCATCCAGGCAGTCCTCGAGGTCGCCGGGATCGGCGGGTCGGGCAACTGGCTCGCCGCGGACCTGCCGCTGTTCATCGCCTTCGTCGTCCTCGCCCTCTACACCTACACGTCGGGTCTGCGGGCGCCGGCGCTCATCGCGTTCGTCAAGGACATCCTCATCTACCTCGTCATCATCGTCGCCGTGATCTACCTGCCGTCGAAATTCGGCGGCTGGGGCCACATCTTCGATGTCGTCCAGGGCAAGGGTGACGCAGCGGCCAAGGCCGCGGCGGCCAGCGGGAAGCCGGCAGCGTTCACGTTCCTTCCCGGTCCGAAGCAGTACTGGGCCTACGCCTCGCTCGCCCTCGGCTCGGCCATGGCGCTGTTCATGTACCCGCACTCGATCACCGCGACCCTGTCGGCCAAGAGCCGCAACACGATCCGGCGCAACGCGGCGATCCTGCCGGCCTACAGCTTCGTGCTCGGCCTGCTCGCCCTGCTCGGCTGGGTGGCCATCGCCGCCGGCACCAACCCGATCGGGCTGGACGGGAAAAGGAACAACCAGCTGGTCATCCCCCAGCTGTTCGAGGACTCGTTCCCGTCCTGGTTCGCCGGCATCGCCTTCGCCGCGATCGCGATCGGGGCGCTCGTCCCGGCCGCCATCATGTCGATCGCCGCGGCCAACACCTTCACCCGCAACATCTACCGCGAGTGGATCAAGCCGGACGCGACGCCCAAGCAGGAGGCGCAGGTCTCCAAGATCGCCTCCCTGGTCGTCAAGGCCTTCGCCCTGATCTTCGTCCTGACCATGGACAAGCAGAACGCCATCAACCTCCAGCTCCTCGGCGGAATCTGGATCCTCCAGACGTTCCCGTCGATCGTGTTCGGTCTCTACACCCGCTGGTTCCACCGGTGGGCGCTGCTCGCCGGCTGGGCCGTCGGCATCGTCTACGGCACGGTGAAGGCCTACGGGGTGGCCTCGCCCGCGACCCCGCACTTCGGCGGTTCGGTCGCGGCGGTCGAGGGCTGGGGGCAGATGGGCTACATCGCCCTGACCGCCTTCGCCATCAACGTCGTCGTCACGGTGGTCCTCACGCTCATTCTGCGAGCGATGAAGACTCCGGAAGGCGTCGACGAGACGATCCCCGCCGACTACTTCGCCGACGAGGGTGACCCCAGGGTCAAGCCCATGCCGAAGGTGGCCGCGGACGCGACCCCGGTCGCCTGACCGAGAGTCGTCAGGAGAACGCGAAGGTGGGCCCGGGCGACATCGCCCGGCCACCTCGCTGACCACGGCGGCCAGCAGACCCGTATGCCGTCACGTCGCCCTGATCGGCGAGGTCCGGTGCAGTCGCCGGTCCAGCCAGACGTAGACCGCGCCCACCACCAGGAGCAGGACGATGACGACGGCAAGGTTGCGCATGGCGAGGGGGTAGCCAATCTTCGCCACGTCGACGAAGGGGTAGGGGTACCAGCCGGTAATCGCCCCGTGGATGAGCGAGTAGACGAAGTACACGCCGGGCCAGACCAGCGACCAGAGCAGCGTCGACCGGTCGAAGCGCGGGCGCGGGCCGAAGATCACCCACCCCACGACGGCCAGGACCGGCGTGACGATGTGGAAGCCGGCGTCGGTGACGGCTGCAACGCCGCTGAGGTCGAGGAGCGGCCGAAGCGCCTCGAGGTAGACCACGAAGGTCACGAGGATGCCGATGAGCCCGGCGATCCGAGCCACCCGGAACCACCGGCCGTCCCGCTCCGGGTCCCGGGCAAGCATCCCGGTGGTGACGATGACGATGACGTTGCTCTGCACGGTGAAGTAGCTGAAGAAACGCAGCACCCGTGTCGCGGTGGCGGCGGCGGGTAGGCCAGTGGTGTCGTCGACGAGGACGTTGACCCCCCGGACGATGAGGACGAACTGGACGAGCAGGGACACCAGACTGATGGACGCCGTCACCGCATGCCAGGCGCGAGCCGCGCCGGTGCGTCGGACAGTCGTCCCCGAGGGCGGGGTCATGCCTGACGGTACTGCGTCGGAGCCGATCACCGTCGGACCCAGCCGGCTCCGACTCGCTGACCGGCGGCTGACCGGCGGCTAACCGACCTCGCGGTTGTGCCGGAGGCGGACGACGACCCAGGGCACGAACACGCCCAGCGCACTGACGACGTAGCCCCACGGGCCCAGCACGCTCTCGCTTGCGATCGATGCGGCCAGCCATCCGGTGGCGACACCGCCGCCGAGGAGAAAGACAAACGTCGCCGGGACCACGGGCGGGCTCCCGACGAACGGGATCGGGTCAGCTGGATTCACCTTGGACAACAGCGTGACCGCGGCCCAGGTGAACGCCGCGGAGACGAGGAGGAAGACCACCCAGACCGGCATGGCGCCATCGTGCCACGGCCGTTACCAGTGTCCTGGGTGACATGAGCGCTGGCGCTGGGGCGCTGGGGCGACGATGGCACTGGGGCACTGGGGGCACTGGGGCGACGGTCCGGCATACGTCCTGTATCTTACAAGTTGATGACAAGTGCCAGGTTCGCCACCATCGCTCACGACCTGCGCGAGCGGATCGCGCTGGGCGAGTTCGGCGGCGTCGGTGCGATGGACTCCGAGGCGCAGCTGGGCGCCCGGTATGCCGTCTCCCGCCCGACCGTGCGCCGCGCCCTCGAGCAGCTGCGCGAGGAGGGGCTCGTCGCGTCGCGCCACGGGGCCGGCTGGTTCGTCACCGGGTCCGCCTTCCACCAGCGCCTGGCCCTCGGCACCTTCCGGCACGCGACGTCCGCCGTGACCGAGGCCGGCAAGACCATCGAGCGTCGCGTCGTGGAGTTCGGCTACCGCAGCGCTCCCCGGTCGCTGGCGGGTGCACTGGGCGTCACGGAGGGCGAGGACCCGCTGCACTCCCGCTCGGTGCGGACGGTGGACGACGAGGGCCTGGACGTCGTCCGGGAGTGGGTGCCGGCGAGGCTCGCCGGGCCGATCAGCCGCGACGCGGCGACGTCCCCGGGGATCTGGGAGACGCTGGCCCGCCATGGTCACCGGATCTCGTCGGTGCGCCAGACCGTCACCGCCGGCCTGGCCAGCGCGGCGGACGCGCAGCTCCTCGGCACCAGCGCAGGCGACCCGCTCCTCCTCGTCCGCCGGGTGGCCGTCGAGGCGTCCGGCACCCCGCTGGCCCTGTCGGACCACCGCTACCTCGCCCACCGCTTCGCCCTCGAGGTCGAGTTCAACTCCGGTCCGTCGACGGCGACGGCCGAGCCTCCGGGCCTTCGCAGGACTCTCCCCGAGAGCACGAGCAACCCCAGCAACCCGAACAGGGAGAAGGCACCATGAAGGTCCTCGTCACCGGCGGAGCCGGGTTCATCGGGTCGAACTTCGTTCGACGCACCCGGCAGACGCGCCCGGACTGGGCGATCACCGTTCTCGACGCGCTCACCTACGCCGGCAACCGCGCCTCGCTGAGCGGTCTGGACGACGAGATCAGCTTCGTGGAGGGCTCCATCGTCGACGTCACTCTCGTGGACCGGCTGGTGAGCGACACCGACGTCGTAGTGCACTTTGCGGCGGAGTCGCACAACGACAACAGCCTCGACGACCCGTGGCCGTTCATGGAGACCAACATTCTCGGCACCTACCGGCTCCTCGAGGCGGTCCGGCGGCACGGCAAGCGGATCCACCACATCTCGACCGACGAGGTCTACGGCGACCTCGAGCTCGACGACCCCCTCCGGTTCACCGAGTCGACACCCGTCAACCCCTCCAGCCCGTACTCCGCGTCCAAGGCGAGTGCCGACCTCCTCGTCCGGGCCTGGGTCCGCTCCTTCGGGACCAGGGCCACCCTTTCCAACTGCTCGAACAACTACGGGCCGCGCCAGCACGTCGAGAAGCTCATCCCCCGACAGATCACCGGAGTCCTGCAAGGCGTCAGGCCCAAGCTCTACGGCGCCGGCGCCAACGTGCGGGACTGGATCCACGTCGACGACCACAACGACGCGGTCGTCGCGGTCATCGAGCGGGGCCGACTCGGCGAGACCTACCTCATCGGTGCGGACGGCGAGCAGAGCAACCGGGAGGTCATCGCGCTGATCCTCGAGCTCATGGGCAAGCCGGCCGACTGGTTCGACCACGTGCCGGACCGGCCGGGGCACGACATGCGGTACGCCATCGACTCGGGCAAGCTTCGGGCCGAGACCGGCTGGAGTCCGCGGTACCAGGACCTCCGGGCCGGGCTGACGCAGACGATCCAGTGGTACACCGACCACGCTGACTGGTGGGGCGCGGCAAAGGCCGCGACGGAGAGGACCTACGAGCGCCTCGGCCGCTGACTAGAAGCTGGCTCGGCCGCTGACTCGAAGCTGGCTCGAAGCTGGCTCGCTGCTGACTCGCTGCTGGCTTGGCGCGCGAATGTGCCCGCCTGCCCACAGCCGCCTGACGCCGGTGCGACTGCTGTCCCCAGCCCTCGGAGCTCAGCTCTGCGTGGGCAGCTCGGGCAGGCCCGGTAGGGCGGCCAGGGCCTGCTCGTCGTCCAGGCCGGTGAGCCGCAGGAGGTCGACGATGAGCGAGCGGATCTCGATGAGGAGCACGTCAGTCAGCAGGTGGCCGCGCTCCAGCGCCCTCGTAGACTCCCCCACCCGGACCAGCCCGGAGCGGCCGATCTGCGGGTGGGCGTTCTCGGCGAGTGCCCGACCGACGACGTCCGTCGCGTCCGCGAGCTCATCCAGCACCACGGCATACGCGCGCGGCACACGGACCTGCCGGTTCGCCGTGACCGCGACCCGGCGGACGAGGACGCGGGTGCTGCGCATGGCCCGGTCGAGCGGCTCGACGAGGTCGGCCACGCTGCGCACGTTCTCGGCGTGGGCCCGTCGCAAGGGGGATGAGGCGAGGACGGACAGGCCCTCGTCGGCGGCCGCTCGCAGCTCGCGGATGAGGTCGTCGGTGGCCCGGGCGGTGGCCAGCACCTCGGCGGCCCGCTCGACGTCCCCGTCCCGGGCGCACTGGGCGGCGTCGCGGAGCAGCCCGGCGATCTTGGTGACCACCACTCCCGCCCGGATCCGGGGACGCCGCAGCGGTGCCTGCGGCACGACGGCCGCTGCGACGAGGGCCACGGCGCCCCCGATGACGGCATCGAGCCACCGCGTCACCGCCGCCTGCGGCGTGGCCACGAGGGCGACGACGAAGATCGACTGGACGGCCGCCTGCATCGTCAGCAGGACACCGGTGTCGAGGAAGAGCGCCGCCAACATGGCGACGAGGACGATGAGCCCCACCTGCCATGGGCCGCTGCCGAAGACCGAGAGGAAGAGGTCGGCGACGGCGAGCCCCACCGCGACGCCGACCGTGACCTCGGCGACCCGCCGCAGCCGTTGCCCGTAGGTCATCCCCAGGCAGACCACCGCCACGATGGGCGCGAACACCGGGGCCGGGTGGCCGGCGAGGTTGTTCGCGATGAACCAGGCGAGCGCCGCCGCGACCGCACACTGGCCGACGTGCCAGGCCTTGCTCCTCACCCGCTCCCAGCGCGCTCGCACCGACAGCCTGCTGCGGTCCCAGGCCTGGTCCATGAGCGCCTCGAGGCTCCGGTCGGCGCCGCGCGGTGGGCTCATGTTCTGATCCTTCCATCCCCGCGGCAACGGCTGGCTGGCGCGACGGTGCATAGGCTGGGTCACGATGCCTGTCAGCAGGAGATGCCCGACAGAAAGGCCTGCGATGGCCGAGGAGTGGTCCTGGAGATCGACGCGCCGGTCGCGAGGGTCTGGAGGGTGTGGACCGACGTGTCGGCCTGGCCCGGGTGGAACTCGGCCGTCAGGCAGGTCACCCGGCTCGACGACGGCGAGATGGGCGTCGGCGCACGCGCCCGCGTCCGGCAGCCGCAGCTGCCCGCGACGATCTGGGAGGTGACCGAGTGGCAGCCCGAGGAGCGGTGGGTCTGGGTGACCCGCCAACCCGGGACGACGACGACGTCCGTCCACCTGGTGGAGGACCTCGGTGACGGGCGCTCGCGGGTGACGTCGAGCGCCGAGCAGTCCGGTGCCCTCGGCGGCATCGCCCGTCGGGCCTTCGGCGGCGTGACCCGCACGCTGCTCGAGCGCGAGACGGCCGACCTCAGGCGCCGGTGCGAGGGCGGCCGGGGTGTGGCGCCGAAACATGCGCCGGAGGGGTTCCGTCACTGAGGGCAGAGGGCGCGGAGCATCAGCCGCGTTCGTCCAGGTCAGCCCTCGGCCCGGCCGAGTCAGCTGCGGGCGCGAAGGGTCTCCCAGATCGCCCGCACCGCCGGCGCCGCTGCCGAAGCACCGGTGCCAGCCTGGGAGATCATGACCACCACGGCATACCGGGGAGCGTTGGCCGGTCCGTAGGACGCGAACCAGCTCGTCGCCTGCTTGCCGAAGACCTCGGCCGACCCGGTCTTGCCTGCGAGCGGGTAGGTCGTCTGGGGCCATCCTGCGAACACCTCCGCGCCGGTCCCCTCGGTGATCACGCCCTGCAACGCCTCGTCGAGGAAGGCGCGCACCTGCGGCGACAGCGGCACCGTGCCGGCTGCTACGGGGGCGATGGGCGTGCGGTCGGTGCCGTCCTGACGCTGTGTCGCCGCGGCGACCTGGGGCGTCCACAACGTGCCCCCGTTCGCGATGGCCGCGTAGGCGCGGGCCAGCTGCAAGGGCGTCACGGTGATGTCGCCCTGCCCGATGGCGAAGTTCGCGGCGTCGCCGGCGCGGTACTGGTAGCCCGACGCGCAGCTCTCGACGGCGAGGGCCTCGAGGTAGCCAGCCCGCGCCGGGTCGGTCGCGGCCACCTCGGGATAGCCGCTGGTGGCGCGCTGGCACGTCGCCTCCTTGGTCTGCTCCCACGTCGAGCGTTTCCACGCGCGGTCCGGGACCCGACCGGAGACCTCCCCCGGCAGGTCCACGCCCGTCTTGCGGCCCAGGCCATAGGCGTTCGCCATCGCCACAAAGGGGTCGCCGCCGTCGTCCTTCGCCGAAAGGCCGCCCTGCGCGAGCCAGGACTGGTAGGCGAAGCGGTACCAGATGGTGTCGCAGGAGACCTCAAGATTGCGCTTGAGGGTCAGCGGGCCAAGACCCTTTGACTCGTAGTTGTGAAACGCCCGGTCGCCGACCTGGACGGCGCTCGTGCAGTCGTAGGACCCACCCAGGTCCACGCCCATCGCGGCGACCGCCGGGAGCGAGACGACCTTGAACGTCGACGCCGGGGGCATGACGGCGCCGGTCACCCGGGAGAGGAGAGGGGTCCCGGCGGCCGGGTTGCTGAGGGCATCGAGGTCGGTCCGGCTGATCCCTCCGGTCCAGAGCTTCGGGTCGTATGCCGGGTAGCTTGCTGCCGCGACGACGGCACCAGTGCGCACGTCCAGGACGACGGCGGCCCCGGAGTCGGCTGCGTAGCCGGCGCCGTGGGCTTTCGTGACCGCGTCGGACAGCGCCTTCTCAGCGCTCGCCTGGACCGGCCCGGAGATGTGGGTGACAACGTCGCGCCCGGCGACGGGGGCCGTGTCCGCGAGGCGACCGGTCACGATCCCCCGCGGGTCGATGGCGACCGTCGTCGTGCCGTGGGTGCCCCGGAGGGCCTCGTCGTACTGCGCCTCGAGCCCCGCCCGACCGACCGTCTCGGTGGCGGCGACGGCACCGTTCCCGTGTGCCACGTCGTCCGCGCTCGCCCGGTCGACGTAGCCGAGCAGGTGTGCCGCATTCACCGAGTGCGGAGCCGGGAAGGTGCGGGTTGCGCTGGCCACGACTCCGACCCCGGGGAAGCTCTCGGGCTGCTCCATCAGGGTCAGGGCGCGCTGGGGGTCGACACCGGTCAGGATCGGGACCGGCTGGTAGGCAGAACCGTTGAAGCAGGCCGGCGGCGCAGGCGCTGCGGGTGACCCACACAGGAACGTCTTGTCCCACAAGGGTTCTGCCGGCGACCCGAGCGCGGCAGCAACGTGGTCGATGAGGCCACGGCCACCGTCCTGGGCGTCCACGAGGGCCCGGCGTTCGACGGTGACGGACAGGCTGGAGGTGTTGGCCACCAGCGGTGCCCCCTCGGCGTCGAGGATCCGGCCACGGACGGCAGGCTGGATCACCGTGCGCGTATTGACGCTTGCGGCAGCCCGGACGTAGCTCGCCCGGTGGACGACCTGCACCTGGCCCAGCCGGCCGAGGAGGAGGCCGAAGACCGAGACGACGAACACGCCGAGCACCCAGACGCGGGCGTGGTAACCAGGGCGGCGGCGCGGGCGCCCTCGGAACCTCTGACGGTGTGGTCCTGGCGTGCGCCGCTTCACGCTAGCCTCATGCCAGCCGTCGGCGGACGAGTGAGTGGTCGAGACCGATGAGTGCGGGAAGTGCTACCACCCCCACCACGAGGGTCATGGCCACGCGGGTCAGTGCTGCCGGCACGTCGACGACGCCGTCGCCGAGGATGGCCAGGACGACCTCGCCGAACCGGACGACGAGCGCAGCCGATGCCAGGGCTGCGAGCGCAATGACCGGCCCCCTGCCACGGCATACAGCAGAGCGGTGGCGCCGAGCGGGGACCCGGCTGGGGGCACCAGGTCGACGACCCATCCGGCGGCCAGGCCGAGGAGCGCGCCGTGCGCGGGGCCACGCAGGACGGCGGACGCGGCGACGCCGATGACCACGAGGTCGGGAAGCAGGCGGGCGGAGACGCCGAGACGCGGCAGGACGGTAGCCACCGACAGGGCACCGACGACGACGAGCACGGTCCGGACCAGCCCGAGGAGCGAGAGCCTCGGCATCATCGGCCGGCCTCGGCCCGTGGCTGGTCACGGGGTCGGTCGAGGAGGACCGCGACGACCTCGAGGCGGGTGACGTCGACGGCCGGTCGCACCACAGCCGAGGCCGTGAGCTGGCCGCGGGCGGGGTCCACCGAGGCAACCGTGCCGACGGCAAGGCCTGGCTGGTAGGGCCGCCCCTGCACGCTGCCGAGCGTCGTGACCCGGTCGCCGGCCGCCACGCTGCCCTGGTCGACGAGGGCGAGGGACAGCTCCCCCCGGGCGCGGGGCGGGGCCTCGGCGGGAGCGGTCGAGCTGACGCTCCCGAGGGAGCCGCCCGGACCGACCAGGACGCCGACCGTGGCGTCGGCGCCACCGAGCACGCGCACGTCGCAGGACCAAGGGGCGACGCTGACGACCCGGCCGACGAGGCCGTCCGCCGCGACGACGGTGAGGTTCGCCTCGATGCCGTCGCGCTCACCCACGTCGAGGGTGACGGTGCGGCCACCGGTCGCCGTGGTCCGGTAGGCGACGACGCGCGCGGCGACGAGCTGGCCTCCCGAGGTCGATGGTGCGGAGAGGAGGTGTCCGAGCGCGGCGGCCTCGGCGAGGGAGGCCCCGCTCTGCGCGAGCTGCGTGCGCAGGGTGGCGTTCTCCTCGCGCAGCCGCGTCGCGTCGCTCTTGTCGACGTCCGCGAGCACCCGTTGGACGGGGCCGGCCGCAGCCCCCCCGAGGGTCTTGAGGTGGCCGGGGACGGCGGACCCGGACAGGTCGAGGAGGACGACACCGAGCGTGAGCAGCAGGAAGGCGGTGAGCAGCCGGCGGCGACTGAGGGCGGTCATCTCAGCCCCGCGAGCCACTGACGAGGACACGTTCGAGCGCGGAGAACTCTTCGACGCAGCGGCCGGCGCCAAGGGCGACCGAGCGCAGCGGGTCGTCGGCCACGCGGACCGGGACGCCCAGCTCGTGGCGCATGCGCTCGTCCAGCCCGCGCAGCAGCGCTCCCCCGCCGGTGAGGGTGATGCCTCGGTCGAGGATGTCGCCGGCGAGCTCGGGCGGGCAGACGTCGAGGGTCGTCCGGACGAGCTCGGTGATCTGGATGACCGGGGTCTCGATCGCCCTGCGGACCTCCGGTGAGGAGATCGTCACCGTCCTGGGCAGGCCCGTGGTCAGGTCGCGGCCGCGGATCCGCGTCGACAGCTCCTCCGCCAGCGGAAAGGCCGAGCCGACGGACGTCTTGATGTCCTCGGCGCTGCGCTCCCCGAGCAGGAGGGCGTACTCGCTCTTGACGTGGGCGAGCACGGCCTCGTCGATCTCGTCGCCGCCGATCCGCATCGAGCGTGCCGAGACGATGCCGCCGAGACTGATCACCGCGACATCCGTCGTGCCGCCGCCGATGTCGACGACCATGGAGGCCTCGGTGTCGTTGACGGTCAGGCCGGCCCCGATCGCCGCCGCCATCGGCTCCTCGATGACGTAGACGCGGCGAGCGCCGCACCGGGTGGCGGCGTCCTCCAGCGCCCGGCGCTCGACCCCGGTGACCTCGCTCGGAACGCAGACGACCATCCGGGGGCGGACCAGCCGGGAGGGGCGCACCCGGTCGACGAACCAGCGGAGCATCCGCTCGGTGAGCTCGGCGTCCGAGATGACGCCGTCGCGCAGCGGCCGGACGGCACGGACCGTGCCGGGGGTGCGGCCGAGCATCTCCTTGGCCTGCCGGCCGGCGGCGACGAGGCGTCCGGTGGCGTTCTCCACGGCGACGACCGACGGCTCGTCAAGGACGACGCCCCGGCCCCGTTCGTAGACGAGGGTGTTGGCGGTGCCGAGGTCGATCGCGAGATCGCGTCCCAGCATCGGCCATCCGGTCATGCCGGGATTCTGTGGGGCTGCGGACCGCACTCCGAGCGCATCGGCGGAGTGTCGCGGAAACTGTGACCAGTGAGGCGGATGTGCCTGGTGAAGTGGCTTCAGCGCCCCAGCGAGCGCCAGTCCGTCCCCAGCAGGTCGCCCGGTCCGTCCACGACGAGCACCGCACCAGCCTCCTCGAGCTCGGCCACCCCGAAGCCGCCGGTTCGCACCGCGACGCAGGGCGCAGGAAGCCGGCGGGCCGCCTCGACGTCGTAGACCGAGTCGCCCACCACGATCGCGGACGTGCCTCCACACTTGCGCAGGGCGACATCGAGGATGTCCGGCGCGGGCTTGGAGGTGTCGACGTCTGCCGAGCTCGTGATGGCGTCCAGCAGGTCCTTGACCCCGAGCAGGTCGGCCGCCCGCTCGGTGTGCTCGGGCGGTCCGGACGAGGCGAGGGCGACGAGGAAGCCCTTGTCCCTGAGCGACCGGACCAGGTCGCCGGCGCCCGGGAGCGGAATGACCTCCTCGACCAGCTTGTCGTACTCCGTTGCCCACGCCTTGCGCAGCTCGTCGCCGAGCCGGTCCTCGACGTCGTCGCCAGCCACTTCCGACACGAGGCGGTCTCCGCCCATGCCGATGCTGCGGTGGACCCGCCACATCGGCTGATGGAGGTCGTGTGCGGCGAAGGCCCGGTGCCAGGCCAAGGCATGGTAATAGGTCGAGTCCACAAGGGTGCCGTCGACGTCGAGCAGGACGGTGTCCGGTTGCTCCATGGCCCTTCCCTACCCAGCAGCTCTGGGACGCAACCCGAGCCCGGCGGAAGTTGGTGGCAGAGGGCGAACGGAGACGGAGCTTCGGTGACGACGAGCTCACTGTCGTTCGAGCTGAGTGGCGAGTGCCAGGGCGAGGCGGTCCTGCTCATCCTCGGCCACGCGTTCGCCCACGGGACGCCCGATCAGCGAGAAGACGCGCGGTCCGCGCACGTCGTCGGGCAACCCGGCCGCCCGAGGAACGACGTGGAAGTGGACGTGCGCAAAGCCCTCTGCTTCGGCCAGCTGGAGGACGAAGGTCTTGAGGCACCCGGTCACCACCGCGAGTGCGCGACTGACGTCGATCAGCATGGGTCCCAGCTGGGCGGCCTCCTCGGGCCGGAGCTCGGCGATGGCAACGGCATGTCGACTTGGCAGGACGACGAGCCAGCCGGGCAGTGCCGAGTCGAAGGCGTGTGCCACCCGCCAGTGCTCAGTCACCCACACCCGCTCACGTGGCGGAAGATCGTCGCGCCGGTCCTGCTCGCAGGAGAAGCAGCCGGGTTGGGGCCGCCCAGTCACAGATCCGGGAACCAGATGCCGATCTCGCGCTCTGCCGACTCGGCGGAGTCCGAACCGTGCACGATGTTGGCCTGCACCTTCTGCCCCCAGTCGCGGCCGAGGTCGCCCCGGATCGTGCCGGGCAGAGCAGCGGTCGGGTCGGTGGCACCGGCCAACGCGCGGAAGCCCTCGATGCAGCGCTGCCCCTCGATGACGATGCCGGTCACCGGGCCGGAGGACATGAACTCGAGGAGGGAGTCGTAGAACGGCTTGCCCTCATGCTCGGCATAGTGCCGGGCGAGCCGCTCGCGGTCGGGCGTGAAGATATCGAGCGCCACCAGGGCGTAGGCCTTGGCCTCGATCCGCCGAAGCACCTCACCGGTGAGGCCACGCGAGAAGCCGTCCGGCTTGACCAGGACCAAGGAGCGGTCCGTCTGCGTCGTCACGGGCTCACCTTAGTGGTCGTCTCGCGGGTTCGTCGAAGGACACCGTCGATGCCCGTGGCGAGCGGGGAAACAACCAAGTTGGACCTCACCCGCCGAGCGGACCTGCTCTGGCTGGTCCGGCCGCGACTCACCGGGACCTTCGGCCCTGCCCTCGGCCCTGCGCGAGGATCACCCTTGGACCATGACCACCACAGAGATTGCCACCACAGAGATTGCCACCACAGAGATTGCCACCACAGAAGTTCTGACGGTTGCCGCGTGCTGGCATTTGCTACGTGAGTCCGTCGTCGGTCGACTGGCCGTCACCGTCGACGGTCAGCCAGACATCTTCCCGGTCAACCACGTCGTCGACCACGGGAGCATCGTCTTCCGAACCGGGGCGGGGACCAAGCTCGCCGCCTCGATCCGCCGCGGGGTGGCCTTCGAGGTAGATGGCTACGACACCTCCGACGCCACAGCCTGGAGCGTTGTCGTGCGAGGCGTCGGCCACGACATCTGGGAGAAGGACGAGTCCATCCACGCACTGGCCCTCCCACTCCTGCCGTGGCACGAAGGCTCCAAGCCGAGGTTCGTCAGGATCGAGCCGACCAGCGTGACCGGTCGCCGACTGCATGTGGTCGGCGGGTTCACCCGGGACTCCGGGCAAGCACACTGAAGGAGACGAAGCCGCGGCTTGGCAGCACAGGGCCGCCGTCTGACACCCACCCGTCCATCCGAATATCCGCACCCTTGCAGCCGGACAAATGCAGACGGCATGGGCCCGCAGCCGACTCTCTCATCGGAGCTGACGACGTATTCGTCGCCACCGAGCCGTCGGCCGTTCCCAACGCCGGGCATACAGGTCCGGGACTCGGTCGAGCTCAGGCCGAGGGCTCCGGGCCCCTGGCGGTTCCCTCGGACGTCGCCGGACGGGCAGTGTCCCGCGGTGCTGCCTCGCGCTCGGCCGCCCAGGTGGCCTGCAACGTGTCGATCCGGTGGCCCTGTACGAGACAGGTGACCCAGAGCGCGGTGAAGATGATCCCGACGACGAGCATCGCCGGCACGACGAAGGCACTGAGGAACGTCGCCACCTCGATCAGCCAGCCGAGGGTCACCCCGAACGGGCGCCGCATCAGACCCGCGGCGAGGATGCACGAGACGGCCAGTCCCGAGCCGAGCCAGAGGTAGGTACTCGATGCCGGGTCGCCCGTCGAAGCCCCGATGCCGCGGGCCACGAGCGCCCCGAAGAAGACCGCGATCGACTGGCCACCGAGCACGGTCGCACCCATCCGCCAGGTGAACTTCCCGGTGCGGCCGTAGAACACCAGACCCCTCATGCGCGCTCGACCTTCATGCCGTCGAGGGTATGCCGTGCGGCCGGCTTCGACGCACGCGGCGCCGGCCGCACGGCATACCGAGGATCAGGCGAAGAGCCCGTCGATCCGCTCCACCGCGTCGACCGGCAGCTCGACGGTCGCGGCAGCCGCGTTCTCGGCCACCTGCTCCGGGCTCGTGGCGCCCGCGATGACGCTGCCCATCCCCGGCTGGGCGAGCAGCCAGGCAAAGGTCACCTGCGTCATCGAGTGGCCGAGGTCGTCGCAGATCGCCCGGTAGGCGTCCAGCTTGTCCCAGTCGACGCTCCTGAGCACCTCCGGTCGGGAGGTGACCCGTGCTCCGGACGGTCCGCCGTCGCGGGTGTACTTGCCGGTGAGCAGGCCGTTGGAGAGTGGAAAGTACGGGAGGAACCCGAGCCGGTGCTCGACGACGACCGGCAGGACCTCTGCCTCCGCCCCACGGGACAGGAGGGAGTACTCGTTCTGCGCGGAGATGAAACGGGCCCAGCCGTTCTCGGCCGAGACGCGCTCGGCCTCGGCAATTTGGTCGGCGTCGAAGTTGCTGTGACCGATCTGGCGGACCTTCCCTTCGGCGACCAGCGCGTTGAGCGCCTCGAGCGTCTCGGCGATCGGCGTCGAGGGATCGGGGGTGTGCATCTGGTAGAGGTCGATCCGGTCGGTCTGCAGCCGCCGCAGCGACCCCTCGCAGGCGTTCCGGACGTAGGTGCGTGCGCCCTTCGGCCCCCATGCCCCGGCCTCCGCGCCGATGCTGCTCCCGGCGTGACCGAACTTCGTCGCGAGGACGACGGCGTCCCGCCGGCTGCCCAGGACCTCCCCCATGAGCGACTCGCTCGTCGTGGCGGGGGACCCGTAGATGTCGGCCGTGTCGAAGAGGGTGATCCCGGCGTCGATCGCTGCGGAGATCACGGCGTCCGTGCCATCCCTGCCCTCCGTCACCCGGCCGGTGCGTCCGAAGTTGTTGCAGCCGAGTCCGACGGAGC
>JAABUR0100003599.1_pt1 | contig 21600 bp, 26 predicted proteins | sample 5560091 | NCBI WGS metagenome assembly JAABUR01 (sample SAMN10711879, study PRJNA513375) | rock metagenome | isolation source: Antarctica rocks | place: Antarctica: Victoria Land, University Valley sud
CCCCGCGTGTGTGTGGGCATGGTAGCGGTCAGGACCTTCAGCGGCTGAAGCAAGCACTCATGAACGCGCGCTGCTAGGTTGTGCAACACATACGCAGTCCGTGCACCTGCTCCTTAACACGCCCAGCCCTGGGGCCTCTCCGCAGCCAGAGGTGTGCTGCTCCCGCTTACCTTTGCGGTGCTCCCTGCCCTCCTGCCACCTTGGGGCCCGTTGCCTTCTCTGCGCGCGCACCTTGTTCCAGGCGACCAGGCACGCATAGAGACTGCCTGGACCACTGCCATAGTAGCCTCACACCAGGTCCTGCTCTCGCACGGCTTGAGCACGGAGCACGCTCCTGCGCGCGCGCGCCTATGTTTTCCAAGACAGTTTTGTCCAAGCGAGGCCTTTGCACGCTGCGCAGGGCGAGCAGCAGCTTGGCGCGCTGCTGTTGACCAGGCTCGCCGGCGTGCTGAGTCAGTACCACCAAGCAGAGCACGGTGTGCGCGCCGTCTGCACGCGTACTTCAGGTGCGCGCCTGTCCTCACTGACACCTGACAACTGTAAAGCCTGCCGCCTTGTTGATCACCGACCACGTGATGACACACGAGGCATGGCTGTGCGCTGTGACACAGCTGCGAGCGAGGCGGTTTCAAGTCCTCTGCGTGCACAGTGCCCTGCGTGTGTGGGAGGGTGGCCCAGAGCTGCGCAACATGACACCAGGGCCCAGTGCTTGGGCGCCGTTTGTCATAGCCTGCACCCCAAGCCTCCTTTGCACCGCAGGCACATTTTAGCATGGCGAGTCCTGGAGCTGGTGGGCAAGCCGCCCAGAAGGTGCAGCCTTTTTTGGTTGGTACAACAGAACTCCACATGTGTGCAGGGCTCTCGCATAGCTTGGCGGCCCCGGGTGCTGCGCGGCGGCGCCAGTGAACAGCCAGCATGCACTGCGCATGCAGCCTCCACTTCTCTCCAAAGACTCCTGCAGCCTTGGGCCGAATCGAGGCTGCACAGCAGTGTGAAACTGTTCATGCAGAACTCTGTGCTGACGCAGCAGCACACTGGCCAGAGGTGTACGAGCCGCAGAGCGTGCAGCAATGTCTGCACGTTCATGTTGACTTTGGATGCTCACGGCCAGGCTGCACTGCCTCATGCACCTGCTCGAGCTCCACATCCTCGCGCCATGCATGCGCGCTGCCGGCCGCGCAGGTGCCTTTCACGACACTGCCCAACGAGCTGCTGGGCGCCATCCTGCGGCGCGCCTGGGCGGACAGGCCGCCGCGCCCTGCAGCGGAGGAGGTGCGCGCCGCGGCCGGCCTGGCGTCCGTGTGCCGCCGCGTGCGCGAGCTGCTGCGCGCGGCGCCGCTGCCGCTGGCGCTCGACTTCAGCGCGGCGCGCCTGACCGGCGCGCAGCGCCGCTGGCTGCTCGAGCCTGCGCAGGCCGGGCGCGTGGAGGCCGCCAAGTTCTGCGTCCTGTGGGAGGCCTCTGAGGACGCCCTGTGGGAGCAGCCGCTGCTTGATCGGTTTCTGGCCTGCCACGGCGGCACGCTGCTGCAGCTCTCCGGCGTTCCGCTGCAGCTGGTGGCCTGTGCGAGCCACATGGCGCGGCCTACCCTGGACCTGAGCGGGCTGCGACTGACCAAGCTAGGCGTCGACTGCTGGGGTGTGTATACCTTGACCGGCAACTCACGGGCAAAATACCTGTGGCCCGAGTGCCTGCCAAGCGCCCTGGAAGAGCTGGAGTTGCTCGGCCTGCATGAGACTTACTTGACGGGCCTGGCGTGGGCGCCGCCCTCGGGCGCAGACGTGGCAGGGCGGCTGCCACGGCTGCACACCATCCGCTTGAAAGCCTATACAACAGCCCATGAAACTGCCAATGAACTTAACCGATCGTTCAGCTTGCGTTGTCCACCCATCCTGGAGGGCTTCACTAGCCTCCCGCACCTCGAGGTGGACTGCTCGGGGGTGCGTATCTCCTGCAACGATGGTGCCGTCCTTGACAAGGTCCACGATGCACGCATTGTGTCTGGCAGCCTTGTGTACCTGTGGGTTGGCAGCGAAAATGTGGCCGCGGTCGCGGACCGCCTCTGCCACGGTCGCCTGCAGGCTGCAGAGCTGTGCGCCGAGCGCGACGGCATTCGCGTGTACCGTCTAGTCCGGGGGTTGGCGTGTGACGATGAGAATGCGGAGCGTCTCACTCGCGAGCTTGTGCTCGAGATGATTCGCAGGTACGGGGACCGCTTTGCGGTGGAGGTGGGCATTTGATGGGCTCAACTATGACAAGGTCAGGCTGAACCGCCTGGCCTGGCGCCGCTGGCCTGCCCCCGGCGCGCCCAACCTGCCGGCAGCCAGGGCTGCGCACGAGCGCGCCCGTGCATGGGCGGCGGCAGGCCCGCCATGTGAATGGAGGTGAGGATGATGACGAACAGGGAGAGTGGGATTGGGGTGCTGGCTAGCAATGACTTTATGTGTGGGCTGGGGGGACATGCACAGCGTAACCGCCGGCTGAGCAGAAAGTGCAAGGTGTTGGGACCAGCGCAGCATTGGAGAGGCTGAGAGTGCTGCATTGCGGCGAGTGAATGCATGCACACTCACTATGCTGCCATGTGTCTGGGAGGGGCGAGGACGCGCTCCAGGAAGGCTAGCACTGTGAGCATGTTGTGGTGAGTGCGCTGTTCCTTCTTTGCACTCTTATATGTCAGCCCAAGAGCAGTGTCCAGACCCGCGTGCGCATGATGTGTAACTTAGCCAGCACCCGCTCATGCCAGCTGCACCTCTGGAGCATAGCGCACTAATGCAAGACCAGTAGATAGCGCAACAGGCCCCGGAATGTCGTTGAACCGAAGCAAGTGCTGCTGAAAATACGCATGTACAGATGGCAACCTCTGCGCTGTCCTTGATATTGTGAGGCAGATTGAAGTGCATTGCATGTGCCATGAGCTGGCTGTAAGTTGCATGGCGCATGACACTGCTATGCTACAAGACGGAAAGCCGCAATAAATCCAGCAGGCTACACTGAGCTCCCTCGTCAACATACTCACACACGCCGGCCCCACGAGTCCAAGCATCGCGCGCAGCTCCAGACAGGGCGGCATCCCAGCCTGGCCAGCGCTCGATGACTGTCACACCTGCGGGCTGCCGACATACAGGACCTGCCGCTGCAGCAAGCTGCAGGCATCACACCTGGCCGCCAGGTTGCAATCAGCTGCCGAGCAAGCAGCACTGTGGCCACCGCTGCCGCATCAATCACAGAGAGCTGCACGCCATCTTCAGAGCGCCACCAGCGCATGCTGACAGCACCCCGCCAGACGCTGGTGGCAAATAACCCGCGCATGAGCAGCATCCTGCAGACTCTGCGCTGCATTCACCGCAATATCCCAACAGCAATAGGCCACAGGAACATATCAGTGTGCAGACGCTAGCATTGCACCAACCAAACGACACACGCACGCCGGTAAAGAATCGCTGCCTCGGCCTCAGCCTGCAAGTATTGGTCAACCCACTAGTGCTTCCAGTCCGTTGCACACGACACAGCACAGGGCAGACACAGTTTGCTGTTGCAAACTGATACAGCTCAGGCGCATGCGCCTCAGCACTGTACGTATACTTAATCAAGTACGACAACCTGGCATGAGCCAGCGCTCCCCAGGTGACTCAGGCCAGAAATGCCACTCGCCAACAGAACGCTAGCCTTACAACCGCACCAGACTGGCTCACCATTGTGTCACGCTCATTGGCAGGCTGGACCACCTTGATCTCTGGCATGCGCTGTTGCCCCAGCAGGGTGCCAACAGAGCCCGCACACGCTCCATGGTCACGCAGTGCTGCTGCCGGCCGCGCTGCCTCACACTCCTCTCTCGTTATGCACCAATGGTCAATAGAGTACCGATGGTAAAAAGCAAGGTCATGCACATTTCTAGCATGGTGCTGTCCACAGGCAGCGCCATCGTCCGGAACGCTGGCAGCCTTGCAGACGCAGGCTGCGCGTCATGCTGCGGCGGGGCTAGGAGTCGCGCTTGATGATGAGCTGAATCGTGGAGGTCGGCGAGTCGCCCGTCGCGCTGCTGGACTCGCTGTCCTCGCGCTGCGGCGCCGGCAGGCGCAGCTCCGGCACGGCCGCCAGGCCGCCGCACTGCCCCGGGTCGGACGAGCGGTCCAGGTAGCGGTGCGGCCGCTCCTGCAGCCGCCGGCCTGGCGCAGCACCGCGCCGCCGCTCAGAGCAGCGCACTCTGTTCGGACATGACAGGGAGCGGCGCTTGAGGGCGTGCAAAGCGCTCTGGATGGCGACTCGGGGAGCAGTGGAAAGGGCTGATGTGCGCGTATGTGTCAAAGAGGCGAGCATCGCGAGGAGCGCCGTGCAGCCACATATGGTGGCAGCAGCCACGCTGCCCATCCCCTGGCACAACACCACAGCGGCACCACACGATTCACGACTGCTTGCTGACCCTGCCCGCTCACCCGCATGCACCGGCCCACAGCATGCAGGCACCCTATGGCACCTCGCGGGCGCGCACCGTGCAGGATGATGTGCCGCAGCAGCTGGCTGACCTCGGGCCCGCGCTCGCGCGTCAGGAAGTGCGCGCCCTCCAGCATCACGCACGGCGCCTCCAGCCTGCGCCGGCCGCAGCACACGCTCGCTTCAACCTATGGCATGCACGCGCACTGCAGCAAGCAGCCTGCCGGGTTGGACCGAAGGCGGGCTGGAGAGCACATACGCAAGCGGAACGCCGAGCACACGTTCTCCCATCCTCCAGCGTGTCCATACAACGTGAGTACACTTGTGTCTGAGCGCCGCGCCTGCGCGCGAGCGCCTCGCCAAAGCGCGGCGCGGCCACGATGTCGTGGCGGCCGTGCAGGACGAGCACCGGGATGCGCGCGGCCACGATCGTGCGCGCGTCGCGGTCGCTCACGCTGTGCCGCCACACCGCCAGCAGCTGGCCCTGCGCGCGCAGCGCGCCGTCCTTCAGAGAGCCGCCACACGTACTGGGTCGGCAGGCTGTTGCCACATGGTCGTTCCTGGGGAGCCCTGGACGACAACCGAGCTGTGGCGCCAGAGCTCGTGGCGCATCGCGCCCGCCAAAAGTGGCGCACCGACTGGGAGGGCCCACACAACGTGCTGCCCGCTCGCGGCACAGGCCGGCGCACCCGGAAGCCGGTGGACGGCTGGCCGATGCCGCCGCGCTGCGCGCCCTCCACGTACTCCTCGCGCAGCAGCTCGCGGCGCGTGCGCCCGTGCTTTCGGTCCTGCCGTGCGCGCCGCGCCTGCCTCTCAGCGCGGCGCCTGTTTGCCCAGTGTCGGCAAGCAGGCTGCGCTGCACAACCCGCAGCCGACCCATCCCCAGTGGAGAAGAAAGATTTGCAGCGCCGGTGCTGCTCCAACCTGTTTGATCATGTAAATGATGCGACATGCAGGCAGCTGACATGGCATGAACGCACCACTTCATTCAGCGTCTTCCGCATGAAGTGCAGCTTCAAGTCGATCTTCGCGCGGTTCTCGGCGGTGCGCGAGCACAGCATCTGTGCGCGGCGCATCTAGTTTGGCCTCGGCTTGCCTTGATGTCACACTCGTGATGAAATTGCATATCATTGGTATATAGCTCAATCCTCTAAGCGGCAAGCGCTGCATGCAAGCATCGAGCAACTTTACTGGGGTAAAATTCATGAGCCACATGCCCAACATAACGCACGCGCCCGTGCCGCACGGACTGCACAGCTGCCGCCCAACCTCGGATGCCGTGCAGCTGAGAACAGGTGCCAGGAGGCGCAGAGGCAGCCGCGCGCCTGCAGCCCATACTTGGCCACGCGCCAGGAGCACGGCAGGCTCTGCCAACCGCCCGCGGTCGCGCAGACCAGCGTCAGCGAGGCCACGCGCTCGGGCGCCAGCACCGCCAGCCGCGTGGCCACCATGCCGCCCAGCGAGTGGCCCACCACATGCGTGGGGCCCCAGCGCAGGTGCCTCTGCCGCCGCCAGGCCACGTCAGCCTGTTACTGCATGGCGTGTCGGCAACAGCACAGTCTGTCCGCATGGATGCATGAGGGCGACGGCGCGCTGCCGCCACCTACTCAGGCAGCAGAGTGACTACAGGTGCCGCATAGACAGCATTGCGCCTGGCGTGTCAACCCGCTCCGCGTCTCAGCCAAACGCCCGGGATGCAGGCAAGCAGGCACGCTACGGAACAGAGGCGCGGTGGGCGGGCGGCCGCACCAGGATGGCCAGCACGTCCTCCGCCATCAGCACGACGCTGTACGCGCGGCGCCGCAGCCGCGAGCTGCTGCGCCCCACGCCGCGGTTGTCCAGCACAAGCACGCGCACGGGCGGCGCGCCGTCGGCGCCCGGCCGCAGCAGGTCGTCCAGCTGCGGGCCCCAGCAGCCCATCGTGCACGCAAAGCCTGCGCCACAGAGACCAGCACAGCTGTGGGCTTGATGTCCACACGGGCGCACGTGCTCAGGGCTGCCGCGCGGCGTGCTGCGCAGCCGCACAGCAGCAGCGCCTGCGCGGCTTCTGCCAACTGCGTGGCTGCAGGTGCAGGATATTTGCAAACGCCAGAGGCCTGGCCGGCTGTGAAACAGTGCCTAAGTCCCTGGGGGCGCTGGCGGTCCCGGCCGCATAGACAGCGGGCACCACTGCTGCCGCGCATGTGCGCCAGCATAACCCCACACACTGAGCGCACCCATAATGAGCACGACGCTCGGTCGCTCGTCATCTTCGGCGTCCAGCGGGTCAGCCTTTGCCCTGCGTTAGCCAAAAAAAAAAAAACTGAGCACGTTGGCCAACCCCCGTCTACAAGCTGTGGAGCGGAGTAGACTGGGACCGGCGAGCGGGGAACGGGTCCAGGGGCGGGTCAGCACACCCGCCGCACGCCTTTGGCAGCTCGCCTCTGACCTCATAATAGATGTCGGCGGCGTCCTTGCCTTTGCCGGTCCGCAAATACGGCATGCTGAGCGCGCTCTGGGGGCGCCCGCCCTCAGAGCGGCACGTGCATCGCTGCAGCAGTCCCAACCGTCCCTGGAGGCGCTCTGCAAGCCGGGCAGCGCTGCAGGGCTCGCCTTGAGCCGTCAGCGCGCAGGGCACACGCCCGTGCCCTGGCAGCCACCAGACTAGCCCTCACAAGCTGCACCAACCCTCAGGCCTATGACTCACAGCAGCAGCCCGGGCCTGCTCGGCAGAGCCCGCAGGCCCATCTGCAGGCCCAGCTTGCAAGACAGCCTTTCACAGGTAACTGCAGTACCACAACTCTTTATGCTTGCACCCCCGATGCCTACTGTCGTACAATTAAAGTGGGTGCTCGCTCACTCTCTTATCAGCAGACTGCCTGGCGATACTGGCACAGTGTCTGCCAGAACCCTTGCATATGCCCGTGGCCAGGGTCTTGGATGCAGGTGTTTCACGCAAGCTTGCTAGAGAAAAGAAGGACAGGCGCAGGGGGCCGCGCTGTACGTCAGCCGACTTGCACGATGGCAAGCGAGGCGCTCGAGAAGGCGCTGCAGGACATCGACCTCAAGCGCCACCGCCGGAATCCGTTTGACGCGCGCTACCTGAAGCTGTGCCTGTCAGACTTTGCTGAGGTGGCGCTCAGTTCCCAGAGACCTTGGCCACACGTGTACACGCATCAAGATGCACTGCACATCGGCTGCTATGACCAAGCACAGGAGCCGCTGCGCACAGGGATCAGCAGACACTGGCCATGCGCTCGTGGAGAGCGCCGCGTGCAACCTGCATGCACGCACTGAGGTCGTGCACTCTCGTGCTCACACACCACCACATAGTGCTACTCACGGTAGAGGCGGAGAGTAATGCTGTTGACCCACGGTGCAGCTCATACGCTCGATGAAGCTGGCGCTGCTCAAGCAGTCTGCTGACGCCGTCAAGCTGTGCCAGACGGACAAACCCAGCAAGCGTGCCGCCAACAGGAGCGCAGACGCAGGCGCCGAGCCCCAGGGCGCTGCTGGCCCCGCAGGTGCGCAGCTGCGCTGCTGTCTCTTTTGCAGCTTTTTGACCTTTCATGAAGGTCACCCCTCTGGCTGAGCTCCGCGCAGGTCGCACCGCAACGTTCTTCAGCGAGGCGGCCCTGCAGGCATACAAGAAGTACAAGAGTGGTCAGCTCAGCCTCGCCACTGCGGCAAAGGTGTGTTTGGTATAAGGGTGTCAAGCCAGCATGGGGCGCGCACGTGACACGGCTGTGGCATGCCAGGACGCCGAGGCCTTCCACAAAAGCGTCAGCTGCAGCCACGATCACCCGCCGGCTGTCAAAGCCCCAGACACCAGGCCGACAGTGGAGGAGCTGTGCGCTCTGTGCCATGCACTTTGCTTTGCCTGACCGGCCCGTGCCAGTGTCATGGAGTGCCACTTGCCGCCAGGCTGGCCCTGATGCGGCAGTGCATGCTCGACGAGGAGCTCGTGAGCTCGCGTGACACCATGGACTGCGCTGCCATGCATGACATCCTGGACGCGTTTGTTCCGTGTGATGACTCCGAGTCTGAGTCGGAGCAGCCTGCCTCTGGCAATGCACCGCCGTCGCCAGGTGTGTTTTCTTGGTGCATGACATGTTACACAAGGTGGTTTCCTTGTCCCTGCTCTTAACATCCAGTTGCAGGCACATGCGCGGCACAGATGCGCGAGCGAGCAGATGGGTGGGCAGGTGGCATGCCCTCTTATATCAAGTCAAGGTCATGAAAACACTTGTCATGTCCACCCATGACGCGGTCTGCCCTGCACGGGTGCAGAGACTGCTGCCACGAGCCCGCCGCCAGACGATGCAGACGGTGCACTGCTGCGCACCTCGTGATGCTGAGTGGCTGGAACAGGCGTCGCATCTGAGTCCTTATGGCATCCCACGCAGGTGATGCTGAGACCGCGCGCCTAGCCAGCCGACCATGCCCTTCGGGCCCTGACCAGGCCCTCCCAGAGGGTCATGCAGTCAGGCGGCCATGCGTGCCAAGGCTCAGGCGCCGCGCGCGAGCCGCGCCTGCCTTGCCAGCGACGCCCGACTCGCCGCCGGCAGGCGCGCGCGCCTGCCTCACCTGCGCCTGTGGTGTGCATGACTCTATGCATGCGTAAACATAGGACGGCCCCCACACGCAGAGGACGAGGTTGTGGAGGATGCAAGCCCGCTGCGCGAGGCTTCCCAGGCCATGGAGCAGGCCGCGCCGCAGCCGCGGGCGGTGCCTGCGCTGCGCGCCAGGAGGCCGGCGCAGCTTGCGCTGCAGGCCGCTGGGGCGCCGAGCGCCGGCGGCAGCAGCGCAGCAATGTCTGCGGACGCGGTCAGCAGCAGCGGCAGCGACGCGGACAGCTATGTGCAGCCGCATGCGCCGCAGGCCGCCGCGCGCGCCAACAGGGTCTGACCCTTTTTGTTCGGCGTGCAGCAGGGTGGCACCCCCCATTCATGGTCACATGCAAGTGGTGGGCGGGCGTGCAGGCGCCTGCGGCCTCTGAGCCCCGGGGCCCTGCCCACGAGCTGGAGCTGGACTTCAGGCCTGCCACGCTGGCCGCTCTGCGGCCAAGCGTGCTGTTCAGGTGCCGGCCTGCCACGCCATGCTCGGCAGTGCTCCGCCATGCACCAGGAGCAGCGGATAGGGTCGCAACCTGACCGCAACCCTGCAGGGCGCCCCCGCGCCTCGTCTTCCGCCCGGTGCCCGACCGCAACAGCCTGCTGCTGCCCTCGCCGGCCCAGTGCGCGCCGGATGCGGCGGCGGCCCTGCTGCCAGGCCCGGACGTGGCTGCGGTCTGCGCTTCGGGCCTGCGGCGCGGCCTGCTGCTGCCCGTCGACCTCGTGGCCCTGCGGGAGAGCTGGCGCGCGGAGGCCCGGGCAGGCGCGCGTCCTGCGCCGCGCCCGCGGCGACTGGTGCATGACCGGCACACGCGCGGGCTGCTGCATGCAGGCAGCATGCGAGCCAGGGCCGGTGCCTGCACAGGCACGGAGCAGGGCGCAGATGCGGCGGCGCCCGGGCCTGGCTTCCCTCCTGCCGTCGACGACCGCCAGGCCACCCAGCATGTGAGCCAGGTGAGCTTGCATTCGCTCTGGTGCTTTGCACGTGCTCGTGAGGATGCATCCTGCAAGGCAAAATTGCGCCTTGTGCAGCAGGGCTGCCAGGCGCCGGGGCTGCACCAGGCTGAGCACCGGCACGAGGCTGCCCGCTTCCAGTGTCCCATCATCTGCGACATGCAGGCGTCGCCGGGCGCCCCGCCCTGCTCGCCGGCGCCCGACCAAGCCGCGGGCAGTCCCAGGCAGTGCGAGGACTGCGCTGCTGCCGGTGACCCTCCGTCGAGCGGCGGGGCAGCGCTTGGCGCAGCAGGCAGCCAGGCAGCCAGTCCGCAAGACACCTGCATGGATCCTGGCACCTTTGCACCGCCGTCCCATGGCCCAGCGTGCACCTGGGAGGACCCCTGTCCACTGCTGTTTGACGATGGCAACGATGCTGACGCGCGCTCCAGCCCAGCAGCCACACAGGCAGCCGCGCAGCCGGGCGCTGCAGACTGCGCGAGCGGCGACGCATGCTGCATTGTGTATTGCAACGAGGATGACGCTGAGGCCGAGCAGGCCTGGGCAGAGGCGAACGCAGGGCCTGCGTGCGCAGAAGAGCGTGGCCAAAAAGGTGGGCCATCATGCAAACTGTCACACTGCTGGTGCGTGTGCTCCGTCACTTGAATCATCATGCAGCGCACGCCTTGCCCGCAGAGCGCGGCAACACCCGGAAGCGCGCACGCGAGGGGCTCTGCGAGCGGGCACTCAAGGCGCGCGCCCGCCTCGCCCCTGCGCCACGCCCCTCGGACGCCTGACGGCCATGCACAACTCGGCAGATGCCAAAGCTCTGTCAGAGCAGGCCCGGCTCAGCGGCGCCGGCGCGCCGCGCAGGAGGTCCTGGAGGCGCGGCGGAAGGCGGGGTCCAGCCTGGCGCTGCTGCAGGCGCTGGTCGGGCCGCACCTGCGCGCCGGCGCGCGCCTCGCGGCCGTGCGCGACGCGTGCCTCGCGTCCGGCCAGCCGGCCGCGGAGGCCAGCCTGCAGGCGCGCGCGCCCGGCCCGGGCCCATGCAGCCGCTGCCCTGCACCGCCGGCCAGCGCGTGTGAGCCGAGGGGCGTTGGGCGCAGCGCTACTTCTTCGCCGCGCTGAGCATCATCCAGCAGCGCAACACCTCGGCGGCCAAGGAGCGGGATGGCGCAGAGCAGATGCGCCTGGAGGCGCTCGACGGGCACCACGATGTCATCGTCCGCACATGAGCTCTCCTTTTATGCAAGGCCAGGCTGCCTATACCTCCGTGCATGCCACAGAGTTGTTTGCGACCATTGCGCTATGTGTGTGGTTTGGCTCTGTGTGCGAGCGCTGTCTAGACCATGCATGCTCACGCTGATGACCAGATTCGTCATGTAAACAAGTGTTGATGTGCACTGTTGTTTGCCACAGCGCGAGGTGAGACATTGCATGTACGTGCAGGGACGTCCCTGTATCTGCCCCAAGACACAGTCTCGTGGGTGTTGTGTGACAGCAGGAACACGCATGGCACACACTGAGAAGGAGCGCTGCAGCTCACACCACTCGCTCTGCTTCACGCCTACAGCATCCGTGACGATGGCATGCATGCGCATGCTCGCCGCAGTCCAGTTTATGCACACAGAGGCACACTCCATGTCACGCTGTACACGCAATACAACAACTGGACATCAGCGGCCAGAGCGCTTAATCCCGACCTGCACCAACAACAGGCCCAGTAGCAAAGGCTGGGACTTCAGCCGAAAAACAACCATCAACATGTTGCGGACACTCAGAGTCACACACCACAGGGAGCAGTGGTGACGAGAAGTCTAAGGAATGCATAGCTAGGCCCGAAAGTACACTGTTTTGGCCGCACAGTCTCGACACCGGCGCCCAAGCCCCTGGCCTGCGCGACCTCTAACCTCCCAGCTTCCAGAGCCCGCGGCGCCCGCCGCCAGACGCGGCTGCAAACAGCTCGTCCACGGCGGGCGCCATGCATTTCGCAAACAGCTCCATGCCTTCAGCATTTGGATGCAGCGCATCGGGCATCAGCCGCGGCTCGATCTGCGCCACCGCACACGCCACAGTCATGAGGCTCAGCCACTCAAGGCCTCTTGCGCAAGAGAGTGCATTTCATGGCTGATGCCTATATCTGGCAAAAGCTGCCACCCACCCAACACAGGCAGGGAACATGGGTGGAGCCAGAACACATGCGTAAAAAGGTGATGTCCAGCCAGGCCACACCTTTGGTCATTGTGCGAGCTGGCTGCAGATCTGCAGTGCAGCTTCGGCACCAGATCGCTGCATGCCTCTCAACACAGGGTCCGGACACCCAGGAGTGATGCCTCAGAGAAATAATGCCTCAGAGAAGATCAGAGGGGTGATGCCGCGTGAGCGCACCTTCCCGCCGGGCAGCAGCGCGGCGCCGCAGTCCAAGAACACAGCGTCCGCGTCGCGCGCGGCCCAGGCGGCCAGCTCCGCGTTCAGCGCGGCAATGCCGGGAGCGTACATGCTGGGCCAGGCGTCCACGTGCGCCGCGTCGGTCCACCCGCGCGGCAGCACGCCCAGCACGAGCAGCTGCGTGCGAGGGTTGGCGCGCCGCAGGTGCCCCAGCGCGGCCTCCACGCTGCGCGCGCGCGTGCGTCCCCTCCCTGTCAGTGCGCTGGCATGCGCTCGGGGACGTTTGCAGGTCGGCCCGTACGCGGTGCCCGGCAGCGCCCTGCATGATGCTGCCACGCTGCACGCTGCTACTATCAGAAAGCACCCGTACGTGCTCAGGTCTGCCAGCTGTGTGTGCTGCGGAGCTGTTTCAACGTGGGCATGCGAATGCATGACACCCGCAAGTCATACAAGCATCACACCGCCCACTCCCTCACTTGCACTCTCATCGCACCGGGTGGCTGTGCCGTTGGCGGCGCGCACAATGGCAGCCTGCCCGCCCATGCACGCGGACGCGCCCAGGTCGTTTGTGCCTATCATCACCACCGCCACAGCCGGCGGCTTGCGCACGAATGTGCCGCCGTGCTGCAGCCGCCAGAGCAAGTGGGCCGCCTGGTCGCCTGCGCGTCACGCCCGGCCTAGGTGCACAATGTGACGCCGCTCAGATGGCACACACAGGACTGCAGCATCACTCCCACGCCCGCTACGTGCTGACCTGCAGGAGGCCGCCTGCGTCGAGGAGCGTGCCATGCAGAAGAAGCAAGTGAGATTTGGCTTTCTCATATGACCCAAATTCTGCGCCAAAAATTGCTACAGCAGTGGCCCTCGGCATGCATGCAAGTGAGCACACCATCAGGCTGACCACACTCTTTGGGGGCGAGAGGCGCGCACCGCCCACCGCGAGGACAGACGTGGAGTACTTGCCAAAGTAGTGCTGGAAGACGGCGGGCACGCCCGCGCAGCGGCGGCAGCCGCGGCCCATGTCCGTGCCGCGCCACGTCTCTGTTATGGAGTCTCCGTAAAACACCACGTCGACGCCCTGCGCATGCAGCACAAAGTGATGGTGCCCTCTCACAAGGTTGCCGTTTCAGACGTGTGTGCAAGGCCCTTTCACAAGGACGGCCTGCAGTCAGACAACTCAACTTGATCGAGCCGGGGTAGCGCAATGCGTTGCAAGCCACAGCAGTCGGCGTTGGAAAAGCAAAGGCTCTGAACTTCTGCTCACGCACTGAGTCCAGAGCTCGGCGTCAATGCCTGGTCTACAACAACCACCGGTGTTGACCAAGCAGCTCTCTGCAGCGGGTGCTGCCAGTGCAGGAAGCCCATGCCACACGTACCCCGGCCGCCTGCCCCCAACATACATCCCGTGCGGGCCTGGAGCGCGCACCGGCCGCGCATCGGCGGCTGCGACCTCCCTGGCCAGGTCGCGCGCGAAGGCGACGCACCAGGGCGTGTTCCGCGGCTGTGGCTCCAGCACCGGCCCCGGGCAGGGCGCCAGGAAGGTGTCATACAGGCGCTGCGCGTTCATCGCACACAGCCAGAGCGTCACGAGCAGCACCCAGAACGCCCCCAGCACATAATGCGCAACGCCGCGGCCAGTATCTGTGGAATTGTAGCACTCGACCACGTTGCGGCGGTCGGCCTGCTGCCTGCGCGGGTTTGAGGGGCCTGCCGCGGCACCCATTCTGCTGGGCAACCCCGTTTGCGGTCAGCGAATCATGCCTTTTCCGCAACTTCCCGGCGTATTGGACAGCGGCCGCAACAGCACAGGAGCGAGCAAACAAAGGGAATGGCTGCGCAGTGCAGCAGACTCGCGCTCGTTCGGCATAGGCTCGGCAAGCTTCCACCTCGGTGGCTGAGGTCGAGGGTTGCGCCGGGCTTGAAACGAAGAAGGGGCGACAGCTCGCCATCAATGGCACGCATCGCGGCCTGGATGAGCGCGGTTTGGACACCGAAGCCTCGTCATTTGCTCGTGCCAAGGGTCGCCGCGAGGAGGGAGGCGCTGCCCAAGGCCATGCACGCAGTGGCCGCCCCGCAGAGCGCGCATGCCGTGCTGAGCAGGTACTGGGGCTTCAGCGCGTTCCGGACCTGCCAGGAGGACGTTATCAGCAGCGTGCTCGATGGCAACGACAACCTGGTGGCCATGGTGCGCGCTGGGTTCCGCTCGCACACGTCTGCGCTGAGGTCCCGGCTGTGCTCGTGCGTGACGCTCTGCTGTCCACACAGGCGACTGGAGCTGGCAAGTCGCTCTGCTACCAGGTCCCGCCGCTGGTGCTGCAGCAGCCGTGCGTGGTCATCTCCCCGCTCATCTCCCTGATGCAGGACCAGGTGCGCTGCTTTGCAAAACGTTGGTGCTGCTGAGCTCCAGCTGGTGGTCGAGTGCCCGGGTCATGTTTGAACAGGCGCATGACCGGGGCTGGCTGCACCACTCCCCTGCGGCTCTTGCGAGTTTCGAAAGGTATTTGCACTGTTTGCCCGTACGTGCCCCAAGGCGCGTGTGAATGCACACACGCAGGTCATGGCGCTCAACGCGCGCGGCCTGTCGGCCTGCTTCCTGGGCTCCGCGCAGCGCTGCGCGGCTGTCACGGACGATGCGTGGGCGGGGAAGTACAGGTCCGCACTGCCTCGCCTCCCTGTGCCCGCCCTGGGCCCACTGGTTTGCAAGCATGTCTGTCCCGTCTGCGACGGTAGGCACCTGGGTGCGCTGCTCCTGCAGCCCGCCCCTCTGGCTTGTCAGGCCGCCACCTCTGCCGACGCGCATACCGCGCTGCAGAAGCGCCATGCCTGACAGTGTCCTGAGGCTGCAAGCACCGGCCCCAGAGGCTTGACCGAGCACACAGCACCTACTGCACCCCATAACGCGGTGCCGTGACCGGGCCGTACGCCGCAGCTTCATCTACATCACGCCGGAGCTGGCGGCGAATGCCGCGGGGCGGCTGCAGCAGCTGCGCGCGCGCGCCGGCCTGTGCCTCGTGGCCGTGGACGAGGCGCACTGCGTGAGCGAGTGTGCGGCCCCGAGCGCCTGCTGCCGCCGCGCGCCTGCGATGCCTGAGGCTGCGCCCGTGTGCCATGCGCTGACGGCGGGCTTGTGCCTGCCCGCGCGATATTGCACCCGACGCGCCCCAAATGCATGACCAGGCTCGCCAGCGCCAGACCGCAGAACCCCCGTCGCGGTGCTGGGCGCTGACCCGGGACGGCGCGCAGGGGGCCACGACTTCAGGCTCGAGTACAGGTGACTGCCAGGCCCCTCCGCGCTGGCTCCTCTCAGGCTCGCCTGTCGTGCCCTGTTGCCGCCTCGTGTTGGAGAGAGTGGTGCAATGCGGGCCCTGCCAGCGACGCTCCTGCTGACCCCCTGCCTGGCCGCAGGCGGCTGGGCGAGCTGCGGGAGGCGCTGGCCGGCGTGCCGTTCATGGCGCTGACCGCCACCGCCGCGCCGCGCGTGCGCGACGACATCGCTGCCTCCCTGCGCCTGCGGCCTGGGCACCGCCGGCGCGCCCCGGCCCCAGCGCGCGCTCGAGCTGCCCGCCTGCGCTGATTGCGCGCCGCGGCCCGGGCGCGCAGGGCGCTCCTGCAGCGTGCACACCGCCCAGCATGCCGGCAGGTCAACGTGTTCGTCTCTAAACGGATGAACATCACGAAATAGCATAAGCCCATGCGTGTCCGCGCTCCCCAGCTGATCGCGAGGGCGCGCGCGCGCGCGCAGGTGGGTGACGTCCTTCGAGCGCTCCAACTTGGAGCTGGCGGTGCGGCAGCGCGGCAGCGCGGACGTGGCCACCAACCTTGGCGAGCTGATCGGCGCGCGGCGCGCCGGCGGGCCGGCCGAGCCGACCATCGTGTACACCATCACGCGCGGCGACGCCGAGAAGGTCGCGCAGGTCCTGGAGGCGCGCGCCCGCGCCCGCGCTGCCCGCCTTTGGCTGGCTGCTGCGCGGCGTGCCAGGCGCATGAGCGTGCCAAGCCAGTCTCTGAGTGCGCTCCGAGGAGGTGTGCGGGCTGGCGTGCGCAGGAGAACGGCTTCGCTGGGCGGGTCGGGCACTACCACTCCACCGCGGCCGACAAGGCGCGCACCAGCCTCTGGCGCATTTTGCTGGCATGTGTCCCCATGGCTGAGCGCTGGGGCAAACAGCAAAGCCGGCTGGGGGCGCGGCCGGGCGCAGGCGGGCGTGCACGAGCGCTTCCTGCGCGACGAGCTGGACGTGGTGGTCGCCACGGTGGCCTTCGGCATGGGCACGCCCCACTCCCCGGCGTGCACGCCTGCATGCAGCCCCCCTTGGAGCGCGCTGGCCGCTGCGCCGCGGCCTGCCCGTGGGTTGCCTTGCGGCATGGTCAAGGCGTGCATGCAGTGCGCCGAGCGAGCGCAAGCGGCATTTGGAGAGGCGCAGGAGGACGGGCGGAGCGTGGCGCTTTGACCCGCAGTGCGCTCGTCTGCTGACAGCCTCCTGCCGGCGCACGCAGGCATCGACAAGCCCAACATCCGGCGCATCATCCACTACGGCGCGCCCGCCACGCTGGAGGCGTACTACCAGCAGGCACGCGCGCGCTCCCTGATGTAGTGCACCCGCCCACAGGCATGGTGTACCAGATTGAATGGCCGTCGCCTTGCGACTTGCGCGTTTGCTGATGTTTCTTGCCACAACGGGCGGCAGATTGGGCGCGCCGGGCGCGACGGCCTGCCGGCCAAGTGCCTGATGCTTTGGAGCGGCCAGGACTGGTCCAAGCTGGACTTCATCAAGGTGCGCGGCCGCGCTAATGATGTGCCACCCGCGTGGCGCCTGTGTAATAGCGGCCAGCTCTGGCAGCACGTTGCATGCCTTTCATTCAAAGCATGCTATTTCTCCGTTGTGCGGCCGGGGCCAGGCCGGTGTGCGGTTCCACACCACCGAGTGCGCGCCGCGCAGGGCCAGGAGCGCCAGTCGGCGGCGGGCAGCGAGCAGTCCTGCGCCGGCCGCGAGCGCATGCAGGGCTTCTGCTACACGGCCGCCTGCCGCCACGCCGCGCTCGTCGCGCACTTTGAGCCCGGCGCCGCGCCCGACCCAGCGCAGGCCTGCCGGTGCGCGCTCGCGCTCTCATGAAAGGTGTTGACAGGGACGCGGCGGGGTCGCGCTTGCGCCTCGCGCCGAGCCCTGGGCCCCGCCGGGCAGCTGAGCCAGGCGCGCGGCGTGAACAGCCGGCAAGGAGGCCGAGCGCGCACCGGGCCCTGGAGGCCCGAGGCAGACAACAGTGATCGACCTCAACTGCACCTGGCCACACAAGGCGGCGCGCGCGCAGGGGCGGCTGCGACAACTGCGCGCGGCGCGCGGCGGGCGGCGAGGCCGAGCGCGACCTGGGGCCGGAGGCGGCCCTGCTGCTGGCGGCGGTCGGCGCGCTGCGCGGGCACTACGGCGCGGCCAAGCCGGTCGCGCTGCTGCGCGGCTCGCGCGGCCGCGACATGGCGCCCTGGATGCTGGACGCCGCCGCGCCGGACGGCGCGCGCCTGCACGGTCCGCCCGCCCGCGCTGCTTACGGCCATGCTACTCTTGCACCTCGGCAAATGCTTGACGGCTTGCTGAGCAACAGCGCCCGGTTGGCCCACATGCGCCGCTTGGAGGCTGCCTCGCGCTGGCCGTTGCAGGCCCTGAACGCCGGCTATATGGGTTGCGGTATGGGCTGCGGTTGATACGCGGCTGCGCTGCCTGCTCGAGGGCGCCGACAGGCCAGGCGCGCCCGCGCCCGCCCGTCCTGAGGCATGCGCGGGGCCCGGGCGCGCGCAGGCGCGGGCGCGGCGCGCTCCCGGGACTGGTGGAAGGCGCTGCTGGGCGTGCTGATGCAGCAGCGCCTGGTGCGCGCGGAGGCGCGCCAGGGCGGCCGCGGCGGCTTCACGGCCGTGGCGCTGTCGCCGGAGGCGCGGGCCCCGCGCCCCGCCTGCCGGTCTGCCGAATTTTCGGCGCTCTCGCAGTGTCCTGGCAGTTGCTGAGTGGGCAGGCAGGGCGGAGAACATGCATGTCGCCCTGCGTGCCCTAGCTCAGCCCTGCCAGTGCGTGCGGCCCGGCACAAATGGTAGAGCCTGTTGGTGCGCAGCCGGCGCCGGGACTTGTGACCCAGCGGGGCCTGCTGTAGGGCTCACCCTTGCCGCGTCCGGCCGCGGCGCAGGGTGCCGCATGGCTGGCGCGCCCGCCGCCGCGCGCGCTCGTGCTGGCGCTGCCCAAGGAGCTGCTGGACGAGGAGCGGCGCGGCGATCGCGGCGCGGCCGGGGGGCCCGCCGCGCCCGCGCCGCCGGCCGAGGACGCCGCCGCGCGCGATGAGGAGGCGCGGCTGTTCCAGGCGCTGGTCGCGCTGCGCAAGGCGCGCCCTGTGCTGCCAGGCAGCGGGGTGGGGTTGCTGCGTGGTGCGGCGCGGTGCGTGCAGGCGCCGGCACGCGCCGCGCGGGTGCTGCCGGGTCGCGCTCTCCTGTTGCCAGCCCTGCCGCAGATGCAGGCACCCAGTGTAGGCCTTAGCGGGATCAGGACGGCTCATTGTGGTGTGGGGAAGTGGCGGAGGGCGTGCCGCGGCTGTCAGGGTAACAGCGGCCGCGACCGCGCAGGAGCGCGCGGCGGCGGCGGGCGGCGGCATGGCGCCGACGCATGTGGCCGGCGACGCGCTGCTGTGGGAGCTGGCACGTAAGCGGCCCGACCGGCCGCAGCACCTGGCCGCGTGCGAGGGCGCGACCGCGCTCTTCCGCGAGCAGCATGGCCAGGCGCGCGGCGCAGGCCTCCCGCCCCCTCTGCAGCCACACGGCGAGCGCGGGCCGCCGGCGTTGGCCTTGTATACACAGTGCATCTTTTACCCTACTGGCACGATGTGTGCACTACCCCTCATCAGGCGCCGCAGCCATGCCGCCCCCGCTGAGCCGGGGCCGCCTGCAGGCATTTGTGGACGCAGTGGTCCGCTTCTGCGAGGGCAGCGCGCTCAGCGCGGGCATCGCGTGGTCGACCATGCGCGGCCGGCGCATGTCCGCGCCTGCCTCCCCGGTGCGCGCGCTCCCCCCGGCCTGGGGCGCATGCGGCAAGCCACCGCCTGTGGCATGCGCGCCGCCCTGCTTGCTGCCCCGCGCTGCTGGCTGCAGGCATCTACCTCGAGTCTGCAGACGACGCTGGGTTACAAGCGCTTACCCTGCTGATCCGGATGCCCTGCTGAGCCGCATGATGACTGCTGGCCGCGGCAGAGGGGCGAGGGCGCGAGCGACGCGCTGATCAAGCTGGCGGGCGGCGACCCCACGGTCCGCTCATGCCACGCATGTCCTGCATGCATCCAGGCATTGTGCATGGGTCAGCAGGGCCGCAGTTGGGCTGCAGGGCACAGCAGGCAGTCAAGAACAGACCGTCCTGCAGTACTCCATGTAGCACTGCTATCGCAGCGCGCCCGCGCTGACCATGCAGATGCGGCGCGGCACAGAGCAAGGACTTTGATGCGCACGCGCGCTTCGAGCGCGGCGAGTCGCCTACGGAGATTGCTGCGCGCCGCGACAAGCCCATCCAGGCGCGTGCAGCCCGGCCGGCGCCTGCCACCCTCGCTCGTGCCCTCTGCCGGCCCTAGGTTTCTGCGCCCTGGCACAGGCAGGGTTGAGCAGGGGTGCGCTGCGTGGGCAGCCGCCCCAGGGTCTCTGGCCCTCACTCGTCTGCGGCGGCGCCATGGCGGGAGCCTTGGGCGCGCAGGCGGGCACAGTGGTGGGCTACGTCGCGGCCGCGGCGGCGTCCGGGCTGCCCACGGACTGGCCGCGCCTGGCCGTCGAGGTCGGCCTCACCGAGGAGCTGGCCACCGCCATACGCGCAGGCGCGCGGTCGGGTCGGCCCGCGGGCGCCTGCCGGGCTGCTAGTGGTGCATGCCACCATGTCGCCGCGCCGCTCGGCGCTGCCTGCCCGGCCTGCTTCGGCCACGGCATGTGCGCCAGCCGCGCTTGGCATGCCAGGCAGGCGATTTAGGCCAGGACATGTGTCGGAGGCTCTTTCAGGCGCTTGCTCGCCCCTGCCCCAGAGTATGCGCAGAGGTGTCCCTCGACGACCCGCGCACGTGCCCACGTCTCGCCGCTCAGCGCGCGCAGGCATAGACGCGGAGGGCGCCGCGGGCGCGGGCGCGGTCAAGCGCGCGGTGCCGGCGGCGGAGTATGCGCAGATCCGCGTCGCGGCCGCCGCGCTGGCCGCGCGCGCGCTCTGGTTTGCGCCTGGCGCCGCCGACGGCGACAGCGCAGATGAGGATTCGCAGCCAAGCGACGCAGTGGACCTCGAGCCGAGCCTGGCGCACTACCTGGACGGCGCGGGCACCGCGGCGCCCGGCGCGCAGGGCGCGGAGCCCGCCGTGTCGGCCATCGGCGAGCCCGCTGCATCACCCGTGGTGCGACTCACAGCCTACCGGGCCCTCTGTGTCCCTAGGACCCTTCATTTGACCCCGCAAGCGTTAGCACGCGGCCTCTGGGCGCCTGAGTCAGATTGTCAGTTGTTACTTCACCTCAATTTCGCGCTCTGACCTGCTAAGAAGCTGGCGGACCTCGCTGACGCCTCTGCATTGCCAGCAAGTAACGGATGGGGCGCGCATGTGCATGCATTGCAATGTGCCATGCATCCGCGTCAAGCTTGCAGTGTCGACAGATGACATGCTATGTGGATGCACACGCTCTAAAAGAAAGGCATTCGCAACAGAAATGACTGGCAGTGACCCTGGCGCTCGGCGGCGACAGGCCCCCGCGGACACCAACGCCAGGTACCCGATGCCTGCTGCCGCGCCTGCGCCCGCGACCAGCGCCGGCAAGCGCGCACGGCCGGCCTGGGCGTCGGCGACGCCCGCGCGCACGCCCGGCGCGCACTGGGGCAGCACCCTGTCAGGTCCGGGCTCAGGGCCCTGGTCTTTGGGGGTGGCCGGTGGCGGCGGCGGCGGCGCGCGGCCGGCTGCGGCGCCGCCGAGCCGCGCGGACGTGGCCGCGCACCTGGCCGCATGCGGCGGCGCGAGCGGCCGCGGGCTAGCGCGCCATTTTGGCTGCGCCGCGGCGTCGCCACAGGGGTGCGCGCGCCCTGCCAGGCCGCGGCGGGCACATCCGTCGCCAGCCGGAGGCCGCCGCATGCGCTCATGCAGTGCGCGTGCTTGCCCTCTGCATGCTGCGGCTCCAGCGAGTGCGTTACTGGCGCCGATCAGCATATTTGAACAGGCGCCCCGCATGCTGAGGCTTGTGCATGGAGATGCTGCCCAGCGTGGCATCAGGCGAAAGCAAGC
>JAABUR0100003600.1_pt1 | contig 21600 bp, 18 predicted proteins | sample 5560091 | NCBI WGS metagenome assembly JAABUR01 (sample SAMN10711879, study PRJNA513375) | rock metagenome | isolation source: Antarctica rocks | place: Antarctica: Victoria Land, University Valley sud
CACCTCTACCCTGTCCTCGAATCCGTCTAACGACCTTGCACGGAGCACTAGAGCCAAGCAGCGTCTCGTGGGCGACCAGGACGAGCGCCGCGGTGCCCTCGTGTGCCAAGAGTTCGCACGCCTAGAGGCGGGCGCCCTCCATGACACGCTCGCGTCATCAGCGGGGACGCGCATCGCATTCCTACTCGGGCTGAAGCGCGAGGAAAGACTCGACCGGCGGGATTGCGTCTTGTCCTAGCTCTTCGGCGACAAAATGGCCGATGTCTGAATATTTCAGTGTCACGTGATGCGGGAACGTGTGTTCCCAGCGCCCCAAAAGGTCAGCCGTGAACGCGACGTCCTTGAGTCCCCATAGGAGCAGAACAGGGGTTTCCTTCAGCGCCCCCCGTTTCGCCCACAGCGTTTCGAGCCATTCGCTTTGACCGATGATAGCGCCCGGAAACACCCATGTTCCCTTGCGCGAGCGCGGCGTGGGAAAGGCGTTGATAAAGTGCTGGTGCGCGGACGTTGAAAGCTTCTTCCGATTGCCGACCGACTGCGGAATCAGAACACGCGGGAAGAAGTTGAAGTTTCGGCACAGAAAACGTCCAACGGGACCGCCCATGAAGCCGCTGAATCGTTCGAGCGTCTTTATGCCTTTCACGGACCAAAACCAACTGTTGTAGGCAATGATCCTTTTGATGTTGTCGGGATGGTCAAGCGCATAGGACATGCCGATTGGCCCGCCCCAATCATGAACCACGAGGGTGATGTTCTTCAGCCCGAGCGCGTCGATAAATCGCGTTAAGTTCTCAGCATGGAACTGCGGCAGATACGACACCTCATACGGCTTATCGGACAAGCCGAAGCCGATATGATCGGGCGCGATGCACCGGAACTTAGTCCTGAGATGCTTGATGAGTCGTCGATGCTCGAAAGACCAGGTGGGGTTTCCGTGCACGAATAAGATCACGTCCCCCTGGCCTTCGTCTACGTAATGCATCTCACCGTGGGATGTTTCGAAAAACCTTGATTCGAATGGATATTCGGTGCTGTCGAGCCAGGATGGTACGGAACGCGAGGCCGTCATCGATCCTCCTTGTGACGTGTCATTGGTGTATTCGACAGGTGTGTGTTCGAGTGACCGTCATGAGCGGGACCATGCACTCGCCTCTCGGGTGGCGAAGTCGACAAACGGCGTCGCCGGTTGACCGCTGACCTGCGCCACGACGTCCGTGATGAGTGCGCCCGACCCGCTGCGGATCGCCTCCTGGTCGCCGAGCAGCATCGCTGCGTAGTCGGCCGGAATGCCCGCAGCCCGCAGGCTATTCGCCAACGCGTCGGAGGAGATGCTTCGGTGCGTGATGGTGCGACCCGTGATCTCGCTGATGACTGCGGCCGCCGCCGCGAACGTGAGCGCCTCGGCGCCGGTGATCGCGTACGTGGCCTCGGTGTGGCCGCCCTCAGTCAATGCCGCCGCGGCGACGGCTGCGATATCGTCAGCATCAACCAGAGCGGCCGCACCGTCACCCGTCGCCGTCGTCACCGTGTCCGCCTCGAGGATCCCGGGCAGCAGGAAGCCTTCGGAGAAGTTCTGGAAGAAGCCGCTCGGCCGCAGAATGGTCCAGTCCAGTCCCGATGCAATGACTTGGCGCTCCAGCTTGCGTCGCCCGGACTCGGGATCTTCGTGGGGGAAGTCGACGCCCATCGACGATAAGGCGACCAGCCTGGTTACACCTGCCCGCTGGGCGCGATCGAGGAACGGGCCGATTACGGCTGTGGGATCCTCTACCAGTTCGGGACCGACCAAGTAGACCGCGTCGACTCCGGCCAGCGCAGGTTCATGGGTCTCGGACTGGTCCCAATCGAAAAACATGCGGTCCCCGCCGGGTTGGCGGCTGGCCGCTCGGACGTTCACACCCCTGGCGTTCAGCCGTGGGACCAAGCGGCGACCGGTCTTACCAGTGGCACCAAGAACGAGCACGGTGTCGCCCATTATTCCTCCTCATCGCAGGGCAGCAGACAGCCTGATAGCAGCGTACGGCTTCTTGCCGCGCCTTTGAATGGGTGATAAGCTCCAATCCATGTTCGAACGTCTCGATTCCCGCTTCGACGTGCTGACGCAGGTTCTCGAGGCTGTCCACTTGGGCAGCGCGCTGTCGGCCCGGACCGAGCTCAGAGCACCATGGGCGTTGCACTTTGGGGAAGAGACTGGGCACCGGGCTGGCTTCCACGTCGTGGCCACCGGCAGATGCTGGGCCAGCCTGGACAGCACTGGTGAACACGTCGCGCTCGGCCCAGGTGACGTCGTCGTATTCCCGCATGGAACAGGACACGCGCTCGGCGATCACCCCGCCACGCCTGCCGTCGAGTTCGGGCATCTCGTCGCTGGCCTGTCGCCGGGCGAGCGGGTCACCCTCCCGTCCGGCGGCACCGGCGATCCGACGACCGTGCTTTGTGGGTCGTATTCCTTTGCGGCCGGCGGAGCAAACCCGCTGCTCCGCGGCCTCCCCCAACTGCTGCACGTCCCCGCCGATCAGTCCCGGGGCGGCGCTCTGGAGGCAGCTGTCCAACTCTTGACCGGCGAGGTCGTCGGTATCGACTCGGGCTCAGCACTGGTCGTCGACCGGCTCGTCGACCTCCTGTTCGTCTACGCCCTCCGGACCTGGCTCAGCCAGCACGACGACGCCAGTATAGGGAGCTGGTTCGGTGCGCTGCGGGACCCGGTGGTGGGTCCGGCCGTCCGGGCCATTCACGACGACCCCGCCCACGCCTGGACGGTGGCAGCCTTGGCGAAGCGCTCCGGGTTGTCGCGGGCCGCCTTCGCTCGTCGGTTCCGCCAGGCCGTGGGCGAGCCTCCGCTCACCTACGTGACCCGCTGGCGCATGACCGCGGCCGCGGACCTCCTCGAGCAGGGCGAGCGTATCGCTGGCGTTGCCCATCAAGTGGGCTACGACAACGAGTTCGCCTTCGCCAAGGCGTTCAAGCGGGTCCGCGGTGTCGCACCGGGCCACCTTCGCCGACGCCACCCCAGATGACGTCGTGCGGCGGAGCAACGACCAGGTGACGCCAAGCTCGTGTTGGTCGAGTAGGGAGCGAACCCAGTATCTCGTTCTACCAGTGCTGTCTGGCGGTCCTCGACGCCTGACGACCCGCCCCCCCCCTTGCGGCTCGGGTCATCTTTGCGGAGCCGCGCGCCGCGAGTGCCCGTCGTCATGCGCGTTTGGTTGTCCGCCTCGCGGGCCCAATCGGGCAGGGTGAGCGGGAGGCCCGCTCGCCCGCCGCCAAAGCGGACGCGCAACGTGCCCCACAGCCGGTATCCCAGGCGAACCGGAGCGCGGGGCAACCGGTACGACCGTCACAGTGCCCGCCGGGCACCTGGGCGACGCTCGGGGTGGTCCGGGGTCGCCCAGGTGCCCGGCGGTGCCATCTCGTCTCGGTGCTAGGCTGCCGGCGTCGCCTCCGGCACCGGCGTGCCAAGCGGCGCCGTTTCCGCTCCGGCCGGAACCTTGTCCGCCGACATCAGCCGCCAAACGCTGCCCCGCGGGTTCTCGAGCGGATCGTAGTAGCGGGTGAACTCGCAGACACAGGTCGTCAGGTACAGCTCTCCCGCCTCGTCCTCGCCGGCGCCCGTGCTCTGCAGCGCCGTATCGAGCAGTTCCTGGAACCGCCATGCGCCGGACCCGTCGCGAGCCAGGCCCCACACCTTCCCCGTGCACCAATCGGAGGCAAAGTAGGTTCCATCGAGGCTCGGTGACGCCTGGCCGCGGTAGATGCCGATGCCCGTGACGTCACAGCCGTCGTCGCCGTGCTTATACTCCGCCACCGGCACGACACCAACCTGGGCGCGGTCACAACTGGTCACCGCGGCCGGGTACCAGTGGCTCGCCTCCTGCCAGTCCCACCCGTAATTTTGCCCGCCGGGGCTGCCCGCCGGCTCGAAGTCGATTTCCTCCCAGGTCACCTGACCGACGTCGGCGATATAGAGATCGCCCGTTTTCCGGTCCCAGCTGAACTGCCACGGATTGCGAAGCCCGTAGGCCCAAATCTCTGGCCGCGCCGCCGGGTGGTAGGCCGCCGCCTCCAGGCTCTTCCCTTCCGTCTCGCCGATCTGGTCCGTGAACGCGTTCGACTGGACCACGCGTGCGTCGGCAAACGGATTGTCCTCCGGGATCGTGTACGGGCGGTCGCCCTGCGGCGTGACGTCGATCCGCAGCAACTTGCCGAGCAGACTGCTCGTATTCTGCGCGTTGTTGTACGGATCTCCCCCCATGCCGCCATCCCCCAGCGCGACGTAGAGATACCCGTCCGGGCCGAACTTGATCGTCCCGCCGTTGTGATTCACGTACGGCTGATCGATATCGAGGAGAAGCCGACCGCTCTCCCGGTCGGCTTGGTTCGGGTCGTTGGCCGAGACCTTGAACTCCATGACGAAGGTGTCGCCGTTGGTGTGGTAATCGGTGAAGTTGACGTAGAACAACCCGTTGTTCTTGTAATCGGGGTGAAACGCCAGACCGAGCAGCCCTTGCTCGAGGTAGGCGGTCTGGATCAGGTCGCCGAGGTCGATAAACGGCTTCTCATCGAGCGTCCCGTCCCGCTCGAGAATGCGAACCCGTCCAACCCGTTCCACGATGAAGAGCCGGCCGCTGCCATCGTTCGGCGCGGCCACGTTGACGGGGTCGGCGAGACCGCCGGCCACCTTGACGAGTTGCAGCGACGGATTGCCGGGCAAGGTTCCTCCCGGATGGGCGGCCCCGCCCCCCCGGGCCACCGGCCGCGGGGGTGGCGTCCTGCGCCTGAACCCGAGACGCCGGGCCGAGGAACGCTCCGCCCGTGACGGTGAGCGCAACGAGGACGGTGAGCAGCAGCCTGATGCGAAGCATGGCCAACTCTCCTGACGACGCGCGTACCATCGGTGTCCCCTCAGCGGGTGCACCATGCTACGCCCGACCCCGCGGCGGCGCAAGACCGGCGCGCGCCGTCTCCCCGCGCGGGACGCGCCGCGTTCAGGCGGCAGGCAATGCGGCCGCCAGCGACCCGCCCGCCGCTCCCACACTTGCGGCTCCCCACGTCTCCGGCTGCCGCACCGCCGCGACCACCGACTGGATCGCGGCGACGACGACTTCCGGTTCGGCTTGAGCGATACCGTGCCCACTCTCCGCCACCACCAGATGATGGCTGTTCGGGACCAGCCCCGCGAGGTTTGCTTGCAACTCCTGCCAGAGTCGCTCTTGAGCCGCCAGCGGCCAACCCGGTGGGCAGCAGCTCGGGTCGGGCGGCCGGCCGTGGCTGAGGACGACAAGCGGCATCGGCCGGAGGGGTGGCGCGGCGCGGAGCTCGGCGTAACTCGCCTCGAAATCGACCGCTTCGTAATCAGGGTCTTGGGCCAGCAGCGCTTCGTACTCAGTCCACTGCTCGGGGGAAACGAGTGCGCGCAGGCGAGCGTCGTAGTCCTCATGCCAGGCGTCGACGAGCACCATGCCGGCCACCTCCGCCGGGTAAGTCGCGGCGAAGAGGCGCGTAAAGAGACCGCCGTAGGAGTGGCCGGCGAGGACGTACGGTGGCGCGACGTCGGCCGCGCCGAGCAGGGCATGCAGATCGGCGACGACGTCGGCGGCCGTGCGCGGCCGGTGATCGGGTGGATCGCTCCGGGAGAGTCCGGCCCGGTCGTAACTACAGACGCGGACGGAGGCGGAGAGGCGAAGCTGGACGGGCGCCCAGATCGTGCCGTCGTCGCCGTAGCCAGCTTCCAGGATGACAGTCGGCCCGCCGCTGCCGATACAGCGGAGGAAGAGGTTTCGGCCACCCACGTCGAACGGGCTGCTGAGGACGGGCGCCTCGGGCGTGGCGCTGGTTCCCGCCACGCTGGGTGTGCCATCGGCGACGGCGGGGAGCGCATCAGCCCACGGACCGGCCAGCGTCAGCAGAACCAGCGGGACGCACATCCAGCGGCGCGGCATGCAACGTTCCTTTCTTGTCGCCTTCACCTCGCCGTTCGTGCAGCCCGTCGATCGCAGCGACCGCGACGGGTCGCCGTGGAACTCACGCCGCCGGCGTGCCGAGCGTCGGTGTAGCCCCGACGTTGGGATGGTCGAGGCCCGGGTCGCCAAGGACCGGGTAGATCCGCCAGGTGTCGCTGATCCTGGCCAGATCAGCGGGCGTGACTGTCGCCCAGTCGATCGCGGTCGCCCGCGTGGCGGAGAGGACGACGCGGAGCACCCGGAGCTCGCGCGCGCCGCGCTGACCCGTCTCGGAGAACGTGCCAATCACGGTCGTGGTCCGGACGCGGTTGGAGACAACCGGGTCGTAGACCGCGCGCAGAATCGTCAGGACGTCGTCGATGCCGCCCGTCCGGATAGCATCGAGGCTGGCCGCGTCGCGGAGCGCGAAGACGACGGTCAGGTCACCAGTCGGATCGAGCCGGACTCCTGGTAGCCGGATCGCGCCACGATGCGTCTCCGGATCGAGCACCGCTTCAATCGCGGCCCGGATGCGGGCCGCGTCGCTCATTGCGGCGGGTGTCCCGCTCGGTGTCGCCGCGGCCGGCGTGGTATCGGCGCGCGCGCTCCACCAGGCGGGACTCGCCGCGACCAATGTCGTCGCGACGAGCAGGGCCGCGAAGACCGTGCGGAATCGGGTCGTGCCGCGCCCGGTGCCCATACCTGAGGTCTCCCTTCGCTGTCGTCCAGGAACGGTCCTGGAGTGGCGCGGCCACGCCACCCCAGGACACGTCGAGCACCGGTCCAATCCCCGAATCGACGCCCCTTACGCCGCCGGGGTCGCGGCTGGTGTCGGCGCCTCCGAATTCGCCGCCGGGGTCGCTTCCGGCAACTCGTTCGGCGCCCCACCGGATGGCGTCGCCGCTGGAGCCGGCGCGTTAGGATCGACGATCACCTTACCCCGCATGAAGGGATGCGGCACGCAGAAGTAATCGTAGGTCCCCGGCTTGTCGAAGGTGAAGCTGTAGGACTGACCTTTGGTCATGATCCCAGAGTCGAACTTCGTCGGGTTCGTCTCGGACACCGTCGAGGTCACCGAGTGCGGCTGATTGCCGGTGTTCGTCCAGGTCACCGTCGTGCCGGGCGGAACGATGATCGTGCCCGGTGAGAACCCGAAGTCGACGATGTCGACGTGGTTGACCGAGACGGCGCTGGCCGCGACTTCCGAGCTTGGCGGCGGTGGCGCCTTGGCCGGGTCCATCGTGCCGTCGAGGGCGAAGACCCAGAGGGTGTCGCCGCGCGGGAAGTTCAGCTGGAAGTTGCCACCGGACGAGACCGCGACGTACTGCTTGCCGTCGAGCTCATAGGTGACCGCCGGGGCGTTGGCGCCAGCCCCGGTTTGGAACTGCCAGAGTTGCTCGCCGCTCTTGCTGTCGTAGGCGTTGAAGTTGCCGTTCCCCTCACCAGCGAAGACCAGCCCACCAGCGGTAGCGAGCGACCCGCCAATGCACATCTGGTCCCATTGCTTTTGCCACGCAACCTTGTTGGTCCGGACGTCCATCGCCGTGAAGGTGCCGTAGGTCTTGCCGCCCGGCGGGGTGATAAAGGCGCTGCCGAGCCGCAACGTGCCCGGCTCCAGCTTGTCAGGCTTAAAGGTCCAGATCTGTGGCTGGTGAATGCCGCAGGTGTACAGAAAATTGGTCTGCGGGCTGTAAGAGGACGGCGACCACTCGGAGCCGCCGTTGGCGCCTGGACAGATCAGCACCGGATCGCTGCCGAAGGGCGTGAAGATACCGCCCATCGGGTAGTTCGCGATCGGCTCGGGGCATGTCTGCGGCACGAACGGATCGCCCGCCGGGAAGGGCTGGGTGGCGGCCGTGTGCTGCTCCGCCATCTGCGGCACCTGCCGCTCGTCCATCCCCAGCAGTGGCTTGCCGGTCTCCCGGTTCAGCAGGTAGACCCAGCCCGTCTTCCCGGCCTCGCCAAGTCCCTTGATCGTCTGGCCGTTCATCTCGACGTCGAACAGGACGTTCGGGCTGATGACGTCGTAGTCCCAGATGTCGTGGTGGATTTCCTGGAAGTGCCACTTCCGCTCGCCCGTCTTGAGGTCGAGCGCCACGATCGACTCCGTAAAGAGGTTGTCACCCGCTCGCTGGGTGCCGTCGAGATCGGGGCTGGGGTTGCCGACGACGATGTAGAGGAGCCCGAGATCGGGGTCGAGCGCCGGCGTCTGCCAGACCGAGCCGCCGCCATACTTCCAGGTCTCGTTGTCCTGCGGCCAGGAGTCGTGGCCGAACTCGCCGGGACCGGGGATCGTGTTGAAGCGCCAGGCTTGATCGCCCGTGTCGGCCTTGTACGCCGTTACCATGCCGCGAATCTCGTACTCAGCGCCTGAGATGCCGATGTAGACGAGACCGTCGTGGTAGAGCGGCGCCATCGTCTCCGAGTACCCGGCGCGCGGGTCGGCGACCTGGACGCTCCAGGCGACCTTGCCCGTGGTTTGGTCGAGGGCGGTCAACTTGGCGTCGACTTGCCCGACGTAGACCTTGCCGCCGCCGATCGCGACGCCGCGGTTGACTTGCCCGCAGCAGAGAGGCAGTGATTCAAGTCCCTCGATCGTCGGAACGTACTTCCACAACTCCTTGCCGGTGCGGGCGTCGAGGGCGTAGACCTGGCTTTGCGGCCCGGTCAGGTACATAACACCGTCGACGACGATCGGCGAGCTCTCGAACGAGGTGGCGCCGTTCTGGATCCCCGTGTGGTACGTCCAGGCGCCCTTCAACTGCTTGACGTTGCCCGTGTTGATCGCGTCGAGACCGGAGTACCGCTGGTTGTAGAGGTTGCCCCCGTACGTCGTCCAGTCCGCTCCCGCCGGATCAGCGCCTGGGACAGCGACGTCCCCCGTCGCCGGCGACGCCGCCGGGGTGGCCTGTTGGGCCCCGATCAGCGTTGGCGCGAAACCAAAGAGTGTCGTCAAGACGAGGGCGAGGGTGAGGAACACGCGTCGTCGCATGGGCCTAACTCCTTAACGAGTGAACCGGCACCGAACGCCTGCCGTGGCGTCCAGTCTTCCCACCTCTGCTCCGGCGGCACCTCCTCGATCGAGCCCCGATGGCTGCCAGCAATGCGCGCCCGGACGATCCTTCGTCCGGTCCAAACCAATCCTCCAGCATCATACCGCTCCCGCAGGCGGTCGAGCCGGCGAATCGTACAGGGAGAAGGACGCGACGGCAAGCGCGCTTCAGCCGCACCAGGCAAGTCCCCTCCCGCAGCTGCTGACACAGGCCACGCGTTGGTGTCGTCGGGACCACGAACGGGTTGCCATTGGGGAACTCCTTCCGCGTTCCGCCTACGACACGGTGCTGCCATCCAGCCCGATCCGCCTCAGCAACCCATCGATCACCGCCCGGAGCGCCTGCGGCGTCTCCCCCAGCAGACGGACGAACGTCACGTCGCCAGCGACGGCTCGGCCACTCGCCCAGCGCACGGCATCCTCCCGCTCTCCGCACTCAAGCTCGGCGGCGCCAAAGCCGGCGAGATACAGAGTTCCGGCGCAGGCCAGACCACCATGGCGACCGAGGACGCCCAGAGGACGCAGCGCGGGCTCCAACCGTGTCCGCTCGATCAAGACGGGGCGGCCGGCAATGCTGATCCGCAGGCGCAGATCGAGCCGGGTGTATACCTCCCGCTCGCCCATCGCCGCCCGCCCGGGAGTGAGCAGCTCAACGAGGGCGAGACGGCCGCCAGCGGCCAGTTCGACGCTCGTCTCCTGCTGGAGAACGGCGTCGCGAAAGGGGATCAGCTCCCCCGGCAACCAGCAGAGGGAGCCGCCGCCGCCAACCTGGAGACGGGTTACGGTCGTCGCCGGGATGCCACTCGGGGAGGGGAAGAGCTTGGTCGCGCCCTGGCCGCGCACGACGAGATCGGCGCCAGCCTCGACCAGGACGTCAACCCGCAGCCGGTCCCCCGGAAACAGACCGGGTCCCACCTGCTGGATCATCACCTCGGCGACGCCCCCGGCTCCCCGGTAGGACGGCGTGCTCGGATGGAAAGGCGCGGTCCGATCGACCTCCGTCAGCGTCGTGCGGTCGCCCAGCCGCGCGGCGCGAAGTCGGAGTGAGCCCGTTGGCGACGTCTCCGGCGGGGTCGCTATCGGGCCCGCCCTCTGGCGAGCGCCGCCGGCACATAGAGAGCGAGCCAGTCGACGATCGCGTCGACGCCCTCTTCGTCCCGGAGGTTGGCGAAAACCGTCGGCAAACCACGGCGCTGCGCGGCGGCATCGCGAGCCATGACGTCGAGCGACGCGCCGACCAGGGGCGCCAGATCGATCTTGTTGATGACGAGCAAATCAGCGCGGGAGATGCCTGGGCCGCCCTTCCGCGGAATCTTGTCGCCGCCGGCGACATCGATGACGAAGATGCTGGCGTCGACCAGCTCGGGGCTGAAGGTGGCGGAGAGGTTGTCACCGCCACTCTCGATCAGGATCACCTCCAAATCAGGGTGGCGGACAGTTAACTCGGCGATCGCTTCGAAGTTGAGCGAGGGGTCGTCGCGAATGGCGGAATGGGGGCAACCGCCCGTCTCGACGCCGACGATCCGATCTGCCGGCAGGGCGGCCTGCCGCAGAAGGAACTCGGCGTCCTCGATCGTGTAGATGTCGTTGGTGATGACCGCCAGGCTGACCCGATCGCGCAGACGCTGGCAGAGCCGCCAGACGAGGGCCGTCTTGCCCGTGCCCACCGGTCCTCCTATCCCGATCCGGCGCGGTTCCATCGCTTCTGCCTCCCTCGGGCGCGTCCTTTGCCCACGCCCGTCGTGCCTATGAACCAAAGAGACGGCCAGCCAGCGCCGGCTGGCGCAAGCCCGCCAGATCGACCATCGGCAGATAGCTGCCCATCTCGTCGATCTCCGTCCGGCGCGACCGCTCGACCGCCGCCAGCAAACTCGGGTGGAGCGCGGCGATGGTGCGCTGAGCGGCACTCTGGCCGATGACCCCGAGGCGGACGGCCGCCGCCGCCAGGCTAGCGACGAATCCGGCGGCGAGCGCGAGCGCGGTCGTCTCCTCGTCCAGCCCGGCGGTCTGCAACACCACCCCATAGGCGACCGCCTGATGACCGGCCGCCTGGCCCTCCGTGACCGCCCGACGGTACGCGGCCGCCACCGGGCCGTCAACCACCTCACCAGAGGACGCCAGGAGCCGCCGGCCAACCTTGGTACTCGCCGCGTAAAAAGCGGGAACCGGCTTCACCGCCGTCAGCTCCCCATCCAGCCCGATCAGACCGTCCACGTCGCCGGCGGCCGCGAAGCGGTGAGCATGGCGCGCGGCGGGCGCTTCCACCCCAGCCAAACTCTCCTCGACCTGGGCACGCAGCACCGCCGCCACCTCCCCTCCGCCGCGGACGAGCCCCTCCTCGACCAGCCCCTCCAAACCGTGGGAAAAGGCAAAGGCGCCCGTCGGAAATCCTGAGTCCGCCAGTTGGAGCAGACGCAGGAGAGCGAGACGGTCACCCTGCTTCTCGGGCACGATCAATGACCCCATACCTGCAAACCGGCGGATCGGCCGTGATCCGTCACGGAATCTCCAGCAACAGGTCGGTCAGCTCCCGCGGCATCGTCTCCATCGCGACGTGGCTCGTCGCCAGCTCCCGGTAGCGCCAGCCGGCGGCGCGCGCCCGTTTCGCCGAGGCGGTGATACCGTCCCCACCAGGCCCGAGGTCGGACTTGTCGGTGCAGTAGATATAGGTGCGCGGCAGGGCCGCCGCGTCCGCGTTCCCGACCGCCACCGGCCCTTGAAACGTCTTCAGCGGCTGCGCGGTCCGCCGCGGCGCGTCGGGCGGATCGTGCGGAATGCGCCAGCCGTCGCCCTGGGTCCGGGCGATCGCCTCGAAGCGCGCCGCCACCTCCGGGCCAACCAGGTCCAGCAACGACTCGCCATCTTCCGGGACGAAGGCGTCGAGGTAGACGAGATGCCTAAGGCGAAACGCGGCGCGCTCGGCGACACCGGTCGCCACCATCCCCGAGTAGCTAAAGCCGACCAGGATGGCGTCCTGGATCTCCTCGTACGTGAGCACGCTCAGCACGTCCTGGACGTGGGTTTCAAGATCGACTGATGGATTGGCAAGGTGAACCCGTTCGCCGAGACCCGTCAATGTCGGGGTGAAGACCTCGTGCCCAGCCGCCTGCAGCAGACGGGCGACAGAACGCCACTGCCACCCACCCGACCAGGCTCCCGGCAGAAGAACGTACGGGTGTCCCATCGGCGGCCTTCCTCACGAAGCGTGCGAACGAACGGACGCGGCGTCACGCATACTCGTAGATGGGTGCGGAGCGAGGTGCGGACGCATCCGACCGTACCTACCGCTCAAGATGGCGCACGGTCGCGGGTGTCAACAGCACGTCACCGCAGATCGAGCAGACCAGCGCCGGGACATGGTCGATCACGATCGGCTCGCCGTCGCGCCGCTCGACATGAAGGATCTGACGCTCCTCGTAGCATCCCAGGCAGCCATCAATACTACATTCCACTGTCGACATCCCTTCTCCGCGTCGGAGTTGGCCACTTGGGCGGCAGCGGTCGGCAGATCGTGAGAAGAATACCCACTACCCGCGCTGTCGGTCGGGCGATCGACGGTAGGTTCCCCTCTCCCGCGCATCGGGCGGGTGCCCTCTGGGCGCGGGTAGGGGGCTCTCTTCCGGACAGGTCGCGCTTTGGCTCCCGGTCGCTGATTGCCGGCGCCGCGACGTGGTTGACCGGCCACCACCACCGCCTCCCACGACCCCAATGGAACCGGTCCGGGAGCGCGAGCCCAGCCCCGGAGGGGCTTCGTGGGGTCAGCCCGGGGATGAATCCCCGGGCGTGTGACCCCGGTGCCCCGCCCCCACCGCCACGCCCCATAACCGCCTTGCCCCCGCACCCCTCATCACGGCCCACGCCCCCCGTGACCACGCACCCGCCTTCGGCTGGCAGTGACCCCCACCCCCTTGTCCTTTCCCCTCTCTCGCGGACCGTTTGCGTCCTCGCCCGCCTTCCACGATAGCCGGCGAGCCGTCCGCGGCGAGAAGCGGCCGCAACGCTATGCGCCGCGCCGCGCCGCGCCAGAATCGGCCGATCGCACGCGCCTGGTGGGGGGGTGAGGGGCCGCCAAACCCGCCGCTCACGGCCCACGAATGAAACTGTCCGGGAACGAGGGGGAGGGGGTGCGGGCTTGCCGGGCATGGGATGAGGGCTTGCCGGGCAGGGGGTGAGGACCGTTCCCGCGCCCCGCGTTCCCATCCCGCCGGCCCCGTCCTCCTTCCGTCTCCCCTCTTCCCCTCTTCCCTCTCGCAATTAGAACAAGAAATACCGCTGCGCCAGCGGCAGCTCCCGGGCCGGCTCGCAGACCAGCAGCTCACCGTCGGCGCGGACCTCGTACGTCTCCGGGTCGACCTCGATCCGCGGCGTGGCACTGTTGTGCCGCATGTCGGCCTTCCCGATCCCCCGCGTGTTGGCGACGGCGACCGCGCGCTTGCGGAGACCGAGACGATCGGGAACACCGGCGGCGAGCGCGGTTTGGGAGACGAAGCTGACCGCCGTCGCGTGGGGGACGTCGGCGCCGAACATTGGACGGGAGAGGACCGGCTGCGGGGTTGGGATCGAGGCATTGGCATCGCCCATCGCTGCCCAGGCGATCAACCCACCCTTGATGATCATCTCCGGCTTGACGCCGAAGAAGCGGGGCTGCCAGACGACGAGGTCGGCGAGCTTGCCCGGCTCGATCGAGCCAACCTCGGCCGAGAGCCCATGGGCCACCGCCGGGTTGATCGTGTACTTCGCGAGATAGCGCTTGATCCGCGCGTTGTCGTTGCGGTCGGAATCGCCGGGGAGGGGGCCGCGCTGGCGTTTCATCTTGTCGGCCGCCTGCCAGGTCCGGATCACCACCTCGCCGACACGACCCATCGCCTGCGAGTCCGAGGCCATGATCGACAAGGCGCCGAGGTCGTGCAGGATATCTTCGGCCATGATCGTCTGCGCGCGAATCCGGGAATCGGCGAAGGCGACGTCCTCAGGAACACGAGGGTTGAGATGGTGGCAGACCATCAACATGTCGAGGTGTTCCTCGACCGTGTTGATGGTGTACGGGCGTGTCGGGTTCGTCGACGAGGGGAGGACGTACGGCTCGGCGGCGATGCGGAGGATGTCCGGAGCGTGACCGCCGCCGGCACCCTCCGTGTGGTAGGTGTGGATCGTCCGGCCGGCGATGGCGGCGATCGTATCCTCGACGAAGCCGCACTCGTTGATCGTGTCGGTGTGGATCGCGACCTGCACGTCGAGCTCGTCGGCAACGCGGAGACAGGTGTCGATCGTGGCCGGCGTCGTCCCCCAGTCCTCGTGCAACTTCAGCCCGCAGACCCCCGCCGCGACCTGGGACCGCAGAGGTTCGGGGGTCGAGCAGTTGCCCTTGCCGAGCAAGCCAATATTGACCGGGAGAACGTCAACCGCCTGGAGCATCCGCCCAATATTCCACGTTCCTGGCGTGCAGGTGGTGGCGTTGGTCCCCGTCGCTGGTCCGGTGCCGCCGCCCAGCATCGTCGTGATGCCGGATGCGATCGCTTCGTCGACCTGTTGCGGGCAGATAAAGTGGACGTGGCTATCGATCCCGCCCGCCGTCAGGAGCTTCCCCTCGCCGGCGATCACCTCGGTGCCGGCACCGACCACGAGCGCCGGGTCGACGCCGTCGAGCACGTCCGGGTTGCCCGCCTTGCCAACGCCGACGATGCGACCGTCCTTGATCCCGACGTCCCCCTTGACTATCCCCCAGTGGTCGAGGATGACCGCGTTGGTGATAACCAGGTCGAGCGCATCGGTCGCCCGCGCCGACTGACCCATCCCATCGCGGATCACCTTGCCCCCGCCGAACGTGACCTCGTCGCCGTAGACCGCCAGGTCGCGCTCAATCTCCAGGATCAGCTCGGTATCGGCCAAGCGGACGCGATCCCCCGTCGTCGGACCGTAGAGGTCGGCGTACTGACGGCGATCGATGCGAAGCGTCATCGTGCTCTATCCTCGGGTGAGCGACGGGCGGTCAGCGATCGGTGAAGCCACGCTCACCGCTGCGGAGGAGGGCGGCCGGGCGGTCGTCGTCCGTCGTCCCGCCGTCGGTCAGACCGCTCAGCCCGTAGACCTCCCGCGTTCCACCGAGCGCGACGAGCTCGATCTCTCGTTCCTCGCCCGGCTCGAAGCGCACGGCGGTCCCAGCGGGGATGTTGAGACGCATGCCAAAGGCCGCGCCGCGGTCGAAGGCCAGCGCCCGGTTGACCTCGAAGAAGTGGGCGTGGGAGCCCACCTGGATCGGGCGGTCACCCGTGTTGCGGACGGTCAGCGCCGCGGTCTCACGGCCGGCGTTGGCCTCGATCGGCACCTCGGCGAGGAGGTATTCGCCCGGCGCCCTCACCCCGGGGTTGGGAATCGGTTGGTGGACGGTGACGAGCTTGGTGCCGTCGGGGAAGGTCGCCTCGACCTGAACCTCGTCGATCATCTCGGCGATGCCCGGCATCACGTCGTCGGCGGTCAAGATCCGCTTGCCAAAGCTCATCAGCTCGGAGACGGACCGGCCATCGCGCGCTCCCTCCATGATCTCCGCGGTCAGAATCGCGACCGCTTCGGGGTAATTGAGCTTCAGACCACGCGCCTGACGCGCTCGCGCGAGCTGGGCGGCCAGGTAGACAAGCAGCTTCTCCTGCTCGTGAGGGGTCAAGTGCATCGGCGAGACCTCCGCTATCGCGACCTCGCGTCGTTCGGAGGAAGGTGCGCCCGATCCTCATGGCAGGCGGCGTTTCGAGCGACGCGCTCCGGTATTCTATGGGCCAATCGGAAACCTTGCCGCGACCTAAACTGTGCCACGCGCCTCATCCCCGTCGCACCGTCTCATGCACGTCGCACCAGCACTGCGCCGGTCGTTAGCGACCTATCCTGGGGAAACGCGACCTTCCCTCGTCGCCAGCGCGGTCGCCCGTGCGGGGGGCGTCAGATTCGGAACAGGCTCGGCATCGCGGACGAGCAGGAGCGAGACCGGACCGCGAAAGCGTCAAAAGCGTTTGTCACCGGTTAACGAGACCCCGCGATGCACCGTGAACCTCGTGCCATTGACTGGGAGGCCACGAACGTGCGAGGCGCGCCATCGAAGCTCGTTGTGTCCCAGACTATCCTTTCGCGGGAGCCAGCACCATGCGCCCCGCGGAGCAGGCGCGGCGCGCCCGCTCGTTCGACCGGCTGAAGCGCAGGCTGGTCAACCTATTGCCTGTCACGCGTGGCGCCAGACGCAACGACGGTAATCGTGGCGCGTTCGCGATCACGGCCAGTTCCGCGGTTGACAGACGAGAAGGGAGTCGATGACATGGACCACGACGAAGCGATGGCGCCCCTTGCCCGCGAGCGCTGCGTCGCCTGCCGCCGTGATGCGCCGCGCCTGTCGCCGGAGGATCTCGCCGCGCTTCGACCCCAAATCCCCGCCTGGGAGCTGGTCGAGCGGGACGGCATGCCGCGGTTGGAGCGCGTCTTTCGCTTCCCAAACTTCGCCCAGGCGCTCGCCTTCACGCGATCGGTCGGCGCGCTGGCGGAGGAGGAAGGCCACCATCCCGCCGTGCTCACGGAATGGGGCCGCGTCACCGTGACCTGGTGGACCCACAAGATCAGGGGCTTGCACCGGAACGACGTCGTGATGGCGGCGAAGACGGACGATCTGGCGGGACGCGAGTCAGACGTGACGAGCGAGCGGACGGCGGGGAGTCAACGGTGACGGCGGAGGAGTTTCGACAGGCTGTCGCGGATTACCTGCGGACGACGGCGGCCTGGCGGCGGGGGAAAGCGGAGGAATACGACCGCGACGCGCGCAACCTTCGCGCCGCCGCCGGTCTGGAGGAGCTGGCCGACTACGTCCTGGCCTTGCCGGCGGATGATCGACGCCTGCGGGAGCTGGCGCGGCTCACGACTCAAGGGGAAGCCTTCCGACCCGATCAGCGGGCCAGCTACGAGATCGGTCGGTTCCGCTTCCACTACGGTGAGACGGCAGTCGACCCATTCCTCGACACCCTGGTCGAACTGGCGATCGCCGATAAGGGCGAGATGGGACACTTCGGCGGGCGGCTCCCGGAGGGGGACGATCCGTGGGGCTAACCATCACCCCTCGCCAGACGTGATCCGGTCGACCATCGCCCGCAGGTCCGCCGGGCTGAATGGCTTGATCATGACTGAGGTCACCCCGCACGCGTACACGGTTTCAAGATCCTGACGCTGGGCCGAGGCCGTGATCACCACGATCGGGATATCGGCCAGGTGCGGCCGGGCCTTGATCTCGCCACAGAGCTCGAGCCCATCCAGACGAGGCATCCGCAGATCGGTGAAAATGGCGTCCGGCCGCAGGCGTTCGATCAACTCCAGCCCCTCCGCCCGTCGGCGGTCAGATGCACCTCATGCGTCGTGGACCGGAGGGCAGCCTGGATCAGCCGCCGGATCGACGGTTCGTCCTCGCAAAACACCAAACGCGCCATCGTTCTCGCTTTCGTGTCGTCTAAACGACCTCTGGTCCATCCCCAAATGGGAGCAGGACGGAGAAGACCGACCCGCGGCCGTCCTCGCTTTCCGCCCAGATCTTCCCCCCTAGCAGCTCGACGATCTCCTGCGCGATCGGCAGACCGAGTCCCGTCCCCTGGATACTCTGGCCCCGGCCAGATTCGACGCGGGCATACCGCTCGAACACCGATTCCAGAGCATCCGCCGGGATACCGAGCCCCTGATCGCGGACCGCGACCCGCGCCATCGCCCCCTCCCGCGCGCTCGTGATGGTGATCGTCCCTCCATCCGGCGAGTACTTGATCGCATTGCCGAGCAGGTTGGTGAAGACCTGCGTGATCCGGTCGCGATCGCCTAAGACGGCCGGCAGCGTTGGGTCGAGGTCGAGCGCGATCGTGTGCTGGGGAGCGGTCGGGCGGAGCGTCTCGGCGACTTCGATCACCGTGGCGTAGAGATCGACCGGTTCCTGACGAATCGTCGTCCGCCCCGATTGCAGCCGGTCAAGATCGAGCATGTCGCCGATCATCCGCGAGAGCCGGCGCGCGTTGCGATTGATGTCGTCCGCGAACTCCCTGACCTCCCCCGCCTCCAGCGTCTCGTCGCGGATCAACTCGCTGAATCCCTGGACGCTGGTCAAAGGCGTCCGGAACTCATGACTGACGACGGAGACGAAGTCGCTCTTGATCCGGTTCAGCCGCTCCAGCTCCGCGTTCGCCGACTGCTGCGTGGCCAGCGCGGCGGCGGTTTCGACCTCAGCCCGCTTCTGCTCCGAGATGTCCAGCATGAAACCCAGCCAGTAGCTGGGCTCACCTTTGTCATCCCGCATGATCATTGCCTCGTCGTGGATCCACACGACGCGGCCGTCGCGGCCGATCATCCGGTACTCGATATTGAAGAGCTCGCCGGTCTCGTCGGATCGCGCATCCTCCGCCAGTACGCGGTCGCGGTCGTCGGGATGCAGGAGACTCGGGCCGAAGTCGCGGTCGTCGAGCCAGGCCGCGGTCGGATGGCCAAGCATCGCCTCGACCTGCGGGCTGATGTATGACATTTTCCAAACTGACTCTCCCGCGTCGATGGCCTCGATATAGGTGACCGCCGGAATCTGCTCCACGAGCGAGCGATACCGGGCTTCTGCCTCGCGCAGCAGTTCCTCGACCCGCTTCTGATCCGTGACATTGCGGGAGATGGTCGAGGCGCCAACGATCTCTCCCTCAAAGTCCCTCAGTGGGGAAATTGTAAGATCGACGTCTAGGGCCCGCCCGTCGCGGGTCACACGCTGGGTCTCGTAGTGCTGAATTTGCTCGCCCAGGGCGAGCCGCGCGAGCAGACCCGGCAGCTCATCCGGCTGATCGGGGCGAACGAGCATCGCCACCGAGCGCCCAATCGCTTCCGCCGCGGTGTAACCGTACAGGCGTTCGGCCGCTGGATTCCAACTGGTGAGCGTGCCGTCCAGCAGCGTCGCCGTGATCGCATCGTCGGATGATTCGACGATCTTCGCCAAACGCGCCAGCTCAAGCTCAGCCGCCCGGCTCTCCGTCACGTCCTGAGCGCTCCCGACCAGACCGATGATCGCGCCCGTCTGATCTCTGACCGCGACTTTGCTCGTCCGGTGCCAGCGCTCGATGCCGCTTGCTCCCAGCTGAGGCTCGATCTGATTGATCATCGGTTCGCCGGTAGCCAGGAGGTGTTGCTCACGCTCGTACAATGGGCGGGCGACCTCCTCCGGGAAGAAGTCGAAGTCGGTTTTGCCAACCGCATCCTCGGGCTGACCGCAGCCGTAGTCGGCCGCCGCGGCCCGGTTGATCCGGGTAAACCGCGACGCGCCGTCCTTGATAAAAATCATGTCCGGCAAGTTGTCGATCAGACGCTGAAGAAGGTCGCGTTCGGCCGCCAGCAACTCTTCGGCCCACTTGCGCTCGATCCCCTGGGCCAGGATGTCGGCGACGCTCCGCAATGCGTCGAGGGTGTCCTCCTCCAACGGTTGACGCCCAAACACCTCTAGCACCCCAACCAGCCGATCTTCGATCCGCATCGGGTACCCACCGAAACTCACCAGCCCGACCTCGCGCGCCCAGTCCTTCTCGCCATCCGGGCCATCGGTGGTCAGATCGTTGGTCAGGTACGGACGGCGCCTCTCGGCAATCCGACCGATCCGCTGCTGACCGACAGGGATGCGGCGCAGGCCGTCGTCAGGGAACGGAGCGCTTCCGGCCACGGCCCCCAACTCGAGCACGGAGTCACTCTCGTCGAGCAGCCAGACACTCACCCGATCCACGCTCAGGCGACGCGTGACCGCCTCCATACAACGCTGCAGGAGATCGCGGAGGGTGCCCCGCTCCGCCAACGTCATCCCAATGTCTGTCCGCAGCGACGCATACCGCGCGTAGCGCTCGCGCTCCTCCTCTCCTGCCTTCCAGTCCGTGACATCCCGCACGATGGTCGAGGCGCCGATGATCGCGCCGGAGGCGTCGCGGATTGGCGCAATCGAGAGCACCACGTCGAGCACGCGTCCATCTTTGGTCCGGCGGCGGGTTTCGTACCCGTTGATCCGCTCGCCCCGCGCCACCCGGGCCAGAAACTCGGGGACTTCGTTCGGGTAGTCGGTCGGGACTAGCATCGTGATCGACCGGCCGACCATCTCGTCCGCGCTGTACCCATACAACTGCTCGGCGGCCGGGTTCCAACTGGTGACGATTCCCTCCATCGTCTCCCCGAGGATCGCGTCGTTGGACGACTCGACAATCGCCGCCAGACGGGCCAGATCTCGCTCCGCCGCCCGCTGCTCGGTGATATCCAGCGACACACCTCCAACGAAGCGTCGGCCTCTGGCGTCGGTGAACGGGAACTTGAAGGAGAGCCAATCGCGCGGGGTGCCATCTGGCAGCGGCACGGTCTCGATCGCCCGCGTCCGCTCGCCGCTCGCCAACACCGCCTGGTCGTTGTCGTGAAGTTCCTGGGCGATCGCCGCCGGCAGCCACTCCAGATCGGTCTTGCCCTCGACCTCCGACAACGGACAATAGAGGTCTTCGAAGTACTGGTTGACGTAAACGTAGCGTCCCGTCTCGTCCTTCATGTACGCGACGGCGGGTTTGTTGTTCATAAACGCTTGAAAACGATCGTCACTTTCGCGGAGCGCTTCCTCCATCCTCTTCCATTCGGTGACGTTGCGCGCCGCGCCCACCAGACTCACCACCGCCCCCGTCCGGTCGCGGAGCGGCACCTTGCTGGTCAGCACCCAGCGAGTGGTCGCGTCATCCTCAGATTGGCGTTCCAGCTTGTTGAGAAGTGGCTGCCCGGTGGTGATGACCCGCTGATCGTCGGCCACGAACTCCCGGGCGAGCGCCTCCGGAAAGAAATCTACGTCCGACTTCCCCATCGCCTCCGCTGGCGAGGCCACGCCCAAGATATCGGCGGCCGCCTGGTTGGCCCGCACGAATCGCAGATCCCGATCCTTGACGTAGATCGGGTCTGGCACCGTATCTATCAGCGTTTGCAGCAGATCCCGCTCGGCCGCCAGCGCCGCCGCCATCTCCTTGCGCTCCGTGACGTCGCGCGCGTTGATGACGATGCCGCCGACGGCTGGGTCACTGAACTGGTTGTTCGCCACGACCTCGAGGCAGCGCCACGACCCGTCGCGATGGCGCAAGCGGAGCTCGATCGGCGGCGCGACGCCCGGTCGTCCGGCAGTCCCGGCCAGCGCCTCGCTGGCCAGCGCCGCGTCATCCGGATGGATAAGCGCGAAAACACTCGTGTTCATCAGCTCGTCGGCCGGGTAGCCGAGCGTCCGCGCCACGGGTGGGCTGACATAGCTGGCGATGCCGTCGCTCCCGATGACGGCGGTCACATCGGAGGCGTTCTGAACCAGCGCCCGGAATCGCTCCTCGCTCTCATGCAGGCGCTGCTCGGCCAGCACTTGCTGATGGATGTCTTGCAGCGTCGCCCGCATGCCGAGCGGGCGATGGTCGTCAGAGAGGAGCGGTTTGTAGGTGACCGCCACCCAACGGTCCTCGCCATCCTTGACCCGGAAGCGGCAGTGGACGCATCGTTCAGCACCGGCGAGGGCCTCGGCGTACGCCGCATCGTGCCGCGCCTGGTCGTCCGGGTGAACGAGTCGCAGACAGGGATCAGCCAAGA
>JAABUR0100003606.1_pt1 | contig 21570 bp, 26 predicted proteins | sample 5560091 | NCBI WGS metagenome assembly JAABUR01 (sample SAMN10711879, study PRJNA513375) | rock metagenome | isolation source: Antarctica rocks | place: Antarctica: Victoria Land, University Valley sud
ATGGGTTTGCGAAACTGCCAGCCGATGCCTTCGAGGCGCATCTGAACACGACGCAGTTCCCTTGTTCACTTTTGGACAAGCATGGCTACCAAGCGTTATGTGAAATGTCTAGATGATAGGTCTATTATGAACATTATCCTCACCTCCGTCGAGGACGGGCTGGCGGATGCCTGGGAGCGGTTTTGCGGCGACCTGACGTTTGTGACCGTGCATCGCGGCTCCATCTTCGACCTGTCGTGTGATGCCGTGGTCAGCCCCGCGAACAGCTTCGGGTTCATGGACGGCGGGATAGACATGCTCTACACGCAGCACTTCGGCTGGCACGTTCAGGAGCGGCTGCAAGAGGCCATCCGCGAGGGGCATTACGGGGAACTGCTGGTCGGAGCGGCGGAGGTCGTCGAGACCGACAACCCGGACCTGCCGTTCCTGGTCGCCGCGCCCACCATGCGCGTGCCGACCATCCTGCGCGACACCGTGAACCCCTACCTGGCGGCGCGGGCCGCGCTCCTGCTGGTCAAGCACGGCATTTTTAGTCAGGGGACATACGCGGGCGAAAAGATCGCGGACTATGTGGGCAGCATCGCCTTCCCCGGACTGGGCACCGGCGTCGGGCGCGTCGGCCCCAACACCTGCGCCCGGCAGGTCCGGGCGGCGATTGATGCCGTTCTGCTGGGGCGGGAGGTCTTCCCCCTCTCCTGGGTGGACGCCCAGCACCGGCATCAGGGCCTTTATACGGATCGGGTGCGGGACTTGCAGCAGGAGTAAATCATGGTTGCAGAAGTGGAAACCGTTCTTCAAGAAATGACCCGGCGGCTGGTCGCCGAGTTCCAGCCGCGTCAGATATATCTTTTCGGCTCCCATGCCTGGGGGCAGCCGAACGAGGACAGCGATGTAGACTTATTCATCATCGTGCCTGAGAGCGACCAGTCGCCTTTGGAACGCGGGCTAAAGGCGCGGCGGTGTCTGCGGGACTTGCGTGTGCCGAAAGACATCCTGGTGGAGACACAGGCGGAGGTGGACTGGGCTTCTCGGGTTTATGCCTCCTTAGAGGCCGAGATATTGGAGCGAGGAGTGAGACTTTACGATGGATTACCAACAACACTTTAGCCGCGATCCTAAAACCTGCGGCGGCGAGACGGTCATCAAGGGAACCCGCGTCACTTTGCGGACCATCCTCGCGAGTCTGCGAGAGGGCGCGACAGTGGCGGAGGTAATACAGGACTTCCCGACCGTCACGGAAGAGGACGTGCGGGCCGTCATCGCTTTTGCCGCAGCCTCGGCGCAGGAGGATATGCCGTTGCGCGGACTGCCCGAACTGTCCCTGCCCCGTGCCGCATGAGAATCAAGCTGGACGAGAATATGCCGGAGGCATTGGTTCCCATTCTATCAGATATGGGGCACGACACGGACACAGCACCGCAGGAAGGATTGGCGGGTCAGGATGACGACGCAGTCTGGAACGCGGCACAACAGGCGGCGCGGCTGCTGATCACGCAGGACCTGGATTTCTCTGATATAAACAAGTTCGTGCCGGGAACACATCATGGCATTCTGCTCCTCCGCCTGCGTGACCCAGGGCGGCTGGCGCTGCTCCAGATCGTCAAGACGCTGTTTGAAACCGAGCCGGTGGAGACGTGGCCGGGGCGCCTGATCGTTGCGACCGAGCGAAAGGTGCGGGTAGTGTGCCCGCCGGAACAAGGGGAATAAACATGGACTATCGCGCATTGGGACGGACGGGGGTTCAGGTCAGCCCGCTGTGCCTGGGCTGCATGAACTTTGGGGACGGGGCCGATGAGGCGGCGTCGTTCGGCATCGTTGATCAGGCGCTTGACGCCGGGATCAATTTCCTGGACACTGCCGACGTTTACAGCCGGGGCGTCTCCGAGACCATCGTCGGCAGGGCGCTGGCGCGGGACGGCAAGCGGGACCGGGTGTTCCTGGCGACGAAGGGCTACAACAAGATGGACGATGCGGACCCCAACGCCTGGGGCAGCCACCGGTTCCACCTGATCAAAGCCTGCGAGGACTCGCTGCGGCGGCTGGGGACGGACCACATTGACCTGTACCAGATCCACCGGCCCCAGTCGTCGGTGCCGATTGACGAGACGCTGCGGGCGCTGGACGATTTGATCAAGGCGGGCAAGGTACGGTACATTGGGACGAGCACGTTCGCGGCGTGGCAGCTCGTCGAGTCGCTGTGGGCGTCCAAAGAACTAGGCCTGAACCGATTCGTCTGCGAGCAGCCGCCGTACAACCTTCTGGACCGGCGCGTCGAGCGCGAGCTGCTGCCGTTCTGCCGGACGTATGGGGTCGGTGTGATCCCCTGGGCGCCCATCGCGGGCGGGCTGCTGTCCGGCAAATACCGGCTCGGCCAGGCGCGACCGGCGGGGGCGCGCTACGAGAAGGGCGCGTTCAACAACCGCGACAACGACGCCGCTCTGGCCGCCGTCGAGAAGTACCTGCCCTTCTGCGAGGGGCGCGGCGTGGCCCCGGTGCAGATGGCGCTGGCCTGGTGCCTGGCGCAGCCGGGCGTCACCAGCCCCATCATCGGGCCGCGCACGGCGGAGCAGATGGACGACTATTTGAAGGCGCTGGAGATCACCGTGACGGAGGAAGATAGGGAGGCGCTGGATGCGATCTTCCCGCCGGGAACGCACGTCAGCAATTATTATAGCGCCGACTTCGGGCCGAACGCCCGCTGGATATAGCAAGCCGCCGGCCTGAGTCCCCGCCCTGAACGGCGGGGCTGTAACAGAGCAAATCCCCGCCTGCGCGGGCATAACTCTTTCGTGCGCCCGCGCAGGCGGGCAGCGGGCGCTTCTAAAGCCCAGGGGTTCAGCCCTGGGAAGAGGGCTTGTGCAAGAGGCCGCATCCATGACACTGACACCTATCTCCCAACTCCTTTGGCCCGGCAGCATGGCCTTTGCCGCGAACGTCACGCCGCCGACGCTGACCCGCTACGACCCGCCGGAGGGGCAAAAGACGGGCGCGTCCGTCGTCATCTGCCCCGGCGGGGGCTACGGGATGCTGGCGGACCACGAGGGCAAAGATGTCGCCGAGTGGCTGACGGGGCTGGGCGTTACGGCCTTCGTGCTGCACTACCGGCTGGGGCCGCACTCGCGTCACCCGGCCATGCTCCAGGACGCCGCCCGCGCGGTGCGGACCGTGCGGGGGCAGGCGGAAGACCTGGACCCGGCCCGGATCGGCATCCTGGGCTTCTCGGCGGGCGGCCATCTGGCGTCCACGCTCGCCACGCACTTTGAAGCGGGCAACCCACAGGCGACCGATCCGCTGGACCGGTTCTCGTCGCGCCCCGACCTCGCCATCCTGATCTACCCCGTCATCAGCCTGCAAGAGCCGCACGGCCATCGGGGATCGCGCGAGAACCTGCTGGGCTGGGACGCGCCGGAAGACCTCGCCGCCTCGCTCTCCAGCCACCTGCACGTCACGCCCGGCACGCCGCCGGCCTTTCTGGTGCATACCTCGGACGACGCGGGCGTCCCCGCCGAGAACAGCCTGCTGCTGGCGCTGGCCCTGCGCGCGGCCAATGTCCCGGTCGAGATGCACCTGTACGAGCAGGGGCCGCACGGGTTCGGGCTGGCCGAAGGCGATCCCATTTTAGGGACGTGGCCCGCGCACTGCGCGGCGTGGCTGAAGCGGCACGGATTTTAGGAGGGTACGGCAGAGAGACAGAACCCCGGCACTGAAGACAAACCCATGAAAGCAGTTCTTCAGTCGCGGAGCGACTTTCACTTGGAGTAGACCGGCACTTCAGTGCCGGGGTTATGCTCACGCCTCACGCCGCCCCGCCCGTAGCCCGGATGTTCTGGCCCGTGATCCAGCGGCCCGCGTCGCCCACCAAGAACGCGACCACGCCGGCGATGTCGTCGGGCCGGCCCAGCCGCCCCAGGGGGACGCTTTTCGCCATCTCGCGCCGGGCATCGGCGGGCACAGAGGACAGCAGCAGGTCCGTCTCGGTCATGCCGGGCGAGACCGTGTTGACGGTGATCCCGCGCGGGGCCAGTTCTTTGGCCGCCGCCTGCGTGAACTGCTCGACGGCCCCTTTGGTGCCGCCGTAGAGCGCCCCGCCCGCGCCGCCCAGGAGGGTGATGCCGCTGGAAATGACGATGATGCGCCCGCCGTCTTCCAGCCGCCGGGCGGCCTCCTGCATGGCGAAGAAGACGCCCTTGACGTTGACGGCGAACAGGCGGTCGAAGTCGGCCTCGGTCACGTCTTTCAAGGGGCCGAAGACGGCTTCCCCGGCGTTGTTGACCAGGATGTCCACCCGGCCATGGGTATCAAGGGCATGGGTGAACAGGCGGCGGACATCGCCGACGCGGCCCATGTCCCCGCGCTCGGCGACCGCCTTGCCGCCCGCCGCTTCGATGGCCGCCACGACTTCCTCCGCCGCGTCCCGCCGCCGGAGGTAGTGGACGACGACGGATGCACCGTCGCGCGCTAACGCCAAGGCGATGGCCCGCCCGATGCCCCGCGACCCGCCGGTCACGATCGCGACTTTGCTTTTCAGTGTCGTCATTTCTTTCCCTCACTCGGTATACTGATGCCATGTCTGATGGCTTGTCCCCTGCAATCACTCTGCGGCCCGCGACGCCTGCCGATGCGGACGGCGCTGCCGCCCTCATGTATGCCGTCGGCCCGAAGCTCTTCAACCGCATCTATGGGCCGCGCCCCGAAGACGCAGTCCGGTTCTTCGGGGCGGCCTTTCTCCAGCCCGGCACTCCGTTCAGCCGCGAGAACGTGATTGTGGCGGAACACGCCGGGGAGGTTGTCGGTCTGGCATCGTCCCTGCCTGCCCATGCCCTGCGCCTTGCCTGGCCGACGGTGGGGCGGCTGATGCTGCGCCTGCGCGGCCTGCTGTTCCTCCTGCGGCTGCTGCCGACGGTCTTCGACCTGCGCGGGTCCACCGACACGACGCCGCCCGAAGCCTACTACCTGGGCATCCTGTCCGTCCGGGCGGACCGGCGCGGACGGGGCATCGGCGGCCTCCTGCTGGCCGAAGTTTGCCGACAGGCGCAGGCGGCAGGCTGTGACGCTGTTTGTCTGCACGCGGAACTCGATAACGACGGCGCACGGCGATTTTACGCGCGGCATGGGTTTGCGGTCACGACGGAGCACCCGACGCCGCGCGCCGCCCGCTGGGGCGTTGCCGGGTTCGCGGCGATGCGGAAGGACATCGCGGCGATGCGGAAGGACGTCTCGCCGGGGCGGGTTCCTCCGCCGGGGTATACTGTACCCAACACCGCTGATTAGGAGCCTGTTTATGAAAGACCCCCGCGTCGCGAAACTTGCCGATGTGCTTGTCGGCTATTCCACCCGCGTCCAGCCCGGCGAAAAGGTGCTGGTGGAAGCCTACGACATCCCCGATGCCGTTGTCACCACCCTGGTAGACCGGATCGCCGAGGCGGGCGGACTGCCGTTCGTCACGGTCAAGCGCAATTCCGTCCTGCGGTCCCTTTACAAGAATGCGACCGAGGAGCAGATGCGTCTGACGGGCGAATTCGAAAAGGCGCGCATGGCCGAGATGGACGCCTATATCGGCGTGCGCGGGGCGGAGAACAGCACGGAACTGTCGGACGTGCCCGACGACCGGATGAAGCTCCAGCGCGCCCTCTGGTGGAACCCCGTCCACTCGCAGACGCGCGTCCCCCATACCAAGTGGGTCGTCCTGCGCTGGCCGACGCCCTCGATGGCGCAGCAGGCGGGGATGAGCACGGAGGCGTTCGAGGACTTCTACTTCGATGTCTGCACCTTCGACTACGCCAAGCTGGACCCGGTCATCGCGCCGCTGAAGGAGTGGATGGACAAGACGGACCGCGTTCGCCTGACCGGGTTGGGGACCGACCTCCAATTCAGCATTAAGGACATCCCGACGATCCCCTGCACGGGCAACGCGAACATTCCCGATGGGGAGATCTTCACCGCGCCGGTCCGCGACTCGGTGAACGGCGTCATCGCCTTCAACACGCCGACGATCTACCAGGGGACGGTCTTTGAAGGCGTCACGCTGACGTTCGAGGGTGGCAAGATCGCCCGCGCGACCTCGGCGGGCGGGACGGAAACGGCGCTCAACGAGATTCTAGACAGCGACGAGGGCGCGCGCTATGTCGGCGAGTTCTCGCTGGGCTTCAACCCCTACGTCCTACAGCCGATGAAGGACATTCTGTTCGACGAGAAGATCGCCGGCTCATTCCACTTCACGCCCGGCGGGGCCTATGACGAGGCATTCAACGGCAATCGCTCCGTCGTGCATTGGGACATGGTGTTCATCCAGCGCCCCGAGTTCGGCGGCGGCGAAGTCTACTTCGACGACGTCCTGGTTCGTAAAGACGGCCTGTTTGTGCCCGGAGACCTTCTGCCGCTGAACCCGGAGAACTTGAAACGTCTATGAGCGACCAGGCGCCGGCAGGCGCACCCGGCACAAAACCAGGAGCCGGCACTGGAAGTGCCGGCCTACTCCCAGTGAAAGTCGCTCCGCGACTAAAGACATGCCCGCGAGTGCTACTCCTCAGTCGCGGAGCGACTTCCATTCACCAGTAGGCCGGCACTTCCAGTGCCGGTTCCTCTTTTTTGCTCTTAGCCGCCCGCCGGCTTGGGATCACTTGGCGCTGGCGCAGAGGGAGATGCGGGGGCCACGGCAGCGGCGGGAGGAGCCTCGGACGGGGGAGCGGCTGTGGCCGGCGCGGGCAGTGCGGGAGCCGGCGGCGTCAAAACAGCCCGCAGGTTCTTGGCCCAGGATTGGGCGAGCAGGAGCGGCTGGGCGACACCCGCCGCCTTCGCCTCCTGCGCGGTGACGGAAATGAGCGTCGTTCCCGCCAGGGCGAGGGAGGCGTCTCCCGTCGGCAGGGCCGCTGCCTGGACGGCGTCCGGGGTGGTCGCGGCGGCCTGGTTCGCCAGATGCGCCAGCCGAGCCGTCAGCATATCTGCCCGTTCCGCCGCTGTCATCCCGCCCAGTTGGGACCCGCGTAGTCTCAAGATGACCTTGCCGCGCAGCGTCACCACCGCAGGGTCGCCGCCGACCTGGGAAAAATCTTTGGTCACGAGGAGCGGCGGGTTCGCGGGGATTTTCGGCTCCGGGGCATTGGAAGGCCGCCAGTTGACGCGCGGCAGGACCTGCTGGAGCCGCTTGGCCCAGACCGTCGCGACCTGGATCGGCGTCTTCCCGCCGCCCGCCGCCTTGACCGTGGCCGGGTCCACGGTGATGATCCGGCGGCCCAGGGCGTAAATGACCGGGTAGCGGTTGTAGCGGCTCTTTTCCGGCGGCAGGTAGACGACAACGTCGGAGGGCAGGATGACGGGGTTGCCCAGCAGCGGCGTGATGCGGCCCAGGATGACGCTGATCCGCTGATCCGGCGTCATGCCGCCCGCCGTCCCGCGCAGGCGCAGGACGGGATAGCCGCCGAGGTTGAGGTCCGCGGGGATTTCCACGGGCGTCTGGGCAGGCGCCGTGGGAGTCGCCGCCGGCGCGGGGGCGGCGGGCGGCGTCTGGGCGGCGAGTGGGCTAAGGCTGAACGAGAGCAGCAAAGTCGCGGCGGCGCGGCCGAAATATGGGCGCATAGTACTTCTCCTCCGAGCGCCGCATCCGCGCGGCGTCTGTTCCCAAGACGTTTCGAAAGCCGCCCAGGTTCCCGGCGTCTTTTTTTCGTCGTCTTTAGGCGTTCACGGTCAGGGGTCTATTGTTCCATGCCGGGAGCATGTTTGCGCCCTTGTTTTTGCTGGACTTGGCGGCGACGCTCGGCCCTGTCCCGCCTGGTCGGCGCGAACCGGCTCCGCACGGCCTTCTGGACGGGTCATGCGCCTGCTCCTCCTCCCTCTCCGGCATCTTCTTCCCGATTTGTCCCCATAATAGAACAAGCACTCAATTATTTTTCTGCTCGCGCTGATTATGAGCAGAAAAACAGGACAAAAGTTTGTTTGCGGCCTCAATACCGGGGGTAAATCGCGGTTGAAGTTCACTTTCACAAGGAGAAATACCCTCATGCCTACGCAGATCACTTCCTGGACCGACAGCCTCTGGCACGGACTGACCGCCGGCCTCGACCGTTTCGCCAACGGCGTGCCGACCGTGCTCGGCGCCCTGCTTATTCTGATCCTCGGCTGGATCATCGCCGGCGCGCTGGCCGCGCTGGTCGTCAAAGGCTCCCGCGCCGCCCACCTGGATACGCTGGGGGATCGTATCAAGGTCAACGACTTTCTGCAACGGGCGGGGACGCGCATGAAGGCCAGCGACATCCTCGGCGAAGTCGTCAAATGGGTCGTCCGCTTGGTCTTCATCGAGATGGCGGCGGAGCAGTGCGGGCTGACCCAGGTGACGGCCCTGGTCAACGGCATCCTGGGCTACATTCCGAACATCCTGGTCGCCCTGCTCGTGCTGGGCGTCGGCGCGTTCCTGGCGCAGCTCCTCAGCGGCGTCGTGCGCGGCGCGGCCTCCGAAGCGGGGATGGGCAACGCCGGCCTGCTGGCGAAGCTGGCCTCGGCGGCCGTCATGGCCTTCGCCATCATCGCCGCCGTCAATCAGCTTGGAATCGCGCCGATCGTGGTCAATACCCTTTACATTGGCCTGGTCGCCGCCTTGTCTCTGGCCCTGGGCCTGGCCTTCGGCCTGGGCGGGCGCGATACGGCCGCCCGCCTGACCCAGCAGTGGGTCGGCCAGGCGGAGCAAACGGCGACGACGGCCGCCACGCGCGCCCCGCAGAGTGACAGCCAGGGCGCCGAGGGCGCCGCGCGCACCTACGGCGGCGCGGGCCGGGCGAGGTAAGCGCAGGCAAAACAAATCCCCCGTTCGAGAACTCGAACGGGGGGATTTTTCTTATGCTGCCGGACCAGGGGTCGAACCTGGGACCTCCTGTTTCAGAGACAGGCGTTCGTGCCAACTGAACTATCCGGCAATTATTGCGACTTAATGACTAATTTAGCCTTCGTCTTTTTCGTGTTCCTGCCTGAGTAATTTTCTGTCTGGCTGTGGCAGTTGGGACACAGCATTTGTAGATTTTCAGGCCGATTGTCGTTCTTGATGCCGTTGACGTGGTGCAAGTGGAATGACAGCGGCTTGCCATTCCATTCCGTTATCTCACATTCGCCACATTTTGCGTCAAACACGCCATCCTTGAGCAGACGCCATCTCAAGTGGGCACGGGAAGTGTTCCGCCCTTCCGCCGTCAGCACCGCTAACGAGATAGGCTGGTCTTCACGCAGCATGATTTTGCCTTGCTTGCCGGCATTATACCACACAGCATGGCAAATGCCGAAATGAGCCATGCACTGACGCCCGCTGTGCCCCTCGTCGTAATACTTCTGCACGGCGGCCCAGTCGTGAACTTTGTAGTTCGGCGGCTCCTTCACATTTTTGGCATGATAGGCCACCGTGGACTTGGCACAGCCGAGTTCGGCGACGATCTGGTTGTACGTTTTGCCCTCGGCGAGCAGGGCGAGTATCCGCTGTCTCATTGACCCCTCCTTAGCCCAAACATCTCCCGACTTCCGTTTCGGACGCGCGGATTATACCCGCCCTGACAGGGCTTGTCAAGCCGCCCCGCTCTGCTCCCAGGGCGATTGCATATAGATGACAGAGAGCAACCACGGAGAGGAAGGAGGGCAACCGATGACAGACAGAGGGCAACCACGGAGAGGAAGGAGGGCAACCACGGAGGGTTGCCCCTACAATCACCATCAATCACGGGGCGCGTAGGGGCAGGCCCCCGTGCCTGCCCTCTTTTGATCCCGTGCCTGCCCTCTGTCCCCCGTGCCTGCCCTTCATAATGCAATTGCCCTGGCTCTTCTCCTACGAGCCTTCTACGGGGCGGGCAGTTCCTTCGGGGTCTGGAGGTGCAGCAGCAGGGTCGGCTCGTCGTCGGCCTCGATCTCCAGGGTCGTCTCGCCTCCGGGGGAGACGTGGACGCGGAGGCTCTTAGGGGCGGCGATGAGGCGCTCGATATGCTCGGCGCCTTCCGTGCCCAGCATCACGATGAGCGAGCCGACGGCGCTGCCCTTGCTTTCCAGGGTCATCCCGACGAACGGCAAGTTCTCGGCGGGGTATTGATCGCCGTCATCCGCGCCGATTGACTCCAGCGTGGCCGTCTCGCCGCCGTGCTGCTTGCTGAAGTCTTCCGCAAAGGCGGCCCAGCCGCCGCGCTCGATTTCCAGGGTCTCGTTGTCCATAGGGTTGTTCCTTTCGGGATACACTCCTGCCGTTCTTACCCAGAATCCGTCGGCCTCTCACGGGACGCGGACGCCGCGCGCGGCGACCCAGAGCTTGTACCAGTCGGTGCGGGAAAGTTGAATCGAAGCCGCGCCTGCCGCCTCGCGGATGTGGTCGGGGTTGTTGGAGCCGACGAGGGGCAGGATGTTCGCCGGGTGCGCCAGCAGCCAGGCCAGGGCGAGCTGGCCGGGCGTCGCGCCGCCGTAGGCCGGGGCCATCTCGCGCAGGGCGTCCAGGGCGCGCTTGACGGCGGGCGCGGTGTCCTCGGAAACCTCGCGGCGGCCCGAGAGCCAGCCGCCGCCCAGCGGGCTGTAGGCCAGCGGCGTGATCCCCAGCTCCTCGCACTGGTCCAGGACGCCGTCGCCCGCGTCGCAGGTGGCGGCCTCGCTGGTCGCCCGGCCGCCCGCCGCGCCCTCGTAGATCGGATCGAGGCGCAGGAGGGAAATGGCGATCTGATTGGAAACGATGGGGGCTTTCAAATACTTTTGCAGGGCCAGCGTCTGGTGCGGGTAGTAGTTGGAAACGCCGACCGTCTTGATCAGCCCCTGGCTCACGAGTTCGTCCAGGACGGCGGCGGTTTCGGCGGGGTGGCTCAGGGGATCGGGCCGGTGGAGCTGATACAGGTCCACATAATCCAGCCCCATGCGGTCCAGCGACCCGCGCAGGCTCTGGCGGATGTAGTCCGGCGAGTGGTCGTAGTAGCCCGACCGGATGCCAACTTTGGTGGCGATGAAGATGCGCTCACGGCTGCCGGGCACGGCTTCCAGACAGTCTTTAAAGATGGATTCGCAGGCCGTGCCGCCGTAGATGTCGGCGTGGTCGTAGAACGTGATGCCGGCGTCTAACGCCGCCTCGAAGGCGGCGATGGCTTTGCGCCGGTGTTCGGGGCCGACCTCGGCGGGGTTCCATGTCCCCGCCAGGCCCATGCACCCCAGGGCAATGCGCGTGACGGGGACGGCGTCCGGGCCGAACGGCTGTGTCGGCAGTGTGGTCATGGTGTGTCTCCTGTAGTTTGTATCGAGGCGGCGCAGAAGGCCCCGGCATTGAAATGCCGGGCTACTCTGGGTGAAAGTCGCTCCGCGACTGAAGAGGGAGCAAGAAGGAGGGCAGGGACAAGCCCTGCCCCTACGCGGACTTGTCCTCAGTGCCGGAGGCACTTTCACTCAAGAGTAGACCGGCATTTCAATGCCGGGCTTGGATGCCGGGTTCCTCGCGTTGGGACCGCCTACGCCCGCGCTTCTACGCCGCCCGCGCCAGGCCGTCAATCTGCTTGCGGACGCTGTTCAGCCCGAACAGGCACAGCTCGAACTCCTCGGACAGCTTACGCAGGGTCGGGGCCTGACGCCGGTAGTCGCCGTAATCGTGCGAGGCGGCGATGGCGTAGCTGTTCTTGCCCTGCTGGACGTAATCGAGCAGGTGGTCACGCCGCGTCTGCGCCTGCAATCGGGGCAAGGCTTCGGGATAGATGCCGGCCCAGAAGAGCGTGAAGTCGCCGATGTGCTTGTGGACCTCGCGCTCGCGGTTGAACGAAGTCGCTTCCAGCCGGACATCGGCGTGGAGCAGCATGTCGGCCACTTCATGCAGCGTCCGCCCGCTCAGGTCCTTGATCTTGTAGACCTGCTGTATGTGCGCGAAGTCGGTCAGGACGTCGGCGAGGTAGTCGGCGACATGCGACTCATAGACGCCGAGCGTCTGGAGAAAGGCGCGCTCGACGAGGGCGCCGAACAGCCGGCGCAGGGTCGGGTCGGGCGCGGGCGGCGATCCAAAAGAGAGTTCGGGCGACATAGATTGTCCTCCTTGTTGCTGAATGACCGGAAAAGTGTTCGAGTCAAGTCGTGCGACAGAAACATAGGAAGCGCCTCGTCGAGCTTGCACTGCCGCGATGGTCGGTCCCGGTGAGGGGCGAAGTCCCTGGGGGGAGTAACGAGTATCATCGGCAGATTTCCCCGGCGAAATCAGGGAAGAGTTCGACGGGAGATCGGGAGATTCCTGCATGAATTGCAGGAAGCCCCGGCCCTTCAGGACCGGCTACGGTTTCGGCTCCTGGAGCACATACACGCGGACGGGCCGGACGCCCCAGCGGCCCATGTGGCCGTAGACCTGCACCCGGATGTCCACATGATGGCCCTGGATGCGTCCACCGATGTCGTCGGCCACGGCATGGCCGTAGCCCGGTATCCAGAGCCGCGAGCCGAGGGGGATCAGGCCGGGGTCCACGGCCACGCCATGCGCCGCCCGCCCGTCGCGCCGCCGCGCGCAAACGGGGCGGCCTCTTTGTCTCAGGGCGGGAGGCTCTTACCCTGGGGCGCCGACAAAGAGGCGTGGTGGACGAGACGGGCGTGGCCGAGCAGGGCCGCCACGACGAACTCCTCGCCGCCGCCGGCGTCTACCGCCGCCTGCACGAAGCGCAGTACCGGTCGTGAGGGGGAAAACAGGATGTGTCTAGCAGGAGGCCCCGGCACTGGAAGTGCCGGTCTACCCTGAGTGAAAGTGCCTCCGACACTGAAGACAAACCAGCGCGTAGAGGCGTGATTCATCACGCCCTCTCCTCAGTCGCGGAGCGACTTTCACCCAGAGTAGACCGGCGCTTCCAGTGCCGGGGCCTCCATAGGCAGTTCAGGGCAATTGCCTATGGAGGCATTTGCGTTCGTCCGTCCGCCTATGTTATACTGACACTCCCACCCGTAAACGGTGTGGGGTTCTCAGGCTACGCATAGGCCAATGCCTTACGTTGACGCCTGAAGGCGGTGCCCCCGCCTACCTTCCGTCAGGACGAGCCTGGCGAAATCAATTTCCGCAGTGCGGAAATGGTGACTTATCTGTCTCTGTCCAGTCGGGTCACTCCAATATCGGGTCACTCCAATAATGTCGCCGTGCTAGACCGAAGTTCATCAAGGGTATTCATCCACCCTCTAAAACGAGGGCATACACGCCGCACACTGGAACGTGCCATATCACAGAAGCAGAAGTGCTTACGTTTGTTATACCCCAAAGGAGGGCGTCATCAGAATGACGCTGCGCTTATATCCCACCCATGAATGGTGTGGGCTTTACGCGCATTACTGTAAGGTATGGCAGGCGCCGGCCGTCTCCGAGGGCTGGCGGGCAGAAATGGAAGCGAAGGATGGGTAGGCGATGAGTGAGATCAGGCGGCAGGCGCGGGCGCGGCGGGCGAAGTTGGGGCTGCCGGAAGGGGATGCCTTGCCGGCGCAGTCGGTCGTGGCGGCGTGTCTGGCCGCAACGGGCCTGGAGCGGCGCTTTTTGGAGCCGGGGGACGCGCGGCTGGCGGGGGCGCAGGCGGTCTTGAACCTTGAATTGCGCGCCGTCTTTCAGGACGAGTCCCGGCCGCTCGCGATGCAGCAGTTCGACGCCGTGCATGAGTTCGCCCATTTCTGGCTGCACGGCACCGCCTGCGAATGCGCCGCTGACGCCCTGGACCCGACGGGCACGGCGGAGGCGGCGACGGGGGCGAGGAGCAAGGTGGACGGCTACTCGCCCGCCCAGCGGCGCGAGGGTGAGGCTAATCAATTCGCCGCTGAACTCTTGCTGCCCGGCCCCATCGCCCGGCGGTTGTTTTTGGAAGAAGGGCTGTCGTCCCAGGCCATTGCGAAGGCCCTGGGGCTGCCCGCTGCCGTCGTTCAGAGGCAACTGGCCGACTCCGTCCTGCTGCTGCCGGACATGGATGCCGCGCCCGCCCCCTCGTCCCCTGCGTCCGCCGCCGTGACTTTGGATGAATTCCAGTCGGCGGCGGCGCAGATCGCGTGCGGGCCGCTGCTGCTGGGGGCCGGGCCGGGGACGGGCAAAACGAAGACGCTGGTGGGCCGCTGCCGGTTCCTGACGCAGACGCAGGGCGTGCCGGCGGAGCGCATCCTGGCCCTGACCTTCTCCCGCAAGGCGGCGGGCGAGATGCGCGAGCGGCTGGTGGCGGCGGGCGTCGGCACCCATGACGCCGGGCCGTGGGTGGGGACGTTCCACTCGTTCGGCCTGGAAGTTCTGCGCCGCTTCGGGGACAAGATCGGGCTGACGGCCCCCAACGGAGTTGGACATGAACAGTTGAAGCTGCTGGATACGCTGGACGCCGTGACGCTGCTCGAAAATCACCTGGCCGAACTGAAGCTGGATGTGCTGGACAACTTGTACAACCCCGCCATCCACCTGGGCGGCATCCTGGGGCAGATCGGGCGGGCCAAAGACGAGCTCTGCCCGCCGGAGCGGTACGCGAGTCTTTGCGAGGCGATGCGCGCCCCCGCAGACGCGGCGACCGAGGCGCTCCAAGCGCAGATTCGGGCGGCGGGGAGCGACCGGGGCCTCAAGGGGAAACTGGAAGATGCCGTCAAGCGTCAGGAGCAGGCCGCCAAAGCCGCCGAAGTCGCGCACTGCTACGGCGTCTACCAGCGCCTGATGCGCGAAGGCGGGTATTTGGATTTCGGGGACTTGATTGCGCGGACCGTGGAGCTTCTGGAGGGCCACCTGGACGTGCTGGCGGTCCTACAGGCCGAGTACCCGCACGTCCTGGCGGACGAATATCAGGACGTCAACCGCGCCTGCGCCCATCTGGTGAGGCTGCTGGCCGGGGAGGCAGCGTCCGGGCTGTGGGCGGTCGGCGACCACCGGCAGAGCATCTACCAGTTCCAGGGCGCGTCCCCGGCCAACGTCGCCGCCTTCGGGCGGGATTATCCGACCGGACGGCGGCTGGAACTGGGCGTCAACTACCGCTCGCGGACGCCCATCGTGGACCTGTTCGGCGCGGCGAGCCGGGCGATGGAGGCGGGGGAACCCATGCCGGAACCCGCCCGGCAGAACCCCCTCCCGGCTCGCTGTGGCGGCTTGCCGCCGGGAGGGGTTCCGTCCGTCTGGCGCGCGCATCGCGGCACGGACACGAATGCCGCCTTCCCCGCCGTCACCTACGCCGTCGCGCCTGATGACGCCGGCCAGGCGGCTGGGATCGCGCGGGCCGTTGAAGACTTGAAGGCGAGCGGCTGGGATTACCGGGAGCAGGCCATTTTGTGCCGCTCCCACGCCCAGGCCGAGGCGCTGGCGGCCCTGCTGTCCGCGCGGGACGTCCCCGTCCTTTACCTGGGCACCCCCCTGGAACGGCCCGAAGTCAAGGACATGCTTTGCCTGCTGGCCCTGTTCGCCGACCCCGACGGGACGGCGCTGGTGCGGACCGCCGCATTCGCCGAATACGCCGTGCCCCAGGCCGACACGCTGGCCCTTCTAGAGCAGATACGGCGCGAAGAAACGCCGCTGCTCGAAGCGCTGGGGGACGCGGGCCTGCATCCGGGCCTTCAACGGCTGGGGGCGCATCTGGCCGAGATGGAAACGATGGCGGACGATCCGGCGGCACTTCTGCGCTTCTACCTGTTCGGGCTGTCCCACTACCTGCGGCATCTCATCGCGGGCGAGACGAAGCCGCTCGTCCGGCTGGCGCGCACGATGGCGATCCACCAGATTTTGGACATGGCGGCGGGTTTCGACCGGCGTCTGGTCGCCCCGAAGACACACCCCGGCCCGCCCAGCAAAGCCGGTCCGCCCAACAAAGTCCGCGCGTTTTTGGCCCACCTGCGCCGCCTGCAAGCGTCGGGCAGCGCCCCGCGCGGCGCCCTGCCCGCCGAGGCCGAGGCGCTGGACGCCGTGCGCCTGCTGACGGCCCACGCCGCCAAAGGGCTGGAATACCCGGTCGTCTTCCTGCCGAACCTGGGCGCGGGGCAGTTCCCCACGCGGGGCCGCAGCGACGGCATCCCCGAGCCGCCGGGCCTGGCGGACGCGGCGGGGCGGGAACTGGACGAGGAGCGCTGCCTGTTCTTCGTGGCCCTGTCGCGCGCCCGCGACCACCTGATCCTGTCCCGCGCCGAGACGAGCGGGACGGACCGAGCCGTTGCGCCCTCCCCGCTGCTGGCCCTGATCCAGCCCCATCTGGAAGCAGCCGGCATCGGCGAGACGGTCTGGGCGGCGGGGCGCGCACCCTCGCCCCCGCCGGAAGAGCTAGCCCTGACGCCCACCGCGCTGCCGGAGTATTCGTCGTCGGCGCTGGAAACGTATGGGCGCTGCCCGCGCCAGTACCATTATCAACAGGGGCTTAAACTGCCCGGCGCCGGGGGCGACGGCTACCCGCAGTTCCATGCCTGCATCCGCCGGACGCTGCACTGGCTGGAAGACGCGCGGGAAGGGGGGCGAACGCCCACGGAGGCCGAAGTCGCGGCGCAATTGGAAGCCGTTTGGGCCGAACACGGCCCGGTCGGCCATCTGCACGAGGCGAAGTACAAGGACAGCGCCCTGGGGATGCTGCGCGCGGCGGCGACATTGGGGGCGGACACCGAGCAGCGCGCCGGCATGAAAACCCTGCGCGCGACGCTGTCCAACTGCCACGTCCATGTCCGGCCCGACGCGATCCGCCGGGACGCGGCGGACGGGACGCTGATCGTCGCCCGCCACCTCACCGGCCGGCCCGGCGGCAGCGACCACACCGAAAAGCGCCTGGCCCTGTACCGCCGCGCGGCGCGGCAGACGCACCCGGATACGCCGGTGCGCGTGGAGCTGCGCTACCTGTCGGACGGCACGGCCAAAGCCGTCCCGCCGCCGGAGAAGAAGCAGGAAATCAAGTGGGAGGAGGACCGCATCGCCAAATACGAGAAGGCCGCGCGCGGCATCCAATTGGGCCTGTTCCCGGCCCGGCCCGAATCGGGCGACGAGTGCCAAAAGTGCGCGTACAGCCTGATCTGCCCGCTGTAGGGGCGCGATTCATCGCGCCCGCTTCTCCTCTCGCGCCCGCTTCTCCTCTCGCGCCCCTACACAGGGGGCAGAGCGGGGGCTAATCGTGCTTCGGCCCGATGTCGCCGGCCACGTCCGCGCCCAGGTCGCTGTCGTTGGTGCCGCCGCCGGTGAAGTCGCCGGGGTCGCCCGTCCCGCCGCCGTCCAGGGCGGCGCTGTCGGTGGTAAGCTGCCGGTCGCCGTCGGGCTGATCGTCCAGGGAGTCATCGCCGGGGGCTTCGGTGAGCACGTCCAGGTCGTCCGCCTGACTCGTCGGCGCAAGCTGTCCCTGGTCTTCGGGGTCCAGCCCCAGGCCCGGCACGGGGGACTGGCGCAGTTGTTCCATCGTCATCGTTGTGATCTCCTTGCTTATTCTTTTTGCGCGCTGATCTTCTCGTAAGCCGCGCCCGTCGCCAGGGCATAAATCAGGTGGTGCAGGGTCTCCACCGCGATTTCCCCCGCGCCCCATTCGCGGACGGGCGGGGCGACTTTGAGGCCGGGCAGCATCAGCATGGCCGCGCCGGAGACGGCGGCGAAATGGACCGCCGTCGCCGCTGTGGGGGACAGGCCGAGCGCGTCCAGGACGCCGCGCAGGCCGCCCCAAGCCGTGCCGTAGCCGAAGTGAACGATCCGGCTGAAGCGCTGCTTTTCCGCCTCGCCGGTCGGCGCGACGCCCAGCACCTTCCCCGCCGCGTCCGCCGGGGATGAGGAGGGCGGACGGTGACGCAGCTTCATTCCGACCGTCTGCGAGGCGGTGATGGCGAGCGTCCCGGCGAAGCCCGCGAACAGTCCCTTGCCGAAGTCGGCGGCCAGCGTTTTGATGGTCATGGGCGGTTTCCTCTTCCACCCTTTACCCGTCCTGGGCACGGGAAAAACCGCCGCATTCCTGTCAAATAAAGCATCAGATAAAGCAGCCGATAGCCTGGGTCTTCGGCGCGGGGACGAGCCTGCCGCTCAGGGCGGCATCGAGCGCGTCCCGCAGGTCGTGCCGGAGGGCATGGTCGCGCCGCCGGCCGAAGCCGAGGTACAGGTCGTCAATGCGGCCCCGGTAGAGCAGCCGGCCGTCCCGCGCGAACACGGCGGCCTCGGGTGTGACGGTCGCGCCGGCTTTGCGCGCCAGCCGGTGGGTCGGGTCGAGGAGGAGTGGGCAGGTGTAGCCGTACTCCTTCGCGTGCTGCCGCGCGGCGGCAAGCGACGTGTCGGGGTCCGGGTAGACGAGGTAAAAGGCCACGTTTTGGGGCGTGTAGCGGGCGCAGAGGCGCTGGAGTTCGGGCGCGTAGGCATTGGAAATGGGGCAGTCGCGCGCGATGAACAGCAGCACGACCGCCTTTTTGCCGGCCCTATTCGCCAGGCAGTCGCCGCCTGCCGCCCAGGAGGGGGAGGCGTGGAGCAGGCCGAGGTGGAGCAGGCCGAGCAGGGCGGCGACAGCCAAGACACGGGAAGCAGCGGCCTTCATTTCGGCAGCCTCGCGGCCTGTTGAGGCGGGTGGACATGCTCGGCATCCACGGTGAAGCCCAGGTAACACAGGCACATCTCGTCGGTCGTCTGTTCGCCCCAGGCGACCAGCTTGGGCGGGCTGGTGGGGTTGCGCGGGTTGCCCTCCGAGTTGTCGTAATGGGCGACGAGGTCCACGCGCGACCCGGCGGGCAGGCGGACCGGCTGCTTGTAGGCGTAGAAGCCCTGCCAGTTGAAGTCCCAGTCGGGGACATCAATGAGCGGCTTTGTCGTGCCGTCCGGGAGCGTCGCCGTGACCGTCATCCGGCGGCCCAGGACGTGCATGTGCGGGAAAATCGTCAGCAGGGTCGCGTCGAAGATCACGGGCAGCGAGGCGCGCAGCGCGTAGTCTTTGTCGCCCGGCGGGATTCGCAGGTGCGTGTTGGCGAGCGGGAAGATGTGCATCGGGCGAGCGACCACACCCTGGTTGAAGTAAAGCGCGACCTGTGTTTGGTCGGTTTCGGGCTTGCCGTCCTTGTGGTAGTGGACTTCCAGAACGATGTCCGCGCCTTTGGGCAGAAGGATGCCCGTATCGGCGGGCAGGCGGCGGGCCATGCTGCCGGGCGCCCAGCCGCCGAGCATCCCGGCGGGCAGGAAGCCGATCCCGCCCCCCTCCTGGTAGCCGGGACTGCCGTCTTGGGATTTGGCTTCCAGCCTGCGGGCCGTCCCGCCGGTGTCCACATAAACGAGGGTGTGATGGACCACGGCGCGGTTGCCGGGGTGGACGTCCACGGCGGAAACGTAGCGGTCCTCGGCGAAGTCGGTGGGGATGACGTAGCAGCGGTACACGTCGCGCCCCTCGGCCTCCACGGTGTAGGGCCGGGGCGGCGTCACGATCATGTCGGGCTGCCCCAGCGCCCAGCCAGCGGGGAAGTGGGGAACCGGCGGCTCCTGCGACGCCTTGCCTTCGGGGGTGCCTTTGTCCGCCCACGTCTGGAGGAGGGCGATCTGCCCGTCCGTCAGTCGCCGCTCGTCCTGGAACTCGCCGTGCGAATCGGCCTTCCAGGGCGGCATGACGCGGCCCTGGGTCACGAGCGCGATCTGCCGCGCCCGCTTCCTCGCGTCCGCATAGGAGGCCAGGGTGAACGGCGCGACCTCGCCCGCCCGGTGGCAGACCGTGCAGTTCCGGTACAGGATCGGCGCGATGTCATGGGCATAAGTGACGCTCGCCGGGGCCACTGCTGCCTTGACCTTCGGGTGCGCCTTCGGCGCGGGCCGCGCCCCGCCGGTGGCGAGCGCGCCCGCCGTCAGACCGGCCAGCCCCAGCGTCGGCAGCAGCCAAGCATATCTATGGAGAAACTTCAACCGCCGTTCCTTTCGGGCGAGTCGTAGGCCCTGCTCAGAGGGCCTCTGCCTCTCATACGCCAAAGGCGGCGGAAAGTTCCAGAGCACGAGCAGTGGCGTGTGGGCGACACGTTCTCTTTTGGCTTGATGCCTTGACTAGCGATAGGTTCCAGCAGCAATCTGCGATTGATCTTGTTCGATGTTCGTTATCTGTCTCTGCGCGAGTTTGCGCTTGCCGCTTTGGAGTGGCGCAAGCTGCACATACCTCCTCAGCGCCGCAACTGCTTTCTCAGCAATTGGTTGTGTCCTCGCTGTGTCAGTGGGCGGCATTTTGCTGACATTCCACATCCTGTAATAGATGTTCGCTAAAATCCAGTACCCTTCGGGCGAACCTTGCTGCGCGAGTTGTTCCGCTTCCTGCTGTGCCTGTTGTCTGACCGATGGCCGGGAGTCCCAACTCCTGAAAAGGATCATGTCGTACTTGACCTCCTTGTCATTAGGGTTGCGTTGGAGCAAGCGATCCCCAAGGTACTCTGTCCGGCTGTCTATAGAATTGAAGTTCAACAGCAGAAACAGCAGGCGGGCATATTGGTAAGAAGGGACATACTTCTTGATCATAAAGCCCTGAACACTGTCTATTGAACCAGGCGTTTCGAGCCGTAGGTCTGCTTGCGAAGGCGTGAGTTCCACTTGCGAGGCGGCCAAGTAGGCAGCATAAGCCCACCGAAACAGCAATTTAGTATCGTCCGGGTGCGCCAGAGCCTCCGCGCGACATTGCACGAGGAGGCTGTCCGGCTTCTGCCCCTGCGCGATGGCCTGGTCCACATGGGCCTGAACAAGCATGTAAGGGCGATCTTCGGCAGTCCATGCTTGTCGCGTCCAGTCGAAATCATGCTGTTGAGCAGCAACCTGCTTTTTGATTTTCGCCAGGTTCTTGGCTAGACTATCATCCCCTGAAGATGCGCGTGTTGATGTGACGTTCGCTAGACTCAGAACTAGGCTTAAAAATGCCAGCAGCACCATGATCCTTCTTGGTTTCATTTTCATGCCTCCTTCCTAGTGTCCGTCACGATACCAGGTGAAGACATAGAACAGGGTCATGTCCTTCTGCACTGAGCCGTTGACAGGGCCGACATAGCCATGCACATCGTAAGCATCGCCTTGATAACCCTGCACAGTGGTAGAGTAGCCGGTGAACTCCGTCGCCCGCATATTACCACTGTTGAACTCTTTGTCTTGGTCCCATTGGCCGTTGGCGGCCGCGATGTCCGCAAGCGCGGCGTCTACACTTGCCGGGTCAGATGGAATGAAACGGGGTGTGCTAGTATCCGGTGTGCCTGCCGCGTTGTTGTCGTTGATTTGCTTCTGAAGGTTGACAGCGACAACATATTCAACGCTTGATGTGAAATGATTTCGCGTGTTCATCGCCTAAAATGAGAACTCCGCCAGTCTGAGCGGCGAGTGTCCCTGCTCCCGGTTGTGCTTGGCCGCGAGGGTCAAGCCCGTGATCTTGGCGATCACCCGGCTCAGGATGCCCCACACGCTCCTGGCCCCCGGCCTCTCCAGGCCGAACACACCCTTGGCCTGAGCGAACGTCGTCTCGATGAAAGACTTTAGGATCAGCCGCCGTGTCCGGTTCATCAGGGCGTCCCAGGCGCGCGGGTTCTGCTCCTGCTGGTTCTTGCGCTTGGGCGTCAGCAGCAGCAGCCCTTGATCTTCCTGTAAGACCGCTTGGCGCTTCTGGTTGGCGCTTCTGGTCCAAAAAGCCTTTGTCACCCAACTTTGTCACCCAACACGGACAAGTCCCGGCAGTGTTCAAGCAGGTC
>JAABUR0100003609.1_pt1 | contig 21557 bp, 20 predicted proteins | sample 5560091 | NCBI WGS metagenome assembly JAABUR01 (sample SAMN10711879, study PRJNA513375) | rock metagenome | isolation source: Antarctica rocks | place: Antarctica: Victoria Land, University Valley sud
GGGGCGAGGCGCGGGGTGAGGCGCGGGGCGAGCGTCTGGCGCTACGCAAGGTGTTACAAGCGCGCTTCGGACCCCTGCCGGACCCCGTGGAGCGGCGCATCGCGGCTGCAGACGCGCGGGAGTTGGAGGTTCTGCTCGACTCTGCCGCTGTCGTCGAGAGCGTCGACGACCTGTAAAGCGCATGGCTACGTTTTCGGCCATCGAGGTGCGCGACCTGCGTAAGACTTACGTGATCCCCGAGCGCGAGGCAGGGCTGCGCGCCTCCGTACGCAGCCTGGTGCGCCGTCGCTCCAAGGAGGTCAGGGCGGTCGACGGCGTCGCCTTCGACATCGCGCCGGGCGAGGTGGTCGGCTTCCTGGGTCCCAACGGCGCGGGCAAGACGACCACGCTCAAGATGCTCTCGGGGCTGCTGTACCCGACGGAGGGCGAGGCGCGCGTGCTTGGTCACCGGCCCGAGCGGCGCGAGAAGGCGTTCCTGCGCCAGATCACGCTCGTGATGGGCAATCGTAACCAGCTGCAGTGGGACATCCCGGCGCTGGACTCGTTCGAGCTGAACCGGGCCATCTATCGCATCCCCGAGGCCCAATTCAAGCGCGCGCGCGACGAGTACATCGAGCTGCTGGACCTGGGGGACCTGGTGCGCAAGCCGGTGCGCAACTTGTCCCTGGGCGAGCGCATGAAGATGGAGATCGTGGCCGCGCTGCTGCACCAGCCGCGCGTGCTGTTCCTGGACGAGCCGACCATTGGGCTCGACGTGGCGATGCAGCGCCGTATCCGCACGTTCATCGCGGAGTACAATCGCCGCAACGCGGCGACCGTGCTGCTGACCAGCCACTACATGGCCGACGTGGAGGCGCTCTGCCGCCGCGTCATCGTGATCCACCACGGCCAGATCCTGTTCGACGGCTCCCTGAGCGCGTTGGTCGGCCAGTTCGCGGCCTACAAGACGATCGGCGTCACCCTCGACGACACAGGGGTCGACCTGAGCGCGTACGGCGAGGTGACCGCCCGCGAGGACGGGCGCGTGCTGCTGCGCGTGCCCAAGGCCGACACGTCGCGCATCACGGCGCGCCTGCTGGCCGATCTGCCGGTGCTGGACCTGACCGTGGAGGAGCCGCCGATCGAGGACGTCATCGAGCGCGTCTTCACCCAGGGGGGGCCGGTATGAGGGCGCCCCTCAACTCATCCCCGCCCTCGTCCCCGGCGCCGCGCGAGCCGGGCCGTTCGTCCCCCGATGGGCGGTTCGGCGTGGGCGACTATCTCCGTTTCTACCTCGTGACCATGAAGATGGCGGTGATCGCGCAGTTCCAGTACCGCGCGTCGAACTACTTCTACATGGTCGGCATGATCGCTGAGCCGGTCATCTACCTCGTGGTGTGGTCCAGCATCGCGCGAACGCACGGCGGCAGCGTGGGCGGCTACACGGCGGGCGGGTTCGCGGCCTACTACATCGTGTGGACGCTGGTGCGCAACATGAACATCGTGTTTACCCCGTACGGCTGGGAGTACCGCATCCAGCACGGCGAGTTCTCGGCGTCGCTGCTGCGTCCGGTCCACCCGATACACTACGACCTGGCCTATTTCGCGGGCTGGAAGGTGGTCGTGATCGTCTTGTGGCTGCCGCTGGCCGCGCTGCTCTCGCTGGCCTTCCACCCGGCGCTGCGCCCGACCCTCCTGGACGTGTCCGTGTTCGCCGTGGCGATCTGGGGCGCTTATCTGATACGGTCCGTGCTCCTGTGGGTGCTGGGCCTGGTTACCTTCTGGACGACGCGGGTCAGCGCGGTCTTCGAGCTGTACTTCGCGGCCGAGTTGGTGCTCTCCGGCCGGCTGGTACCGCTCTCCCTGCTGCCCCCGTGGGCGCGCGGGGTGGCCGCCGTCCTGCCGTTCCAGTGGACGTTCGGCTTCCCGATCGAAGCTCTCGTCGGCCGGCTCCCCGCGCGGCAGCTGCTGTTCGGGCTGGCGATGCAGGCCTTGTGGGTGTCCATCGGCGGCGCCCTGGTCGCCCTGCTGTGGCGCGCGAGCGTGCGCAAGTATTCGGCTGTCGGGACATGACCACGGTCGTTGGCCTGCGACGTCAGTCGCAGGCAATGGGGATGTCCTCATGAATGCGCTGCGACTCGTCTGGATCTACTTCCGCGTCGGCGCGATGAACGAGTTGCAGTATCGCGTCAACTTCTTCGTGCAGCTCTTGCAGTCGCTCGTGGCGCTGGGGACGGGCCTGATCGGCCTGTGGCTGATCTTCAGTCACACGGCCACGCTCGACGGCTGGACGCCGGGCGAACTGCTGGCCTTGACGGGGGTACACATCCTGATGGGCGGGGTGATCGCCACGGCCATCCAGCCGAACATGGAGCGGCTGATGGGCGACATCCAGCAGGGCACGCTGGACTACGCGCTCACCAAGCCCGAGGACGCCCAACTGATGGTGAGTGTGCGCGAGATCCGCATCTGGCAGACCGTGGACATCGCGACGGGCTTGGCCGTCGTGGTGTTCGCGGCGCTGCGCCTGCAGACGCGTATCGGGGCCGGGCAGGCGCTGGCCTTCCTGCTCGTCCTGCTGCTGGGCGGGCTGATGATCTACAGCTTTTTCCTGATGCTGACTACCGTGGCCTTCTGGGTCGTGCGCGTCGACGAGATGGTCAACCTGTTCCAGGGCGTCTACGCGGCAGGCCGCTATCCGGTGGGCATCTATCCGGGCTGGCTGCGCGCCGGCCTGACCTTCCTGGTCCCCGTCGCGTTCGCCGTGACGGTCCCAGCCGAGGCGCTGACGGGGCGGCTGACGGTGCCGACGCTGCTGGGAGCGGTGGCCCTGACCGCGGCGCTGTTGGCGCTGGCCCGGCTGGTCTGGCGGCTGGGCCTGCAGCGCTACTCCGGCGCATCGGCATGACCTCATTTATTCCTGGTGGCGTTGAATGGGCGCATTGCCGCCCATCTACAGGGCGCAGCTCGAGACGACCGTGGTCATGCGGCCACCTACTTCGTCGATTGGTCTTTAACGGCAGCGTCGATGGCCTTAGCCAGGGTTTGATAGGAAGGTTCAGCGAAGCCATTGTTGGAGTAGCGGACCACACCGTTCTTATCCAGGATGTAGATGCTGGGATAGCCACTCACGCCGTACTGATTGACCGTCGTGAAGTCGGGGTCAATCAGGATTGGATGCTGAACGGCAAACGTGCTTTTGAACCACGAGATGTCGTCTTTAGTCACCGGATAAGTCGACCCTGTGGCTTCGTGAGTTTTATCGTAAGGGCTAGCTAGGATCGAGAGCGATTGTAGTCTCTTCGAGGCGTAGGACTTATCCAACTGGTTGAGGATCGGCGCCTCATGCTGGCAGTGCGGGCACCACACGGCGAAGTACTCGAGCAGCACGGGGCGCCCGCGCAGGGCGGAGAGCTTGTATCGCTTGCCATCGACCGTGGCGAGATTGAAGTCGGGCGCGGCCTTTCCGACGGCCAGCGGAGCGCCCGGGTTAAGTTTAGTATCGTTGGCGGTCAGGCCGGCGGCCGAACTGTTGGACCCATGCAGGGCAAAGGCCCCGACGATGATGACCACGACGACGACAGCCGTGACCACGCCGATAATGATGCCGAGGCGACGGCGCCTGGCCGCTTGCTCCTGCGCCGCGCGCTGTCGCGCTCGCCGGCCCGTCGCGCGGGCGCGCTCCTCGCGCGCCGTTTCGGCCGTGAATGTGCCCGCGACTGTCGCACGATCGACGATGCCGGCGCCGTTCGCGCGGGCGCGTCCGTTTGCCCCGTTTGCCCCGTTTGCCCCGGGTTGTGTCCTACCTTGGCCCTGGTTCTGGCCCTTCTTCTGTCTTTCTCGCTGTGCCATGTTATTCTCTTCCCCTCTGCGCGGACGCCGCCCCACGCATACGCGCCACGGTTCGGGCGGCCGGCGCGACCGGAACTGGCATAACAGTCTCATCGTCGTCGTCATAAGATTCATCGTCAAGCGGGGCCGCTGGCCTGAACAGCAGCCCCTCGACGCTAAGCGTGTAGCGGTCGCCCCAGTAGATGGCGGCGGCTAGCAGGATAAATGCGAGGTCGCGCACGACGTCGAACGGGGTGATCGTCGCGCCGCCGGCAAGCCACTGCACGGGGGCCAGAGAGCCGATACCCGAGTCGCTGAAACAGCCGCAGCTATGCCCCGTATTGCCGCGCGCTAAGCTGATGGCTATGGCGCCGGTGAAAAGAACGAGCAGGGCCACGGTCACGATCGCCGTGGGGCGCAGGAAGAGCCCCACGATTAGGTAGAGGGCGATCAGCGCCTCAAGCCAGGGCAGCGCCGTGGCGAAGGGTGTGATTAGATCACGGGGGAGCAACTGGTACGCCGCGACGCTGTCGCGGAACGCGCCAGGCGCCGTGATTTTCGTGATGGCCGAGAGGGCGAAGACGAGCCCCAGCAGGAGGCGGGACACGAGGGTCAACGGCGTGCGCGCCCGCGTCCACGCCGTGACCAGGCTGTTCGGGCTACCCCTATTCAAGTCGCTCACCGTCCTCGTCCTCTCTGCCGTTATGCCGTGGTAGGCCTTGCACTATGGACGCCCTGTATGTATGCAATATACGCGCTGGAGTAGACAGCCGCGTCGCGCTACGCCCCACGCACCGTGACCGCGACCTGGTCGAAGGGGTACCAGCGCCGGGTACCGGGGTCGTAGGCGTCGACCTCGACGCGCCACTGGCCCGCATGGGCGAAGGCGTGGCGGATCGTCCAGCCGTAGGAAACCGTGTTGTAGGCCGCGCGGCTCGTGCCGTCGGTGATGCCCCAGCGCCAGGGGCGGCGCAACGCGGCCGGGACGAGCGCGCGGGCGATTTGCCGGCGGTCTTCCGTCAGCGCGACCGTATGCCGGGGCGCGTAGACGCGAGGGAAGACGAAGGGCGCCCACACCGCAAGCTGCGCCGTGGTGGCGGGCTGTTGCGGGTTCATGCGCGCAAGCACGCCGTCGGCTGAGGCCGAGGGCCGCTGATCGACGGTGCAGGCGCGCGCGACGGAAGTACCACCTGCGACGGAGATCGCGAGCAGCGCGATAGCGGCGGCGTTGTATAGTGGATGGCGCATGGTGTCGTGTCTCCTATGTCCTTTGCATGTGTTGCGTGTGTCCCAGTACAGGTGATCCCGGGAGGGTTACGAGGCGAGCAGCGCGCGCACGGTCAATGCAACCTGCGGCGCCTGATAGGGCGGGGCGTCTAGCTCACGCCGCTGACCCCGTGGGTCGATCAGGAATAGCCGAGAGTCGTGCACCAGCCCCGCCCCCCCCTTGAAGATGGGCGACGGTTTTTCCACGTAGACTCCGTAGGTTTTCCAGACACGCTGCAAGGCGGCGCGCGGGCCCGTGAGATAGTGCCAATCAAGACCCCGCCAACCGGACTCTCGGGCGAAACGCGCGGTGGCGGCAGGGGAGTCGTTCTCGGGGTCGGCGCTGATGACCACGACGCTGTAGCGCGACGCGTCCTTGCCGAGTTGCCGGCGCACCTCGGCGAGCGTGCGGCCTGCGAGTGGGCATTGCTCAGTGCAGACGGCGCTGAGGAAGGTGAGGGCGACAACCTTGCCCCTCAAGGTCGCGGGGGAAACGACAGCACCGTGCTGGTCGCGCAGGGCGAAGGACGGGGCGAGTCCAGCGAGACTGGTGCGAGTGGCGTCCGCGCCATCGGCGCCGAAAGTGGTGCGCGGGAGAGCGGCGCAGTTGTCGCACGAGATGGCCCCGGCCTGAGCCAACCCGGCGCGCACAAGGCCATCGTCGAGCTGCCCGCTGTAGTAGGCCTGCACGCGCCCCCGCGCGTCGATAAAGAAGCTGGCCGGCCAGGAGCCGACGTTGTAGCGCCAGTTGATGGCGTCACCGCGCTCGCCGACGACGATCGGGTAGGAAAGGCGATGCCGCATGGCGAAATACCACGCCTTGATCGCGCTGTCGCCGCCGGTAGCGATGCCAAGCACGACGACGCCCTTCGATTTGTAGTCTTGCGTGGCGGCGCGCAGCACCGGCGCCTCGGCTATACACGCGCCGCAGTCCGACTGAAAGAAGTTGAGCAGGACGGGGTGGCCGCGCAGGGCGCGCAACGAGAGGAGGCCGTGGCCGCCGGAGACGACGGGCAGGGTGAAGTCGGGCGCGAGCGGCGCGCCGTAGGCGGGGGTGGCCGGACGCAGCAGCAGGACGAGGCCCAGCGCGCCGGCCAGCAGCGCGGCGAGGGGACCCGCCAAGCGGCGCGGCGGTAAGGACCACCCCCGCCCAAACCGGTCTACGACCGGCCGCACCCAACGGGACGTCCGCACCCACGCGCTGCCCCCCATGATTCAATGCCCTCGATGCTATGCCTGTGACTTTGCCTGTCTGTGACTTTGCCTGTATCTGCGCTCTTACTTCGAGTATAGCAACAGGGAGAATTAGGGATGGGGCGGGGTCGACCTCCAGGGCCGCGCCAATCGTGTTTTGATCCAAACGACGCGGCGCGACGTATTACTAGCAGGACCGATCGAGGCGCCCCTCCTCTTCGCCAGCGATCGGGCCGGTGTGTGAGCGATAGATGTCCGGCCGGTGTCTGGAGCTTCAACATGAGAGTGGCGGGCCTGCCCTGCGCGGCTTTTGCGCGGGGTGGCCAACTAAGGAGTTGTAAGGTACTATGAGCCCACTGTACGAGACACAGGAAGAAGTCCGGGAAGCAATTTTTAGCGCGTTCGACCAGGCGACCGGCCGCGGCGATTTCTTGCGCAAGGTCGTCGGCGCGGGTGCCGGCGTGGCCGCGCTCGGTGTCGGCGGCGCCCTGCTCGGCGGCGCCCATGCCGACGCCGCGTCGCTCGGCCTCAGCGCCGGTACGACCAAGGCGGGCCTCCCACAGAGCGACCTCGACATCTTGAACTACGCCCTGACGCTCGAGCACATCGAGGCCACGTTCTATCGCAACGTGGCGCGCAGCGACGCGCCGACGGGCCAGATCCTGCACTACGTGCACATCATCGCCGCGCACGAGAAGGCGCACGTGGACGCCCTCACGGCGGCCATCATGCAGAACGGTGGCATGCCGGCCAAGGAGATGAAGTACAAGTTCCCCAAGATCAGCCTGCCCTTCGGCATCACCGTCGAGAACCTCGGCGTGAGCGCCTACCTCGGCGCCCTCCCGATGATCAAGACGGCGGCGCTCGTGCCGGTGGCGGCCTCGATCGTCACCGTCGAGGCGCGCCACGCCTCCGCGTGGGCCACCCTCAACTACGGCAAGATGCCGCTCGGGGAGGACTTCACGGTGGGCGCGTTCGACAAGCCGGCGGACAAGACGACCGTCGTCAACGCCGTCACGCCCTACTTCGTGAAGTAACTACCGTTTCCCCATCCAGGTCGCCAAAGGCCGGGCCGGCGCTGTATGCAGCGCCGGCCCGGCCTTTTCGCGTGGCCCGATACGTCTTTCGATCCAAAACAGGACCCGGGACGTGCTACATGGCAGGTCCCGGCGGAGAGCCGGCGACAGATGGGGCGCTCGGCGAGGCAGGATATCCACCGGACGCGCCGGCCGTGTGCCTCTGGACACACGGCCGGCGCTTTTTTCTTAGGATGGCAAACCCGCTTTTTTTGTACGCCTTACACTAGGTTATGGCCGACACCACCGCCTTCCTCTATCACGAGCGCTACGACGGGCGCGGCTTCTCGCCGCTGAGCGACTCGTGGCGGCGCTACCACATGGCGCTTGATCTCTTCGCTGAGCTGGGGCTGTTCGAGCGGGTGCGGCGCGTCCGCCCCGCGGAGGCGACCGAGGCGGAATTGAAGACCGCGCACTCGCCCGCCTTCGTGCGCTCGGTGCGCGAGCGCGTGGCCCTGGGCGAGGGGCGCTTCGACCGCTCGACCCCGATCTACCCCGGCCTCTACGAGCGCGCGCTCGCCGCAGTCGGGGCGACGCTGACCGGCGCGCGCATGATCGGTCGCGGTGAGACTCTGCACGCCTTCAATCCGGGCGGTGGGCTGCACCACGCGGCCCGCGAGCGCGCCTCGGGCTTCTGCATTTTCAACGACGTCGTCGTGGCCGTGCGCGCCATCCAGCGGGAGTTCGGCGTGCGGCGCATCGCCGTCGTCGACGTCGACGGCCACCACGGCGACGGCACACAGGAGGAGCTCCACCGCGAGCCCGTCCTCTACGTTTCGCTGCACCGCTACGACGGCCGTTTCTACCCCGCGACCGGGGCGGTCGGGGAGTTGGGCGAGGGTCCCGGGTACGGCTACACCGCCAATGTCCCGCTGCCCCGCCGCTGCGGGGACGGCCCCTACCTCTATGCCTTGCGTACCCTCGTCGCGCCGCTGCTGCGCGCCTATCGCCCCGAGTTCATCGTCCTGCAGTACGGCGTCGACGGCCACTATCAGGACCCCATGGTGCGGCTGGCCCTCACCACCATGGCCTACAGGGAGATCGCGCGCCTGCTGCACGATCTCGCCCACGAACTGTGCGGCGGCCGCCTGCTGGTGACGGGCGGGGGCGGCTACAAGCCCGAGGCGGCGGTGCGCTGCTGGGCCATCCTCCTAGCCACGCTCGCCGGGGACAACCCCGCGCCGGATCACCCGACGTACGGCCGCCTCTTCGATAGAGAGCCGGCTCCGGAGGACCCGACGGCGCTGGACGAGGTGCGCCCGGCTGTGACGTTCCTGCGCGAGCGCCTGCTCGGCCTCGGGGCGGCGCCGTAGGCCGATACCCCTCCAGCGGTCCTGGCCAGCATGGTAAGCTATGTCGATGAGAACAGACGTATGTCGCTGAAATATGCGCTCCTCGCCGGCCTAGCGCTCGAGCCGCGCTCTGGGTACGACCTGGCGCACTGGTTCGGTGAGACCGCCAGCTACTACTGGTCGGCCACGCACAGCAGCATCTACCCGGCGCTGGCTATGCTCGAGCGCGAACAACTCGTCACGCATACGGTCGTGCCGAGCGCGCAAGGGCCCGCGCGCAAGGTCTACACCCTGACCCTGCGCGGCCACGACGCGCTGCTGGCGTGGCTGGACACGCCCGCGGCCCCGCCGACCGTGCGCGACGAGGAGGCGCTCAAGGCGCTCTGCTACGGGCTGCTCCCCCCTGCGCAGGCGCGCGCGCAGCTCGAGGCCACGCGCGAGCGCCACGCCGCCAACCTCGCGCACTACAAGGAAGCGGCCCGTCGCCTGGACGGGGGCGAGAAGGGCGACGGCGACGGCGACGGCGACGGCGAGCGATGGTCCGTGGCGCGGCTGGGGCTGTCGCTCACGCTGCGGCGCGGTATCGACATCGAGAAGGGCTACATCGCCTGGTGCGACGAGGCCGTCGACCTGCTCACGGCTGCCGCCGAGGTCCCGCGACGCGCCGAGGAGCAGCACCGCAAGGGCAAAGATAAGGATAGGGACAAGCACGGCAAGAAGAAGCGCCGCGACAAACGATAAAGACGATGCTTAGTCTGGACCTGCCAGGCGCAGCGTGTCTTGTAGGTAGCGTGCATAGGCATTGTGGTCTATCCGCAGCAGGACAGCGGTGGTATCCGGGAGCGGCCTCTGCCAGAGTCAAGGGGACGCGCAGCAGAAGTTAGGCAGGGTACGCGACCGGTAGACGCCATCCTGGTCGGTTGAAACAGGCTGATAATGCCCCGCCGCGTCCAATTGGTAGAAGTCGGCGCGCTCCTCTTGTGGGTTGAGCAGCCAGTACTCGGGCACGCCGACGATGTCGCCTCAGAGTTTGCGTCGTCGTTTGGTCCGTTCCATCAACGGCAGGAAGGCGGCGGAGCGCCACATGATATACTCATCGTAGTGTTGTGTGGTTCAAGCAGGAGGGGAGATGGCGACGACGGTCATGAACGTCCGCCTGGATAGCGAGACGAAAGAGGCGCTCGATGTGCTGGCGCGCGAGATGGATCGGCCGCGCGCTCACCTGGCGGCGCGCGCCATCGCGGAGTACGTGCGGCGGAACGCCTGGCAGATCGCTGCCATCAAGGAGGGGATGCGCCAACTGGACGCCGGACAGTCCCACGACTTCGATGAGGTGATGGGGGAGTTGGACGCGATCATCGCCGAGGGAGAGGCGAGGGGTGAAGGTTAGGCTCTCGCCGCGCGCGCGTCACGACCTGCAAGAACTGGCGCGTCACATCGCCCGCGATAGCCCACGCAACGCCCGCCTGGTCCGCGATCGTATCGGGAAAGCCGTCGAACAGCTGCGCCTCCACCCTGAGAGCGGCCGTCCCGGCCGTGTGGGCGGCACGCGCGAGCTGGTTATCCCGCACACCGCGCACATCGCCGCCTACCGCGTCACCGACCGCACACTTGAAATCATCGCCCTGATCCACGAAGCCCAGGAGTGGCCCGACGACCTGTAGGAGATGGAGATGCTCCTTGGTCTTCGAGCCTGGTTTGTATTGCTCAAATAACGTCTCATTCGCTGTGATGCGGTATACTAGAAACAGACTGACGCGTCGGTTTGTTTCGAGGTGGGGGTATGGCGATGAGCATGACGGGCGAGCAGCAGCGCAGCGTGGAGCGGCATCAGCGCATCCTGGACGCCGCGCTCGACGTTTTCGCGGCGCGCGGGTATCGCGAGACGACGGTCGACCACATCGCCGGCGCTTCGCGGACCTCCAAGGGCGGCGTCTACTTCCACTTCCCTAATAAGGGCGCTATCCTCGACGCCTTGCTGCGCCACACCGCCGGCCTCCTGATGTCGCGCGTCGAGGCGGCCATCGACCGCGCCCCTGACCCGGTCGCCAAGGTCGATACGGCGCTCGCGACCGCGCTGCGCCTGTTCGCCGAGCACCGCACCTTGGCGCGCCTATTCCTCGTCGAGGCGCCCGGCGCGGGCCCGGAGTTCCACGCCGCGCTGCTGGGCATCCACGGCGACGTCGCGCGCCTCATCGCGCGCCACCTCGACGATGCCGTCGCCGCCGGCGCCATCCCGCCGCTCGACGCCGAGTTGGCCGGCGCGGTCTGGTTCGGCGCGCTCGACGAGGTCGTGACTCGCTGGGTGCTGACCGGCCAGCCGCGCCGGCTGGAAGACGCCTATCCCGCCCTGCGCACGCTCCTCTTGCGCAGCATCGGCGCTCCGTTGACGGACATAGCGGAGGCCCGCGCATGGTGATGGCGCCGTCTCTCCCGGAGCTCGACACACTGCGCGCCCGCTGGCGCGACGCCGTCAGCCGCGCGACGCCGGGCCGTCCCATCCTTGTGAGCGTGGGCGTCACCCTCCCGGCCGCCGACCCCCTGGACCTCTTCGCCCACGTCGCTGGTACGGCGCGCGACCGCTTCTACTGGGAACGGCCGGCCGACGGCGTGGCGTTCGCCGGCGTCGGCGCGGCGTGGACCGTCGAGTCGGCATCGCCCGTCGAGGCGGGGCGCGCCTGGCGTGCGCTGCTCGCGGAGGCCGTCGTCCGCGCGCCGTCGTTCGCGCGCGACGCCGAGGGAGCGGGAGGGGGCGGCGATGCGCCGGACGCCATGGACGGACCCCTGCTCACCGGGGGCTTCGCGTTCGACCCGCTGCGTCCCGCGACGACCTTGTGGGCCGGCTACCCCGCCGGTCGCCTGACCCTGCCGCGCCTGACGCTGGTGACGCGGGGCGGCAGGTCGACCCTCACCGTCAACGCCGTGGCGGCGAACAAGGGCGCGCACGACCACGACATAGACGCCTTGATCGGGGATGTCGAGGACATGCTGGCAGTCCCCGCCGCTACTCGCGCCCCTGGGAGCCTGGTCGGGCGCGCTGGCGCCCGGGTCGAGGACGCGCTGTCGCGCGCGGGGTGGGAGGCGCTGGTGGCGGGGGGCGTGCGGGCCTGTCGCGAGGGGGCCTTGCGCAAGGTCGTGCTGGCGCGCTCCGCGCGGATGTATGCCCCCGTGGGCGCCGGGCTGGACGTGACCGCCGCGCTCCGCTTCGCGCGAGAAACCTACCCTAACGCCTACACCTTCGCCGTCGCCCATGACGAGGGGACGTTCCTCGGAGCGACCCCGGAGCGGCTGGCGCGCCTGCACGACGGCGTGGCCGACGTGGCCTGCCTGGCCGGGTCGACCGCGCGCGGCGCGACGCCCGAGGAGGACAGGGCGCGTGGCGACCTGTTGCTGGCCAGCCCCAAGGACCGCGCCGAGCACCGCTTCGTGGTCGACGCCGTGCGCGCCGCCCTCGCGGATGTCTGCCCCGACCTGCAGGTTCCCGCCGCGCCGCGGCTGCTGCGCCTCCAGAACGTGCAGCATCTCTATACGCCGGTGACGGGGCGCGTCGCGGCCGGGAAGGGTCTGCTCGACCTCGTGGCGCGCCTGCACCCGACGCCCGCCGTCGGCGGGCAGCCGCGCGAGGAGGCCCTGGCCTACATCCGCGCGCACGAAGACCTCGACCGCGGCTGGTACGCCGCGCCGGTCGGTTGGCTCAACAGTCGGGGCGAGGGCGAGTTTGCCGTGGCCCTGCGCTCGGCCTTGGTGCGCGGCGACAGGGCCACCCTGTTCGCCGGCTGCGGCATCGTCGCCGGCTCGTCCCCTGCCGCCGAGTACGAGGAGACCCGCCTCAAGTTGCGCCCGATGCTCGCGGCCCTGGGCGCGCGACAGGGGGCGACAGAGACATGACGCCCCAGGAGACGCTGGCCCACCAGGAGGCCACCTACGGGTATGCCGGCGCGCTCGTCGACGAGTTGGCGCATGCCGGCGTGCGGCAGGCCGTGGTCTGCCCCGGCTCGCGCTCCACGCCCCTCGCCTACACGCTGGCCGCGCACCCGGACATCAAGACGTGGGTGCATATCGACGAGCGCTCGGGCTCCTTCTTCGCACTCGGTCTGGCCAAATCGCTGCGCGCGCCGGTCGCGCTCGTCTGCACCTCGGGGACGGCTGTGGCCAACGTCCTGCCCGCCGTCGTGGAGGCGCGCTACGCGCGCGTGCCCCTGATTGTGCTCACGGCCGATCGACCGCCCGAATTGCGCGACAACGGCGCGCCCCAGGCCATCGACCAGGTCCAGCTCTACGGGCGCAACGCCAAGTGGTTCGTCGACATGGCCCTGCCCGAAGGGGGAGACGCCGCGCTGCGCTACGCCCGCGCCACCGCGGCCCGCGCCGCCGCAACAGCTCTCGAAGGCCCTGCCGGACCCGTGCACCTCAACATGCCTTTCCGCGAGCCGCTGACGCCGCCCGCCGCCCGTGTCTCGGCCGAGCTATACGCGCGGCGAGATTATCGACCGTACATCACCGTTCCAGAGTCCTCGCGCGCTCCATCGCCCGACCTGGTTGCCCGGGTAGCGCACGATCTACTGGCATACCCGCGCGGCGTTATCGTCTGCGGCCCGCAGACCGACCCCCAGTTGGCCTCGGCCGTGACCGCGCTGGCCGCGGCTGTCGACTATCCGATCTTCGCCGACCCGCTCTCGGGCGTGCGCGGCGGTCCGCATGACCAATCACGCGTGCTCGACTCCTACGACGCCCTGCTGCGCGACGAGCGTACAGGACAACTCTCCCTCGACCTGACGCTGCGCTTCGGCGCCATGCCCACTTCGAAATCGCTACAGACCTTTATGCAGCGGGCGAAGCGGCAGATACTCGTCGATGCGGACGGCGGTTGGCAGGACCCGACGGCGCGCGTCGATACAGTCGCGCACGCCGGCGTGGCCGCTCTATGCGCTGCCCTCGTCGAGAGGATCAAGCTGCGCGGCCATGATCATCGCGACGACGCCGCGACCTGGACCACGGGCTGGCAGAGCCTCAATCGCCGCGCTCGTGAAGCCATGCGCGCGTATCTGGACGACGTGGAAGAGCCCTTCGAGGGCAAAGTCTTCGCCGAGTTGGCCAATGTATTGCCGGACGGCGCGACGCTCTACGCCGGCAACAGCATGCCCGTGCGGGACCTGGACACATTCTATCCGTCGGTCGATCGCGGGGTGCGCTTCCTATGTAATCGGGGGGCCAATGGCATCGACGGTGTTGTTTCGAGCGCGCTCGGCGCCGCGGCCGCCCGAAACGACGGTGGTCCGCTCGTGCTCGTGATCGGCGACCTGTCGTTCTATCACGATCTCAATGGGCTGCTGGCGGCCAAGCGCTACCCCATCGACGCCACGATCATCCTACTCAACAACGACGGCGGCGGCATCTTCTCGTTCCTGCCGCAGGCCGCCAACCCGGAGCGATTCGAAGAACTATTCGGCACGCCGACCGGCCTCGACTTCAGGCCCATCGTCGAGGCGTACGGCTGTGGCTTCGAGCGCGCCGGGTCGTGGCCGGAGTTTCGCCGCGCTGCCGGCGCGAGCCTCACCGCGCCCGGCGTGCAGGTGATCGAGCTGCGCACCGAGCGCGCGCGCAACGTCGAATTGCACCGCGAGGTCTGGAAAAGAGTCGCGGAGGCGGTATGGCCAGAATAGAGGTGAACGGCATCGCGCTTAACGTGGAGGTGTGGCCCTCACCTCCCGGCCCCCTCTCCCTAACCGTGGGAGAGGGGGAGTCGCCCATCGAGGTGTCTGCCTCCGTGTTACCCTCTTATGCACAGTCACGAGGGTCTGAGCGCAATGGGCTACAATTTGACATGTCAGGGCGGCCCCCCTCTCCCGCGCCAGGGTATGATACGTCAGGGCAGCCCCCCTCTCCCGCGTCAGGGAGAGGGGTCGGGGGTGAGGGCCGTGGGGCTGAGGGCGTCCCCCCGCTCCTGCTCCTGCATGGCTTCACCGGCAGCGCCGGCTCCTGGCGGGGGCGCCTGCCGGCGCTGGCGCGGCACACCACCGTCGTCGCGGTCGACCTGATCGGGCACGGCTGCTCCGACGCGCCCGACGACCCCGCGCGCTACGATATGGATCGCTGTGTCGCGGACCTGCTGGCCGTGCTCGACCATCTGGGCCTCCCGCGGGTCGCCGCGCTGGGTTACTCGATGGGCGCGCGCGTCGCCCTGCGCCTCGCCGCGGCCGCGCCGGATCGTGTCGCCGCCCTTGTCCTGGAGAGCGGCTCGCCCGGTCTGGCGACGGAGGAGGAGCGCCGGGCGCGCTGCGCCTCCGACGAAGCGCTGGCGGAGCGCATCGCGCGCGAGGGCATCGAGGAGTTCGTCCATTTTTGGGAGGCGATACCGCTCTTCGCGACGCAGCAGGGTTTGTCCCCCGACGTACGGGCCGCGCTACGCCGCCAGCGCCTGTGCAACAGCGCGACCGGGCTCGCCAACAGCCTGCGCGGCATGGGCACGGGAGCGCAGGACTCGTTGTGGGGTCGCCTCGGCGGGATCACGACGCCGGCGCTGATCGTGACCGGCGCGTTGGACGAGAAGTTCCGCGCCATTGGGCACGCTATGTCTAGAGCTATGCCGGACGCGCGCCTGGTCGTCGTCCCCGACGCCGGCCACGCCGTGCACCTGGAGCGGCCGGGGGAGTTCGACCAAATAGTCGTCCAATTCTTGCTATTTCTTAAGAGGAGACAGAGATCATGCTTGTAGAGTGGCAAACTATTCGTGAGTACGAGGATATTCTGTTCGAGAAGACGGGCGGCATCGCCAAGGTCACGATCAACCGGCCGGAGGTGCGCAACGCTTTCCGGCCTAAAACCCTGTTCGAGTTGATCGACGCCTTCAATCGGGCCAACGAGGACCAGGAGGTCGGCGTGGTGCTCTTCACCGGCGCCGGCGACAAGGCTTTCTGCTCCGGCGGCGACCAGCGCGTGCGCGGCGAGGGCGGCTACGTCGGCGAGGACAATGTGCCGCGCCTCAACGCGCTCGACCTGCAGCGCGCCATCAAGTACCTGCCCAAGCCGGTCATTGCCGTGGTGGCGGGCTACGCCATCGGCGGCGGCCACGTGCTGCACCTCTTGTGCGACCTGACGATCGCCGCCGACAACGCCGTGTTCGGCCAGACCGGGCCGCGCGTGGGCTCGTTCGACGCCGGCTGGGGCGCGACCTACCTGGCGCGCGTGGTCGGGCACAAGAAGGCCCGCGAGATCTGGTACCTGTGCCGCCAGTACAGCGCACAGGAGGCGCTGGAGATGGGCCTCGTCAACACCGTGGTCCCGCTGGAGCGCCTGGAGGACGAGGCGCTGCAGTGGGCCGGCGAGATCCTGGAGAAAAGTCCCATCGCCCTGCGCTTCCTCAAGGCGGCTTTCAACGCCGACACCGACGGCCTCGCCGGCATCCAGCAGCTCGCGGGCGACGCCACCATGCTCTACTACATGACCGACGAGGCCCGCGAGGGCAAGCAGGCCTTCCTGGAGAAGCGCAAGCCCGACTTCTCCAGGTTCCCGAGATTGCCCTAATAGAGGAACGCGTTATGCAAACAACGTTACAGGCGCGACCAGGCCCCGCGCGGGTGTGGTTCATGGCGGCGCGGCCGGCCACGCTGCCCGCGGCCGTGGCGCCCGTGCTGGTGGGCGCGGCCGTGGCCTTCCGTGCCGCCCACTTCCGGGCGCTGCCGTTCCTGGCCGCGCTCGTGGCCGCCGTGCTGATCCAGATCGGCGCCAACTTCGCCAACGACCTGTTCGATTTTCGGAAGGGCGCCGACACCACGGAGCGGCTCGGACCCACGCGCGTGACGCAGAGCGGGCTCGTGTCGCCGCGTGGCGTCGCCTACGCCACCGCGCTCGCCTTCGGACTGGCCGCGCTGATCGGGCTCTACCTCGTGCTTGTCGGCGGCTGGCCTATCCTGATCGTCGGCCTGGCCTCGATCCTGGCCGCCATCTGTTACACCGGTGGACCCTACCCGCTCGGCTACCACGGCCTGGGCGACGTGTTCGTGTTCGTGTTCTTCGGCATCGTCGCCGTCGTGGGGACCTACTACGTCCAGGCCGGCGCCCTGAGCCTCCCCGCCGTCGTGGCGGCGGTCCCGATGGGCCTGCTGATCACCGCCATCCTGGTGGTCAACAACGTGCGCGACATCGACACGGACCGCCTGGCGGGCAAGCGCACCACGGCCGTGCGCATGGGCCGGCGCCGGACGCGCATCTACTACACCGTCCTCGTCGCCGGCTCCTACCTGTTCCCCGTGATCCTGTGGCTGATGGGCGCCGCCTCATGGCTGTTCTGGCTGCCCGCGCTCACCGCCCCGCTGGCCCTGCGGCTGGCGCGCACGGTGGCGACGCGCGAGGACGGCCCGTCCCTGAATAAGGCGCTCAAGGGCACGGGCATGATGCAGCTTCTTTTCGGCATCCTGTTCTCCCTGGGATTGCTGTTCCCATGAGCTACGCCTTCGGCGGGCAGATGCCCGACTGGCTGGCGGCGCGGGCCGGGCTCGCGCCCGATCGCCTCGCCCTCGTCGCTGGCGACTTGCGGCTCACCTTCAGCGAACTGGATCGGCGGGCCACGCGTGCGGCGCGGCTGCTGGCCGGGCTGGGTATCGGCGAGGGTGACCGCGTGGCGGTGTTCTTGCGCGGGGCGATGCCGATGGCCGAGCTCGTTCACGGTGTCGCGCGCGCCGGCGCCGTGCTCGTGCCCCTCAACGCGCGGCTCTCTCCCGCTGAGATCGCCTGGCAGGTCGAGGACATCCGCGCGTGTTTGCTGCTGTACGACAGCCCTCACCCCCCGATTCCCCCCTCACCCCCCGGGGAGAGGGCAGAGGCGCCCGCGCCGGCGCCCAGGCGTTCGCCAGGCGACGGCGGCTCTCCCGCGCACGGGAGAGCCGGTTGGGCCGTCGGCGAAGCCGCTCCCCAGAGGGACCCCCGAGTCCGCAGCGAAGCGCGGGGTGGGGGTGAGGGCCTCCGTGCCCTGAGCATCGACGACTTCTACCGTGGCGGTGAGGGTGCTTTGGCGCCCCGCGAGCGCATCGACCTCGCCGCCGTGCACACTATCATCTACACATCGGGGACGACCGGGCGGCCCAAGGGCGCCATGTTAACTTACGGCAACTACTGGTGGAGCGCCACCGGCTCGGCGCTCAACCTGGGCCTGCGCGAAGACGATCGCTGGCTGGCCCCGTTGCCGCTTTTCCACGTCGGCGGCCTCTCTATCCTGATGCGCGGCGTCATCTACGGCATCCCCGCGCTCGTGCACGAGCGCTTCGACCCCGAGAGGGTCAACCAGGCTATCGACGAGGACGGCGTCACCATCGTGTCGGTCGTGGCCGCGACGCTGCGCCGCATGCTCGACGCGCGCGGCGATAAACCCTACCCCCCGGCCCTGCGCCACGTGCTGCTCGGCGGCGGCCCCGCTCCCCTGCCCCTGCTGGAGGAGTGCGCGCGACGTGGCGTCCCGGTCGTGCAGACGTACGGCCTCACCGAGACCGCCTCGCAGGCCGCGACCCTCGCGCCGGCCGACGCGACGCGCAAGCTCGGCTCGGCCGGCAAGCCGCTCCTGCCCACCCAGATCCGCGTCGAGCGGGACGGCGCGTCCGCGGCCCCCGGCGAGGTCGGCGAGCTCGTGGTGCGCGGCCCCACCGTGACCCCCGGCTACGCCGATCGCCCCGAGGAGACAGCGCGCGCGCTACGCGATGGCTGGCTGCATACCGGCGACCTGGGCTACCTGGACGATGAGGGTTACCTCTACGTGCTCGACCGGCGCGACGACCTGATCGTGTCGGGCGGCGAGAACGTCTACCCCGCCGAGGTCGAGGCTATCCTGCTGGCGCATCCCGCCGTGGCCGAGGCCGGCGTCATCGGTCGGGACGACGCGACGTGGGGCCAGGTCCCCGTCGCCTACGTCGTGCCGCGCCCCGGCGCGAGCGTGACCCCCGACGACCTTCTCCTCTTCTGCCGGGGGCGCCTGGCCCGCTACAAAGTCCCGGCCTGCGTCACCCTCGTCGACGCGCTGCCGCGCAACGCCGCGGGCAAGCTCCTGCGGCGCGCTTTGCGCGGTCGCGCAGGAACTGTAGCTGTACCCCCGCTCAACCCACGATAGTGAAAAGTTTATCCGACCTCCTATACTGGAGATATGTGCGCTACCCGAATGGAGTATGATCTATGGCAACAGTGTCACCCGATCGCGAGGTTGTCATGGGCAGGGTAGATACGACCTTGACCATTACCAATAGCGCTGACCAGGCGCGCGCTGAAGCCGGTGATATCGGCGCTGCAGAGGTGCGCTCCGTGACATTGGACGGCGCGCTGGTCGATACGGGCGCCACTTTCCTGTCATTGCCTGCCGACGTAGTCGCGCGTCTCGGGCTGCGCCCGATCCGTGAGGTGACGATCAGAACGGCTGCCGGGCCGCGTCAGGCGCGTGTCTTCCGGGATACAGGGTTGGCGCTTGGGCGTCATCCCTATGGAGGCGCTCGGCGTCGAGCCGGATTTGACGAACCAGCGGCTCCGCCTCCTGCCCGATGGGTCGCCGGACAGCTACGTCACCGCCCTGTAGCGATGGCTGTTGTCCTGCTGGCTACGCCTGGCTACGCTGGCTACGGCACTTACGCCTTCTAACTAAAGCGTCTGGCCTCCCCAAGGCGCCCTCCCCGCGTCACACTATCGCCGCGCTGCTGCGCGGCGCCGCGGGCAAGCTAGCGCCGCGCGCTACGCGGCCGAGGTGGGGCGGGCGCCTGAGCGTGGTCGCGCGCGGATGCGTGGTGGTCCCCTGGACTGCGTCAGGCGCAGAGCGCCCGCGGCACGGGGAGCAGGGCCGGCATGCTCTCGCTCGGCCGGCCGAGCAGGTACCCCTGGACACCGTGCACGCCCTCGCCGCCGTGCGACGTCACCGTGCCCATGCGGCGGACAAAGGCCAGCATCTCCTCGGTCTCGATCCCTTCGGCGATGACGAAAGTTCCCGACTGGCGCGCGAACGCGATGAGGGCGGCCAGGACGGAGCGCGCCGTGTTGTCGGTGCGCGCGCCCACCACCACGGAGCGGTCGATCTTTAGGTAGTCCACCGGGACCTGGCGCAGCATCTCGAGCCCGGCGTTGCCGGCCCCCACGTCGTCGAGCGCGAGCCGGAAGCCCAGCGCGCGCAAGCGGTGCGCTTCCCTGACCACCACGGCCGGGCGCGTCACCGCCCGCTCGGTGATCTCCAGCACGACGCGCTCCGGCGTGAGGCCGGCCCGCGTCACGGCATCCGCGAGCGTGGCGCCCTCGAGCATGCCGTGTTCCAGGGTCTGGGGCGTGAGGTTGAAGAAGAGCAGGACATTGGATGGGAGGCTTTCCGCGCGCTCCAGGATAACCTGGTGGCAGAGCGCGTCGAGGTCGTGGGCGCGGTCTAGCGTCTCGGCGATGTCGAAGGCCTCGGCCGGGCCCGCGAGGCCACACCCCGGCGCGGGGCGGACCAGCGCCTCGACGGCGAGCAACTGGCCGCGTTGCAGGTCCCAGATGGGCTGGAAGACGACCCCGATCGCCCGCTCCTCCAGCAGGTGGCGCACGGCGTGTACCTTGGCTGGCGACACGACGGCGGCCGTGTCCCGGATCTCCTCGAAGGTGACGACGGCGTTGCGCCCGCGTCGCTTGGCCGCGTAGAGGGCGGCGTCGCCCCGCTCTCGCAAGGCGTCCGCGTCCATATCCTGCTCGCCCGGCGCGCGCGCGGCGATGCCGACGCTCACGCTGGCGCCGGACAACCGCCCCGCGCTCTCCCGGCGCAAGCGCTCCAGCGCGACCGTGGCGTCGTTCTCCATGATGGCCGGCAAGAGCAAGGCGAACTCGTCGCCGCCGAGGCGGAACGCCCCGTCCCCCGCGCGCACCGCGCGCAGGAGGGAACCCAGGGCGCGTAGCACGCGGTCGCCTTGCGCATGGCCGTGCTGGTCGTTGAGGACCTTGAAATCGTCGAGGTCGATCAGGGCGAGGGCGACGGGCTCGTCGCGCCGCACCGCGTTGGCCACGGCGCGGTGGATCGCCTCCTGATAGGCGCGGTGGTTGCCCAATCCTGTCATGTGGTCGGTGAGCGCGCGGCCCTGCAGATCCGCGACCATCGCCCGCAGCGCGGACGCCAAGGCACCCAACTCGTCGCGCCGGTCCACGTCGATCCGCGCGCCGGTGTCGCCGCGCGCGATCGCGGTCGCCGTGTCGCTCAACCGGCGGAGCGGGCCGGCAATGGAGCGCGCGAGCAGGGCGCTCAGGGCCAGGGCCAGCAGCACGGCGCCGATGATGGCGGCGCACAACTGCCGGACGGCTACCCACCGCGCTTCTTCGGCGGACGCCATCCGGGCGGTCACCTGGGCCTGCAGGAGTTGGGCCAACGCGTCCGCGCTGCCGGTGATCAGGCGGACCAACTCCGCCTCCGGCCCGACGGAGAGCCGCGCCGCCCGGACGTTGGCGGCGGCGTCTTGCCACGCGGCGAGCCGCGCAATGCGCGCGTTCAGTGGGAGCCACCGGTCGAGGAGGGTCCGTAGTCCTCGCGCCAGGCCGGCTTCGCGCGGCTCGCCAGGGGTGATCGTGGCGTCATAGCGCGCCAGTTGCAGGCCAATGTCGGCGCGGGCGTCGCCAGCGAGGCGATCGTAGCGCCGCACCCCGTCCAGGTCCGTGGCGAGGATCATGCCGCCGGTATAGCGCACGACGAGGCTGGTGTCCTCGCGGATCTTGAGCACTCGGACGAGGCCGGGCACGGAGCCGTCGACGATGCGGGCCAGCCGATCGTGCGTCGTCCCCAGGGCCGCGAGGCCTATCCCCCCGACGAGGCAGGTCAGGGTCGCGATCAGCAGGAAGCTGGCCATCAATTTAGGCGCCATGCGCAAATCGTCGAACCATCTCATCCATCACCCCCTCGCCCGCGACCCCGGCCGCGCAACCGCGGACCGCTGGGTCCGGT
>JAABUR0100003614.1_pt1 | contig 21531 bp, 20 predicted proteins | sample 5560091 | NCBI WGS metagenome assembly JAABUR01 (sample SAMN10711879, study PRJNA513375) | rock metagenome | isolation source: Antarctica rocks | place: Antarctica: Victoria Land, University Valley sud
GCGCCCCCCCCCCCCCCCCCAACCCATCAGTCACCCAGGGGCTCCGCAAGAGCGCTGCGTGCGGTTAGGAGGTGCGGGGGCGTCCGCTGCGAAGTCGGAACCTTGCTAATGCCCCGTTCTGAGACGCCCTCGCGGCCTCACGCCCTGCGGCGTGCTATTGTGCGCGTCTTCTCCAGCACTGGCGCGCCTGACGCACCGAGCCTCCTGCGTTGGAGCGTGCTGCACCTGCCTGCGCTGTCGAGGCATAAGTGCCGCCACCCCCAAGCAGACCGGCCCTGCCCTGCAGCCGCGGGCTCTGCTGCGGCCTGATGCGGCCACCGCACTCAGATCTTACGTTGGGTGTGCGCTCTGCCGGGCACTCAGTGCACAGGCAGGCGAGCCCGGCGGGGCCGAGCAGCGGGGACGCCTCAAGCTGCGGGTGTGCGGCGCGCAGGCGCCACCATGGAGGACATGTGCGACTTTGACTACTCCGACGGCGAGGAGGAGGAGCCATCGGAGGATGAGGCGGGGATGGACTTTTTGTCTGATGGCGAGGGCGCGGCCAGGGCGCACCATGCGCAGCCGACCCGGTGGCTGCTCATAGACACCAAGCAGCTCGCCAAAGTGCAGGCGCGCCTGCCTCCTGCCGCAAGGCCGCTGCGCAGCTCCGGCAGGGTCCACCTTGGTCCCGCAGGCTGCGCTGCGGCCTGCTTCGTCTCCTCAGTGCTCGGCTTCCTGCACCGCGTGCCGCCCAGACCCAGCGCGCGGCCGGGCGAGTGTGACAGGCGTGCACGGCTGTGCAGGAGGAGGCCTTGGGCTCGGTGGTGGCCATCCTGGGCTGCTCCCGCTCGACAGCGCGCAGCCTGCTCGTGCACTTCCGCTGGAACACAGAGACGCTGTTCGGTGCGCGCCTGCCGCAGGCCCGGCTGGCCGGCCTGCTCTGGGAAGAGGGGTGCTAGTTTCCCGCCTCAAGGGCGCCGGGTGTAAGTGCTCGTCAAGGACGCCGCCGCTTTGGGTTGTGCATGGCCAGTGCACAATACTGCTGCTGCCAGAGCAGCGGCAGACGCATGCTCCCTCGTTAACAAGACAGCCATTGCGCTGGCACGTACTGTGCCTCTGCTGCTTGGTCAGCAACGCGTGCGCCGAGAGCAGCGTGCGCAGGGACCGGCCCGGCAGAGACAATGCGACCGGCCGTGCATCAGCGCCGGCAGCCCGAGCACCAGGGCGGAGCTGTTCCGCGCAATGTAGGCTACCGAGGCCAAGGGAGCAAGCCGTCACGCAATTACTCCAGGGAGCCAATCTAGGCCGTCAATATGCAGGCACCATGGCGGAGCGCGGCATGGACGCGGTGTACCGTGCGGCGCGCATCACGTCCCGCTCGGACGAGACGCCCCTGGCGCCAGGCGCGCGCCCGTGAGCACGACCCCCCGCGCCCCGGCCGCGCCGCTGCCTCGAGGCGCCCGCGCCGGCGCGGCGCTCGCCCCGCGGCCAGGCTCCGCATGCGAGTTGGGGCGGCGTGCGATCGCCGTGCTGCCCCCCGCTGGGCTGCGCCGCCGCCGGTTTGTGCCTGTGGGGCGGCACATCGTGCGCGCCCGTCTGCGCGCCGGCGGGCCCGACCGCGCGCGCGCCGGCAGGCGGCGCCGCGGAGCTGGCGTGCGCCGCGTGCCTGTGCGACGTGTCGGCGGAGGTGGCGACGCGCATGGCGTGCGGGCACGCGTTCTGCGACGAGTGCTGGCGGCAACACCTGGGCGTGCAGATCCGCGAGGGCCGCAGCCGCCGGCTCGTGTGCATGGGCGTGCGCTGCGGCGCGGTCTGCGACGAGGAGCAGGCGCGCCCGCAGGCGCCCTGCGGTCGAGCCGCCGAGCAGCGGCGGCGCGCCGGCAGGCGAAACAGAGCTGATGGCAGGCTCAGAGCCGTCTCGCATTTTTTGAGGCCTGATCAATGGTCAGGCGCCTGCGTGCCAGCGCATTGGGTTTGCCAGTCACCCAGCAGAGTGTGCCTACCTGCCGCAGGACCTCACCTGCACGCCGCATGTGCAAGCTCGCCCCAGCGGGCTGGTGGCATGGCAGGGGCGCCGCGCCGGTCACAGGGTAGGGTATAATCTACCTTACCCTGCAGGTGCGGAGGCTGCTGGCGGCGGAGGCGCGGCTGCTCACCAGGTACGAGCGCAGCCTGCTCGAGTCGTACGTCGAGGACAATGCCATGACGCGCTGGTGCCCCAGGTGCCCCTCTCCCCTTACTCCCGACCCTAACCCCGAATCCTGCCCTCACCGCTGGCAGCCTTTCACGCCGTGCTGGCGTGCCTGCGATGGGTGCGCGCGCGGCAGCAGCCCGTGCGTGTCCCGGCATGCATCGCTGCCCCTGCCACGCGCCGTGGCGCGACAGCTGCTGCACTGCGCAGAGCATGGCCGACACAGCACACCCATAGCGGTAAAGAGCAGACGCAGCGGACATACGAGGGCGGGCGCGGTGACGCGCAGCGTGCCGCCCTGCGGCAGCGCCGTGCGCATGAAGTGTGCCGATCTGTGTTTGTCCAATCCTACCCTACCCAAGCTCATAGCAGTGGGTGCGGCGGTCGTGTGAGTGCGAGGCGGGGGGCGCGCAGCGTGCCGCACTGCGGCGGCGCCGTGCGCGTGGACGGCGAGCCCTTCTGCGAGCCGGAGTGCACGTGCGGGCTGCGCTTCTGCTTCAACTGTACCGAGGAGCCGCACTCACCATGCACCTGCGACATGTGCGCGCGCGCACACCCTTTTTAGAATAGCAGGGCATCGTGCGTGACTGACGTGACGCCTGTCGTCCGCGCACCCCGACGACCAAGGTGCTTGGATGCGGCATGGCACAGTCCAGCCCGGGTGCAAACCCAAGCACCCTGTGTTCATGCTGAGTGTCCCGCGCGCACCCGGTGGCCGAGCGCGGTCGGGCGCGTCACAGGTGCCGGCAGGCCGCGCCCGTCTGTCCCGCTGTGCCTGCGCGGTGCCTGGTGTGTGCAGCGGCTCTCAGGCCGCGTCACCCTGCACCTGGCGGCCCGCTGACATCCCGGCATGTTTCCACTCGGCATATTGCCTTTTTGACTTCAGTAACCAGTCAATATCTAAGCAGTGAGGAATTGAGGAACCGATAATGGTTGAAAAGACTCAATCAATTGAACAAGGCGAGTGCGCAGGTGGCGGCGCTGGAAGGTAAAGTGCCAGGACGACAGCGAGACCAAGAACTGGCTGACCGCCAACACCAAGCCCTGCCCCAAGTGCGGCAAGCTGGTGGAGAAGAACGGCGGCTGCAACCTGGTCGTCTGCATGTGCGGCCAGGCGCGCGCCCGGCCCTTCCCCCCCTACCCCCGCGCCGCCCGCGGAGCCGGGTCCGCCGAGCCGCCTAACCCTAACCCTATCCCTGTACAAACCACCAAAGCGCGCCGGGCGGCGCCAGGCCCCGCTGCCCTGCGCTGCGCCGCCGCGCTCCGCCACAGAGGCGCTGTGGCCACGGCGCCGCGGCTGCTGCGCCCAGCCTCGTGGGCGGCGCGGCGGCCGTGCACGCCGGTCCGCTCTGCGCCTGCTGGCGCCGGAACACTCGCTGAGCGGGGGCGGCTGCGGCCGCCGCGCAGGCGTTCTGCTGGCTGTGCGGGGAGCGCACGGGGCGCGAGCACACGTGGATGACAATCTCGGGGCACTCATGCGGGCGGTACAGCGAGGAGACGAGCCAGCGCATTGACGAGGCGCAGCGCAACGTCAAGCGGTACACGGTGCGCACGCCCGCCGCGCGCGCCTCTCTGGCCAAGGCCGCCGCGCACAGCCAGAGCTTGCGCCTCATCAAATCCCTAGGCGGTGCTTAGGCATCCACGCGTTGGCGTCGGGGGTGTCTGATCACTCTTTTTTGTAAAAAAAAGAGCAGCACGTACCCACGCTCCCCAAGCCTCCGGCCGCGCGCGCGCGCGCGACGGATGTGCCGACGAGCTGACGCCCGGGCGGCTGCGGCGCGCGCGCGCAGCACTACCACCTGCGCTGGGAGGCGCACATGAGCTCGCAGAAGCTGGAGGCGCAGGGCAAGGCGCGGCTGCAGGCCAGCATCGACGCGCTGGAGCGCACGCAGTCCACGCTGAAGGACTACTCCTGGCTCTCGCTGGCGCGGCCCCCGCCGCGCCCGGCCCGCGCCCGGCGCAGGCGCCCGCCCAGCAGGCGGCGCAGGCTTGCCGTCGGTCGCCGGCAGGCTGCCCCCGGGGGCATGTTGCGGGCCCCTTCCAGGGCATGTTGAATACCCTTTCAAGGTAGGGTTTGCCACGTTCTGCGCGCGGCTCACAGCTGCACGGAGGGGAACCCTGGGGCCTATGGTTGGGTTCAGGCGCGAGCGAGCCCTGCGACCGCCGCGGCAGGCGCTGGAGCAGCTGTTCCACGCGCGGCGCATCCTGGGCTACAGCTACGTGTTTGCGTTCTACATGTTCGGCAACGAGCTGTTCCGCGAGGAGGTCACGCCCGCGCGCAACGCGCTCAACCAGAACCTGTTCGAGGACCAGCAGCAGCAGCTGGAGGGCGAGGTGCGCGTCCGCGCTCGCGCCCTGCGCCCCGGCACTCGCAGGGTCGGGCCTGCGGCAGGGCCGCGCGCGCGGTCGGTCCGATACGGCGCGGCCGATGAGCGTGCATGTGCAGCGGCGCGGGCGCGCGCGGCGGCACCAGCGAGCCTTGCGCGGCGCCGCGCTTGCCAGAGGCCCGGAAGCGCAGCCTGTGTGACCTGCGCATGGTGGCGCGAGCGCCAGGCTCCGTCTCTGCAGCAGCGTGTGCGCTGGCCGCAGTCCCTCGCCTCTCAGAAACCCAAACGCTCAGCCGGCCCCCCCACGGGCCGCAGGTGGAGCGGCTGAGCATGATGACCGAGATGACGCCCGACCGCATCCTGGCCGCCGAGACCGCGCTGCGCCTGGACGTCATCAATTCCACCGTCAACATCGACACGCGCCTGGTCAAGCTGTACGAGCTGGTCGAGAATGACCTGCTGGGCGCGCTGGCGCTCAGCTCGCACTACATCTCGCCCTACAAGGAGCGCCCCGGTCTCTGCCGCGCCCGTGGGAGCTCCCGGAGGCTACCTGGGCGTCCTGGGACTCACTTGCAAGGGAACGCTTCGAAGCGTGTCACCTGTCCCTGCCCCTGACACCCAGGCATGTGCTCAAGATCTGCATGCATGTGCTGGACATGTCACGCGGGTAGTGCAGGGTGCCGTTGCCCTTACGCCAGGGGGGGTGCGTCCAGCAAGGGCAGGCTGGCGTGCAGGAGCTATGTTTTGGCCCTTGACTAATCTACCAGCTGGCTTGCGCGGCGCGCAGGGGCAGTCCCGGCTGCGCATGGGGGCCGGGGGGCCCAAGCCGGCCGCAGGGCTGCTGGGGAGCCCGCGTGGCGCCCGCGAGTCGCGCGCGGGCGCGGGCGCCGCGCAGGACGCGGACCCCACGCGCCCGCCCTCGCCGCCTGTGCAGGCCGCCAGCGCGGCCGCCGGCGCGCGCGCCGCCGCGCGCTGCGCGCCGCGGCCGGCGCCCGCAGCAGGGTCGTCCGGGTCCGCCGGCCGCGAGCGCGCGGCCCCGCTGCCGGGCAGCCCCAGCAAGCGCATGCGCCACGACCCGCGCTGACCGCGGCGGCCGCCCGCTCCCCGCGGCTCTGCCGGCCGGGCCCCGGCAGGTGCTGGCTATCGTGGGGTAGGGGCAGGGGTAGAGCGGGGCAGGCGCTGGCGCCGGAGCTGTGTCTGTGTCTGCCGCTGCTCGCGGCGGCCGCTCCGCTCAGCGTTCGCCACCCACACGCGTGCGGTCAGGGGTTGGCCTACCCCGTGCTGGCGCTCTCGGGCGGCGGGTGGCGGTCGGGCGCTTGGGCGCGTGCTTCAAGGGCGTAGAGCGCATGGTGGGAAAAGGACGGCGTGCTGTGTGCAGAGTAGGGCAGCGAGCGTGGCTCCACATAACAGGGCGGGATGGCAAGCGGCATTGTGCAGAGGAGCGGTGGCGAGACACACGTTTTCATGACCAGCGCACAATGCGGTGTGGGAAGCCCACGCTCTTGGACGAGGGCTGTGTATTTTACATGGGGGGCACAGCACCCGCATGCGGCGCACACCATGCGGCGGTGTTGGCTTCAGTGCAATGTGTGTGAAGACGGGACCTCAAGCCCTGTTCATACGCAGGGTGGCAGCAGCAAGCGGCGCAAGGGCCTAGGTCAGAGATGATGCCCGTGCTTACAGCACCACCCTGTGCCGCATCTGGTGCGAGCGTCTTTCGGGTACGACCTCGGTCATGATAAGGTGCTGGACGCACTGCCGAGCAGTCTGAAAAACTCGCAGATGCTGGCACCCGGAGCGATGATGGAAAATGCGACAGTCACACTCACGTATGTACCGCTCCTGCCGACTCTGCAAACGGCGCTGCACCCCACTGGTGCGCGATGCAGCACCTGCCAACGGTACAGCTCCCTGGTGGTCAGCCGGACGACTCCTTAACCAGACGCTGCTCTGTCACGCCCATGTCCTTGTAGCAGCCTCTGCGGCAGGACCCCATTAGAATTGTCACGTCTGGACTAGGGGTCACCAAACAGGCTGAGCGCCGCCGCCGCCCAAAATACCTGGTCAAGGCAGTGTACAGCATTGTGTCAAGAACCTCGCCCTTAAAGCAGGCATGCGAGGGGCTGCGTCGCAACAGACACAGCTGCAGCGCCTGCGCAACCTGAGACAGGAGCGGCCAGGTAAGACCGCGTCATATGACAACGCCCTGAGGGACCCTGACGCCGGGCACCACTGGTTGCCGTTTGCATGCCTCCAAGCATGTGAGTTGTGTGCGCATTAAAGCGCACATGTGCCGCGCCCGTACATAGGACCCAGCAGCAGCCTCCCACGCCGGTCTGGCTGCCCAGCCTCCCTTTGCCCAGACTGTCGATTGTGCCCGGGTCGCGTCACATGCTCGCTCCTCTGGCTGCCCGGCCTCCCACTGCCCAGAGTGTTGACTCTAAAAGCCACATGGCCCCCTCCACCCCAGGTACTCAAAGCCCACCGCCCGCGCTGCTGGGGTGACAACCCGGGCGCCTGCCTGGCCTACAGCTGGCCGCCTGCAGTCCACCGCGCGCAGTCCGGCCCGCTGCAAGCTCGGCGGCCGCCCAGCGCTCGAGCGCGCGGCTCGCCCGGCGCAGAGCCAACTCAGGTGCAGGCCCTGCGCCGGCCCTGCCTGGCCCCCCGGGCTCCCGCGCGCCTAGAAGTCGTACTCCTCGTCCTCATCTAGCAGGTCATCCAGCTCCTGCCCGGGGCCGAGCCGCCACCGATGCCAGTCAGACACACGCCCGCACATCTGGCATTTGTCTGATCTGTCTCAAAGCATCCGGAGAGCTCACGGTCATGAGTCAATCAGCCGGGTCATTATGCCCCTTTCAAACGCAATGAGCTCGTCCACTGCTGCATGCATGCTGGCGCTGCGCTCGGCGCGGCTGCCGACCGCGCATGGGCCCGCGGGCGGGCGCGCGGGCGGCAGGCGCGCGCCTGCTCGTTCAAGTCGCCGCTGCCCATGGCCTCCATGGCGGACGCGGCCGCCTGGGCCACCACGCCCACGACCGCCTGCTCGTCCTCGGGCGCCCAGCCGGCCTGGCAGCGCGCCGCGAGCGGCCCGTTCACCGCCTCCAGGTCCAGCGGCTCGGGCTCGCCGGCCGTCAGCCAGGCGTGCGCCTGCGCGGCGCAGCGCGTGGGCGGTCAGGGTCAGCGCGGGGCGGCCGGCCGCCGCGCACTGCGCGCTCGGCCGGGCGCGTCCAAGCGCGCACGGCATGCCGCCTGGGTCGGCGACATCAGCGGGCCGCGACGTGAGCGGGCAGGCCCTTCACGGGCCGCTGCTGCACAGGTCGGACCTGCGGGCGCGCGGGCTTGCGCACGCACATCATGCATGCGCGGCATGCAGGGCTCGCGCGCGGCGTGCGGCGCGCGAGGATGCGCGCGGGGCGCGACCTGGATGCCGGCCAGCGTGATGCGCTGCTTGGGGTCCGCGACGAAGATGCGCGCCAGCAGGTCGAGCGCCTCCTCCGACAGCTCCCGGTCCGTCGGCCGCCCAAAGTCCGCTGCGCGCGCTCCGCCCGCTCAGCCCAGTCTGCCAGGCCCCGCCCTCAAGCAATCGGGGACGCTGCACGCTTTGCAGGGAAGCAGGTTCACACGCACGCGCATCACAACGCCATCCTTGCTTGCGACCTTGCAGGCGCAGAGCGCGGGGGCCAGTGCATGCGCTTTTCAATTCCAAACAATCCGAAGGGTCCAGGGTCACAGATGGGACGACCTCTGCCGATGTATTGATTGCCATACCGAAAGTGGGTGCATAAGAGGGGGAGGCATGCAGCAGCACGCAGCACGGCATCAGCTCACTGCTGCCCCCTCCCTGAGCTCTCTCACACTCCATGGTGGTGGCACAAAGGCCGACGCAGGCTTCCCACCTTTCATCATCCGCTCCCGCACGTCCAGTACGGCCCGCACGTTGCTCGCGTCGCCAAACTGTCCCGCAGCGCAGGCCTTGTCAGCCCCGCTGCAGCCAGCTGCGCCGCCTCTCAGATGGGCAGCCTGCTGGGGCCTTCCCAGCACCTTGCCCGGCCGCTCTGGGGCAGGCCAGGCAGGCGCCCGCCGGTCAGCAGGCACCCATGGAGTCGTGCTGCCAGGGTTCTGGAAAGCGTTTCGGTGTGCCGGCACGCGGCGCGTCGCGGCAGCAGCCAGCGCAGGGCGGGCGCGGCGCGCGCGCGCACCGGGTACTGGTTGCACAGCATGGCGTACAGGAAGACGCCGCAGATCCAGACGGTGGCCGCCTCGTCCGCAGTAGCCTCAAAGCGCCGGCTAATGAGCGCCTCCGGCGCTGCGCCGCGCGAGCGCGTCTCACGCACAGGGCGCCGCGGGTACCACAGGGGCCGGCCCGCGCAACGCCGCGTGCCTCTAACATGTAGCTGCAGAGCATGGCAAGCCCGCCTGGTGGAGAGCGCCAAGCATTGTCGAAGAGTTATTGCTTCACGCATCACACACGGAAACGCGAGGTCTGGGTCACCGCCGGCTGGCGAGTCTGGCCTGAGGCAGCTGCTGGTGGCAGGCTGCGTCGCAGCGGACCAAAGCTGCCTGTGAGCGCAGCGCTGCACGGAGCGCCAGGGCGAGCATGGGCGCCAGGGCGCCAGGAGCGCGCATGGGCGAGGGGGCTGAGCGCGCACGGTTGTAGCACAGGCTGCCGCCGTCCTGGCGCCACGGCTGGCTGTGGTGCGCGCGGATGCTCGGCCCGAACGCGCACAGCTTCAGCACCGCCTCGTCTTCCCGGCAGCCGGGCTTGCCCGCGGCGCCGGGCCCCGCGTCGGCGGCGCCGCCCTCGCGCGCGGCCCCCGCGCCGGGCGCCGCGGCGCCGGCGCTCGCCGGCGCGCCGGGCTCCCCGTCCGCCCGCCCGCTGCTGCCCGCCGCGCTCTCGGTCGCGGGCTCCGCGCCGCCCGCGGGAGCACCTGCGCGGTGGCCGACAGGCGGTCAGGACGCACCAGGCGGGCCGCCGAGGCAGGGGTTCGAGCGGATGTTGCCAACACGTCTGACGCGCGCTCTGCAAGAAAAGAAGTCTGGTGGCGCGCTGCGAGCTGAGGCCTTGGCCGGGCTGGCTGCAGCATGAGGAGCGCGCAGGTGGCAGACAGCATGACACTGGCATGCGTCGGCCAGGCCGCCGCAGGAGCTGTGGTGTCGCGGCAGCGTGCAGGCCAGAAGCAGGCGGCCCTGGCGGGGGGCGCGGCACGCCTGCGGCGGCGCCGTTCGGCGCGCGCGCCGCGCCCGCGGCGCCGGCCGGCCGCGCGCGGTCCAGCAGCGTGTTCTCCAGCCGCACGTCCAGGTTGCTGAGGCCCATGCGCGTGCAAAAGTCGAGGCCCACCAGCAGCTGCCGGAACAGGGGCCGCGCGCGCTCCTCGCTCAGGCCCTTCCTGCGCGCGCGGCGGGGGCCGCCCAGTCAGACGCGCTCAAGAGAGAGGCGGTGCTGCGAGGGCATGGATGCGCGCCGCGCCGCGCCCCTTGCTGGCGCCTTCAGCACAGCCGTGCCTTGACCGCGTGGGCTTGACGGCTGCTTACACAACCTGTGCGGCCGCACACTCAACGTTCTGCTTGAAGCAAGTTTGCTAAGGCCCAGCCTTGCAAGCGCGGCGTGCGGTGAGCCAGTGAGAGCTCCTTTCGCTTGCAAAAATACGTGGTGCACAACCCAGGACTGTCACAAATGCAGTCCTGCCTGAGCTCAATAACAGCCTATTTTCCGTGTCACACAGGGCCAGAGCACCAGCGCCCAGCTGAGCTTGCACTCGCACCTGGCGTTGATGACGCTCATCAGGTCGCCGCCGGCCGCGTACTGGGTCACCACCCCCAGGTGCTTGTCTGTCGCAAAGCACGTGAAGTACTGGATGACGTTCGGATGCGCGCCGCACTTTGCGTGCTCTGTTACGTCCCGCACGACGTAGTTTTTCATCAGCGCAACCTGCGGCGGGGTGCAGCGGCGCCTCAGGCAGATCCCCCTGTGTGTGGGACGCCCCACCAGAAGCCAGGCCGTCCCCCTGGCAAACACCAGCACACGCGGCCGCGAAAGCAGCACGCGGGACTGCACCGTCACGCGCACCTGCTGGACATCCATTAGCTTAATTGCGACCTGCGCGCACAGGCCAGTCTCGGTCAATCCCCTGCCCAGCCCCAGCCGCGCTACGGCTGGAACTCACAGGTGGCTACCCCAACATGGGCATGCACGCGTGTACATCCCGCGCAACTTCACGGGCAGGACGGGCCTAACTGATGCAGGCGCGCACAGTGCTGCCACACCGCACACTGCACACCGCTCCACACACATACAGCCTCGGCAGTAGCTGCCGCTTGCCCCACAAGCTCACCAACCTCCCGGTCGCCCGCTCCTCCGCTGCAACCACGCTGCCGTACGCCTCCTCACCCAGCTTGCGCCGCCACCTGTAGTCTGGCAGGCGCAGCACAGGGACGTCAGGCCAGAGTGGGTGCGTGCGCGGGCAAACCCGCAGGCAGCAGCCTTGCGCTGTTCACAACGGCAGTGCCCGGGGGGGTCTTCAGTGTCCCAACCTGTGTTCTTTAGCGGCTCCTCAGCAATCCTGCCTTTCTGCGCCTGGAACACCATAGCGCCCGGGCGCGCGTGCTGTAGCAGGCGGGCTTTGGCAGGCTTGCCCAGGCAGGCAGGCAGCAGGAGGCGGGCGGGCGGGTCGCTGATGAATGAATGAATGAGCAGAAGCGGCTGTGCCTGCCGAAGACCTGGACGTCTCAGGGTTCCATGCAAGATTTTGGCACAGGACTTGTGCTCTAGAATTCATTTTTTTACATCAAATAGGTCAGCGCTGTGAGGCAGCTGTGGCGGGGCGGCCGCGCTGCGAGAACCACAACGAGGCATGCTCAAACGCTTATTAAAAAATCCTAAACCACAAGCACAACAGCGGGCCTGCCTGGTTCCCCCGCCCCCTCCGCTGCCAGGGCATGCGCCGCGCCGGACAGGCCTGCAGGCCGTCAGCCGCCGCCCTTGCCGACAGGCTTCGCCTGCAGGCGGGGCTTGGTCACCACCGCGTCGGCGCCCAGCAGGCCCAGCGCGCACAGCAGCCGCCCGCCGCCCAGCGGCAGCGCCTCGGCCGCCAGCACCACCTGCGGGAGTCCCGAGCTGTGTTACGGCGTAGGACTAGGGTCAGGCTTAAGCATCCTCACAGGCTTCCGTGCAGGGAATCCGCGCCAGCAGGCAGCAGGGCACCACGCCGCGCGCGTCACAGGGCGCGTGACCAGAGGCAAGGCCCCGCGTGCCGAGGGGGCGGCCTGTTTGCGACCATGATGAAGGCGTGCCGCTCTCGGGAGCACTGGCGCTTGCCCATGAGAAAACACATGGACACCTGTAGATGTGGCGATGCATGCTGTGCAACCGCTGGCATGCGTGTGCCAGGCCCTCACTAGGGTAGGGTAGGGTGACAGGCGCAGCCTAGCGCTGCAGGCGCGCCTGGGGAGCGCCCAGGTTGACGCGCAGCTCGGCGGGCAGGGCCCCTGCCGCCAGGCCGGCCGCCAGGGCGGCCAGCACCGCCGCGCGATCCGGCGTCCCGCCGTCCGCGCTGCCGCCGCCTCGCACGCTGCCAGCCTCTGGCGCGCATGGCAAGCGCTGTGCGGCCGGCATACCGGCATGGTCCGAGCTGGGGCGTGTGCCGCTCACGGTGGCCCCCGGCGGCTCCTGGACTCGTTCCGGACAGCCGCCGCACAGTGCCTGCTCCAGGGAGCCGTCCCGGCCGCCCGGCGCCTCGGTCGAGGAGGGGGCACTCGCGCATGCGGCTGCAGCGCATCGCGCACCGTCGGGCGCCGCCGCAGCAGGCGGCGCCGCACTCTCATTGCCGCCGGCCGCCCGGGCGGCCCCCACGGCCGTGTCCGCGTCGCCCGGCCGCTGTGCTGGTAAATCGACCTGCGCATCCCCGGCCCCCTGCTGTGCCGATGCTGCTGCTGGCGCGCCGGACGCGGCACCGCCTGCCTGCCGATCGTGGTCAGCGCTGCTGACGCAGCTCGTTCCCGCCGCAGCGCCCGCCTGTGCGTGTCCGTTGAGCGGGCCGCACGGCGCACGCTGCGGCGCGGCGGCGCAGCGCCGCGAGGCGGCCGCGGTCGGCGCCGGCGCTCGGCTCTCCGGCGCGTGCGGCGCCGCGGGGCGCTCGGCGGAGCGGCCCTTGTATGCGACCGCGAACTGGATCAGCGCGCCGCCGGCCTCCTGCGCCGCCGCCCGCAGGCGCGGCCGCGAGCGTTGCGTCAGCGACTTCGCAGCGGCGTGCAGCGCCGGCGCCGACAGCTCGCAGGCCGCTTCGACCGGCATGATGCGAGATACAAACCTGGCACAGAGTAAATCGTATCAGCACCCGCGATGTGCTGCTCACAAACAAGCCTCTCTCATTATCTGCGGCGTGCTGTCCAGACCCTCCACTTGCAAGCCGCCGCCATGTCTTGTACAGAGAGTTGGGCCTGTGGCAGCCAAAACGCCACGCTAAATGCTGGAAACGCTTTTCTTCTGTATTGAACCACGTGCGGTGCACCGATCCTGTCCAAGGCACATGCTTGGCGCCTGCAGACGCGTTCAGGCGCCTTGCCAAGAGCGCACACGCATCAGAGGACAGGGACGCAGGGCACAGTGCAGCTGGGGCTGCTACGTGTCGGCCGCCGGGCTGCTCACTCCGGGCGCAGGAAGCACCGCGCCCCCTGTTGCCAGAGCAGGGGGGCCACTTACTGCCTCTTGCCAGAGCAAGGGGGGCGCGCACTGCAGCTGGGGCCGCTTGCGCTGCTCCACGTCGCGCACCAGGCGCTCCACGGCCTCGCCCGGGCTGCCCGGCCCTTGGAGCAGCAGGCAGACCGCGCCCTTACACGCCAGCTTCACCAGCGCGAGCCGGGGCCCGGGCTGCGCCCCGGGTGCGGCTGCGGGGCACTGCTCGCCGGGGGCCGGAGCGGGCTGGCCCGTCTCGAGCGCGGCAGCCGGCCCGGGGCCCGGAGCGCTCAAGTACTCGCCCAGCACGGCTGTGGCCTCGCGCGTCGCGCTCTTCTCTCTGCGCAACGCGGGCCTTGACGCTGCCCGGCTAGCATTGAGTGGAGGTACGAGGGGCGCACAGTGTGTGCGGGAGCACGGGCCCACGGAGTGCACGCGCACCTGCGGAAGCCGCACAGCACGACGAAGCCCCGCCCGCCGTCCACCAGCGCGTCGGCGCCCTCATACTCATACCGCAGCAGCTCCTTGTATTTTACTTCGTCAGCTGGCGCATCAACCCGGCGCCGCTTGACGTCCTGGCGGTCTGGCGCGCTGCGCCGCGCCTGCGCCTCTGCCGCTTGCCGCACCTGCTCCATGGCAGCGTCAGGGACTCCGTGCTGCCTACAACCACGCGAGCGGCAGTCGAGCTGATGCTAAAATACTACACTCACAGCTTTGCTCCGAAGGCTTCGACCTTGTGGCGCGGTTATCTTTAGGGTGCTTGTTGCCAGCGCAGCAAATGCAACCTCATGTAACCTTGCAAGCGGAGGTGCCTGGCAGCCCCACTGTGCGTGCTCATGTAATCGGCAGCCCCACTGCGGCGTCTGTGTGCATATGCTCCAGTTGCACACTGCTTGATCAATCCACTCTCCCCAGTCCTGGTTGTGACCACTAGCGGCCTGACGCGCCTCCCTGAGCACGATCCCTGAGCGCGAACCTCAACAATGTCCCTAGGAAGCGCCAGGGCGTACCGGCGCCTGCTGCATGCTGCGTATACAGGCACGTCCTCGCTGCCACCTGTCAGCCTATCTCGTGACGCGGGACAACACGAGCATCTGGTATCAAGCAAATGCATATGCTGGTGCAGCTGAATCACGTATGTGCGTTACTAAACATGTACTAACACAGTGAATCTGCGCGCAGGCGCCCCTTGCGCGGCCGCTGCCGAGTCACGCCGTGGTCTGTGGTGGACGTGGTTGAGGGGGTATACCATAGACCCCGCCTCTGCAGCCCACTCCGCCCCCGCAGCCCGCGCAGCCGCTCCTGCTCCGTTGCAGGCGATCGGATCCCAGGACCCTGACTCGCGGCGAGCGCACGCACAGGCTGCTTGTGCAGCAGCAGCGGCGCCGGAAGGGGCAGCACCCAGAGGCGCGCAGGCGGTGCTGCAGGTGGGGCCAGCATGGCGCGGTCTGCCCGCGTCTCAAACCGCCAGCAGCAGCGGGGCCGGGATGCGGGGCTGGGCACTGTGGCAGCAGGACCCCGCCGTGTGTGGCAGGCCCCGCGCCGGGCAAGCGCGCCGCGGCCTGCCGGCGCCCGGTGCCGCCGGCGGCGCGGCCGGGCAGGCGCGCGGCCTGGCATCGGTGCAGCCGGAGCACACGGTGTACACCGGGCCGCAGGCGGGGCCGGCGCGGCGCGTCACGCTGCGCACGGTGCGCGCGAAGCACGCGCGCGGCGAGCCGCTCACCATGGTCACTGCGTACGACTACCCCTCGGCCGTGCACGTGCCGCCCCAAGCCGCCCCAGCCCCCCCGTGCCTTCCCCGTTGCTTGGGCACGACATGCGTGGGCGGGACACGCGGAGGACAAGCATGGACTATTGCTCGCGACCCAGCCCTGTCCGGCCCTGCCAGGCACCGCTCTGGCTGCAGGCTCGTCGTGCATGGGCGGGCGTCTGGCCGTGCTGCAGCTGGCGCCCGCCCGGCTGGTGGCTGCCTCATGGGCTGCCCACACATGCATGCCCGCGCTGGCGAGACTCTCACATGCACGCACAAGCTGCGCAGCGCGCCGGGCTCCAACCAGCTGCAGCTGTAGGGCCGTCAGCTGCACACGGTCAAGACCTTGAAAACGCTGAGTGCGGTGAGGGGGCGCGGGCCAGGTGGACGCGGCCGGGATCGACATCCTGCTGGTGGGCGACAGCGTGGGCATGGTCGTGCACGGGCACGATACCACGCTGCCAGTGACGCTTGAGGACATGCTGCTGCACTGCCGCGCGGTCTCGCGCGGCGCGCGCCGGCGCGGCCCCGCCCTGCCCCCGGCCTGGCGTGGCACTGAGGGACGCGCGCGCTAATGCCCGCCACGCCGGGGATGTGCTGCCGCATTGCAGCGCCGCGGTGCACAGCGCGCGCCATACGCGTCGCGCCTGCGCGCGCGCCACATCCTGGATGCAGACCTGCAGCGCTGCTGAGTTCTGGCGGCTCTCCGGCCGCCCAGCTGCGCTGTCGCTCGCCGCGGCGCGCGCTGGCATGCCTGGACGTTGTGCACTGCCTGGCTGCAAAACAGGCAGCCAGAACGTGTGCGAGCGCGGCGGCCGTGGTCCATTCCCCTAGCTTCTGGGAGGACTGCGAGCGCTTGACAGGCAGGTTGATGAGCGTGCTGTGCCGTATAGCCCTGTGGTGAGCGGCCCGCGGCGCGCAGGCCGCTGCTGGTGGGCGACCTGCCGTTCGGGACGTATGAGGCGTCGCCGGAGACGGCGGTGCGCTCCGCCGTGCGCCTGCTGAAGGAGGGCACCATGGACGCCGTGAAGCTGGAAGGCGCGCATGCCCCTCAACCCGCCGTGTGCAGGGACGGCCAGAGCTGTGCAGCACTCACAGGGGCAGGGCTTGTCTAGCCTGGCGGCCGTCGCACTGGCCCCCCATCACCTGACAGACATGACTCTGCTGTACCTGTGCATGGCCTGACTTTTCTGGCAAGCTCGGGTTGGTGCTGGCGACCTTGGCACCAGCCCCAGCCCACCTGATGCAGCACGCCTCTGTCGCACCTGTGTGTGGGCTGAGCCGGCGCAGCGTGCGCGCAGGCGGCGGCGGCGCGCGGGAGGCGGCCGCCAAGGCGGTGGTGGCGGCCGGCATCGCGGTGATGGGCCACTGCGGCCTGCTGCCGCAGAGCATCTCCGTGCTGGGCGGCTTCCGGCCGCAGGGCCAGTCGGCGGCGGAGGCGCTGCGCGTGGTGCAGGAGGCGCGGGTGCGTTCAGGGCAGACAGGGTCAGTGTTAGGGTGGGGTCAGGCCAGGGTTCCTCTTCCTCCTGCGCCGACCTGTGCGCGCTGGAGGGCATGCGGGGAGGCGCACCAGTGAAGAGCCACCGGGGAGCGCTGCGCGGCAGGCACCCGCCGGCCGCCCCACACTGCTGCCTGCGAGTGTGCCTCGCCGGAGTGTGTGCGCGGCCGAGCGCCGAGCGGCGTGTGCTGGACGTGTGGGCAGAAGCGCGCGTGCGCGCGCGCGGCAGGCGCTGCAGGACGCAGGCTGCTTTGCGGTGGTCCTGGAGTGCCTGCCGGCGGTGGTCGCGGCCGCGGCCACCAGCCAGCTGGACATCCCCACAATCGGCATAGGCGCCGGCCCGCACTGCAGCGGCCAGGTGCGCCGCCGGGGCCCCACCCGCGCGCTGCTCCCGAGCCTCGAAGCCAGAGCTTTGTCTGGGGTGCCGTGACTCATTTTTATCGCGGAGCGGACTGCAAACGGGCGGCATCGACGAGCTTCCACGCCCTTTCAAATGGGAAATGTGTGACATGCCCACCTGAACGCTATTTGAACACTGGCTACAGCCGAACACCATCGTGTTGCAGTACAGATGGACGCCGCCCCTGGGACTACCAGTGTGGTTGCAGCGGCGCCGCACAGGCTGCCTCGGGTGCCTGCAGCCGCGCGCGTGCGCAGGTGCTGGTGTCCCACGACCTGCTGGGCATGATGACCAGCGCGCGCGCGCGGCTGCAGGTGCTGGTGTACCACGACCTGCTGGGCATGATGCAGCACCCGCACCACGCCAAGGTCACGCCCAAGTTCTGCAAGCAGTACGGGGCGATCGGCACGGCCATCCAGGGCGCGCTGCAGCAGTACCGGGACGAGGTGCGCGCGCCGCGGAGGGCTGGCGCGGAGCTGTCCAGGACGCTCCGGGGCCAAGCCAGTGTGCTGCCCGCGAGGGTTGGTTTCTGTGCGATGCTGTGTGCTGCATCTCACAGATCACCCGGCACAGCTGTGTAGGCGCGGACCACTGCCACGCTTAGGCTCCGTGCCTCGCTGGCGAGGCCTGCGCGCGTGCTTGCCTCCTGCCTGTGTGGGAGAAGTGAGATGCACACACACCAGAGTGCGGCACAAGCATAGCGCTTGTGCCGCGCGGCAGGTGGGGGCGCGGGAGTTCCCGGGTGCCGCGTTCTCGCCCTACCGCATAGCGGACGCGGAGGTGGCCGCGCTGGAGCGCGCGCTGCACAGCGACGGCATGCAGGCCGCCGCGCAGGCGGTGGCCGCCGCGCGCGAGGAGCACCACGCCAGTGCCGACTGGGCTGAGCCTTAGGCGCCTGAAACTATTGTGTGCTGGCCATGAGCCGTACTAAAGGCTGAGACAGAACACCTCTGCATGTGCTTATGCAGCCAATTGTGACACCGTCGCTGCGCTCACGGTTGTGCATATGCATCAGCCTTCTCAGTCCTTGCTAGCCATGGAAGCGCCCTCCAACGCATGAGGGTAGAACAGCTTCACACCCAAGGCTGAGGAGAATTGAAATTTCCGGACAACGCCCAAGCTCGCATCATGCCTTTCACTGGTTTTTCCAAGAGCAAGTCTTGAAGAGCAAACAAGGTTTGCTGAAACCCTCCCTTAGTGATGGCTGCTCAAAAACGGAGCGGAGACAAGAACGTGTTCACATATACTGGCGTTTGCAGGAGCTTAGCAGGACGGTTGTGCGGCGTTCTTGGGCACAGTAGACTGCCGTACGCAGCGGACCGCAGGTGTTGACTGAGCGCGGGCGCCGTCTGCGCCGGCCGCAGCGCTGAGCGGGCGTGCAGTGCCGCAGCAGCCGGGCATGGGGGCTGCTGCGGAGGAGAATGACTTTTACTGGGTGTCTGACGCCGAGCCTCACTCCCGGCGGAGGAAGCAGATGCTCGCCAAGTATGGCGACCAGGTCAGGGCGTTGTATGGCTACGACGTCTCCACCGCCTACCAGGCGCGCCCGGGCACCGGAGCAGGGCAAGGGAGCCCGCCTCGTGTAGACAACCGTTGCTCCGCCCAGATGTGACTGCTGCAGCTTCCTCAGCAAGCGGGCTCCGGCCCTGCGTGAGAGGGCAGCACCACCGCCTGGAGGCTCTTGCACGCCGGGAGCTGGGATAGAGGCAGCCACCTTGCTGGCCAGGGACCCCTTCGGGGCCTGCTTGATTCCTTGTGAGCTGGCTGTGTGTGGAGGCGGGGCCGCAAGCGAGCCCGCAGTCTGGCCAGGCGTGCAGCGGAGCTCGCGCGCCTGGCGGCGGGCGGCGCAGGAACCTGCGCGTTGCTGAAGCGCTCATGCGCTGTGCACATTGTGTGTCAACCCCACGCTGGGTATGTGGCGAGTGAGCTGGGGCAGATCAGGGGCGGGACGCTGCGGTCCAGAGTGCTACCGCGCGGGGCTGCGAAGTAGGGCGCCCGGCTAGGGCGCTCGCGCGCCGAGTGGCCGCGAGTGCCCAACAGTCTAAATCTGGGTGTGTGCCGTCTGACTTTGGGGCCTCAGCGGGCTCGATCGCCCGCGCAGCACAGCCGCGGCTCGGAGCCAGCGCCTGGCGAGGCGTCTGCGGAGGGGAGCCGCCCGGGCGCCGCCGAGCATGCCGCCGCGGGCGCGGGGGGCGCTGACGCGGCGCCGGCGCGCGGCCGCGCAGGTGGTCGGCGTGGTGGCGTTCCAGTGCCTGATGGCCTGGCTCGTGCGCGACATGGCGTGGTGGAAGGTCGTCGCGCTGGCGTACCTGGTCGGCGGCAGCGCCAGCCAGAACCTGTTCTGCGCGCAGCACGAGCTCAGCCACTTCCTGGCGCACCGGCGGCTGGGCGTGAACCGCGCGCTGAGCCTGCTGTCCAACTGCCCGCTGGTCGTGCCCATGGCCACCGCCTTCCGCAAGTACCACCAGGAGCACCACTCGCACCTGGTGCGCGCGCGCGCGCCCGCGCCCCTCCAGCCACAGTCCGCCTCCCTGCCCCTCCTCTTCTCAGAACACAAGCTGTCTCGTCAGTCCTTGGCGCTGCTTCCAGGCTTGCAGGCTCGCGAGTCTGCTGGGGGCAAGGCCTGTTTGGCAGCCTCGGTGTTGCCGGGCCCTTCCTGCGCTGCCGGCTGCTGTGTGGTTGTTTCGGAGAGCGGCGCTGCGGCGTGCGTCGGGCCGGCCTGCGCCGGACGGCGCCAGCTAACGGCCATCGCAGCTGCTGAGGAGCGGGGCGGTGCTCGCTCCTGCCCTGCGCGTGCTCGGCGGGCTGTCAACTGTGTGCCGTGCCAGCGCTCGAATAGTGGACCCTGCGTCGCTGCTGCCAGCCTGCGCGGCGGGCTTGTCCGCTGAGCGGCCGCCGCGCAGGGCGTGGACGGCTGGGACGTGGACCTGCCCACGCGCCTGGAGGCCAACTATGTGTGCAACCTAGCTGCAAAGGTGGCGTGGACGGCGGTGTACATCGCCGTGTACGGCCTGCGGCCGATCATCATCAAGCCGAAGCCCGTGGGTGCGGTCCTGCGCGCGGCCCGCATGCTCGTTGACGTGGCGTTGGCGTGGCGTGGCGTGGTGTTGGCGCGTCTCGCGCTGGGGCGAGGAGCGCGGGGCGGATGGGTTCCGTTGGCGTGCAGCCGCAGCCTTACCCTGCGACCAATTGGTTTGTGCTCACACTCGGGCTGCGCTGCGCATACGGCGAGGCCGCCTCCGATCAACGGTGTGCTGGCGCTGAGCGCACAGAGTGCGACCCTGCGCCCGTTACGGAGCGTCGCGCAGAGGGGCGTGGCTGCGAGGCTGGAGGTGGAGGTGCAGGTGGGGTGGGGTTGTTCTTGGTGGGGGGGGGGGAGGTGGGTCAGCCTACCCTGGCGGGCTGTCCTGGGCGAGCCTGGCGAGGCGACGCCGCGCACGCGGCGCGCAGGCGCGGCGGACCTGGTGAACCTGGCCGTGGTGCTGGGCTTTGACGCGGCGGTGCTGTACCTGGCGGGCGCCAAGGCGCTCGCGTACCTGCTGCTGGGCACGCTGCTGGGCGGCGGCCTGCACCCCATGGCCGGCCACCTGATCGCCGAGCACTACATGTTCCTCACGGTGCGCGGCCGCGCCGCCGGGCCGGCGCTCCCGGCAGGCCGCTGCTCTGCCCCGTGGCGCGGGCCGTGGGGCCGGCGCTGGCGGCAGGCCGCCGCCGCGCCCGGCCATGAAGCGGCGGGGCGGGCCGCCCACCAGACGAGGGCGGCGCATGCCCTGCAGGGTGCTGATGGCAGCGCGCGCGGGTGCAGGGGCAGGAGATGTGCTGCCCCACAGGACGCTGACGGCCGTGCGCCGGGGTGCAGGGCCAGGAGGCGTGCTCGTACTACAGCCCTGTCCTAGCCCTGTGAGTCCAGAGGGATCGCATGCCCCACAGGGCGCTGACGGCGGCGCGCGCGGGCTGCAGGGCCAGGAGACGTACTCGTACTACGGCCCGCTGAACGCGCTGACGTACAACGTGGGCTTCCACAACGAGCACCACGACTTCCCGCAGATCCCGCACACGCGCCTGCACAAGGTGGGTGCCCTGCAGTAAAAAGGCACGCCATCTGTTCCGCTCTTCGTCTCTCGGGAGATCACAGGAAGTATGGATCCTACAGTTCGTCCTGTAGGGTGGACTTTAATCTTCATCTACAGTCACGAAGGGCTGCCAAGGCATGGCGGGGTGGCAGCGGCCCCTGCACACTGTGCCGCGTGCAGCCAGGTGGTCTGTGCGTCAGCAGGCGCCTGCTGCTTGAGGACACACAGTCGGCTGTGCTCGGGGATGCGGCGTGCGTATTTTGCTGTGCAGCGTGCATGCCTGTTTGGGCTTTAGGGGGGTCGCCAGGCGCCGCTGCCATGCAAGGGGCGGTCTTACAGCTGGCCGGGACACTGCCAGTGAGCGCGACTCTGGTGAGAGCGCCGTCCGTATTGCCGAGCGGGTTGCATAGGGTCGCATAGGTTAGGGTTAGCCCTCGCCCTGCCCTGCCAGGCAAGGCAGTGTGAGCCGGACACCATGACATGCTTTTCGTGCTGATCGTGACAGAGGTTTAAACGCCCCCCCCAAAAAAAGGGGGAAAAAAAGGGTGTGGCGATGATCTGGAAGGCTTGAGCAGTCGTGAGTTCAGCTGCGGCGGCGCGCAGCTGCACGCGATTGCGCCGGAGTTCTACAGCGGCCTGGCG
>JAABUR0100003620.1_pt1 | contig 21509 bp, 23 predicted proteins | sample 5560091 | NCBI WGS metagenome assembly JAABUR01 (sample SAMN10711879, study PRJNA513375) | rock metagenome | isolation source: Antarctica rocks | place: Antarctica: Victoria Land, University Valley sud
GACGCCCTCGAGGGAGATGCCGAGGGACTCCAGCGCCTTGGCGGCGACGCCCTCGCCCTCGTGGATGAGGCCGAGCAGGATGTGCTCGGTGCCGATGTAGTTGTGGTTGAGCATCCTGGCCTCTTCCTGGGCCAGGACCACAACGCGACGAGCGCGGTCGGTGAACCTCTCGAACATGTTCGCTCCTCTTGCAGAGCGGGCCGCCGAGGGCTCCCTCGGTTCCCACAGTTTAGTCCGGCCTTCCCGGCCGCTCGTCCACACGAGCGCCCGGTGCCGGTCGATCGCCGTCCTCGCGAGCCTGCGCGTCACCCGCATCGGCTCTCGGTGGTTCGTCCTGGAGCCCGGAACGGACTCATCTGCAGTCAACCGGGTGCTCCCGGGGGGTGTTCCCACAGGGGGGCCGATCGGACCCCCGAGACGGCGACCGGCCCGCTCCCGGCGTACGGGAGCGGGCCGGTCGGGCGCAAAGGCTAGGAGTTCGCCGCCTCGTACTGCTCCATGATCGTAGCCGGGATCCGGCCACGCTCGCTGACGGAAAGCCCCTTGGAGCGGGCCCATTCGCGGATCTCCGCCGTGCGCCGCCGGCCGCCGGCGCCGCGGCCCCCGCCCGAACCGGCGCGCCGGGCGGCACCCACGTAGTCGGCGAAGGAGTCGCGCAGCTGACCCGCGTGCTGGTCACACAGGTCGATTTCGTACGACGTACCGTCGAGCGCGAAATCGATGGTCGTGTCGCCGGTCGTGTCGTCGCCATGCAGGTCACATGTCAGTAGCACCTGGACGCGTTGTGCCATGCTCGCACTGCCCCTTTCCACTTCAGCTGTGCACGAGGAATGCTGCGGTCCACTAAGGCTAGCGGGGCGCATGCACGTGTGCAATTGCGCGGCCGTGTGTCGGTCGCCTCTTTTCGGCGATTGGATTCCCGCCGGCTGGTGCCCGGCGGGCCGACTCCTACTCCGGGCGCACCAGCGGAAACGTGACGGTCTCCCGAATGCTGGCGATGCCGGTGAGGACCATCACCAGCCTGTCTATGCCCATCCCCATCCCGCCGAGAGGTGGCATGCCGTACTCGAGCGCCCGCAGGAAGTCCTCGTCGAGCGCCATGGCCTCGGGGTCACCGCCGGCGCCCAGCCTCGCTTGCTCGACGAGCCGGCGTCGCTGCTCGACCGGATCAGTGAGCTCGGAGAACGCCGGCCCGAGCTCGAGGCCGCGCACCACAAGGTCCCAGGTCTCGGTGAGCCGCGGGTCCTTGCGGTGGGCGCGGGCCAGCGGTCGGACCCGCGCGGGGAAGTCGCGGACGAAGGTCGGCGCCACGATCTCGGGCTCGACCAGCTTCTCGTAGAGCTCGAGCACCACCTCGTCCTCGACCCAGCCCGGCTGCAGCGCCACCCCGTGGTCACCGGCCCGCTTCCGCAGCGCGTCCAGCCCGGTGTCCGCGGTCACCTCGTGCCCCACGGCGGCCGAGACCGCCTCGTGCACGGTCACCGACCGCCACGGCGCGGCCAGGTCGATCTCGCCCCCCCGTTCGTCGGGTACGACGGTGCGCCCGATCGCGGCCTCGGCCGCCTCCACCACCAGCGACCGGGTGAGCTCGGCCATGGTGTCGTAGTCGCCATAGGCCTCGTAGACCTCGAGCATCGTGAACTCCGGGTTGTGCGTGGCGTCCATGCCCTCGTTGCGGAAGTTCCGGTTCAGCTCGAAGACCCTCTCGAGGCCACCGACCATCAGCCGCTTCAGATACAGCTCGGGGGCAATGCGCAGGAAGAGGTCGATGTCGAGGGCGTTCATGCGGGTCGAGAAGGGCCGCGCGGTCGCCCCGCCCCGAACCGGGTGCAGCATCGGCGTCTCGACCTCGAGGAAGCCGCGCACCGACAGCGACCGACGCAGCGAGCCGACCACCCGAGCCCTCGTCTCGAGCAGCTGCCGGGCGGCCGGGTTGACGATGAGGTCGACATAGCGCCGCCGGACCCGCGCCTCGGGGTCGTGAAGTCCCTTGTGCTTGTCCGGCAGCGGGCGCAGCGCCTTGGCCGTGAAGGCCCACCGGTCGACCCGCACCGACAGCTCGCCACGGCGCGACCGGACCACCTCGCCCTCGGCACCGACGAGGTCGCCGAGATCTACATCGGCCTTCCAGGCGGCCAGCGCCTCGGCGCCGGCGTGGTCTGCCGAGAGCATCAGCTGGATCTCAGCCGCGCCGTCGCGCAAGGTGGCGAAGCAGAGCTTGCCGCCGGGCCGGTTGAGGACCACCCGGCCGGTGACCCCGACCCGGTCCGCGGCGGCGGTGTCCGGCGGCAGGCCGGCGTAGCGCTCCTGCAGCCCGGCCGCGGTGGCGGTCCGGGGGAATCCGACCGGGTACGGGTCGGCGCCGGCGGCTCGCAGCCGGTCGAGCTTTTCCCGGCGTACGCGCAGCTGTTCGGGCAGCTCGTCGGGCTGGTCGCTCATGCGCGCTCCACGGCGTTGCGGTCGAATATCAGCCGGAGCCCGATCAGGGTCAGGTCCGGCTGGTGGGCGTCGATGCGGTGTACCTCCTCGAGCACCAGCGGCGCCAGCCCGCCGGTCGCGACCACCGTGACCTCGCCGCCGAGCTCGGCGGTCATCCGCTCCACCACGCCGTCCACCTGCCCGGCGAAACCGAACAGGACGCCGGCCTGCAGTGCCTCGACCGTGTTCTTGCCGATCACCGATCGCGGCCGCACCAGCTCGACCCGGCGTAGCTGCGCCCCCCGGGCGGCCAGCGCCTCGACCGAGATGTCGATGCCGGGGGCGATCGCGCCGCCGAGGTACTCGCCGCGAGCGCTGACCGCGTCGAACGAGGTGGCGGTGCCGAAGTCGACGACGATCGCCGGACCGCCGTAGAGATGGACCGCCGCGAGCGCATTGACGATCCGGTCGGTGCCCACCTCCTTGGGGTTGTCGGTCAGGACCGGTACGCCGGTGCGTACGCCGGGCTCCACGATGACGGCCGGCACGTCGGAAAAGTAGCGGCGGCACATCCCGCGGATCTCCAGCAGCACCGACGGCACCGTCGAGCACACGGCCACCCCGGTGACCGTCTCGGCTCTGGCGGCTCGGGACCGGTGCAGCAGAGCCGAGATCAGGACGCCCTGCTCGTCGGCGGTACGCCGCGCGTCGGTGGCGATCCGCCAGCGGTCGAGCAGCTCGGCGCCGGCGAAGACGCCGATCACCGTGTCGGTGTTGCCGACGTCGATGGCAAGCAGCACGGTCAGGCCGGGTCCGGTCCGGGCAGTGCCACCGCCTGGTTGTCGATCAGCCGGGTGCCTCCGACATAGGCGGCCACGGCGAGCAGCGCCGGTCCGGCGTGCCGGTCCGGTACGTCCGCCAGCAGGTCGGGGTCGACGAGCGCGATGTAGTCCATGCGTACGCCGGCCGCCGCGTCGAGGACGGCGCGCGCGGACCGGCGTACGGCCGCGGCCCCGTCCGCCGCTGCCGCGGCCCCGGCGGCCAGGGCCCGGGGGAGCGCTGTGGCGGCGGCGCGCCCGGCGCCATCGAGATAGCGGTTGCGGCTGGACACGGCCAGACCGTCCGGCTCTCGCACCGTCGGCACCCCGACGACGTGCACCGGGAGATCGAGGTCGCGAACCATCCGGCGGACCAGCACGAGCTGCTGAGCGTCCTTCTCGCCGAGGACCACCACATCGGGTGCCGTGAGGTGGACCAGCTTGGCCACCACGGTCAGGACTCCGTCGAAATGACCCGGTCGTGACGCGCCGCACAACCGGGAACCGAGCTCGCCGGCGGACACGGTCACCACCGGCGGCGCCGGATAGACGATCTCCCGCGCCGGCGCCCACACCAGCCCGGCGCCCGCCTCGGCGCAGAGCCGCAGGTCGGCCTCGAGCGTGCGCGGATACCGGTCGAGGTCCTCCCCCGGACCGAACTGCAACGGGTTGACGAAGATCGTGACGACGACCGAGTCGGCTAGCTCGCCGGCCCGGCGGACCAGCGCCACGTGGCCCTCGTGCAGGGCACCCATCGTGGGCACCAAGGCCACGCTGTCGCCGCGGCGCCGCAGGGTCGCCAGCCCGCGAGCCAACCCGCCACGGCTGCGGGCGAGTACCGGTACCGGCGTACGCGTGGCCTTCACGCCCGGGCCCCGTCCGAGGGCGTGGCGAGGACGCCGAGCAGGGTGGCCGCGGCGGCTGGTTCCAGCCGACCGGCCGCGAGCGCACGGTCGGCGGTCAGCCGGGCCAGCGCGACGTACGCCGGTACTCCTGCCGGCGCCGCTCGCCGCAGCTCGGCGAGGTGCGCGGCCACGCCGGCGGCGTCCCCCCGGGCCACGGGTCCGGTCAGCGCAGCGTCTCCGCTGCGCAGCGCGTTGTCCAGGGCGGCGCCGAGCAGCGGGCCGAGCATCCGGGCCGGCTCGGCCACGCCGGCGACGCGCAACAGGTCCGCCGTCTCGGTGACCAGGGTCACCAGGTGGTTGGACCCGGCCGCGAGCGCCGCATGGTAGAGCGCCCGGTCCTCCTCGGCGATGCGCACCGGCTCGCCGCCCATCTCGATCACCAGCGCCTCCGCCACCAGCACCAGCGGCTCCGGTGCGGTCACCCCGAAGGCGCAGCCGGTCAGCCGCTGCAGGTCCACCGACGAGCCGAGGAACGTCATCGCCGGGTGTACGGCGATCGGCAGGGCGCCCCGGCGGACGGCGGGCTCCAGGACGGCAACACCGTGCCGGCCGCTGGTGTGCGCGACCAGCTGGCCGGGCGCGGCAAAGGCGTCGGTCTGCGCCAGCCCCTCGACGAGGGGGGCCAGTGACTCGTCGGGCACGGCCAGCAGCACCAGCGTGGACCGCGCGACCACCTCGTCGGCTGGCAGGAGCGGCGTACCGGGGAGCAGCTCGGCGGCCCGGCGACGGGAGGCGGCGGAGACGGCGCAGGCGGCCACGACCTCGTGCCCGGCCCGGACGAGCGCGGCTCCGAGCACGGACCCGACCCGGCCCACGCCGATGACGCCGACCGCCAGGCGACCGGGGCGTGGGGGTGGGGATGGGGAAGTCATCGTTGCTTTGCCGTTCCAGTCCTCGGTGGGTACCGGACGAATGCATGCTCAGGTTACCCGGTGCCACCGCGGCGCACGCGGCTGCGAGATGTTCGGAGGAAGGAGCGCTCGGGATGCAGTGGCGAGGGTGGCGGGTGGCCACCACGGCGGCGCTCTATGGTCCCGGCGGCTTCTTCCATCAACCCGAGGGCCCGGTCGGTCACTTCCGGACGTCGGTGTCCGCTTCGCCCCTCTTCGCCGCCGCCCTGCTGCGGCTCGCGGTCTCGGTCGACGAGGCCCTCGGCTCTCCGCCGGTCTTCGACCTGGTCGACGTCGGTGCCGGCCGCGGTGAGCTCCTCGTGACCCTCGGCGGGCTGGCCGACCGGACGGCACCGGCACTCGCCGGACGGCTGCGACGTACGGCGGTGGAACTGGCGCCGCGGCCGCGGGGCCTGCCGAGCGAGATCGGGTGGACGGCGGAGATCCCGCCGCTGCACGGGCTGCTGGTCGCCAACGAGTGGCTGGACGACGTACCGCTGGACGTGGTGGAGATGACCGGAAGCGGCCCACGGGTGGTCGAGGTCGACGCCACCGGTGCCGAGCGTCCCGGGGCACTGCCCGCTCCAGACGACGCAGCCTGGCTGGACCGGTGGTGGCCGCTGTCAGAGGTCGGCGCGCGGGCGGAAGTCGGCCGGCCGCGGGACGAGGCGTGGGCGGCGGCGGTCCGCCAGGTGCGGCGTGGCCTCGCTCTCGCGGTCGACTACAGCCACGGACGACTGGAGCGGGCGGCGGGTGACCATGCCGCCGGCACGCTCGTCGGGTACGCCGATGGGCGGGTACGGCGCCCGGTCCCGGACGGCAGCTGCGACATCACCGCGCACGTCGCCCTGGACGCGTGCGCCGCCGCGGGAGCCGCCGCGGGTGCCACCGAGACGCTCCTCACCGACCAGCGGCTGGCGCTGCCGGCTCTCGGTGTGCACGCCGACTCCGCTCCGATCGAGCTGGCCCGCAGCGATCCGATGGCCTACCTGGCCGCGCTCTCGGCCACCGGCGCGGTGGCCGAGCTGACCGCCGCTCGTGGGCTGGGCGGCTTCGGCTGGCTGGTCCAGGGAGTTGGCATCCCGTTACCGGCGGCGCTAAGTGCGGCCATAGGGTGATCGCCCCAGGGGGTGGAACGTGGCGGCGATCGTCGTCGAGGGACTGCGCAAGAGCTATGGGGCCGTCGAGGCCGTCGGCGGCGTGGACTTCAGCGTGGCGCCGGGCGAGGTCTTCGCCCTGCTGGGACCCAACGGGGCCGGCAAGACCACCGTGCTGGAGGTGCTCGAGGGGTTCCGCCGGCGTACCGCCGGCACGGTCGAGGTGCTGGGCATGGACCCCGCGAACGGCGGCCGAGCGCTGCGCGAACGCGTCGGCGTCGTGCTGCAGGAGACGGCGGTCGAGCCCTACCTCACGGTCCGGGAGGTGCTGACCCGCAACGCCGGCTACTACCCGCGCCCCCGCCCGGTGGAAGAGGTGGTCTCCCTGGCCGGCCTGCAGGAGAAGGCCGACGCGCGGGTGAAGACGCTCTCCGGCGGCCAGCAACGCCGCCTCGACGTGGCGCTCGGCATCGTCGGCGACCCGGAGCTGGTCTTCCTCGACGAGCCGACCACCGGCTTCGACCCGTCGGCCCGTCGAGAGGCGTGGGAGCTGGTACGCCGGCTCACCGACGGCGGCACCACGATCGTGCTGACCACCCACTACATGGACGAGGCGCAGGCGCTCGCCGACCGGGTCGCGGTGCTGGCCAGCGGCCGGATCGTCGCCGAGGGGACGCCGGACTCGATCGGGGGCCGCAACCTCGCCGCCGTCCGGGTGCGCTTCCGGCTGCCAGCCGGCGTACGCCGTGAGGAGCTGCCGGTGCCGGCCGACACGCATGGCGAGCGGGTCGAGATCCGGACCGAGGACGAGCTGCGGGTGCTGCACACGCTGACCGGCTGGGCGCTCGACCGCGGCACCCCCCTGGAGGGGCTGACCGTCGATCGACCCACGCTCGAGGACGTCTACCTGTCACTGACCGGCACCGCTGCCACCAACGCTACGGCGGCCGCCGCATCGACCGGGGCCTCGGCATGAGCGTCGCGAGCCTCGCACTGCACCAGGTGCGCTACGAGCAGAAGAGCTACTGGCGCAACCCCGCCGCCGCGTTCTTCACCTTCGTCTTCCCGATCATGTTCCTGGTGATCTTCGCCTCGCTCAACTCAGGGGAGCGGATCGACTTCCTCGGCGGCTTGAAGTACAACCAGTACTACACCCCCGGGATCATCGCCTTCGGGGTGATCAGCGCCTGCTACACCAACCTCGCGATGACCCTCTCGGTGCGCCGGGACGAGGGGATCCTCAAGCGGCTGCGAGGCACGCCGCTGCCCGCCGCCTCGATGTTCGGCGGCCTGCTCGGCAGCGCGGCGATCATCTCGGTTGTCCTCGTGGCGCTCGTCACCGCGATCGGGATCGCCTTCTACGGCGTCACCTTTCCCGGCCACTACCTCGCGCTGGCCGCAGCGCTGCTCCTCGGGGCGGCGTGTTTCTGCGCCATCGGGGTGGCGGTGTCGTCACTGATCCCCAACGCCGACGCGGCGCCGGCCGTCGTCAACGCACTGCTCTTCCCGCTGCTCTTCGTCTCCGGTGTCTTCTTCCCGGTCGACCCCGGCTCGCTGCTCGCGAAGATCGCCGACTACTTCCCGATCCGGCACTTCGTCAACTCGGTCTTCACCGCCTTCGATCCCCGGCTGCCGCACGGCCCGACCTCCGGCTTCGCCGGCCGTGACCTGCTCATCGTGGGGCTGTGGGCGGTGGCGGCGGCGGTCTTCGCCGTCCGCCGGTTCCGGTGGGAGCCGGGTCGACGCTAGGCCCCGCAGTCGGCCCGCCGGCCCAGCTTCGCGAGCACCTCGGCGCGGATGCCGGTGTGGGTCACACCGTGCTCGGCCAACAGGGCCGCGACCGGAGCCACGTCGGCCTGAACCAGCGCGAGGAGCAGGTGCTCGGTGCCGATGTAGCGGTGATGGAGATCGACGGCCTCACGCAGCGAGAGCTCGAGGACGCGCTTGGCCTCGGCGGTGAACGGCGCAGCGCCGGCGGCACGCCGGCTCCCGATGGCGGGGCGACGGCGGTCGAGCGCGCCGGGACCGAAGGCCTCCTCCGTCCGGCGGCGGACCTCGTCCAGGTCGATCCCGAGCGACGCGAGCCGCTCGGCGTCGAAGCGACCAGCCCGCAGGCGGGGGTCGGTCCGCACCGCCTCGGCCCGCAAGCCGTGCTCTCGCAGCAGCTGACCGCCGACGCCGCCGTCCTCCGTCAGCAGTCCGAGCAGGAGATGCTCAGGGCCGAGCCGGCCGTGCCCGCCGGCGACGCTTTCCTCGACGGCCAGCCCGACCACGGTCCGGGCCCGCTTGGTGAACCGCTCGAACACCGCTACCTCACCTTCCCGAGCAACCGTCGGCTGCCGCCGTACTTCTTGTGCACCGCCTGCTTGCTCACGCCCAGCACGGTGGCGATCTCCTGCCAGGACCAGCCGGCGTCCCGAGCGCTGAGCACCTGGAGCTCCTCCAGGGACTCGAGCAGGGTGGCCAGTGCGGCCACCGCCGCCAGTCCGACCGCCGGGTCCCGGCTGGAGGCCTCTCCTGCCAGCACCGTCGCCTTCGCCATGCGCGTCAATTTAGATTGACCAGCAACCAATTGTCAACCCCGGTTGACGGACGGGTCGTGCCAGCATGAACGTCGTGACGGAGCGCACGCTCGGTGTGGGGATCGGGGCCGGCGAGCTGGCGACGGCCGACATGGTGCTCAACATCGGGCCGCAGCACCCTTCGACCCACGGCGTGCTCCGCCTCGCCCTGACCCTCGACGGCGAGCGGGTCGTGCGCGCCGACCCCGTCATCGGCTACATGCACCGGGGCGCGGAGAAGCTCTTCGAGGCCCGCGACTACCGGCAGATTCTCGTGCTGGCCAACCGGCACGACTGGCTCTCGGCGTTCGCCAACGAGCTGGGCGTGGTGCTGGCGGTGGAGCGGATGATGGGCCTCGAGGTGCCACCGCGGGCGGTGTGGGCCCGGATGCTGCTCGCGGAGCTCAACCGGGTGCTCAACCACCTGATGTTCCTGGGCAGCTACCCGATCGAGATGGGCGCGATCACGCCGATCTTCTACGCCTTCCGGGAGCGAGAGGCGATCCAGGCCGTCATGGAGGAGGTCTCCGGCGGCCGGATGCACTACATGTTCAACCGCGTCGGCGGGCTCAAGGAGGACCTGCCGGCTGGCTGGAAGGACCGGGCCCGCACGGCGATCCGGTTGGTACGCCGGCGGCTCGCGGACCTCGAGGGCCTCATCATGGGGAACGAGATCTTCCGGGCTCGGACCAGGGGTGTCGGCGTACTGCCCGTCGAGACCGCCCAGCAGTACGGCGTGAGCGGGCCGGTCGCCCGCGCGTCCGGGCTCGACTTCGACCTGCGCCGTGACGAGCCCTACCTGGAGTACGGCTCCCTCGGCGTACGGGTCGTCACCCGCTCCGAGGGCGACTGCCTGGCCCGCTTCGAGTGCCTGCTCGAGCAGGTGTGGGTCTCCCTTGACCTTGCGGAGACCTGCCTCGACCGGCTGCCGGCCGGACCCGTCAACGTCCGGCTGCCCAAGGTCGTGCGGGCGCCCGAAGGGGCGACGTACGCCTGGACCGAGAACCCGCTCGGGATCAACGGCTACTACCTGGTCTCGCGCGGGGAGAAGACGCCGTGGCGGCTCAAGCTGCGCTCCGCGTCGTTCAACAACGTCCAGGTGCTCTCCGAGCTGCTGCCCGGCACGCTGGTGGCCGACATGGTGGCGATCCTCGGCTCGATGTTCTTCGTGGTGGGCGACGTCGACAAGTAGCGGCGGCCCCCTCACCCACCCGCCATGTGACGATCAACGCGGGTCTCCTATGCACCCAAAGGCGGCAGGTGCTGCGATGATCAGCAAGCCAGCCGGGCCAGCGCCTGTCGGATCTGTGCCACCACGTAGGCCGGTCGATCCCGGATGTCGACCGGCGTGTACCGCAGGACCTGGAGCCCGAGCCCGAGCACCAGCTCGTTCTGCCGCCGTCGGTCCGCCAGGAAAGCCGTGCTGTCGCGATGGGCCGAGCAACCGTCGACCTCAACCACCAGCCCTGGCCAGTACAGGTCAGGTCGGAACTGGCGCCCGGACGGCGCAAGCAGTGTCGGACGCGTCGAGGCTGGAAGGCCGGCGGCCCGGCACAGCGCAACCAACCGGCGCTCCCAGACCGAGTCCGCACCGTCACCGACGACAGCGAGCACCCGGCGCATTCGGGCCGAACCCGAGCGTCCCCGCCCCATGGTGGTTCTGATGCCCGCTTCGTCACACCGTTACGCCGCAGCGTCTCTTGCACCAGCGCCAGCATCGCCGCCTCGCCGACCGTGGTCGCGCAGTTCAGGAGTACGTCGGGTACGCCGAGCACCGGCAGACCGCCTCGGACGAACGTTGCCCGGGGTAGCCGCCGGCGGCGGTGCAGCCGGGCGAGAGGACGGCGAACCAGATCCCGGCCCTCGGGAACCACGATGTCGATCCCGCGTAACGCTGGGAGCGGTTCCAGCTCCCACAGGCCGGCCGCCGCCAGCCCGGTGAACCACATCGGTGGGCCGATGGACAGCCAGCACGCCCAGAGCCGGGCCATGGCAGATCCGGGGAGCCCGGCCACGGCGTACACATCGGGCCCGACTCGCACCCAGTCGCCGCGCCGCACCCTTCGACGGACCTGGGCGACCGACATTCCTGCGCCGAGCGCCTGGTTCCGGGAGAAGACGCCGTACTGCCTTCGCGCGACCCGGGCGAGGTTCGGCGGCATCGGCAAACGCTCGCAGGCTCCGGCGTCACCCAGCGCGCGCCGTCCACAGCCCCCGGATACGCCGACCCCCGCACTTCGTGATCATTGCGGGCCCGTACGGGGCACCGTGACCGGGACGCCGCGATGATCACCTTGGGGGCGGGCGGTGGATGAGGACGCGCCAGCTCTTCGGTCGCGGGCGGCGAGCTGCCGGGGCCACGGCGAGCACGGCGACCGTGGTACCGGCCAGGCGCGCGGCAGCCAGCGGTCGGGCGCGACGGTGCCGGGACGGGGACCGGGCCATCCGAGGAGGCTGACGACGTGCCAGGCTGGGGTCGTGTCCCTGACCCTGCTGGACTGGCGCCGCCGGGTGTTCGACCTGTACGCCGCGGTGCGGGCCAGCGGCGACCCCAGCAGCGGGCACCAACGGTGGTGCGAGGTGCGCGACGAGCTGTTCCGCACCCACCCGGACGCGCCGCTGCTACCGGCCGCGAAGGCCCGCTTCGAGGGACTGCCGGTCGCGCCGTACGACCCGGCGCTGCGCTTCGAGGCGGCGGTGGACACCGACGTGGACCCGGAGCAGCTCGCGGTGCCCACGGGGACCGACGGCGTGGTCACGTTCTCGCGCGCCGGCCGGCTACGGCTGCCGGTCGGCGACCTGGACGTGTGGCGGCTGACGACGTACGGCGGTGGGCTGTTCGTGCCGGTCAAGGACGCCGGCGCCGGCCGGACGACCTACGGCGGCGGCCGCTACCTGCTCGACACCGTCAAGGGCGCCGACCTCGGTGGCGACGTGGATCCGGCCACCGGCAAAGGCACCCTCGTCGCGGACCTCAACTTCGCCTACAACCCGTCCTGCGCTTACGACCCGGCCTGGGCCTGCCCGCTCGCGCCCCCCGGCAACGTGCTCAGCGGCGACGTGGCAGCCGGCGAGCTCCTACCCGGCCAGGGCTGGTACTAGGATGTCGTCAGGCTGCTGTCGGAGGAGAAGACCAGCGCCACCTGCACCTTGCCCTGCTTGAGCGCCTGCTTGCTGATGGGACCACCGGTGTCCAGCGACTTGAACGCGCTGAACTTCAGTCCGTAGGTCTTCTCCAGCCCGGGCTTGCAGAAGGGCCGGGTCGGGCACTCGGCCGGCCCACCGAGGACGAGCTTGCCGTCGTACTTGGCGAGGTCGGAGAGCGTCTTGAAGTTGTGCTTGTCGGCGAACTTCTTGGTGACCGCGAAGGCGTTGGTGTCCTGGGCCTCGGCCGGCTCGAGCACGGTCAGCCCGCGCGGCTCGGCCAGCGCGCGCAGCGCCGTCACCGTGGCATCGGTGTCGCTGGAGGCCTTTGCCGGCGGGTTCGGTCCGTTGACCTTCTTGTTGAGGAACTCGGTCAGTGTCCCGGCGTACTCCGGTACGACGTCGAGCTGCCCCTTCTCCAGCGCCGGCTCGTAGACCTCGCGGTTGGTCAGCTGCTTGACCGACGCGTCGTAGCCGGCCGCCTTGAGGACCTCGGCGTAGACGTTGCCCAGGATCTGGTTCTCGCTGAAGTTCGCCACCGCAACAGTGATCTTGCCGCTGCCGCCGCTGCCGCCGCCCAGCGACTCGTCGGCGACGAAGCTCTTGGCGACATCCGCGGGGTCCTTGCGCTCGATGTCCACGTCGCGGTTGAGCTCGATCAGCTTCTCGGTCGTCAGCGCGGCGGACACCTTGTTGAGGGCTTCGGTGAGCGGGGGCTTGGCGACCGCCGTACGGACCACCGGGATCACGTTGTCCACCGTCTGCAGGTGCTTGTCGTCCTGCAGGACCACGATCTTGCTGTCCGCGGTGGACTCGTTCTTGCTGCCTCCGCCGCCGTTGCCGGAGCCACCGCAGGCGGCCGCGAGCAGCACGGTGGAGAGCAGCACGGCGCTTGTAGTACGACGTACGGGCATCGCTTCCCGCCTTCTGTGTCCCGCCCGGCCCGCAGGGCCTTGGCGCGTGTCTGGGCGGGGATAGTCCCCGCTAGTGCAAACCCAACCCGGTGCCGCTGGCAATCGCAAGTGCCCGGCACGGTCGTAAGCGGATCGTCACCTAGCGCGACGTGGCACCCGCCAGCTCCGGCTGAGCCGGTGCCGAACCGCCGGCCGGTACGGCGACCGCCCGCGCACCGGGCGTCAGGCGCTTCTGCAGCAGGCCCAGACTCACCTCCGTGACCATGGCGAACACCGCCACCAGGATCGCGCCCGCGAAGACCATCGGGGTGTCCTGCTGGCCGAGCCCGTCGACGATGAAGCGGCCCAGCCCGCCTCCCGCGACCAGCGCGGCGAGGGTCGCGGTGGCCACGACCTGTACGGCGGCCGTCCGCAGCCCGGCCGCGATGAGCGGCAGCGCGAGCGGCACCTCGACCCCGCGGAGCTGCTGCCAGCCGGTCATGCCCATCCCCCGGGCCGACTCGACGACGTCGCGGTCGACCCCGGCCATGCCCACGTAGGCGTTGGTGAGGATCGGCGGTACGGCGAAGACCACCAGGGCGATCACCGCGGCCGTCGTGCCGACGCCGATCCCGGGCGTCACGGCGAGCAGCACCAGCACCGCGAACGTGGGGATCGCCCGGCCGACGTTGGACACGTTCACCGCCACGATGCCGCCCCGCCGGTAGTGCCCGAGCACCAGTGCGATCGGCAGCGCGATCGCCGCGGCTATGCCGACGGAGACGGCGACCAGCTGCAGGTGCTCGAAGAGCCGTTGCGGCACGCCGTCGGGTCCACTCCAGTGCGCCGAGTCGGTGAACCACCGCCAGGTGCCGGCGATCACGCCGTTGCCGTTCACGCCCGGCCCCGGTCCCACGGCGTGAAGAGCCGCTGCGCCCCTAGCAGCAGAAGGTCCGCCACCAGCGCGAGCAGCACGCAGGCGAGCGAGGCGGCCACCACCTCGGTCCGGTAGAGGCTGTTCAGGCCCTCCAGGATCAGCCCGCCGAGCCCGCCGTGGCCGACGATCGCCCCGACGGTGACCAGCGCCACCGTCGACACGGTGGCGACCCTGATGCCGGCCAGGATCGCCGGCAGCGCCAGCGGCAGCTCCACCCGGGTGAGCATGCGGGTGCCGCGGAACCCCATGCCCCGGGCGGCCTCGCGGACCTCCTCCGGTACGCCGTCGAGGCCCGCGAGCACGTTTCGGATGAGGATCAGCAGCGTGTAGGAGACCAGCCCGATCTCGACGGTGAGGGTGGTCAACCCGGTGAACGGGAGGAGCGCCGCGAACAGCGCGAGCGCGGGGATCGTGTAGACGACCCCGGCCAGGGCGAGGATCGGTGTGGCGGTCCAGCGCCACCGGCGGGCGATCAGCGCGAGCGGTACGGCGAGCAGCAGGCCGACGACGACCGCGATGAGCGTGAGCGTGACGTGCTCGCGGGTGGCGGTAAGAATGTCGTCTCGATGGTCCACGACGTACGACCAGCTGAACCAGGGGTCGTTCATCCCACTCCCGGTCGACGGAACGAGGACGAGCGTGACGGCCTCAGACGCTACAGGCACCCCTGACCCGATGATTCGTCTCGACCAGGTGAGCAAGCGCTACCCGGACGGCACGACCGCGGTGGCCGAGCTCAGCCTCGACGTGCTGCCCGGCGAGCTGGCGGTCCTGGTCGGCCCGTCGGGCTGCGGCAAGACGACCACCATGAAGATGGTCAACCGGCTGATCGAGCCGTCCAGCGGCCACATCATCCTCGACGGCGAGGACGTCACCAGGGGTGACCCGGTAGAGCTGCGGCGGCGGATCGGCTACGTGATCCAGCAGGTCGGCCTGTTCCCGCACCTCTCGATCAACGACAACGTCGCGACCGTGCCGCACCTGCTGGGATGGGACCGGGCGAGGACCCGGCGCCGCGTCGCCGAGCTGCTGGAGCTGGTCGGCCTCGACCCGAAGGTGCACGGCCCGCGCTATCCCCACCAGCTCTCCGGCGGCCAGCGGCAGCGGGTCGGCGTCGCCCGCGCGCTCGCGGCCGACCCACCCGTTCTGCTCATGGACGAGCCGTTCGGTGCCGTCGACCCCATCGCCCGGGAGCGGCTGCAGGCGGAGTTTCTCCGGCTCCAGGGCGAGGTGCGCAAGACGATCGTCTTCGTCACCCATGACCTCGACGAGGCGGTCAAGCTGGGCGACCGGATCGCCGTTCTCCGTGAGGGCGGACATCTGGAGCAGTACGACACCCCCGCGACGATCCTCGGCCACCCGGCCTCGCCGTTCGTCGCCGACTTCGTGGGGGCCGACCGCGGGCTCAAGCGCCTGTCCGTCACCGGGATCGACCCGTCGGACCTCGAGCATCCGCCCGCCGTGTCGGTCGACGACTCGCTCGCCGACGCCCGCAACCAGCTGCAGGCGCAGAACGCCCGCTGGGCGGTCGTCCTCGACCGTGACGGTGCGCTGCACGGCTGGATCGGGGCGGAGCGCACGACCGGCGAAGGTCGCGTCCTGGACCGGGCCCGGCGCCTCGACGCGTGGGTCTCCCGCGGCGCCTCGCTGAAGTCGGCGTTCTCGGTCATGTTGCAGCAGGACGCGGGCTGGGTTGCGGTCCTGGACGGCAACCGCTACCTCGGCGTGCTGACACCGGCCGCACTGCACCGCGCGCTGCGCCACTCGGTCGAGGTCGAGGAGGCGGCGATGGAGGTCGAACCGGCGGCGCGGGTGGACTGACGCCGCTAGGACGCCGGCTTGGCCGGCGGGCGGGGCACCCGGCACACCCGTTCCAACCACAGCGCCGCCCCGACCAGTGCCAGGGCAGCGACGATGCCCAGCACGCTCGTGAGCGCGTCGCTGGCCGCGGCCCGCTGGTCGAGGCGCGAACCGGTGTAGATCAGTACGCCGGCCCAGAAGCCGGCGAAGAGGGCCCCAGCCCCGGAGCAGGCCTTGGCCAGCGCCGCATGGCGGGCGACCGCCATCGGCACGATCGGCCGGGTCCCCGGCCGGCCCTGCAGCCGCGCCCGCACGGAGGCCGCGGTCCAGCCGACCGCCACCGCGAGCAGCAGCAGGGTTGCCGGGGCGTAGCGCGGTAACGGCGGCAGGCTGCCGTAGGCAATTTCCGCGAGTGCCCAGCCGGCCGCGGCGGCGAACAGGACGAGCGCCGCCAGGACGGAGAGCCGAGTGGGCCTCACGCCGGAGGCCGCAGCGAGAGGTCGTCCCGACGGTGTACGCCATCCGAAGGCAGGGCGGCGAGCAGCGCCACGACGGCGCCGTGGCCGGGCAGTTCGGCCGAGGGTTGCACGTCGAGCCACGGCTTAAGCACGAAGGCCCGCTCCTGCGCACGCGGATGGGGCAGCTCCAGCGAGCCGAACCGGCCGACGTACGGCGGTGCGGCCACCAGATCGAGGTCGAGGGTGCGCGGCCCCCACCGCTCGCGGCGCACCCGCCCCGTCGCCGCCTCCACCTCGTGCAGCGCGCGCATCAGCGACTTCGGCTCGAGAGCCACCTCGAGCAGCGCGACAGCGTTGAGGTAGGCCGGCTGGGCCGGACCGCCGACGGGGTCGGTCTCGTAGACGGGCGAGACCGCCTCGACGATGACCCCGAGATGGGCGGCCACCGAGTCGAGGCCGAACTGCAGATGCGCCAGCCTGTCCCCGAGGTTGGAGCCGAGGGCGAGCACGACAACGGTCGGGCTCATTCCCGGCCGCGGTGGACGGTCAGGCTGACGTCGTCGAAGGGCAGCCCGATCGGCGCCGCCGGCTTGTGCACGGTCACCTCGACCTCGCGCACGCGAGGGTCTTCGAGGCAGGTCTCGGCCAGCCGGGCGGCCAGGGTCTCCAGCAGCGCGACGGGCGGGCCGGTGACCACCGCTGAGAGCCGATGCGCGAGGTCCGCATAGTCGACCGTGTCGGTGAGCTCGTCACTCGCGGCGGCCGCCCGGCTGTCGAGCGTGAGCACGGCGTCGACGACGAAGTCCTGACCCGCGGAGCGCTCCTCGGCGAGCACACCGTGGCGGCCGGTCACCCGCAGGCCTCGCAGCACCAGGCGGTCAGCCGCCGGACCCGCGCTCACGCGCTCGCCGCCCGGACGGCGGCGACCACCCGTACGGCGTCCGCGCTCGCCGCGACGTCGTGCACGCGCACCCCCCAGGCGCCGGCCGAGGCCGCCATGGCGGTGATCGCCGTCGTAGCTGCCGCTCTGCCCTCGACCGGGCGCGGATTCCCATCCGTGGCGGCTAACAGCTCGCCGAGAAACGCCTTGCGCGAGGCGCCGACGAGCACGGGGCGACCCAGCGAGAGGATCGCCGGCAGGTTCGCCAGCAGGGCCCAGTTGTGCGCGGCCGTCTTCGCGAAGCCGATGCCGGGGTCGAGGATCACCTGCTCGGCGTCGACACCCGCGTCCACCACGGCGTCGAGCCGGGCGCGGAGCTCCGCGGCCACGTCGGCCACGACATCGCCGTACACCGCCCGCGACTGCATGTCCGCACTCGGGCCGCGACCGTGCATGACGACGTAGGGCACGCCGGTCTCTGCCATCAGCCGGAGCATCGCCTCATCGGCCTGCCCGCCGCTGACGTCGTTGACCAGCACCGCGCCCGCCTCCAGGGCCGCCGCCGCGATCGACGCCCGCTGCGTGTCCACGCTCACGGCCACGCCGGCCGCCGCCAGCTCCCGTACGACGGGAAGCACCCGGCGTCGCTCCTCGGCGGCGATCACCCTGTCGGCGCCCGGCCGGGTGGACTCGCCACCGACATCCACCAGGTCGGCGCCGGCCGCCCACATCGCCAGCCCGTGGGCGACCGCACGGCCGGCGTCGAGGAACTGGCCGCCGTCGGAGAAGCTGTCCGGCGTGACGTTGACCACCCCCACCACGCGGCAGCGAGCAAGGTTGGCCAGAAGGTCTGGGGCGACCGACCGGGCCAGCTCCCGCATCATTCCGAGCGCCTCCGCGGGCTGCGGGTCAGGCGCCCGCGCACGGCGCGACCCAGCGCCGGAGCGGACCAGGCGATGAAGGCCTCCGCCTCGAGGGCAGCGACGGAGATCCGGGGCAGGTCTCGGCCGTGCGGGAAGCAGATGTACCGAGGTTCCCACTCCGGCCGGAACTTCACGCTGAACCGGTAGAGCGACTCGATCTGGAACCACCTGGAGGCGAAAAGCAGCAGGCCGCGCCACGCCCGCAGCACCGGTCCGGCGCCCAGGCGCCCGCCCCTCTCGAGCGCTGACCTGAAGACCGAGAAGTTCAGCGACACCCGGCGTACGTCCATGGCGGCCGCAGCGCGCAGGGTCGACACGACGAGGAACTCGTTGATGCCGTTGTCGGCGTCCTTGGCCCGGTGCATCAGGTCGAGGGAGAGACCGTCCCTGCCCCAGGGCACGAAGTGCAGGAAGCCCCGCAGCACCGGACCGTTCGCGCTCTCCTGCAGGGCCTGGACGGTCAGGCAGTTCCCGTCGGCCGGATCTCCGAGGCGGCCGAGTGCCATCGAGAAGCCCCGTTCCGATCGCCCCCCTCGCCACGCGGCGGCCGTGGCGCGGAGCTCCAGCAGCTCTGCCGGTGCCAGGTCCCGTGTCCGGCGAACCCTCGCGACGTGCCCCGACCGTTCCATGCGTGCAACGGCTTGCCGGACGCCGCGCATCGGTCGACCCTGGAGGGAGAACCCGGCCAGCTCGAGAATCGCCTCATCGCCCAGCTCCAGCGCGTCCAGACCGGCGCGTCCCCAGGCCTCGGCGCCGGTCAGGCTGCAGCCGACGACCGCCGGCACCCACGCGTGTCGGGCCGCCTCCGCCAGGAAGCGGTCGATCGCCTGCGGCCATGCCTCAGGGTCGCCGAGCGGGTCGCCGCCCGCCAGCATCACGCCCGACACCACGCGGTAGGCGACACCGGCCTTGCCGGACGCGGACCAGATCACGCTCTTGTCCCGCCGCAGCGCGAAGTAGGCCAGGGAGTCGCGGCTTCCGTGACGCTCCAGCAGCTCCCGGATCCGCCGCTCGTCCTGCGCCGGAAGTCCCGGCGTCGGGCAGGCCGGCCGGAATGTGAGGTACGCCGTGGTTGCGCCGGTCAGCGCGCCCATGGACAGCAGCGTCGCGCCCACCAGGTTGGAGTCGAGGTCTCGCTGGAAGCGCAGCGGTCCCCGGACGCCGACCAGCCCGAACAGCACATGCCTGAGCTCCGCACCCAGCGGATGTGCTCCCACGAGCGGACCGCTGCGAAAGCGCACGAGCAGGAGACCGGTCAGCACGCTCGCCAGCAGCAGTCCCAGCAGGGCGCGTGGCGCAACCCAACGGTTGCTCGGGTCACCGACCGCATAGAACTCGTCGCGGTAGTGCAGGAGGGCGCCCAGCATGGCGAGTGAGACCAGCGCCTCCTCGACGTCGAGGCCCTTGACCATGTGCAGGACGACGCTGACCGCCAGCAGCGCGCACACAGCCGCCCAGGCTCGCCGTTTGCGCCGGCGCAGGGCATGCGCCAGCACGAGGAGCAGGAGGCCGGTGACGGTTGTGGCGGCGACAGCAGCGTGGGTCAGCGCCCCCGGCACGACCTCCGTGATCTCGCTCGCGCGATCGTGCAGCTCGGGGGTCACCGCACTGGCCAGGTCCAGCAAGCCGGCCGCTGCGCAGAGATAGCCGGCGCTGGTTGGCACCCACGGCCGGCCCCGGTCCAGCGCCGTACGCCTCGAGCTGCGCCGCTCAGCGCCCGGTCGACCGACGATGAGCGAGCGAGTGGTCACCGGCCCAGGATGAGGCTCATCGCCTCCGCGCGGGTGGAGGCGGAGTCCCGGAACGCCCCGCGCACGGCGCTGGTGACCGTGCGGGACCCCGGACGGCGGACACCGCGCATGGACATGCACAGGTGCTCCGCCTCGATCACCACGATCACCCCCCGCGGCTTGAGGCCGTCGCGCAGGGCGTCGGCGATCTGCGTCGTCAGCCGCTCCTGCACCTGCGGGCGGCGGGCGAAGACGTCGACCAGCCGGGCGATCTTGGACAGGCCGGTGATCTGGCCGCGCTCGTTCGGGATGTAGCCGACGTGGGCGACGCCGTGGAAGGGCACGAGGTGGTGCTCGCAGGTGCTGAACACCTCGATGTCCTTGACGATCACCATCTCGTCGTGGCCGACGTCGAGGACGGTGCGCAACACGTCGGCGGGGTCGGCGTGCAGTCCGGCGTACATCTCGGCGTACGCCCGGGCGACCCTGGCCGGCGTGCCCCGCAGGCCCTCGCGCTCCGGATCCTCGCCGATCGCCAGCAGCAGCTCACGGACGGCTGCCTCCACCCGCGGCACGTCGTACCGGTGGGAGGGTGCCGGCAGGGAGACGGCCGGCGACTCGCCAGCCATGCGCGTCCCGGCCGCTACGAGCCGTCGGCCGGGCGGGAGAGCGGATCGGCCGCCGGGAGCGCGCGGCTGCCGGCGCCTCCGCTGCCGTTGCTCGTACGGCCGGAGCTCCCGTTGCCGGAACCGTTGCCGTTGCCCACGAGGTCGCTGACGTCCTTGGGCCCGAGCAGTGCCAGCTCACGAGGGGTGAGCACCGGCGGGCGGTCCGAGGGCAGCCGCTTGCCGAACCCGGTGTAGGAGCCGCGGCTGGGCCGCTTGCTCACCGGGGCGAAGACCGCGAGCACCTCCTCCTTGGACAGGGTCTCGCGGTCCATCAGCCGCAGCACCATCTCGTCGAGGACGTCGCGGTACTCGACCAGGATCTCCCACGCCTCGTCGTGCGCGTTCTCGATCAGCAGCCGCACCTCGCTGTCGATCTTGGAGGCGACCTCTTCGGAGTAGTCGCGGGAGTGGCCCATGTCGCGACCGAGGAACACCTCACTGTTGTTCGAACCGAACTTCAGGGCGCCCAGCTGGTCGCTCATGCCGTACTCGGTCACCATCGAGCGACAGATCGCCGTCGCCTTCTCGATGTCGTTGGCGGCACCGGTGGTCGGCTCGTGGAAGACGATCTCCTCCGCCGTCCGGCCGCCGAGCAGCATGGCCAGCTGGTCGATCATCTCCGACCTGGTGACCAGGAACTTGTCCTCGACCGGCAGGGTCATCGTGTAACCGAGTGCCTGGCCGCGCGGCAGGATCGTGACCTTGTGCACGGGGTCGTTGTTGGGCAGCGCGTGGGCCACCAGAGCGTGCCCGCTCTCGTGGTAGGCGATGATCTTCTTTTCCTTCTCCGACATCAGCCGGCTCTTGCGCTCGGGACCCGCCATGACGCGGTCGATGCTCTCCTCGAGCGTGGAATTGCTGATCATCTTTTCGTTGTTGCGGGCGGTCAGCAGCGCCGCCTCGTTGATGACGTTGGCCAGGTCGGCGCCGGTGAACCCCGGCGTACGCCGTGCGATCACGTCGAGGTCGACGTCGGCCGCCATCGGCTTGCCCTTGGAGTGCACCCGCAGGATCCCCTTGCGGCCCTCGAGGTCCGGCCGGTCGACGACGATCTGCCGGTCGAAGCGGCCGGGGCGCAGCAGCGCCGGGTCGAGGATGTCGGGCCGGTTCGTCGCGGCGATGAGGATCACGCCGCCCTTGACGTCGAAGCCGTCCATCTCGACCAGCAGCTGGTTGAGGGTCTGCTCCCGCTCGTCGTGCCCGCCACCGAGGCCGGCGCCCCGGTGCCGCCCGACGGCGTCGATCTCGTCCACGAAGATGATCGCGGGTGCGTTGGCCTTGGCCTGCTCGAAGAGGTCCCGCACCCGGCTGGCACCCACACCGACGAACATCTCGACGAAGTCGGATCCCGAGATCGAGTAGAACGGCACGCCGGCCTCGCCGGCCA
>JAABUR0100003622.1_pt1 | contig 21506 bp, 28 predicted proteins | sample 5560091 | NCBI WGS metagenome assembly JAABUR01 (sample SAMN10711879, study PRJNA513375) | rock metagenome | isolation source: Antarctica rocks | place: Antarctica: Victoria Land, University Valley sud
GCTTGGACGTTGTAGCCCTGGATCGCGGGCTGGCCCTTGGTGCGCACGATCCGCGAGTCGTGATCGGTCGTGTTGATCTTCCCCGCCGGCAACTCTGAAGGGACGTGGGGCTTGGTTCTTCCCGGCGCCATCCGGCGCGAGCCGTCCACGGCGACCCCACGCGCCCGCCACGCCTCATAAGCCGTGTTTGCCTGACGCTCGACCTGGTGCTCTTCCTCGAGCCGGCGCGTTGACTCAGCCAAACGCTCCTCTCGAGAGCGCGCTATCGGCCGTGCCTGCTCGGCGCGTTGGGCCTCGAGCAGCCGGCCTGCCTCGCGCGACCAGTTGCGCCGACCATGGTTGCGGGTGACGAACCGCTCAGGGTCAAGCTCGACCTCCACGCCCCGATCGGGGGCGCCCTCACCGCGGTCCTGCTGGGCCGCGCGCTCACGCTCCAGCTCGAGCTTTGCCTCGCCCAGCGCCTTGCGGCGCCCCTCGCGCGTGCGTAGATGCTCGGGCAGCTCATCACCACGCGCATCCCCGTAGAGCTCGTCCTCCAGGCGATCTGTCTCCGCCGCCTCCTCAAGGATCTCCCGGGCGATCTGGCCGTAGTCGCGGTTCGCGTCGATCGAGGCGTTCGCTGCGACCTTCGTCCCGTCGATCGCGACCACACCCACCTTCACCAGGCCCGCCCGCGCGCACAGGCCGAGCACCCCCGTGAACAGCTCCGCCAGCGCCGTCTCATGCCGGCAGCGGAAGTCGGCGATCGTCGAGTGATCCGGCACCAGGTTCGCCGCCGCCACCCGGTAGGCGACATCCTCGACACAAGCCCGCTCGATCTGCCGCGAAGACCTGTTCCCCCGCGCGTACGCATAGAGCAACAACGACACCATCATCGACGGCTCATAAGCCGGCCGGCCATGCCCATCAGCCCGATAGGCCGCATAGAACGCCGCCAGATCAAGCTCCTCAACCGCCTCAAGGACGCTCCACACCAAATGATCCTCAGGCACCCAATCCACCACCGACGGCGGCATCAAAAACACCTGCTCACGATCGACCGAAATGAATTTCTGTCCCATAGCCAGAATCCTCAAGACCCCGCCGGACAGCAACCCCCCCATTTACCCGACAGCCACGCGGAAAGGAGTAGCAACCACCTCGCCCGGTCGGGCGATTCCTCCCGGCGCAAAGGAGTGGCGGAGGGTACGGCGCACCCTTCCGGCGAGTCCCAGGACTTGTCGCGTGAGCGCTGGAACACCTCTGAGGGTCAGTGTTGTCGTGGCCCCCAGTCGATGTCGCGCGGGGCATAGCGGCCCCGGGGGCGGGAGGTAGGCGTGCGGAGCCAGTCATAGACTCTGCGCCGGCGGGTCCCGTCGGCGCGGGCGGTGTAGATGTCGAACTTGCGCCGAAACGCAATCCGGCGCCCGCTCGGAGACCACGCCGGGTAGATGCCCGTCCCGGCCAAACGCCGCAGATCACGGCCGGTACGGGACACGGTGTATAGGCGCCGCTCGCGTTCAAACACGAGGCGGGTCCCGCCGGGCGACCAGTCCGGGTGGCGCCCCCGCCGGGCCAGCCGCCGCAACCCGGTTCCGTCCGCGCGCACCGACCAGATCCCCGTTCCGCGCTCGAAGGCGATCTGTCCGCGCGACGACCAGATCGGGCGATCCTCGACCGACGCGTCGGCGGTCACCCGCTCCAGGTCGCTCCCGTCCGGTCGGACGGTGTACAGGTCGGTGACACCGGCGACGCGCCCGACGAACACCAGCCCGCGGCCGTCCGGCGACCACGCCGGCTCGCGATCGGCGTCGGTCAAGTCAGGCAGCGCTGACCGTCACCAAAGCGGCTGTTGGCATCCTCCAAGGCCAGGTTGGCCCTGCGCGGCGCCGCGTACTCCTCGGTCAGATTGCGTTTGACCCCCACTGCGATCGTTCGCCCATCCGGCGAGAACGTCGGGCGAAAGAACGGACACAGACGCTCGCCGTCTGCCAAGTCGGGCTCGGGGGAGTCACGGCACTCCATCCAGCCTTCTCTCTCGCGAGGTTCACCTGCGGCCGCAAGCTGATTCACGAAGAGCTCGTCCTCCCCGGACACCGGGTTTTTCTCGCCTTCGACCCACAGGATCCGCCCATTCGCGCCCGGGAACGTCGCTTCAGCGACCCCGGGCCATGCCAGCACGGTAAGAACCCAGCAGCAAACCGCGATGCGGGATCGACGAGTGGAAATCATCAACAAAAGAAACCACAGTCTGAAGCGTTAGTACCGCTTTCGCCTGATTGCGGGAGCGACCTGACCCACCAGGGCAGAGTGCCCAGTTTGTGCACGTGGAGCAGTGACCGCCGGCACTTCTGCTTTCGCGGAAAGGAGTAGCAACCACCTCGCCCGGTCGGGCGATTCCTCCCGGCGCCAAGCGATAACACGAACGTGCACAGCGTGCACATCTTTGCGGTTGGCGCCCCGGGGCGTGAGCCTGAGCACGGCCGGCAGATGGTGCTTGATGAACCGCCCGTCTTGCAAAATTGATGCCCATTTGATGCCCCGCCGCTGGCGGTCCGGGGGGTGCTCTCGACCGAGAACTTCGGCGGCGGGTCTTCATCCTCGCCCGGATGGCGTGGATGTGCGCTCGCGATGTTTGGCTCCCTGTGTGCTGTCTGTTCGTGCCGCGTGCCCCGAGCGTGCGCGGGCGTGGCATGCTGGCTCGCCGTGAGTGGTCTTGACCGCGTTCGGCTCCAGCTCGATCGGGTCCGTGACGCGGTCGGCGAGATCGATCCGGTGTTCCTCGACACGCCGGCGCTGGCGTGCGCGCCGCTCGGCTGGACGCTCGGGTGCTCGGTGACGCTGAAGGTGGAAACGCTCAACCCGGTGCGGAGCTTCAAGGGACGCGGGACGGAAACGGTGGCAGCCGTGGCCCGGGGGAAGGGCGCGTCGCGCGTGGTCTGCGCGAGCGCCGGTAATCTCGGGCAGGCGCTGGCGTACAGCGGCGCGCGTCGAGACCTCGAGGTGACCGTCGTGGCGGCGAGGACCGCCAACCCGCTCAAGCTGCGCCAGATCGCCGCCTTCGGCGCCGACGTCCGGCTCGAAGGCGAGGACATCGAGGACGCCCGGCTGCTGGCGCGGGAGATCGCGGAAGCGGACGGCGCGTACCTAGTCGAGGACAGCTTGGACGTGGCGACGTGCGAGGGCGCAGCGACGATCGGTCTCGAGCTCGTGCGAGACGATCCGGGACTCGATGTCGTGCTCGTCGCGGTCGGCGGCGGAGCGATGGCCAGCGGCGTGGGCTACGCCGTGCGCTCGCTCGCCGACGAGGTGGAAGTGATCGGAATCCAGCCCGTCGGGGCGCCCGCGATGGCGCTGTCGTGGCGTCGGGGGACGGTGGTCGAGACGGACCGCATCGATACGATCGCCGACGGCGTCGCCGGCCGCTGTCCGATCCCCGAGGTGCTCGAGGACCTTCTCCTCGTCCTCGACGACGTGCTGCTCGTGCGCGAGGACTCGATCAAGATCGCTATGCACGCGCTCCATGAGCATGCGGGACTCGTCGTCGAGCCGTCCGCAGCGCTGGGGATCGCCGCCGTGCTCGAGCAACCTGAGCGATTCGCCGGCCGGCGCGTCACCACGATCCTGTGCGGAAGCAATGTGGTCCCGGGCGACTTCGCGCGGTGGGTCCTGGAACCGGCCGCGCGCGCCACGCGCTAGCGCTGCGCGGCGCGCTTTCGGCAATCAGAGCAGCCTCGACCCTCGCTCGACCCAAGCTCACTACTGAGTTGGACGGTGGCTGTTGCGTAAACCCCTCGGGTTCGTCCGGGTCGCTGGGGACGATTCGGGGCATGGCTCAGAACTTCATTGGCTGTGACCGGGAGCAGGTGTTGTTGATGCCGCCGAGCCTTCGCGAGTGGCTGCCGGAGGGCCATCTCGCGTGGTTTGTGTTGGCGGCTGTTGAGGAGATGGATCTGTCGGGGTTCTATGGCGCCTACCGGCTCGATGGCCATGGGCGGCCGGCGCACGATCCGGCGATGATGGTCGCGCTGCTGCTGTACGCCTACGCGAAGGGCCAGCGCTCCTCGCGCGGGATTGAGCGGGCGTGCGTCGAGGACATCGCTTTCCGGGTGATCGCGGCGAACGAGGTGCCTGATCACACGACGGTCGCGCGCTTTCGCCAGCGCCACGAGGGAGCGCTGGCGGGGCTGTTCGGCGACGTGTTGGGGATGTGCGCGCAGGCCGGGCTGGCGAACGTGGGGGTGATCGCGATCGACGGCACGAAGATCCACGCGAGCGCCTCGCGCCACTCCAATCGTGACTACGAGCAGATCGCGCGAGAGATCCTCGCGGAGGCCGACGCGATCGATCGCGAAGAGGACGAGCGCTACGGGGAGGCCCGCGGCGATGAGCTCCCTGCAGAGCTGACGACCGCCCACGGGCGACGCGGCTGGTTGCGCGAGGCCAAGCGCCGACTCGAGGAACAGCGCGCTGAGGAGGCCCGGCCGATCGAGCGCTCGCGCCCTGCGCGGCTTAAGGACGCAAAGCGCCGATTGGAGGAAGAGCTCGATGTGGAGTGCCGAGCGAACGCCGCCTATGAGGCCTACCGCGCACGCGGGGTCGCAGCCGACGGGCGACCGCTTGGTCGGCGCCCCAAGCCTTACCAGCCGCCCGCGACGCCGGCCGGCAAGATGAATGTGACCGACCCCGACTCGCGCAACATCAAGTCACCGCGCGGCTATCTGCAGGGCTATAACGCCCAGGCCGCCACCAACGAGCGCCAGATCGTGATCGCCGCCGAGGTCAGCGCCGACTCGCCGGACTTCGGGCACCTCGAGCCGATGGTCAGCGCCGCCCAGGACGAACTCGAGCGAGCCGGTGTCGACGAGAAGCCTGGGGTCGTGGTCGCGGATGCCGGCTACTGGCACCAGGACCAGATGGAAACCGTGATCGACCGCGGGATCCAGGTGCTGATCCCACCCGACGCCTTGAAACGCAAAGGCGCCCGGCCCGGCTGGGACGGCGGCGCCTACGCCTTCATGCGGAGCGTCTTGGACACCGACCACGGCGGCGGGCTCTACCGAAAACGCCAAGGGATGATCGAGCCCGTCTTCGCAGACACGAAGTTCAACCGGCGCATCGACCGCTTCCAACGCAGGGGAAGATCGGCCTGCCGCTCCGAGTGGCGGCTGATCACCGCCACCCACAACCTGCTCAAGCTCTACCGCCACCAAATAGCGCCCGCCGCGGCCTGAAAGGCCCTCGACGGCGAAGACCAGCCTCAGAACCGCCCCGCCGCCGAACGCTGACACGGCCGCCGCCGAGCGCGGCGCCTATCCAGCCGCTTTACGCAACAGCCACGACGAGAAGCAGAAGCGACGGAGTCGCCCACGCGGACGATCGCTCTCGGCGCGGAGCGATAACGTCGGCGCACCCCAGGTCGTTGGTTGCCTCGGGCCAATGGCGGCAGTCGAGGCGCTGCCTTCGGCGACATGTCGTCAAGGCGTCGAACCGCTTCGTAGATGGCGACGACAGCCTGCGGCTACAGATAACAGGCGCGCGCTGGCGACGGGCAACCCGACGATCGCGACCGCGGCCGTGCTCGAGCTGCCCCGAGTGCGCCTCGAGGACGCGCTGGCGCTGGTGCTGCTCTACCAGCGCGCCGGCGACGGGCGCTTCGAGCGCGCTGCGCTGCGATGGCATGCGCGCGCGTGCGTCGAGATCCCGGCCATCAGCCTGGCCAGCGCGGCGGCGGCGCTGCAGGCGCTCGCGACGCTCAGCGGCGACCGAAGCCACGCCATCGAGATCCTCGACGCGCTCGGCGCCTACCCGCTCGTCGAGGTCCTCGACGAGCAGGCCCCGCCGGGAGCCGTCTAGCCCGCGCGGTCAGCGCGGGCGGTGAAAGTCCCCGCCGCAGGCGCCCCACACCCCGAGCCGTCCGCGCCGGGCGGCGCGCTCGGCTGCCTCGAAGCCGTCGAGTCGCTCGTAGGCCTGGTGGTAGACGTACACCTCGGCCCAGCCGGCGCGCAGCTGCGCGCGGGCGAGGTCGACGTCGTCGGAGCGGGTGACGTAGGCGAGCAGGCGCCCGTAGCGGTCGCGGGTGTCCTGGCTCGGGTCGGTCATCAGCGTCACCGCCGCGCCGCGCCCGCCGGGCAGCGCAAGGCGGGCCATGCTCGCGCTCGCCCCGGGGCCCCCGCACTCCACGGGGGTGTCCGGACGCTTGGTCTCTGGGGTGTCGATCCCGATCAGGCGCACGTCATAGTCGCGGCCCGAGCCGGTGGCGCGGACGCGGAGGGTGTCGCCATCGGTGACGGCGCTCACGCGCGCCTCGATACGCCGCGCGCGGTCCTCGCCCTCACGCGAGCCGGGCTGCGCGCAGCCGGCGCCGACAGCGACCACGAGCAAGACCACGAGCGTGCGAACGGTCACGGGGGCCACCGTAGATCGCGGTTCGGATGTGGACCGGCGCCGCGACGCGCGATTAAGTGGAGCGGCTACCGCGGCCCCGCCTGCTGCGCCGCGAGGCGGGCGAGCACGTCGCCGTGGCAGGCGTTGGGGGCACACCAGCACCCGAGCGTCTTGCCCTCGAGCTCGCCGAGCTGGCCGATCAGCTCGGGCTGTTCGCCCAGCCAGCGCTCATAGCGCGCGATCACCTGCTCGCGCGTGCCGTCGCGGCCGATCTGAAACGGGTTGCCCCACTTCGAGGGCCGGCCGATGTAGACGTCATAGCGCGCGCGCTTGCAGTGGACGACGTTGGGGTGTGCCATCGCGGGTCTCCCTCTCGGGTCGGTGAGCATGGTGGCCTTCACCCGTCAGGGGGCCACCACGCGCAACCCGCGGACCGAGAGGGGGGAGCGGCGCTGGCACAACGTCGGATTGCGCGGGCTCGCTGGGACCATCGCGCACCGGTGGCCCTCAAAGTCTGAGCACTCCTGAGATCGGGACGGGCCTCGCGCGTCGAGTCGGGATCGGGCATGCTTGCGGGGTGTGCGCGATCGCGAAGGGCTGGCTGGGTTCGCGCGCTCTGGTTATCGCGCTCGCGGTTTCGCTGGCGGCGGCGGCGGCCGTGCTGGCGTCGGGCGCGGGGGCGACCCCGACCGGGCGGGCGTCGGCGACGTGCTCTGACTACAACACCCAGGCCGACGCGCAGCGCGCCGCCGACACCCGCGACTCCGACGGCGACGGGGTCTACTGCGAATCGCTGCCCTGCCCATGCGCCGGCCCAGGCGAAAACGGCGACGGCCAACCCGCACCCCCGAAGCCACCCCCCAAAAGCAGCTGCACACGGCCGGGGACGGTGCAGCGGATCGTGTTCCGCCGCGCCAGCTATCCGAACATCCGCCGCCACTACCTCGGCGCCCTGCGCCGAGGCTGGCCGAAGGTGATGGTCATCAACCGCCCCGGCGCCGACGCGCGCCGCGACCGGCTGCTCGAGGGCGTCCCCACCCGGGACGGCTTCGACCGCGACGAGTACCCCGCCGCGGTCGGACGCGGGCGGGCAAACGGAAAGTCTCGCGGGCTCGTGCGCGGGAAAAACCCGCGCGGCTGGAAGGCCGACATCGCCTATGTCGAAAGCGGCGAGAACCGCTCTCACGGATCGTCGCTGGGCAACAAGCTGCGCCCGTTTTGCAACGGCACGCGCTTCCGCTACGTCTTCCGCTGAGCGCCGGGGCTACGTACCCGCGGTTATCGGGCGTTGCGTCAACCGGTCTCGTCGGGCGATGGCGCCTCCTCTAAAGGCACCGCCCCCCGAGGGTGATCTTCCGCCGCGGCGCGCTGGAGACTGTCGGCGATGAACACTGAAGAGGACGCGCAGACCCCACATCTGCTCCAAGCCGGGATCGCGGCCACCGGGCTGATCGCCGATCCCAAGTCTTGGATCAACCGTCGGGTCGAGACGACGGACATCCTGTCTCAGGAGGAAACACGCCGTCGAGTCTCGATTGACTTAACGCTCTCGGATGAGCAGCTCGAGGAGTTGCTCATCCCTGATGGCGTCGCCGTTCCGATCTCGGTCCTAACCAAAGAGGCCAGGAGGAATTTCGACATACGTGATGAAGCGGGCCGCGCGATACCCGTGCTTGGCAGGCAGCAGAACGGTGTTCTCGCCCACATCGCGTTACTCAACGCTGCGATACAGGCGGGTCCGGACCCCCTGCCTGAAGATGTATCCGAGACGCTTGCTGCCGACCTGCGGGAGGTTGCTACCGCTCCTCGGGCTGCGGCTGAGGATGCACTCGGTGGCTTGATTGGAGCCGCCGAAGGGGGTGATCAATGGCGGGCCCAAATTCTCGAGGACCCAACCTGCACGTCATTGCTCGATGTCCTGTGGGCCAATTACGTCCTCTTCGCGGTGTTGCCGCCCGGAGGGCCAAATCGCCGGGTGCTCAAGTTCAGCTATGGCGATGATTTCGACTTCCGGTTCCACCGGCTTCCGTTCAAGTCGCGCATCGCTCCTCGAGAGCTGGCCCGCCGTGTCTGGCGTCCGGATCGCCGGCAGTTCTTGATCGAGTCGCCGGGTGCATGGCGCTCCGTAAGCTTCCATGCCGAGGTTGCAATCCCAGAAGAGCTCCGCTTTGAGCTTGCGGTCCTTTTCGATTTCGAAGCCGATGAACAACTAAGCGAGGCGGACGCCGGCGTGAACCGCGCGGCACTGTACGCCTCCGACGAACTCGGCGCTGAGCGCTCGGTAACGGCGTTCCTCGAGATTGCTCCGGAGCGGACGGGTCCCACCTTCCAAGCGGCGATCACGAGCATCGTCGTGGCTGTCCTTCTGTGGCTGGGGGTGGCGTCCGGGCTTGACGCACAGAATCCTGGTGCCGCTGTCTCGATCCTCTTGGCCGGTGCGGCCCTCTTTTCGGGAGTGACCGCCGCTCAGGGGGAACATCGCCTTGTCAAGAGGGTCTTCGCAGCCTCGCGACGGTGGCTCGCACTCGTTTCCGCCGCCGCATTGGCGAGCTCTGCCACCCTTGCGATGGAAATCCCAAATGAGCATCCAACCGCGGTTTGGGAGATCTCCGCGATCGCTTGCACCGTCGCGGCGACTCGACTGGGCTGGGCGGCAATCCGAGCCCCTGCGTAGACTTGCTTCAGATCGAACGTGTCAGATGATTCAAGGGATGAGCGACGAAGGGGTGAAGAAGGGAGCAGGTCATGAGCAAGCAAGGCTCCAGCAGGATCAGACGGACGGGCGCTTATGTCGTCAAGGCGGCGGAGACCCGCTCAACGCGCGTCGCCTCGAAGTCCACCGGACGTACACAAACGCCGAACAGCAGCGATAAGAAGCTGGTCGACGCCTTGGTCCGGACCAAGCAGGCCTAAGATCGTGTGGCGTGCGCGGCCGCGCGCCTGCGCCGGGTGGCGTGAAGAGGGGCTCGGCAATCCAGCACGCAGCCTCTAAGATCGCGTCGTCCTCAGCGATCTCCATCCGGCCCTCGGCTCGCTCGCGCGCCCCGGAGCATCAGGCGTCAGCGGCGGTCGACGCTGTTCTCGCCGCTGTCGGGCGGCGCGGCGACTAACGCTTGGCGTTGTCCTACGCGAACTTGTGGTCGGAACCCCTATCAGCTAAGGCTCGGCGGCTGCTTCTCAGACCGCAGACGCGGCTGCACCGACGTCGCGGGCAACGACGGTGTCGTAGAGGCCGACGTGGCGCAAGCCCGGGTGGCTGTCAAGTCCCGTGTAGGACAGTGACGCGTCCTCGTAGCGACGGAACGCGAACACCGCCTGGTTCATCTGGGCGGAGTTGAACAGGCCGCGGCGGGCATCTCGTGCGCGAGCTGGCGGCCGCGGTCGCACAGGCGCCGGTCGGCGGTACGCCAGAGCCAGCCGTAGACCTGGCGCTCGCCCTTAGCCTCGCAGCGCTCGAGCGCCTGCGCGTAGGCGTGCTGGAGCGCGTCGTTGATCTCGTCGGGACTCCGGCGTGGGTGCGAGCGCCTGAGCGAGGTCTTGAGGCGTCCCGCGCTGGCGCTGTCGGCAATCCCGGCGACCCGTCGCTGGGTGAGCTCCGACGGACCCTGCTGGACTGGTAGTGAGGCCGCCACTACCCCTATAGACGGGGTCGACCCGGATTTGACCCCCCCTCCAACCGAGATTTCTTTTTCCTCGGACCGCTGCACCGAATCGCACGAGAGACGCGCTGACGACTCCTCGCGCCGAGCTGTGCCCGGGCGGGCATCTGCATTGGGATGGGAAAAAGGGCTCAACCGGGCAACGCTGCGGTCCTCTGCTGGCCTTTGCGGACGCCTGGTTTGTACCGAATTAGCGGGAAGCGGTGAGCCAGTTGGCGCATTCACCGCGGCCGGGATGCGCCGCTCAACGGCTGGAGTTCTGGGACTCGTCGCGGGCCTCGTGCGCCTTCGCTAGGTGCCCCCACCAGCGTGCTCGATCTCGCGCAGCCACGCCTCGATCGCCTCTCGCGGCGGTACTGGCGCGGTAGCGACCGAGGGTGACAGTCGGTTACGTCCGGGGCGCGACTGCTCGTAGACCCAGGACTCCGGGACGCCCAGCGGGTCAGCCACCTCCAAAGCGGTGAGGAGTGAGCCGGTCATGGGTCAGAGGGTGCACCGGTGCCGACCACAACTCGCCCATCGTCGCGAGGCTCCGGCGCAATGGTCATCTGCGTTCGTCTGCCCGGATGTATCGAGCAGGCCGAAGAGGGGTCCGTCGATACAGCGTCAGCCCACGGCGAGGGTGCAGCCCGTGTGCCGAAGTCCTCTCGCTGCTCAAGTTCCTAGGCGCCACCGGGCCCGCACGGGCGCAGAACACCTGCCTGGTTGGACGCGTACTTCGGCGGCTGGTCCGAAGAGGCGCATGGACTCAGCGCGTATCTCTCTGCGGTGCTTCCAGCTGTGAGCCGCGGGCGAGACCGCCGACATCAGACCCAGTCCCCGTTCTGCCGCCAGAACCGGAACGTGTGCCAAGTGGCCGAACGGCTAGGGGTACCGTACCGTCGGCCTGTTGGCAGCTGGCGAAGGGGTTAGAGCCCGCCGCAGGCGCTGGGGAAGGACGCGAGCGGCCGAGAGGTGGAGCCGGGAGACCGAGATGACGAGCTGAGCAAGCGGCCAGAGCTGGGCAGGCCGGCGAAGACGGGTCGACAGCAGGGCTCCGTAGCGGGCCGGGCCAGTGCGTCACTCAAACCCCCCCAAGGCAGCCACACTGCAATCCCGAACCCCTTGCCGACTCGCCGGGCCGACACAGCACCGCCAGCCGCCAACACTTTGCGCGACAGCCTTAATGGGAGAGCAACGACCGCTGGCGTCCCCCACCGGTCAGCCGTAAGGAAGACAGAGCTGCGGCGGTCGTCCAGTGGTCTTATTCACGCGGGGTCGGATCGAGCACGATCGCGACCGCGTCATCCTGTAGCGGGTCTTCCGACGCGCGCATGACCGCCTCCTGGATCGCCCTGGCAATCGCCGTGGCGGAGCGGCTCGTGGCTGAGCGGATCGCCCGCTCGAGCCCATCTAGCCCGAACAGGCCGTCCTTCGTGCGGCGGGCCGTGATCCCATCGGAGTGGAGTATCAGTCGCTCGCCGTCCTCGAGACGGCGCTGGCGGCGGCTGAACCTGCGCTCGCGCTCCATCAAGCCCAACGGGAGTCCGGGCGGGGTAAAGAGCTGCTCGATCGTGTCGTCGGTTCGCACGACGAGCGGCGGCGGATGGCCACAGTTGACCCAGCTGAAGGTCGAGTAGACGGCATGCCAGCGGGCGACGATCGCGGTGACGAAGAACTCGGGTCTTCCGACGTCGTAGGTGACCTCGTGCATGGTCTGAGCGGCCGCTTCGAGGCTCTTGTCGCTGCGCCGCGCCGCGCGGAGGGCGGCGAGGGCGATGGCGCCGAGGGCGCCGGCGGTTGCGCCCTTGCCGACCGCGTCGGCAATCGCAAGCCAGGCGCCGTCACGGTTCTCGACGTAGTCAAACCAGTCTCCGCCGACGTCGTAGCTCGGCAGGACGCTCCCAGCTAGCGTGCCGGCGCCCATGCGCGCGATGCGAGGCGGGAGGAGGCTCTGCTGCAGCTCTGCGGCGGCATGTGTCTCCTTGCGGCGCCGTGCGGCGTCGAACACGTCGGTGTAGCCGCCGGCGAGCTCCATCGCGGCGGCTCCGTGGCGGCCCAGGTCGAGCAGCGGCGCCTCGGCCGCGCGCAGCGCAAGCAGCAGGCCGATCGCGCGGCCGCGCAGCCACATCGGGACGACGACGACGCCGGGAAGCTCTGCTTCGATGGACGCCTTCAGGTCTGGGATGCCATCCTCGCCCAGCTCGGGGCCAAGCGCCTGAGGGGCATCGAGGCGGTCAGGGAACTCCTCGGGCCCGGCAAGGCGAAGCAGGTGAGTGCCATCGATGTCGACCGCGTAGAGCGCCACCGGGGTGCCGCTGATACGTCGGGCCTCGGAGACGAACTGCTCCGGGAAGAGGTGAGGCGGGATCTCGTCGAGGATCCGCGCGATGTCGAGCGGGAGGGGTCCCGAGCCTCCAAGCTGCCCGGCGGGGCGAAGGCGCTGGAGCTCCCAGTTCTTCTCGGCGGTGACATCCGAGAGGATGCCGAGCACACCGTAGACCTCACCGCCGGGAGCGCGCAGCGGATGCGCCTCGGTGGCGATCCACGTGACCGAGTCGGCGGCGCTGCGGTGCCCCCTGACTCCCATCTGCGGCTCCTTCGTACGCACCGCCCCGCTGAGCGGATAGGTGCCGCCCGGGCACACGGAGCCATCCTCGTAGATCACCTCGACCCCGGGCTCGGTGAGCTGGTCGCCCAGCTCCACGCGCCCGGTGGGATCGAGCATGCGGGCAGCACCAGGGTTGAGGCAGAGAAGGGCGCCCTCTGGGCCGAGCACGACCAGCCCTTGGTCGAGCGGCTCGGTGACCGAGCGAAGGAGCACCTCTCCGGCAGGCGCGGGATCACCGGTCGATCCGGCCTCAAGACAAGCGTTCAAGAAATGGCTAGCGGCGCTCTGGAGCCAGTCAGCGGGCGGACTCGGCGCGAGCTCCGCAGCTCGTCGCAGCCGCTCGATCAGGGGCAGCATCGCGGCGGCCGCTTCGCGGCCCTCCTCCGCGAGCGGCAGCAGCTCAAGGACACTTGGGCGCCGTTCGTGTGCAAGATCCAAGAGTGCGCCGACGAGCGCTCGGAGCACCGCGAGCGGCGGGCGGTCCTCGGAGACCGTCTTCTCCACGGTGCTCCGCACTGCCACGAGCGCGTCTTGGCGCAGTGCGTCCTCGACCGAGTCGCGCGTCGGGAAGTGCCTATACAGGGTCGACCGGCTCACCCCTGCCGCGGCCGCAAGCGTCTGCATGCTGAGCTCTGGGTCGCGCCGAAGCGCGCGCTCGGCGGCCGCCAGGATCGCCGCCCGGTTCTGACGAGCATCAGAGCGCTGGCGGCGGGATGGGACTCGCCCGCGGTCCGTCACCGGCGGTCAACTCCCCTATCCACCGGCACTCTCGGCCCGAGCCGTTTCCTTAGTGGGACAGTTGCCACGGTTTGCGACGAGTGCTGTCTCACCTTTGGGGCCGGGATCGTCATTTCCTGATAATTCTACGCCGTTTCCGGGGAAGTGATCCATATCCACCACGATCTCGGTCGCCACGGATCCCGAGCGAAGGAGGAGCCATGCCCGATGTGCACGTTATTCCGGATGGAGATAGCTGGAACGTCAAGCAGGAGGACGGTGGTGTCATCTCGACCCACGACACCCAGGCCGAGGCCGAGCACGCTGCCAAGGACTGGGCACAACGCAACGGTGGAGGCGAAGTGCGTACCCACCGCGATGAAGGCGAGTTCTCGCGCATCCGAAAGAGCGACTCGGTCTAGGAGCTGAGGAGAATGAAGATCCCCTTCGCGCTCGCCGCCTTCCTGGTCTCGGGGCGACGCGAACGTGCCTAAGCCCAAGCCTCGAAGGTCACCCCGCGGACCGGGCTTGTCCTAACCCACCAGTTCGGTTCTGCGGATCGGTGCCAAACCAACCTAGGAGGTAGCAGCATGTCTGTCGCAGCGATAAAGATCTCAGACAGCATCCAGCAGGCTTTTGACGCTTTCTTCGCGTTCCTTCCGAACCTGCTGGCGTTCTTGGTGATTCTGGTGGTGGGTTTCATCATCGCGAAGGTCGTTTCGGGGATCGTCAAGAAGGTCGGTGAGAAGGCCGGGCTGGACAAGGCTCTGCACGAGTCCGACGCCAAGCAGTACGTGGACAGGGTGATGCCTGACGCGTCGCCTTCGGCGGCGATCGGGAAGGTGTTCTTCTACATCATCTTCGTGTTCGTGCTGACGGCCGCGATCGGCGCGCTGAAGATCCCGGCAGTCACCGCGTTCATGAATCAGGTGCTCGCCTACCTGCCGAACGTGATCGCGGCGATTCTGATCTTCGTTGTCGCGGCAGCGATTGCGGGCGCGGTCGCGGGTGGTGTCGCGAAGCTGCTGGGTGACACCCCGACGGGCAAGGTCGTCGCGACGGCGGTCCCGTCGCTGGTGATGCTGATCGCGGTGTTCATGATCCTCAACCAGCTCAAGATTGCCCCGGAGATCGTCCAGATCACCTACACGGCGCTGCTGTTCACGGTGGCGCTGGCCGCGGCTCTGGCCTTCGGGCTCGGAGGCCGCGAGGTGGCGGCCAAGATGCTCGGTGACGCCTATGAGAAGGGCCAGGAGCAGACGGGCCAGGTCAAGGACGACATCCAGAAGGGCAAGGAGCGCGGCCAGGAGCAGGCCGAGCGCGGCAAGCAGAAGGCCCAGGCCGAAGTCGAGGGCAACGACGGCGGCGGGCAGCCCACGGGCTCCTATCGCAGCTAGAGCAACCGGTGGGCGGGCCGGATTGGCTCTCCCACCCCAACCCCAGAACAACACGAGGAAGAGGAGAGCACTCATGAACACCAAGACAGAAGAGCTCGTAGCCCAGTGGCGCGGTAGCCCGGTCGTCGACAGCGACGGCGGCAAGATCGGCAAGATCGACGAGATCTACATGGACGCCGACACCGGCAAGCCCGAGTGGCTGGCGGTGAAGACCGGGATGTTCGGCTCGAAGGTGAGCTTTGTTCCGATCGCCGAGGCCGAGCAGTCCGACGACGGCATCCGTCTGCCCTATAGCAAGGACCAGGTCACGAAGGCGCCGCAGGCCGAGGCCGACGGCGAGCTCTCCCAAGAGGAGGAGGCCGCCCTCTACAGCCACTACGGCTTCGAGTACTCCGAGGCGCGGTCTGACTCCGGCCTGCCTGAGGGGCAGAAGACGGTGGGGCGCGACACCAGCGGTCCGACCACCGACGACGCGATGACCCGCTCCGAGGAGGAGCTGCGCGTGGGCACCGCCAAGCGCGAGCGCGGCCGGGCCCGGCTGCGCAAGTACGTGGTCACCGAGCAGGTCGAGAAGACCGTGCCGGTAAGCCACGAGGAGGTGCGCATCGAGCGCGAGCCGATCACCGACGCCAACCGGGACGCCGCGACCTCGGGCAAGGACATCTCCGACGAGGAGCACGAGGTCGTACTGCACGAGGAACAGGTCGTGACCGAGAAGCGCACCGTGCCCAAGGAGCGGGTGCGGATGGACAAGGAGACCGTGACCGGCGAGGAGACCATCTCCGAAGAGGTCCGCAAGGAGCAGATCGAGACCGACGCCGGCGAGCCCCGGGACAAGGGCAAGCGCAAGTAGCGCTCCGGGACGGGGGCACGGCTAAGCCGTCGCCCCCGGCCCACCGCCGCGCCAACCTTCGGAAAGGGACTGACCATGGCCAGAGACACAACGCGAGGAGCCCGGGGCCGAACCCGTCGCAGCGAGAGCACCGGGGCCCGAGCCGCAGGAGCGCAGGAGGGAACGAAGGGCAAGAAGGGGCTCCTCGGGATCCTCCTGGCTCTGCTCGCCCTGCTCATCATCGCGGCGATCCTGTTCGCTCTCCTGAGCGGCGACGACGACAAGGACAAGGCCGGCGATGGCGGAAGCGCCAGGGCCGCGTTGACCGCGTCCGGGACCGCCCTGCTGCCGCCTCCCGGCGAGGGCCTCGGGAACTTCGCCGGCCAGAACGCGAGCGGCAAGGCACTGACCGTCCAGTCGGTCAACGGGAACGAGGGCTTCTTCGTCGGTGAGAGCGCCGACGAGCGCGTCTACGTCGAGTGGGGCGGCGACGTCGGCGAAGACGAGGCGTCGAAGTTTCAGCCCAAGCAGGGCCAGAAGGTTCAACTCACCGGGCCCGTACAGAAGGCGGACTCGGGGACTCTGGCCAAGCTCAAGCTCAGCGGCGCCGACCGCCAGCTCGTCACCTCCCAGGGCGGGTTCGTGAACGCAGAAACGGTGACCGAGAGCAAGTAGGGACCAACTTTTCAACCGGCGAGCCACCGTGAAAGACCGGGTGGTCGCCCCAACGAGAGGAACGGAGACCAATGGAGATCCCCAAGGACAAGGTTCTAGAGCTGCTGCGCAGCCGTGGAGACGGCGACAAGGCAGACCAGGCCGACCAGGAGCTGCCCGATCAGGTCGACACCGAGCGCGACTCCGGGCTGCTCGCGAAGTTCGGCGTCGACCCCAAGGAGCTGCTCGGCGGGCTCGGCGGGAAGATCCCTGGTTTCTAGGAGGCCAGAGATCGCAGAGGAGCAGCCATGAGAAACGCCAGCCTCCAGCTGGTCCACCACGAGGTCGCCTGCGCCGCGATCACCGGAGTCGGCTTCGACGAGATCGATAAGGGGCTGATCGCTCCCTCTGCCTGTTCGGATGCGGAGAAGGACGCCCTGCGTCTCTTCGCCTGCTCGTTCCTCTCGCGCTTCGAGCTGCGCCGGATGGCGCTCGACCGCTTGCGGGACGCAGGTCGCGAGCGAGATGACGACTCCCAGCCTCAGCTGGCGGGCTGGGAGTCGCTCGGCAGCACGAAGGGCTCGGTATCCGCTGAGAGCTGGACGGCGTGAGGTCTAGGTGCGAACGATGCTCGAGATAGCAAAGGCGTGGCGCGAGGACCGGCGCAAGAGGCGCGCGAAGCTGCCTTGGCGCGAGCTCGAGGCCGAGGCGGCCCGGCAGGGCTGCTCGCCGGCCGACATCTTCTTCGACCGTGCAGGCCGGGTGGCGGCCGTCGAGCGAACCCCCGGCGGCCCGCGCATCGCGATCGAAGCGGCGCAGCCCGGCAGAAGTCATCGGCGTACGTGGAGCCCGTCCCGATGACATCGCCCGTCGCCCCGGGGCGACGCGGAAAGCGAGCTGTCCTCTCGTGACGCCTCGCTGTCACACCAACGACCCACTATCGGTTCTACGGACCGGGATCTGAGGAAACCACCGAGCTATGGCTGATCAGAACTTCAATGACCGACCGGTGGCCGAGCTGGTCCAGCAGATGTCGCAGCAGACTGCCACGCTGGTGCGCAAGGAGCTGCAGATGGCGCAGCTCGAGATGAAGGAGAAGGGCAAGCGCGCGGGCATCGGCGTCGGCCTCTTCGGTGGTGCGGGAGGGCTCGCGTTCTACGGACTGGGTTTGCTGCTCGCCGCAATCGTCTTGGCGCTAGCCACCTTCCTCGAGCCGTGGATCGCTGCACTCATAGTTGCCGTGGTGGTGTTCGCGGTGGCCGGAGGGCTCGCTCTGACCGGCAAGAAGCAGGTCGAGCAGGCCACTCCGGCCGCGCCCGAGCAGGCGATCGAGAGCACCAAGAGGGATGTCGACGAGATCAAGGGGAAGGCGGGCCGCGCATGAGTCCCAGCAAAAAGAAGCCAGACGAGACCGCCGGGGCGCAGGAGCCCGTGGGCGTCGAGGCGGCACCCGACAAGGAGCAGCTGCCGGACGACAAGGCCCAGCTGCAGGAAGAGCTCGAAGATAGCCGCGAGGAGCTCGGCGAGACCGTCGAGGCGCTCGCGCAGAAGGCCGACGTAAAGGCCCAGGTCAAGGAGAAGGTCGACGAGCGCAAGGAGCAGTTGCGCGAGGCGCAGGCGCAGGCCCAGGCCAAGCTCGGCGAGGTTGGCCAGCAGGCCAAGCAGCGCCAGGCGCCCATCGCCGCGGGTGTCGGCGGCCTGGTGGCCCTTCTTCTTCTGCTCTTGCTGCTGAGGAGGAGGAAGTAGACATGGCCAAGGCGATCTACACGCCCCTGGGGATCATCTTTGGGGTGCTAGGCGGCCTTCTCGGCGGCGTGATCTTCAAGCAGATATGGAAGCTGGCCTCGGGCGAGGAGGACGCACCTTCCGCCAAGGAGAGCGAGTACGGCTGGGGGGAGATTCTCCCCGCCGCTGCCTTGCAGGGCGCGATCTTCGCGCTCGCGAAGGCGGTCATCCACCGTTCCGGCGCCAAGGGCTTCGAGAAGCTCACCGGCTCTTGGCCGGGCGACTGAGAGCGGATAGGGGACGTAGAAATGGCACTGGAACACCGCGACGAGCAGGAGACGGTTAAGGCCAAGCGCGACGATCGCGGGGCGCCGGATGGCAGCGCCCCCGAAAGTCCCGGCGACGTCTCAAAGATGGACACGTTGAAGCGGACCTTCAAGGAGTTCTCGGCGGACAACATCACCGATTGGGCGGCGGCGCTGACCTACTACGGCGTGCTCGCGCTGTTTCCGGCGATCATCGCCCTGGTCTCGATCATCGGCCTGGTGGGCCCGTCGGCCACTGATCCGTTGCTGGAGAACGTCGGCAAGGTCGCCCCGGGCCCGGCGAAGGACATCCTCACGAGCGCCATCATGAGCCTGGCGAGCAGCAAGGGCGCGGCCGGCATTGCCTTCGTGATTGGGCTGGTGCTCGCGTTGAACTCCGCGTCGAGCTACGTCTCCGCCTTCACCCGGGCTTCGAATGCGATCTATGACGTCGAGGAGGGGCGGCCGGTGTGGAAGCTCAAGCCTCAGCAGATCGGGATCGTGTTGGTGCTGCTTCTCTTGCTGGTGGTGATCGCGGTGGCTGTGGTGGTCTCGGGCCCGCTGGCGAAGGAGGTTGGCAAGGTGATCGGGGTCGGCGACACCGCGGTCAAGGCGTGGGACATCGCCAAGATCCCCGTGATCCTGGTGATGGTTTCGTTCATGTTCGCTTTCCTGTACTGGGCAGCGCCGAACGTGAAGCAGCCGGGGTTCAAGTTCGTCAGCCCCGGCGGGATCGTGGCGCTGGTGATCTGGATCGTCGCCTCGCTGCTGTTCGCCTTCTACGTCGCCACCTTCGCCTCGTACAACAAGACCTACGGCTCCCTCGGCGGTGTGATCGCCTTCCTAGTGTGGATCTGGATCACCAACCTCGCGATCCTGTTCGGGGCCGAGTTCAACTCCGAGCTGCAGCGCAGCCAACAGCGCGAGGCCGGCGAGCGGGCCCCGCTCGACGAACCCTTCCTCGAGCCGCGAGACACCTCCAAGCTCGACAAGAAGGAGAAGAAGTAGCCGGGTGTCCGACCTCATCTCCACGCTCACCGCGCCGATCCGGCTCGCCGGCCAGGCGCTGGACGATGTCCACACGCTCGCCCAGGCGAGCGGCGATGCGGTTGAGCGGGAGGAGCGCTGGGCAGACGCGATCGATGCCCTGCAGCGAAGGATCGAGGAGCAGCGCGACGCCACGCGGGAGAGCACCAAGCGCCAGAGCGAGCTAGTCGTACAGCTGAAGCTGCTCGAGGGTCGCCTCGCGACGGTCCTCGAGAAGGTCAGCGTGGTGGAGGAGGTGTTGCCCGCGAGGGCGGTCGTGGTCGCAGAGCTGGAGCAGATGCGCGCCGAGATGCGCACGCTTGCCGCGGCCGCCGAGCCGATGGGCGAAGCCGCGGGGCGCGTCGAGCGGATCGCGAGCCACCTGCCGGGCGGCCGGTCATGAGGACGAGGTCTGTGCCGCGCCCCGCACGCGGAACCGGATGACAAGCGCGGCGGCGCCTACCCCAGCGACGCCGGCCTGCGCGAGCGCGAAGCGCTCGCTGCCCCAGTACGGGTTGTCGCGGTCGAGCAGTACCTCCACCTCGTCGAGGGCCAGGGCCACTCCGATCCCAAACGGCAGGCTGAGCCAGAAGGCCCGCCGCGGTTGGGTGAGGATCGCCGCGCCGCCCGCTACGAGCGCTGCGCCGGCGCCAGGCGCGAAGTGGTGCACGCGGGCTGCTCTTCTTTGGGCCGCTGGCGATCCGGCGGATGACGCTCCTTACAGCTGGCGCGTGCCGGCGGCGTTCACGTAGTTGATGGTCCGCGAGACCGGAATTGTCACGGCGAAGGAGGTCAGCATCCCGAAGCCGGCTCGCTCGACGGGCGGCCCAGCACGGGCGCCACGGAGCGTTTGGCGCAGCGGTTCGAAATTCCCCTTCTCGGACCCCACGGTGGAAGAGGTTAGGTGATGTCCACGGGACTCGATCCGAAGATGGCGGAGATGATCGAGATGCTCGGTGGCGGCGACAAGCTCGCCGATCTGTCCCCCGGCGAAGCCCGCGACCAGCTCGCTTGCCAACTGCGAGAACAGGGCGAAGGCCCGGCCGTCGAGCAGGCGACGGTTCCCACCCCTGACCGAGATATTCCGACACGGGTGTATCGACCCGCGGGATGCGAGGCGCCGTTGCCGACGCTGGTCTACCTGCACGGCGGCGGGTGGGTGGTCGGCGAGATCGATGCCTGCGCCGGTCGCTGCCAGATGCTCGCCGACCAAGCTCGCTGTCTGGTCGTGGCCGTCAACTATCGCCTCGCGCCTGAGGACAGGTTCCCCGCGGGCCTCGACGACGTCTGGCGGGTGGTCGAGTGGCTCGGCCACCATGCCGATCACCTCGGTGGCGACAGCCGGCGTCTCGCGCTGATGGGAGACAGTTCGGGCGCCAACCTTGCCGCTGCTGCTGTCTTGAAGGCCCGCGATGCCGGCCGTCCTGCGATCTGCGGCCAGGTGCTTGCCTGCCCGGTGCTCGACTTCGAGTTCTCCAGCCCCTCGATGGCGGCCAACGCCGAGGGCTATCTGATGGAGCTCAGGGATCTGCGGTGGTGCTGGGGCCATTACCTCGCCCGCGAGTCCGATGGCGCCAACCCGTACGCCTCGCCGGCGCGGGCGAAGAGCCTTGCCGGCCTTCCCCCCACGCTCGTGATCACCGCCGAGTTCGACCCGCTGCGCGACCAGGCAGAGGATTTCGGGCGCCGTCTCGAGCGAGATGGGGTGCCGGCCACGGTGAGCCGCTACGCAGGGGTCGTGCACTCCTTCGTCGAGTACGACACGCTTGACCAAGCCGCTGAGGCGCTCGAGGAGACGGCGGCGTTCCTCGGCGCCGCCTGGGCCGTTTCGGTCTAGCTGCCATGGAGCCGACCTCTGAGCGGGCGCGACCGGCGACCAAGCTCCGGGATACCGTTGGCCAGGTCCTCGCGGAAGCGCGCGCGGTTCGGCCGCGCCCGGCCTTGGACGCGCTCCTCGAGGGCTATAAGGCCAACGACCTCCTCACCTACGCGAGCGCGATCTCGTTCCGGGTCTTCTTCGCGCTCATTCCGCTCGCCCTCTTCGTGCTCGGAGTGCTCGGCTTCCTCCATCTCGAGGAGGTCTGGCGCAACGACATCGCCCCCGACATGGCCCGTGAGGAACATTGGAACAAGATCCGGCGCTAGCTCGCGGCGCTCAACGACCGCGGCGCTCGCCGGCGCCCCCGATCGCTCGACGGCGACTAACGCTTAGCGTTGTCTCACGCAGACTTGTGG
>JAABUR0100003625.1_pt1 | contig 21497 bp, 20 predicted proteins | sample 5560091 | NCBI WGS metagenome assembly JAABUR01 (sample SAMN10711879, study PRJNA513375) | rock metagenome | isolation source: Antarctica rocks | place: Antarctica: Victoria Land, University Valley sud
CTTCTACAACACCCGTAGGCTGCACTCGGCTCTTGGCTACATGAGTCCCGCCGACTTCGAGGAGGATAGAATAGGAGAAGCAAACGTAGCATAAGGTCAACGTGTCCGCTCTAGCGGGGGAAGCCCACGCTATTAATGTCGTGCCCGTTGATAACATACGAAAGAAAAAGTGAAGAGCCCAGTCTCGCCTTCAGCACATAGACATGATCTCCAAGCACGTATCGATTATCTTCATCGATGTAGGCTACCTTGCCGATAATGTTGCCGCCACCTATGTCGTCCTTTGGCATCACGAGGTCGCCGAGATTTAAGAAGTCGTCTTTGTAATCAGTCCGTTTTGTAGAGATTAGCTTGCCCGTTGTTGATACAGAACCCATATCGACAATCAGATACCGACCACCACCATTGATATATTTGCTCTTAGATTTTCCGACGCTAATAGAACAAACTTCTCCCAACGACTTCACCTCCCACTCCCCACTAAACCCCGGTAGGCGTTGCTTGCCGGTGAGGAGTTGCTGCATGGCGGCGGTCTTGACGGCTCGCTTCTTGGCGATCAGCTTGTCCAGCGCGGAGATCAAGGCGTCCACATCCGACAGCACGGCGGCGATGGCACGTTGTTCGTGGAGGGGTGGTACGGCGATCTGAACATCCTTCAGTACAACAATGGTTAACGCCCTCTGGGAGCTGCCTATTGATCCATCGATAATCTTTGTTTTTGCTCTTCTCAACTGAGCAGCAATATAGTCTGGTTCTGTATCTTTAATTTTCCTAAGCCAGATCAGGTTCCCATCTTTGAAATAGAATCGGCTCTCCTCAGGCACCACGTAAATATTTCCCAACGTACCAACCGCAGTAATCAAGATATCCCCTTTCTCAGGGGCTCCATACTGACTCTTTAGCTCGTTGAATCGTTTCTCAGGGATAAAACAGAGATCATCAATTGGTTTTCTGTCTACCAACAAGCTAATTTCTTTACCCCTGAAAAAAGGCACTCCGGAAGAAACGTATTCGTGTTCGAAGATTCTTCGGCTCGACGTTAGCTCAACCAACTCATTTAATTTGGCAACCTCCCAATCCTCCGGGATCACTCCTACCTCTGTCTGCTTGTACCCCGGTGGCACGCGCCCGGTTTCGCTCGTTTCGGGAGCGTAGGCGGCGAGGGCTTCGTGGACCGCCGGGGTCTCGCCGGTCATATGCGGGGGAATGGGTCGAAGCCCATCTCTTCGAGGTGCGCTTCGACCTTCGCCGTGAGGTGCTCTACTTCGGCGGTGAGGGCGGGGAGCGGTTCGGCGTAGCGTTCTTCGAGGGATTTTACGCGTCCGGCGACGGTGCGGGTTACGCGCTCTATCTCGGAGCGCACGTCGCTTTCTATGGCGGCGGTCCACTTGTCGTCCACCACGAGGGTCTTTATCTCCTCGCCGGTCAGGTCCGGGTATTTGCCCATCACGGCGCGGTCCAGCGTGTCGGCGGCGTCCTTGTGGTCTTTTCTGGCCCGCGCCTCGGCGTCCACGAGGCGCAGGTAGTGGTGGAGCGCGTCAAGTTCGGCAAAGAGTTCCCCATCGTCGCGGAGGCCCTTCTCCCACGGCGCGGCCCCGAAGCTGGCACGTTTGATCTCTTTGGCCCGCTCGTATTCGGGGGTGTACATGGGGACGGTTTCGAGCGCCAGCGCCCGCAGCTCCATTACGCGGTTCTGGACGTTGGCCTTACTGGGCTTGCCGTCGAGTTCGGCGAGCGGGCCGTCCTCTCCCCCGTGCTCCTCCTCGAACTCCAGCTTCGCCTGCGCCGCCGCCTCGGCCGCCGCCGCGAGCCGGTCCACCGCCGTTCGTTCCTCGGCGAAGAACCGGTTGGCTACGAGTGAGGCCGGGATCACCTCCCCCACCAGCCGCGCGGTCTTGCCGCCCTTCTTCGTCACGATGTCGGGCGTCTCGCCATCGTGGGCGGGCCGTATCACGCGCCCGGCCTCCCACCCGTCCTGGGCGATGGCGTACACGTCGTCCTGCATCGTCGCGGCCCAGTAGTCCATGAGGTGCTGGTACACGTCGTACCGGCTCACGAGCGCCACTCCCGCGAACCGGGCCAGCAAGTCCTCGGAGGTTTCGCGGATGAGGGCTTTGGGGTCGCTCCCCGCCTCCAACTCCCGGAGCGCGGGCTCTTGAGCCTCCCGCCAGCCCTCGAAGACAGCCCGCACGCGGCCGGTGAACGCCTCGAATTCCGGGTGGCCGAGCACGGCGTCCCGCACCTCGGGAGCCGGGACGCGGGCGTGGCCGTATCCGGAACGGTCGCCCGTGCCGAAGAGGGTGCGGCGCAGGGTCGGGAAGACCTCCCAGTAGTCGGCCAGCGCGTCTATGTCGCGTTCGGGGATGCCGCCGTGCAGGTGCGCGCCGAGGTCGTGCAGGTCTTCCGGCTCGCCGGAGTCTATGTAGCGCGGGATGTTCAGGTTAAAGCCGTTCGCCTCTATCTCGGAGAAGTCCACCAGGCGCGAGTAGCGCGGCAGTTCCGTCTGGTGGTTGAAGACGTCCACGATCTTGTGCAGGTCCTGGCTGCGGAGGCGGTTCTTGTTGCCGTCCTTCATAAAGCCCCCGCTCGCGTCCACCATGAAGATGGGGCGCCGGTGATGTGCGTTTGCTTTATCCAACACCACGGTACACGCCGGGATGCCCGTGCCGTAGAACAGGTTCGGCGGCAGGCCGATGATCCCCTTGATGTAGCCCTGGCGGACGATATTGCGGCGGATATTCGCTTCGGCATGACCTCGGAAGAGGACGCCGTGCGGCAGGATCACCGCTCCTTTCCCGGTGCTCGTGAGCGACGTCAGGACGTGCAGCAGGAAGGCGTAATCTCCGTTCTTGGCCGGAGGCGCGCCCAACTCGAAGCGTCCGAACTCGTCGTGCGCCGGGTCCAGCCCGTTGCTCCAGCTCTTCGAAGAGAACGGCGGGTTTGCGACCGCGAAATCGAAGGTCTTCAGGCCGCCTCCGGGCCGGATAAAGCGCGGGCTTGAGAGGGTGTTGCCCTTGCGGATATCCGCCGTGGTCGCGTCGTGCAGGATCATGTTCATGCGCGCCAGCGCGTGGGTGGCGTTGTCCATCTCCTGGCCGTAGATCGTCATCCGGCGCGGTGCTTCGTCGTCCACTTTCAGAAGCAGCGAACCGGAGCCGCACGTCGGGTCGTAGACCGTCGCGTTCGGGTGGGTATCCGGGCCGATGCCTATTACGCGGGCGATAATGCGGGAGACCTCGGCGGGGGTGTAGAACTGACCCTTGCTCTTCCCGGACTCGGTGGCGAAGTGGCGCATCAGGTACTCGTAGGCGTCGCCCAGCAGATCGTCGCCCTCGGCCCGGTTCGCGGAGAGGTTCAGGTTGGCGAAGATCCCGATCAGACGCGAGAGCCGCTCCACCATCTCCCGGCCAGAGCCAAGCTTATCGTCGTCGTTGAAGTCCACGACGTCTATGACGCCTTCGAGGTTATTCGCCACGGCCAGCTTTCGGACGATCTTGTTGATCTCCTCGCCGATATTCTTGTCGCCCCGCAGCTTCACCATGTCGTCGAAGCCGCCATCTTCAGGCACCTCTATAAGCGCGTACCGCTTCCCAGCGTATTTGTCCGAGACGTACTTGACGAACAGCAGCGTCAGGACGTAATCCTTGTACTGGCTGGCGTCCATACCGCCGCGCAGCTCGTCGCAACTACTCCAGAGGGAGCGGTAAAGCTCGGATTTCTTTATAGCCAATCTGACGCCCTCTCGTTCTACCCCGGTGATGTCTCTATCCGCCCGGCGGCAGGAGGCTGCCGTTTTCCGGCAGCGTAGCACGAGGCGTTCGCCTCTTTCCAGATAACTCCGAGGGAAGCGGCGGAAGGTAGCGGCGAAACGCCGGAGACTCTATCCCGCGTTCGGGGACTGTCCGCCGAGATCTCCCGTCAGATCGGCGGGGTCTATGTCGTACTTCTTGAGCAACTCGGCATCGGTCTCTGTGTCGATCTTGTCGGGTAGCTCCTTATCCGCCTCGCCTGCCTTCTCGGCACCGCTATTGCCACGGATGCGCTCTACGATCATAGCCTTCGGTATCTCCATGAGTTCTCCTCTCCGTCTCCTGTACTAAACATTACCAGAGACGACGGCCAGCGGCCTCACCGGAGAGCCGGTCGCACCGACGAACTTCAAGGGGGCGCAGACAAAATCGAAGCGATGGTGGCCCGCGGCGGCCAATTCTTCGAGCACGAGGTTCTCGATAATGTAGATGCCGCGTCTCGCAAGAAGGATGAGATGCCCCGGCAACGTGCATCCTAGTTCGGGATCTTTCAACCCCGGCACGTCCCAGGCCATGTTGTCAGCCCCAACGGCAAGTACACTTTTATCGGCTACCCAGTAAGACGCGCTCGCGTCCATCCCAGGCCCGGCGAGATAACGCTCCTCGTCCTCCCAGTAGCGGCCGTTTCCGGTCCTGACGAGCAGCACGCTCCCGGCCTCTACCCTCACGCTTTGCTTCTGGCAGCACTCTTCGAGGTCTTCGGCGGTGACGGCATAGCCAGGGTCAAGCTCCTCGACGCCCTTGCTCGCGGCCACGTCCAGAAGGACGCCGGGGGCCAGGATCGGGGGTATCTCCTCGACGGCGAGCTTGCTGAAGCCGCGCGAGGTCTGGACTTCGCTCACCGCGACGTCGCCGTAGAGCTTGAGGTCGCCCGCCTGGTGGCACAGAGCGTCTATGTGGGTGCCGGTGTGCTCTCCGCAGATTATGATCCCGGCGGCGCCGGTGCGCGGTCCAGCCTCGTCCGGGCGGTACTCGTCCTCGTGGTGGCGGTGAAGCAGGTAGGAGTATCCGGCCTGCTTGTGGGCGGGGTGGATGGGCATGGTCTCGGTGCGCGACTGCTCCAGGTCGAAAACGAGGGTGCCGTTGTTCATGTTGTACTGCCTGCTCAGGAACGATCGGTGTCGGTGGAGGGTTCGGTCGCCCTGCTACTGGTACGTCTCGTGGCTCCGGATACCTCGGGCTCCGCCGCGAAGTCCACGTCTCTGGTCTCCGGTCCCCATGCCGCGCCGACTACGATGAGGAGCGCGCCTATTACAAGCAGGACGAGCACCGTGTACTGGGCCGGCATGAAGGCCTCAAGACCAGCCTGGTAGAAGGCGTAGAACGCCGGCAGGACGACCGCCAGGCTGTAGCCGAGTCCGAAGCCAGAGGCGCGCACACCGGTCTGGAAGCGCTCGTTTATGTAGGTGGTGACGAGACCCCAGGGAGAGACGATCAGGACGGTGATCAAGGTCGCCAACACGATGACCACGAAAAGGTTTTTCGGGGCCGCGCTTATGAGCAGGTAGTAGAAGAAAGTCCCCACGACCGCCATGATTACGCCTATCACCATAAGGAAAGGTCTGCGTCCGACGCGTTGGCTGATCACCCCGGCGGAAACGTAGCCGCCGACCAAGACGAGGTTGGCGATGACCAGGGTGATGGTGACGCTCGTCGAGGAGAGGCCGACCGGGTCGCCGAGCAGACCGGGAAGGACCGCCGCCACGGTGTTCAGCGTCAGCCAGAAGCCGGTCATCATCAGAAAGACCTGCAGGAAGTTCTTCAGGTTGTCGCCGCTGAAGAGGTCCTTGATCGGCGACTCGCTCCCGCCTGATTTCTCGAATATCTCGGACTCGGATACGGAGCGCGCGTAGTAGATGACGAATCCGAAGGCGATCGCCGCCCCGAGGAAGAACGGGATCCTCCACCCCCACTGCACGTAGGGAGAGTCAAGTCCGTCGGACGGCATCACGAAGAGCAGGAACATGGTTATCAGGGAGATGGTTGCGTAGGCCAGGGGATAGCCGGTCATGATGAGCGCTCCATAGAGGCCCCGCTTCTCGCGTGGTGAATACTCCATCGCCAGCGGGCTCGCCGACGTGTACTCGCCACCCAGGAATACACCGTCCAGAAAACGCAGGATGATGAAGAGTATTACCGCCGTTATGCCGATCTGCTGATAGCCGGGCATCAGGGCCAGGATCAGGGTGATCGCACCAAAGCCGCCGACAGCTATCATGGTCGTGCGTTTGCGGCCGATTGTGTCCGCGAAGCGGCCGAAGATGAGGGCGCCAACCGGCCTGCCCACGAGCGTCGCCGCGAAGATCGAGGCCCCAATGATCGCGCTGGCAGCGCCGCTTATTTGCGGCGATAGAAAATAGATCAAAGCGGGCGCTAGAACAACGATCGGCAGATAGATGTCGAATATATCGACGAAGAAGCCCATAAACGCCCCCCGTATGGCGTTTCGGGCCTTCGGGTCCAAAGTATCCGCCCGTCGCTCGTTCGTTACGGTCGCCATGCTCATCCTCTCCCCATGCGCCCCACGGCCACGCTCTCCGGCAGCGAAGCTTCCCGACAACAAATATCTGATGGACCATGATACGGCAGTGCCGTACAAAAATCATCTTCCAAAGTTTCTCACGGCAATCGCCGCGCTATCCGAGCGTGGCGGCTCGTCACGGTACAAGCTATCATCAGCACGAGAATGATCTCAGGCACAAGGAGAGAGGCGACGCGGTGAAACAGGAGATGCGCTCCCGCGGCACGGGGGTCGAGGAGGCGCGAGCGCGCATACGCGGTGACGAGCATACGGGACCGACCGGCGGACTCTCCCGGGGTTACGTGCAGACAAACCTCGTGATCCTGCCGGAGGAGTACGCTTTCGACTTCCTCAAATTCTGCATCCGCAATCCGAAGCCGTGTCCGATCCTGGAGGTGACAGACGCCGGCTCACCTACACCTCCGGTAATGGCGCCGGACGCGGACCTTAGGACGGACGTCCCGAAGTACCGGATCTACGAGAACGGCCGGATAGTCGAGGAGCCAACGGATATAAAGTCCTACTGGCGCGACGATCTGGTGTCGTTCCTGATCGGTTGCAGCTTCACCTTCGAGCGAGCGTTGCTCGACGCGGGCCTGTACCTCGCCCACCTAGATCAGGGCCGTAACGTCCCGATGTACGTCACGAATCGGGAGTGTACTCCCTCCGGTCCTTTTACCGGGCCAATGGTCGTCAGCATGAGACCGTACCGGGCGGATGAGATACCCCTGGCGGTCGCGGTCTCGGGAAGATATCCGACGATGCACGGAGCGCCGGTTCACATCGGAGACCCGGAAGCACTTGGTATCCGGGATCTCGCGGAGCCGGAGTTCGGAGATCCCATTTCCCTGGATGGGGATCAGACACCCGTCTTCTGGGCGTGCGGAGTCACACCACAGGCCGTTGCAATGAACGCCCGTCCACCGTTCATGATCACTCACAGCCCCGGACACATGTTCATAACCGACCGCCTGGACGCGGAATACGAATCTTGAGCGATATACGTCTTGGAGTCGACGTCGGCGGCACGTTCACCGACCTCGTGGCGCTCTCGAAGGGAACACTCGTCACGGCGAAGGTTCCCTCTACCCCGCGTGACCAATCCGAAGGCGTGATGAATGCTGTGAACGCCTCGGCTATCGAGTCTGGTTCGGTAATAGCCCTCGCCCACGGCATGACCGTCGCAACCAACGCCCTCCTCGAACGGCGGGGCGCGAAGATGGCCCTCGTCACGACGCACGGCTTCCGGGACGTGCTGGAGATAGCCCGCCAGAACCGCCCCTCCCTCTACGACCTTTCGATAGACCGCCCTCCCCCACTCGTCCCGCGCGACCTGCGTTTCACCATCAGGGAGCGGATGGGACCGGACGGAGAGATAGAGTCCCTCGATGAAGAGAGCCTGAGAGAGGCGGTCGCCGCCGTAAAGGAAGCGGAGGTCGAAGCCGTCGCCGTGTGCCTGCTCTTCGCCTTCGCACACCCGGAGCACGAAAAGCGGGTCGGAGGGGCGTTGCGCGAGGCGATGCCGGAGATGCACGTCTCTTTGAGCAGCGAGGTGTTGCCGGAGTTCCGTGAGTACGAGCGGTTCTCGACGACCGCCGCCGACGCCTACCTCGCCCCGAAGCTCTCCGCCTATCTCAAAAATTTGGCCGGGAAGGCGGAGGAGGCAGGCGTTCCGGCTCCACTGATCATGCAGTCCTCCGGTGGAGTAGTGCGCGTGGAGGACGCCATCTCCGACGCGGCGGGGTGCGTGCTCTCGGGACCCGCGGGCGGCGTCGTCGGCGCGGCATACGTCGGGTCTCTCGGCGGCTACGAGGACTTGCTGACCTTCGACATGGGCGGGACGAGCACGGACGTGGCCCCGATCATCTCGGGTGAGGCCCAGACGACGACTGAGACGGTCGTCGCCGGAGTCCCCATCAAGCTCCCGATGGTGGACGTACACACCGTCAGCGCGGGCGGTGGCTCTATCGCCTGGGCGGACGCTGGTGGCGCCCTGCGCGTCGGCCCCCATTCGGCGGGCGCGGAGCCCGGACCCGCGGCCTACGACAAGAGCGGCGACGAGCCCGCCGTCACCGACGCGAACCTCTTCCTCGGCTACCTCAACGACGGAGCGGAGCTTGGCGGCGAGGTGGTGCTGCGCCGGGATCTCTCGGAGAAAGCACTCGCTGCTCTGGGCGAGCAACTTGGGCTCTCGGCGGAGGAAGCGGCCCTCGGGATAGTCCGCGTGGCAAACGCGGAGATGGTCCGCGCCCTGCGCGTCATAAGTGTGGAGCGCGGCCTGGACCCACGGGAGTTCGCGCTGCTGGCTTTTGGCGGCGCGGGTGGGCTGCACGCCTGCGCCCTCGCCGAGGAGTTGGGCATGGAGACCGTGCTAATCCCCCACGCCGGAGGCGTACTCTCCGCGCTCGGACTCGCCATTTCCGACCTGCGCCGCGACTACGTGCGCCCATACCTCTCCGCTCTTGACGAGGTGGACGATGAAGAGTTCAGGAATCGGTTCGAGGAGATGGAGAGCGAAGCGGCGGATGACCTGGAAGGACCGGACCACACACGCCGCGCTGACCTGCGCTACCGGGGACAGTCCTTCGAGCTGACGGTGGAGGCTGACTCGCTGGAGAAACTGGAAGAACGTTTCCACGCAGCGCACGAGCAGCGCTACGGTTATCGGATGGAGGACGAGTCCGTGGAGCTTGTGAACCTGCGTCTGATCTCCACGGTGCCAATAGAGAAGCCGGACCTGGACGAGCCGGAGCCCCAGGACGATACAGAGGCCGGAAAACGCGAGGCGAACTTCGACGGCGAGTGGAGGGAGGTCCCGGTGCTGGACCGTGAGACGTTGGGCAAGGGCTCGGAGGTCGAGGGACCGGCGATAGTCGAGTTCCGGGAGGCGACGTGCGTGGTGCGTCCAGGTTGGTGGGGCAAGGTGGACGGCGTAGGGACGCTCGTGCTGGAGAAAGCCGATGAGTAACGGGAGGCTCGACCCCGTAACGCTCTCGGTTCTGGCAAGCGCGCTGGCAGGGATAGCCGAAGAGATGGGCGCCGTCCTCATCCGGGGCGCCTACTCCTCGAACATCAAGGAGCGACGTGACTGCTCGACGGCCCTCTTCGACGCGCAGGGAAGGATGGTCGCGCAGGCCGAGCACATCCCCGTCCATCTCGGCGCCATGCCCGAGGCGGTGAAGGCCATCATAGGCCGCGACCCGAAACCGGGCGACGTCTTCGCCATCAACGACCCGTACTCGGGTGGCACACACCTGCCGGACATAACGCTCGTATCTCCCGTCGCCTATGAAGATGAAATCGTCGGCTACGCCGTCACGCGGGCGCACCACTCGGACGTGGGCGGGATGCGTCCCGGCTCTATGCCTTCTGACTCGCGGGAGATCTATCAGGAGGGCATCATCATCCCGCCGGTGCGGCTCGTCCAGGGCGGAGAGTACGTGGCGGACGTGCTGAACCTGCTGCTTGCCAACGTCCGCACGCCGGACCTGCGCCGGGGCGACCTGCGGGCTCAGATCGCCGCAAACCGCATCGCCGAGGAGCGTCTCGGAGAGTTGATCGAACGCCGCGGCAAGGAGACCATCCTCACCGCCTTCGACGAGGTCATCTCATACACCGAGAAGCGGACCCGCGAGGCTATCCGCGAACTGCCGGACGGAGAGCACTCCGCCGAAGACTTCCTAGAGGGCGACGGCACGACGGATGAGGACATCCGGATCAAGGCGACCGTCACCATAGAAGGCGACTCAATGACCATAGACTTCACCGACACCGCCGATACCGTGCGCGGCAACGTGAACTGCCCGCTGCCGGTCACGCGCTCGTCGTGCTACTTCGCCCTACGCGTCCTCCTGCCAAAAGACCTTCCGGCCAACGCGGGGACCTACGCGCCGCTGGAGATAAAGGCGCCGGAGGGTAGTCTGGTGAACGCTGCGTATCCGGCTGCAGTAGTGGCAGGTAACGTCGAGACGAGCAACCGCATCGCGGACACAGTGCTGGCGGCGCTCGCGGGTTTCGCTCCAGAGGAGATCCCCGCCCAGGGCCAGGGGACGATGAACAACACCATCATCGGCGGCCCCGGCTGGACTTACTACGAAACCATCGGCGGCGGCCAGGGCGCGAGCGCCAAAGGCCCCGGTCCCTCCGGAGTCCACGTCGGGATGAGCAATACGCTCAACACCCCCATCGAAGCCTTCGAGTTGGAGTATCCCATGCGCGTCGAGCGCTACGAGCTTTTGTACGGCTCCGGCGGCGCTGGGCAGCACCAGGGCGGCGATGGAATCGTGCGCTCCGTAAAGGTGCTCGCGCCCGCAAGCCTCTCGCTCCTCACCGACCGCCGCCGCCATCCCCCGCACGGCATCGAAGGTGGCGAGCCTGGCAAAGTCGGCAGGAACCTCCTGAATGGCGAAGAGCTGCCGGCGAAGGTGAGTCGCGAGCTAGATCCCGGCGACGTGGTGACGGTCGAGACGCCGGGCGGCGGCGGGTATGGTAGCGGCGCGTAGAGTAAAAGTTCCGCGTAGACGCCAAAGATTGCTTCACTACACCATCTTCAGGTACGCCCGCCCGGAGAGCAGGACAAGGATGCTGAGGGCGCAGGCGGCGGCCCCGACGTAGAAGGGGATACCTGGGGTGAATTGCTCCGCCAGAATGCCCGCGAGGAAGGGCGCGGCGGCGCCTCCCACGAACCGGATGAAGCTGTAGGCGGCGGAGGCGACCGGGCGTTCGACGGGCGAGGATTGCATGACGGCGGTGGTGATCAGGGTGTTGTTTATGCCAAGGAAGGCCCCGCCGATGATGACCGCCAGTATGAGCACGATTCGCGAGGACACCCCGAGTCCCATCAGGGCTAGATCCAGCGCTATGAGTAAGAGCATCACGTACATCGTAGGTAGCGTCCCGAAGCGGGCCTGGAGCCTCGGGGCCACGAACACGGAGGTGATGGCGAGCATCACGCCCCAGCCGAAGAAGACCAGCCCGAGCCCGTGGGCATCGAGGCGCAGAGGGAAAGGTGTGTAGGCGAGCATGGTGAAGAAGCCGAAGTTGTAGCAGAGTGCGGTCAGTCCCAGCGTGAGCAGCCCACGGTGCTTGAGAGCCCGGAGCGGATCGAGGATCGAACTCTTGTGTTCGGGCTTTGGGAGATCAGGCAAGAGCGCCACGATGGCAATGAGTCCGATGGACATGAGAACGGCAACGCCGTGGAAAGGCCCCCGCCAGCTTATCCCGCCTAGCGCGCCGCCAAGCAGAGGACCGACGGAGATACCCAGACCGAGCGCCGCCTCGTAAAGAATTACCGCCCTCTCCGTCCCGGCGTTCGATAATTGTACTATCACTGCTAGAGCGGTGGCGATGAACAACGCGTTACCCAGACCCCACCCGGCCCGGAAACCTACGATCTCTCCGATTCCGCCAGACGCGCCGGCCAGCGCGCTGAAGAGGATGATGAGACTCAACCCGGCCAGCAAGGTGCGCTTCGGGCCGAGCCGGCTCGAGACGGCGCCCGTGACGATCATCGCCAGGCCAGTGACCAGGAAATAGCTGGTGAATAGAAGCTCTACCTGGCTCTGGGTGGCGTTGAGCTGCTTGCCGATCGCGGGCAGGATGGGATCTACCAACCCCAGTCCCATGAACGCGATGACGCAGGCAAAGGCAACCGCCCAGACTGCCTTCGGTTGTCGCAGTATGCTGCCCTCGGTTTCCGGGTCTTGACCCGAGGTCACGTTACTATCGGTTCCCGACTTAGACTCCAACTTTTATCGAACTCCTTTTCTTCGAGTGGTTACCGGAAGGCTAGATACCGCTCTCCTGCATCGCACGGGCGTCACGCTCACTACCCCGCAACGCGGAGAAGAAGAACCCCAGGAGGCTCGCACCCGCCACAACGAGGAGGGCGGCGTGGAGGCCGGAGACGAAGGGAGCGGCGGCGGACGCCGAGAGTCCATGCGAGACGCCGGAGAAGATCCTGACCATCGCGCTTACCGGCATGGCGCTCGTCACCATCGCTATGGCGAAGGCTATGGAGAGCACGGCCCCCACGTTCACCACTAGGGTACGCGTACCGCTGGCGATGCCCCGCTTCTCGGGCGCGACCGATCCCATTATCGCCCGCGTGTTCGGCGAGTTGAAGATGCCGGAGCCCGCCCCCACCACAACCATCCAGAGGGCTATCTCCCAGTAAGCCGTGTGGACACCGATGGTGGTCATACCGACCAGTCCTCCGGCGGTTATGAGCATGCCGACCGAGCTGAGGACGCGGGCGGGGAGCCTGTCGGCCAGCCGTCCGGCAAGCGGTGCGAAGACGAACATTGCGCCCGCCAGCGGCGTGAGCAGGAAGCCGGTCGTCAGGTGGTCGTAGCCCCGCGCCCCGATGAAGTAGAAGACGAAGAGGAAGGTAACGGCCATCCGGGCGAGGGCGTTCAAGAGGGCGCTGATGTTGCCGAAGGCGAAGATCCTGCTTCGGAACATCCCGGGGTTTAGTAGCGGCTCCCTGCTCTTTAACTCGATCAGGATGAAAGCCGGGATGAGAATGGCGGCGGTGACGAGGCTCGCCACCACTACCCCGGAGCCCCAGCCCTTTATGCCGCCCTGCGTGAGCCCGATGAGCAGCGCCGTGAACCCGACGAGAAAGGAGACGTTGCCGGGTATATCCAGCCGCTGCCCCTTCTCGACATCCACCAACTCTCGCAGGTTCCACGCCGCCCAGAGCGTCCCGACGATGCCGAGCGGCACGTTGAACCAGAAGACCCACTGCCAGGAGTAGGTCGTGAGCCAGCCTCCGACCACGGGACCGAGGATCGAGCCGACTGCGGCGACCATCTGGTTGACGCCTAGCTCCTGCCCGAGCTCTTTGCGAGGGAAGGCGTCGGTGACAATGACGCCGCTGTTCGCCATCATGAAGGCACCCGCCGCGCCCATGAAGATTCGGGCCACGATAAGCTCCCCGACGGTCGTCGAGAAACCGGCGATGAGGCTGACGAGCGTGAAGAGTGCGAACCCGCCGACGTAGAGCTTTTTGCGGCCAATCATGTCCGCGAACCGCCCGATCGTCAGGACCAGCGCCGTCTGCGCCAGCATGTAGCCCAAGATCACCCACACCAGGCTGAACAGCGGCGCATGCAACTCTTTCGCAAGCTCCGGCAGCGCAATAATGAGCGTCCCGCCGTTTATCGTGGCGATCAAAGCCCCAAGACTGGTGCACGACAACGCGCTCCACTTGTACTCCAGACGCAGCTGTCCCCGCCAACCTCTTTCCCGCTTTCGAACAGCTTCCTGCAAATCCAGTCCTCCCGGCTTCTCAAAAATGCTTCGCAGACCTGGATATAATAATATACTTGTACGTTCACGTATAGTTTGGTAGGTGAGAGGATTCACCGTGCGAGAATACGCGGACAGGAGAGTTGTGTTGAGCTTCGGGAATGAGAGGTCTACGTGAATGCCGCGAGAGAGTCGAGCCGGGTCGGCGAGGTGGCGGAGCGTCTGGGGGTGAGTCCGAGGACTATCAAGTACTACGAGGAGCTTGGGCTTGTCGAACCGGAGGGACGTTCGCAGGGCGGATTCAGACTCTACGGGGAGCGAGAAGTGGAGCGGCTGGAGCACATCCTGAGGATGAAAGGGATGGGCTACTCGCTTGCGGCGATCCGGGAGATACTGGCGATCCGGGACGCGGCGCAGGAGGCGGATAAAGTAACCGTCCTGAAGACAGCGACGGAGCACCTCAAGGAGCGGGAGCGGGAGGCGGCGGATCGTATCCGGCAGATGCGTGAAGATCTGAAGCGGGCGGAGACGCTGCGCGAGGACCTGCGGCGCGACATCGCGCTTTGCGAGCGCCGCCTGCGGGAGCTTGGAAGTTGAACGAGAGGAGCCTCTGATATGGAGTCACGTATTACGTTCGAGGGACGCGACCGGGATTTAGAGGGCTATCTGGCGCTGCCGGACGGCGCGGGAGAAAGGTTGCCCGCTGTCGTCGTCATCCAGGAGATATGGGGTCTGGACGAGCACATAGAGGACGTAGCGCGGCGCTTCGCCGCCGAAGGGTACGCGGCCCTCGCGCCGGACCTGTACACCGGGGAGTGGCGGGAGGTGATGTCCAACGAGCGCATCGCGGCGGGGATTGCGTTTTTGCGGAACGCCTCGCAGGAGGTGCAACGCGACCCGGAGAAGCTGGAGAGCGCCCTGGCGGACAAGTCCCAGGAGGAGCGAGACGCCACGAAGATGCTCGCCACCGCCATGAGCCCGGAGGGGCGTCTCCGTTTCGCGGTGGACACGCTCGGGGCGGTCGAATACTTGAAAAAACGGCCGGAGGTTGACGAGAACAGGATCGGGAGCATCGGCTTCTGCATGGGGGGCGCCATCTCCGGCCTCCTCGCCACCCTCTCACCGGAGCTGCGAGCCGCCGTCATCTTCTACGGACAGAGCCCGCCGCCCGAGCGCATCTCAGGCATCGAGGCCCGCGTGCTCGGCATCTACGGCGGCGAAGACCCCCGCATCACCGGCGGCGTGCCGGAGTTCGCCGGGGCCATGAAAGAGGCTGGCAAGAGCTTCGAGCACCACGTCTACCCCGAAGCTCCGCACGCCTTCTTCAACGACACCCGGCCCAACTACCGCGAAGATGCTGCCCGCGACGCCTGGCGGCGGGTGCTGGAGTTCTTCGAGGAGAACCTGAAAGCCGGAGGCTAGCAGATCCCATCCAATGCCGGGTGGCCATACGCGCCTCAAAAGAAAACGGGGCGAGCCTTGTGGTCCGCCCCGGTAAAAGATGCTTTCTTACCGCCCGTTATACGTTGACGGACTTCATGCTCTCATCGCTGTAGCGTCCACCGGCGGCGGCTCCGACAGGCGCGGCCTCCTCTATGCGGGCGAGGTCCTCGTCCGTAAGCTCGACGTCTACCGCGGCGGCGTTCTCTTCCAGATACTTGCGGCGCTTGGTGCCGGGGATCGGGACGATGTCGTCGCCCCGGTGCAGGAGCCACGCGAGGGCGAGTTGTCCGGGGGTCACGCCCTTTTCGGAGGCGATTTCACGAACACGCTCGACCATCTCCAGGTTCTTCTGGAAGTTCTCGCCCTGGAAGCGCGGCGAGCTGCGCCGGTAGTCGCCCTCCGGCAGGTCCTCGAACTTCTCGAACTGGCCGGTGAGAAAGCCGCGCCCCAGCGGACTATAAGCGACGAAGCCGATGCCGAGCTCCCTCACGGTCGGCAAGATCCCATCCTCCACGTCCCGGCTCCAGAGCGAGTACTCGGTCTGGAGCGCCGTGATCGGATGTACGGCGTGAGCCTTGCGAATAGTCTCGGGCGCGGCCTCGGAGATACCGAGGTAACGTACCTTTCCCGACTCGACCAACTCCGCCAATGCTCCCCACGTCTCCTCGACCGGCGTATCCGGGTCTACACGGTGCTGGTAGTAGAGGTCTATGTGGTCGATACCGAGTCGCTGTAGGGAGTCGTCGCAGGCTTTCCTAACATACTCGGGCCGTCCGTTAATGCCCAGCCGGGCTCCGTCCTCCCCCCGCTCATTGCCGAACTTGGTTGCGAGCACTACGTCGTCGCGGCGGTCCGCGATGGCCTTGCCAACGAGCTTCTCGTTGGTGAACGGGCCGTACATGTCCGCCGTGTCGAGAAACGTTACGCCGAGTTCCAGGGCGCGGTGGATGGTGGCTATTGACTCGTCCTCGTCGGGGCTGCCGTAAAACTCGCTCATCCCCATGCAGCCGAGACCGATCTCCGAGACTACGAGCCCCTGGCTTCCTAGAGTACGCTGCTCCATATGTGCCTCCTTCTAAAATTGCCGCGCCCGCCCATGAAATTGAAATCGCGGCCGGTGACGGGCTTGCAAAAAACTCTTGCATTATCGCCGCGGGTCAAGTTTTACCATCTTCAGAACTTTCCAAACGGAACTAGCAGGGGACAAACCTAGCCAATCAATTCCCGGCACAGGGCTGTAGCTTCTCTGGCAGGTAAGTAGATCGTTAGAGTTCGTGGCCTGAGCAGGAGCACTACTAGAAGATTCGTCCCCTAGTTACCACAAGCGAACGCAGCCTGGGTTGACAATCTGCTTATTGTGTGATACTGTGTAGTACAATTAATAATACAGAGTTTACACAATGTGTTCCGAGGGTGCCGCAGAATGCGGTTGTAGCCCCAGAGGAGGTTGAAAACAAGCGAGGCGAAGCGGAAGGAGCGTCGAATGAGGAACAGGGTTGAGGATCTGGGGAGTGAGTATGTGGAGGCACTAGCGAGCAGAGAAGGACGGGTGGGCCGACGGAGGGGCCGAAGGCCGGCCCGAATAGGTAGCCAGGGTGGAGAAAGAAGTTCGTAGAGAGGTTGTGGATTATGTCTTGTGCGACGTATTAGTTCTAAGGTTGCGGCCAAAAGGCTGTAGCTAAAGGAAAAACAAGGAAAGAAAGGAGCATCAAAGCTATGCTAAAGTTTTTGCCGGGACATCTCGCTGACGAGTTGCTGCTGGAGCTTCACCACTGGAACCGCGGTGGCCACCGTCTGGAGAAGATCTACCCGACCACCAGTCACAGGGAGGCAATGGCCTTCTTGGAGCGCGTCGCATCAACGGTGGGCGACGCCGAGCACGAGCCAGCGCTGGAGGTGCAGGTCCATTCGCGGACGATCCATCTCAGCATCCACACGCCCGATCACGGTGGTATTACCGACCATGACATCGAGTTGGCTCGCAGCATAGATCGGCTGCCACAACCACAGCTACGCTCTATCGGTCCAGGGATGCAACCTGAGTAATGCACGGCCGGTTGCTCCTGCCACGTTATATAGTGCATACTCGACACCGACGTGGGAGTAGTTCTTGGAGGAGTAGCGCCGGAGACTAGGAGATCCATTGCTTGGGGGAGACGAGGGAGGAACCTGAGCTAATAACCGAAGAGGACCAGCGCAGCAAGGTGAGGCGGAAGGAGCGAAGGATGAGGAACAGTGTAGGAGATCTGGTGAGTGAGTATGTGGAGGCGATGGCGAGCAGAGGCGGGTCGGCAGGCGGGCCGAAGCCGGTTACGTTCTCTTTGAGACTTAGCGAGGCCGATCACGCCAGGCTGGTGGGGCTTGCCGAGGGTCTCGGCACCCAGAAGACGCCGCTGGCCGAAAGGCTTCTTAAGGCGGCGCTGGACGAGGCAATCGAGCGGTACGCACAGTGGGCCGCCCCCGATGATCCCACGAACCTTGTCGAGGAGATGGGGCGTGCGGCCCCTGCCGGCACCGCCTCCCCGACAGGAAGGTCCGAGGCAAAGCCTCATGGGCCGGGGTCGACGTCGCTTGGGCGGTCGCCGTGGGCGTCGGTCTCCGGAACCGTGGCGAGGTGGAAAGCGAACCACCACGGTGACACCGATGGCTTCTATCTGGAAGACGGGAGTGAGGTCGGGTTCCCTCCACACCGGGCTACGGAGGTCCAGGCCGTCGTCGGGGAGGGTGCGAACATCGAGGCCTTCGGAGCCTGGCGGGGCGAGCGGTTCCATGCTTACACCATTACCGATCTAGCGTCAGGGACCCAGGTCGAAGCCCACAAGGCGCCCCGATCATGACCCAACCATATAGAGAGGACAGAGAAGACTAGCATGAGCGCTCTGCTCGCCGGCGCTATCCTGGTGGCTACGCTGGCACTCGTCTTAACCCGGCCCAAAGACATCGGCGAGGCGTGGTGGGCGGTGCTCGGTGGCGGGCTCACGCTCGTGCTGGGGCTGGTATCTTTCGGGCAGGCATGGAATATCTTGCTCGAAACTCAGGACGCGCTAGTGCTCCTGGTCGGGATGATGGCACTCTCCGCCGTTGCGGAGAAGGCGGGCTTCTTCGATTGGGCGGCCTCGGTTACGGCACGGGCCGGCAGGGAACGCGTTCTTCTGCTCTATGCTTTCGTGTTCCTCGTCGGTACGCTGGTTACGGTAACGCTCTCTCTAGACGCCACGGCGATCGTCTTGACCCCGATCGTGTACGGCATGGTCGTCCGGTTGCGTCTTAGCCCCATGCCTTTCATGTTCGCCTGCGTCTATACAGCGAACACCGCGTCGCTTTTCCTGCCCATCTCCAATCTGACCAATCTTCTGGCTTACGATAGGTTCGATCTCGGCTTCGCGCGTTTCGGACTCGTCATGCTCCTTCCGGGAGCCCTTGCAATACTGACTAACTTCGCGATCTTCGTCTTCCTCTTCCGCAACGACCTTCGCGGCTCCTACGACCTAGACAAGGGTGCCCGGTTCTCGGTGGAGAACAAAGGTTTGTTCCGGGTGGCGTCCGCCGGGATCGTGGGTGTCCTGGTAGCGTTCTTCGCGGCTCCGCTGCTTGGGATACCGATCGGGCTCGTGGCCCTTGCGGCGGGGACGATCGTGGTGGTCGTCTCTAGGGTGGCGGGCTGGGTGACGTTGCGGGAGGTGGCCGGTTCGATCTCCTGGGGCATCATCTTCCTCGTGGTGGGTCTGTTCCTGGTGGTTCAGGGGGTTCAGAACGCCGGGCTCGCAGGGCTTGCCGAGAAAGCATTCGTCTCGGCAGCTCCCGGGGATAGCTTGTTGCAAATCCTGGGCCTAATCTTTGGGAGCGCCGTGGGATCTAACATCATCAACAACGTCCCGATGACGGTCCTGGCTCTGGGTACGATGGAATCTCTGGTGAAAGGCGGGACGCTCGGGGTCTCGGCAGTCTATGCGGTGGTGGTTGGGACGAGCATCGGACCGAACCTGACCACCGTGGGATCTCTGGCAACCTTGATCTGGCTCTCCATCGCCCGTGGAAAAGGGCTCGACATAACGGCGAAGGACTACCTAAAGATCGGGGCGATCGCCACGCCCGCCATCCTGCTGGCCGCTACTGTTGGCCTCTGGATCTCGATACGGCTGCTCGGCATGTGAACGTCCGGTACGTACGGGGGAGTAGACTGTGAGGCACAAGAGAAGGAGGAGTATGAAAGCTTTCGTGTGCGTTGACGCCCAGGACTGGGAAGCATTGATCAGGGGAGTAGCCCGTTACCTGAACGGCGAGGGTGAGGTCACTCTGGCTCACGTCGTGGACGAGCGGGCTCCGCGCGGCTACGAGATGTCTTTGCGGGGTCTCCTGGGGCGGCGACGCCCGGGTGGCGCGGAAGAGAGGATGTCCCGCGCCTCGCGGGAGGCAGCCGAGGATTTGCTGGCGGATGCCCGAAACCTCCTCCAACATAATCATCCGGGTCTGGTGGTCGAGACGGCCGTGCTGGACGGAGACCCGAACCACGAGTTGATGCGCGCCGCGGGTGAAGCCGGGACAGAGATCATTTTCATCAGCCGAGGGACGCCCGGCGCGCGGTCCACGGAGACAGTCTCCGGCGTCGTCGGGAGCTGGAACCAGAACCGTGAAGGCCAGTTCGATGGATTCGTCCTGGAAGATGGTACCGAGGTGCGTTTTCCTCCTCCCAGGGCGGAGGCTATTCGCGCCGCTGTGCACGAGGGGGCACAGGTCGAGGCATCGGGCGTTTGGCAGGGACGGCGCGTGCTGCATGCTTATTCGATCACCGACACGCAAAACGACAACCGCGTCCAGGCGCACGAGTCCCCGGATGAGCAACCCGGTGAGAGGCCGCTGGGGCATACAGCGCGCTTCGTGGTGGATCACGCTCTGTGCGACGTAGTGGTCCTGGCATTGTAGTAGGAGAGAGTTCGATCCAGCTTCGAAATGAGATCTCTTTCCAGCACTTGTTCTGCCAGAGAAGCTCCAGCCATATGCCGGACGTTAATTGGCTAGGTCTGCAGGGGCTCACCCGCTAAAATCTCCCATGCCGTAGAGAACTTTCGCGTGGAAAGGAATCGAAAATGAGAGGTATCGTCGAGGAGATCTACACCGCCTCAAAAGGTAGCGAGGCTATGGAACGTGTCGAGGAGGTTCAGACTATCGAGGGATGCGGGATCGAAGGGGATCGCTACTGCGAGGGGACTGGGTTCTGGACGACCTACGGAGACGTGTGCCAGGTCACCCTGATCGACTCCGAAGACCTGGACTATATCGAGCGGGAGCTTGGCATCTCCATCAAGAACGGCGAACACCGGCGCAACATCATCGTGAGCGGCATAAGGCTCGAAGACTTGCGCGGTAAACGCTTCAGCATCGGTGACGTGGTGCTCGAATACGACCGTTCCCGCCCACCCTGCAAGCACGTCCAGGACCTGACCGAGCCGGGCATGACGCGCGCCCTAGGGCGGTTTGCAAAGTAACTGCAAGGCAGCGACACTATGTAGCATGAACGCATACTCAAAGGACCTCAGACTGAAGGTGCTCGCCGCCGTGGAACGTGGCATCCCAAGGAGGGAGATCGCGGAGTTCCTTGGTATCTCGATCGCCACCATCTCTCGCTACGTCAAGCTTAGGGCTTCGGGCTCTGAGATCGCTCCGAAACCCTCTCCGGGGCGAAAGTCGAAGATCTTTCAAAGCTCCCATCACAAGAGAGCTCTTTGGCATCAGCTCGAAGAGAACGACACAGCCACTTTGGAGGAACATTGCGAAATGTTTGAGCGGAGACGGGGGGTTAGTGTGTCCGTGGCCACGATGAGCCGCGCGGTTAGAAGGCTTGGGTGGAGTTTCAAAAAAGATCACTGGGAGCCTCCGAGAGAGACGAGCAAAGAAGAAGCGCTTTCAGAGAGCGCGTGAGGAGCATCGTCTCCGAGAGATTTGTCTTCGTAGACGAATGCTCGACGAACATCGCTCTCAGTCCGATCTACGCCAGGGCGCCAAGAGGAGAAAGAGCATACGGGAAAGCTCCAAGGAACTGGGGCGGGAACATCTCGCTGGTGTGCGCCATCGACTCCGAGGGGGTGAAGCCCTCGATGAGCGTCGAAGGGCCGGTGGACGGCAAGGCGTTCGAGAGCTACATAGAGCACTTCCTCGTCCCGAAGCTGAGGCGTGGACAGATCGTGGTGATGGACAACCTCTCTGTACACAAGAGCAAGCGGGTCGAAGCGCTCATTGAAGAGGTGGGGTCGACGCTCCTATTCCTCCCACCCTACTCGCCGGACATGAATCCCATAGAAGAGGCCTTCTCCAAGGTGAAGAATATCTTGAGGAAGGCGGGATCTCGGAGCAAGTAAGCTCTCGTAGAAGCGACGGGTCAGGCGCTTGATGCGATCACCCCCGAAGACATCCGCGGCTTCTACAACGACTGCGGATACCGCGTATCCTTGCAGTCGTAATGAAAACCGCTCTAA
>JAABUR0100003626.1_pt1 | contig 21492 bp, 37 predicted proteins | sample 5560091 | NCBI WGS metagenome assembly JAABUR01 (sample SAMN10711879, study PRJNA513375) | rock metagenome | isolation source: Antarctica rocks | place: Antarctica: Victoria Land, University Valley sud
TGCGCGCGTCTTGATTGGGTGGAGGTCAGGGTCATGAAGTTCAGGGGTCACTGGTTGCTGCGCCCCATCAGGGTGGCATGCAGACCTGGGCAACGCATGCTCAGAGGGTCTGGATGTGTAACAAATGCAGTGCTCGTCGTAGTGACATGCTGACCATGGCTCAAACATGCAAGCGTGAAGCGCACCCATAGTAGCTCTATGTGGGCCCTCTCGCACGCCTGCGTGCCACCAGGCGCTTGCCACCACAGTCAGAGCCAAGCGCCAGACTGGAAGCTCTCAGCCTCCGCCCCGTGGTGGACTGAGACGCACCGACCTGTACAGAGCTTCTCGACCATCAGGTGGTCGATGTACATTCAGACGGTGCTTGGATGTAAAGTAGAGCACAGCGCTGACGCTGACCACATCATGTTGCTGCAGACCGCCCAGGCGCTCGTACGCCTGCGCGAGTGCTGCCAGGGCAGCGGCGACCGAGCTTGCTGCAACAGACACAGGAGCAGCGATGGATGGCATGGCACGCCGCTCCTCTCCTGCATTGGCGGCATGTTGCCTTGTATGAGGAAGTCAGTGACTTGGCTTTGCATCAGTGTGCGCTGTGCTCATATACGGCGACTCTGCGCAGTATCGCCTCAGACTGGGTCACGCCTGCGCATGCGCAGGGCGTCGCCAAGACCGACGAGACGCTGCTCGCGCACGAGGAGCACCTCAAGTACCGCTTCGCACAGTACGTGCGGACCAAGGCGGCGATCGAGCGGCAGGCGGGCAGCCTGGCGCAGTTTGCCAAGGTGCGGCGGTCGGGCACTGCAGGCTACCAACACGGAGCGCTGCTCGCCTCCCAGCCTTTGGGCCTGCTCTGGGTGTGTTTGGTGAGGAGCCCTGAGGAGTGGGTAGTGTCTACACGGCGTGCCTGGCCGCTCCTGTAGGAGTCGGTGCTCGAACTCGGGCCGGGAGCTTCCAGCGCGCCGAGCTTGGCGCCGGCCTTTGCCTGCATGAGGTCAGACGGGGTCCATGCCTGGCCGGCACAAGCAAAGGCATGCCTGGCACCTCTGCAGCCACATAACCTGCAGCCCGTGCATGGCGGCGCGCAAACCCTGCAGGGTTACGAGCGCTTTGGCTTCACGCGCGTGGGCGCGGCCACGGTGTACCGCGAGTGGGCGCCCGCGGCGACGGGCGCGCAGCTGATCGGCGACTTCAACGGCTGGGCCGGCACGCCGCTGCAGCGCGACGCGGAGGGCGTCTGGAGCGTGACGCTGCCCGACGGTGCGGCCGCGCCGCCGGCTGGTGGGTGGGTGGGCTAGATGGGGCGCCAGGCGGGCTGCAGGCGCTGGCCTTGGCAAGCCTGGCTGAACTTTGCTGAACGGACGCCGATGCAACCGGAGCCACCGCTCACAGCCTGTTTGGAAAACCCTCTTTGCGCGACACCGAGCACAGACTCTTGGAAGGGCGCGCCTGCCGCCCTGCCGGGCGGCGCGGGCGGCGCAGCACGGGCATGCCGTGCCTGAGACACAAACAGAGGCCCCGCTCCGTTTGCCGCGTGAGGCGGGGGGCGGCGGAGCAGGCGCGGATGGCCGCCCCGCCGTCGCGCACGGCTCGCGCGTCAAGGCGCGGCTGGCGCTGCCGGGCGGCGGCTCCGTCGACCGCATCCCGGCCTGGATCCGCTGGGCGACCGTGGAGCCGCGCATGGACGCAAAGTACGACGGCGTGCTCTGGGACCCGCCCGCCGGCGAGCGCCACCAGTGGTGCGCCCTACCCTACCCTGCCCTACCCTTACCAGTGGTGCGCGTGCGCCCGCAGCGCAGCGCGGGGGAGGGCAGGGCCGGGCTCGCGCCGCGCGCCCTGCTCGCGCGCGCGGCGCGCCCGCGCGCTCGCGCTCCTGTGCATTCCCTCATGCTGGCTTCAGAGCGGGCCCGCGGGGGAGGGGCAAGCCGGGGGGGCAGGTGCTGACCCGCGTCCAGCAGCGCGGCTGCCCTGCTTGCGCGGCCGGCGCGCGGGTGCGCGCCGCGAGCGGCCGCGCGTGCAGCGCCCAGCGCGCGTGAGAGACCGCTGACCGGGGCGCGCGCGGCGCCGCGCCGGCCAGGAAGCACGAGCGGCCGCGCGGGCGGCTGGGCGCGCTGCGCATCTACGAGGCGCACGTTGGCATGAGCTCGGAAGAGCCCGTGGTCGCCTCGTACGCATACTTCACAGGCGCGCTTCCCTCAGGCAGCACACCCTGTGCGCCAGCATGGGCTTAGGGTAGGAGAGGGTTGAGGCTAACTCTAGCCCATGTTCGTCTCGTATGCGTCCTGCACAGGCGCGCTGCCCTCCGGCAGTACCACCCTGCGCGCCAGGGCGCGCTTGCTATTACCACGTCGCCGCGCCTGCGACGGCATGGAGTGGTGGGGTGTTCGCCTAGGGTTGCGCCATGCTCCACCTCTGCCAGGCTGGGCGGATGGCATATGCTGGTACTCGGCGGCATGCCGGCCGGGCCCGCTGACGCGCCGGCATGCGCGCACGCGACCACACGACACAGAGTCGGGGCGGCACAGCGGACCGTATTTACGGTTTCCGGACCCTATTCCCGCATTGCTCAGCCCACTCCGGCTCGCTGGCCCAAGCGCGCGCCGCGGCGCCGTCGCATGCACACTGCATCCCGCCGCGCGCAGAGAGCGTCCTGCCGCGCATCGCCGCGCTGGGCTACAACGCGGTGCAGCTCATGGCGGTGCAGGAGCACGCCTACTACGCGTCCTTCGGCTACCACGTGACCTCGCCCTTCGCCGTGGCCTCGCGCTCCGGCAACCCAGAGGCGCTCAAGGCACGGAGGGGCCCTTGCCGGCAGGGCGCCCGGCCGGGGCGTGTGCAGCGTGCGGGGGGTCGCCGTTGCGTGCGGGGTTGGACCGCGACGTGCGCGCGTGCGAGCGTGAGGACGCGGGCATGTTCACCGCGCTGGCGGTGGCGGTCCCGCCAGCGTCTTCAGCAGGCGCTGGGTCAGTGTGCTAGCGCCGGTGGCGCCTGCTCGGGGCTCTGGCAGACGGGCTGCGGCGTGCTTGCCCGCGTGCCTGCAGAGCGCGCCGCCGCCCAGAGCGGCGGCCTGCGCATCCGCACCCCACATGTCGAAAGGAAGACAGTTTTCACAACGGGCGCCTGAGCCGCGCGGCACGCGCAGGCGCTGATCGATGAGGCGCACCGGCTCGGGCTGCGCGTGCTGCTCGACGTCGTGCACAGCCACATCTCGTCCAACGCGGAGGATGGCCTGGCAGGTGCGGCGCCGCCGGGGCGCCGCCGCGGCCTTGACAGCCGCCTATGTGTGCCCAGGGTGTGCCTGCTGCCGCTGGCTGACGCGGAACGCGCCGCCGCTGCGACGCTGATGCTTCTGGCGCCATGCCACAGGCGCGCAGCCCTCCATGGTCCGGGCGGCTGACGCTGCGGGGGCGCGCCGCGCGCCACAGGCTTCGACTTTGGCCAGGAGCAGTCGGCGGGCTATTTCTGCTCCGGCGAGCGCGGCTACCACAGCCTGTGGGACAGCCGCCTGTTCAACTACGCCAACCACGAGGTCCTGCGCTACTTGCTGTCCAACCTGCGCTTCTGGATGGACGAGTACCGGCGCGCGCCCGCCCTCCCGGCCTCGCGCGGAACCCTTGCACGGACCTCGCATGGAACCTCCCACGAAACCTCGCACGGAGCCTCGCACGGAATACCGTACGGAACCCTCGCACAAGCCCCTTCGCAACCGCATGCCCGGATTTGGAGCGCAGCGCGCCACCTCCTACCGGCCCACCATCAGCCTGGCCCAGCTGCTCCCTCCCGCCGGATAGCGGGCAGCATGCGCACGGCCCTGCGCGGCCTCACCGAGCCGCCGGCACCCCCCGCACCCGCCGCCGGCTCGTTCAAGGCCGCCCGCTCCTGTCCCGGCAGCTGGCGCGGCCTGCGCTTGCGCGCGGAGCCCGGCCCGCGCGCCAGGCTCCCAGCGGCGTCGGTGGGCAGCCTGCGTGATAAGGAAGAAAGATAAGAAGAGATAACATGCTTGATGGATCGCAGGTTTGACGGCTTCCGCTTCGACGGCGTGACGTCCATGCTGTACCACCACCACGGCATCCACATGGCCTTCAGCGGCGACTACGCGGAGTACTTCAGCCCCGCGACCAACGTGGACGCGGTCGTCTACCTCATGCTCGCCAACGAGCTCGTGCACTCGCTGCTGCCCGAGGCGCGCCCTCAGCATGTCAGCACGGAGGCCTCGGCTGTGCATACAAAAGCGCGCGGGCTGTGGTCAAGCTCTTAGGCACGTCTGAGCGCATGCGGACGACGGGCGATGAGGCTGTGATGGCAGCTCAGTCAACATCCCGACCAGGCACGCTTCCTGTCTGTCTGCCGCCTCAGCCCTGCTGCCGCTCACGCGGGCGGGCGCGGCAGCAGGCGAGCGTGGCGGAGGATGTATCAGGTGTAGGATAGGTTAAGGGTGAGGGCCGCTGCTCACGCACGCGCGCGCGGCAGGCGGTGACGGTGGCCGAGGACGTGTCGGGCATGCCCGCGCTGTGCAGGCCGGTCGCCGAGGGTGGCACCGGCTTCGACTATCGCCTGGCCATGGGCTTGCCGGACGCGTGGGTGCGCCTGGTCAGCGGGCAGCGCGACGAGCACTGGAGCATGGCCGGCATCGCGCGCGCGCTGACCGACCGGCGCTACGCTGAGCGCACAGTCGCGTATGTGGAGAGCCACGACCAGTCGCTCGTCGGCGACACCACCCTGGGTGCGGCCTTGTACACCCCTTTTACATATACCTTAACCCTATTTCCTGACCCTGGGTGCGCGCTAGGCCAGCGCGCAGGCAGCATTGAGCGCTCATGAGTGCGGGGCATGGGCTGCGGCAGGAAGCAGCACCTGTGCGTGCTGAGGCGGCTCGCGCGCGCGGGCAGCCGGCCCGTCCCGGGACGCTGCCTGCCGGCCCGCCTGCACGCCCCGCTTCTTGCCCGCATGCGCACCGCCGGCTGCGCGGGCACGCTCACGCCCTGCCGCTGCTGCATGCTGTTGATTGGGATGCGTGCGGCGGGGCGGGGGGCCCGGAGCGGCCCGGGCGCGCCGCTCAAAATGGCGCGCCCCTGCGCGGCAGCCTGGCGGCTGATGGGCCCGGAGATGTACACGGGCATGTCGGCGCTGCAGCCGCCGTCGCCGACGATCGCGCGCGGCATGGCGCTGCACAAGATGATCCGCGCGGCCACGATCGCGCTTGGCGGCGACGGCTGGCTCGGCTTCATGGGCAACGAGTTCGGGCACCCCGAGTGGATCGACTTCCCCAGGCGCGCGGTCGCTTGTCCATGCGCCGCGGGCGCGGCGCCGGCGGCGCCTGCGCGCTGCAGCGCGCGCGCGCCGCACCAGAGGCGCTCGCACCCAGCACCGGGTCATTGCCCGCCGCTGCGGCGCGCATGCGTTGCACGTAGCCAAGCGGCGGAAGCGGGGCCGGAGGGCGGCGCGGCGATGCATGCTAACCCTGACCCTAACGTAGGGAGGGCAACCAGTGGAGCCACCAGTACTGCCGGCGCCAGTGGAGCCTGGCGGACGCGGACCACCTGCGCTACCGCCAGCTCAGCGCCTGGGACGCCGCGCTGCAGCGCCTGGACGCCGCACACGGCTTCCTGGGCGCGGCGCACCAGATCGTGTCGCACGCCGGCGAGGACGAGCAGGCGCGCCCGGGCGCCGCCCGCGGCCCGCCCGCGGCCCCGCCCGCGGCCCCGCCCGCGGCCCCGCCCGGCGGCGCCTGCCGGCCGCGCACACTTTCTTGTCGCGCCTCCCGGGCGACTGCGCGCGGGCTCGGCCGCGCGGTCGGTCGCCCGCCGCCGCCTGTCGAGCGGGCCTGCCCGCAGACACCTGCAAGGGCATGAACGCAGCGCTTGCAACAACAGCGTGTGTCTGTGCATGCAACGGCCAGGATGAACCCCAGCTAGGGTAAACCCTACCCTACCCCTTCGCTGCCGCGCGCAGCTGCTTGTTGCAGAGCGCGGGCCGCTGGTGTTTGTGTTCAACTTCTCGCCCTTCCACGACTACGCCGACTACAAGGCGCGCCGCCGGCCCCGCCGCGCGCCGCCCTGCCGACGCTGCGGGGTCGCCGCCGCAGCGCCGCGTCCGCCTCCCGCCCAAGCCGTCCCGCCTGGGTGCAGCGGCCTTGATGTGGCATGCGTTCTGACACCATGAACCTGAGAGCGACCCTGAGCGCCACTCAAGCAAAAAGGCGGGCAGAGGCCGGGGCGTGCGCGCGTGACGCGCTCTGGCGAGCGTCCCAGGTGGGCACGCCAGAGCCTGGCAAGTACCGCATCGCGCTCGACTCCGACGACCCGCAGTTCGGCGGGCCGGCGCGCGTCGGGCACGGCGCCGAGCACTTCACGCACCCGGAGGGCCAGCCGGGCGCGCGCGGCCCGCGCACCGCCCTGCCTGTCCCTGCTCGGCAAAAACAGACTGTCGCGTTCGGCAGGTCAGGCAGCGGCCAGGTGGCGGCCGCGAGCGTGTGCGCGCTGGAGGCGGGCGGGCGCTGGGGCGGCGCCAGCACGAGCAGCGCATGCAGAGCTTGCAGCAGGCGCGGCAGGCGCGCGCGCACCAAGCTCTCATGCGGAACTTACGCACCGCTCGCGCGTGCAGGCGTGCCGGAGGGCAACTTCAACAACCGCGCGTTCTCGATGCTGGTTTCGGCGCCCAGCCGCAGCGTCGTCGTCTACGAGCGCGTGCCGGAGGGCTAGGCGGAGGCAGGGTGGTTTCAGGTTGTGAGCCGGCTGCGTCGTCCGAACACCTTGGCGAGGCGACCCTGTCTGAACCGTGACGGCCATTTTGCAGCCTGTGTTTGCGCATGCGGTCTGGGAGCAGAGTGCTCAGCGTCCTTCTGATCTGTGTGCCAGACACTTAGAGGTTTTTTTGCATTTCAGCGCCACTGTCAGCACTGACGTGCTGTCGTCATGGATGTGTGAAGGAGCTCGTGTGAGCCGGCGACTTGATCACCAGCTGTTTGCACAATGTCCTTTGACATAAAGGCAGTGCGGCCATTTCCAGTCCTCAGTCTCTTCACATGGCTGCACGCCATCCTGCCAGGCAGCCGCAGCAGCACACACTGGCTTGCCAAGCCCGACTGACAACAAACGCCTGCCTCTGCTGCCTGCAGAGGCAGGCACTTCGCCTGCACGGACTGGCCCCGCGTCCGATCATGCGCAGGGCCGTGGCTCACTCAGCGCCCTTGCCAACAGGTACGGGTAGGGTAGGCATTCTAACACTTGGCGCCCTCCTCGCCGACGTACACCGACACCTCCAGGCCGTCCGGCACGTCGTCGCGCCACTCCAGCGTGGACGGCACGAAGCGGCTGCGGTAGCGCGGGCTGCCGCGCACGTAGTCCAGGTAGCCGGCCAGGCCGCCCGCCGCGAAGACGCCTGCGTTGTCGGCGACCACGACCGCCCCGGCCGCCAGGCTCGCCTCCGCCGCCTGCGCAGCCGCCGCACGCCTGGTGACTGCCCTCCGCCGCCATGCTGCGCCCGTCCCCATATATGGGACATACCCTACCCCATAGCATGCACCACGCCGCCTCATCATCGCCGTCCGGCGCCTGGACAGGCCGAAATCCAGGAGCAGGGCACGGCTGAATGTGGGCCCAGTCACATGGCAGCCCAGCTTCAGGCGCGCGCTCAGGGCGGCTCAGGCGCAGGCGCCCGGGCGCACGCCTGCAGATACTCCAGGTACTCCCGCGGCAGGCCGTCCAGGAACAAGAAATCAATGCGCTGGCCGCGCAGACGGCTCGGCAGCAGCCGCCGCGCGTCCCCCCACCAAATGTCCACGCGCCCCATGCGCGCCGCCTCCTGCCGCGCCCCCGCAAAGCGCGCCAGATGACGCGCGCCGGCATGCACAGGCAGCTCGCGAGGGCGGGGGCGGGCCAAGGTGTCCTGCAGCAGGGCGGAAAACCTCCGGCCAACACCGCGCAGGCCGCGGAGCAGCCCCCAGCGGCCGCAGCTGCAGCGCACCGCCCCACCGGGCGCCCGCGCGCGTTCGGCTCAACCCGCATCGCTTCAATGTGAGGGCTCAAATTGTGCCATGAAGTGGGCTTGATTGTGCCAAGACGCACAAGACCATGCACATGACCACTATCAGCGCGCTCCCTGCGCCAGGTCGCACATGCTTGCCGCTGAATGCGCTGCGCTCTGGGCGGCCTGGCTCGCTTGCCCAGCAGCCGGTGCGCCCAGCAAGCGCAGGCCGGCTCCTCACTCACCCTGGCTGGGGCCCGCCGCAGCAGCCCATGGCCTGGAGCGCCAGGGGAGGGGCGCGCCGCCTGGGAAATAGGGTAGGGTAGGGTAGGGCCGCACCGGCTTGCTGCGCCGCTCACCCTGGCCGGCCTGCCACACAAAGCGCTTGGCGACCAGCGCCCACTTCCAGTCGGCCTCGATGCTGACCAGGCGGCCGCCCGGCGGCAGCGCGCGCGCGATTGTCAGCGCGGAGTAGCCTGCCAGCGCGCCCACCTCGACCGCCAGCGCCGGCGCGCGCTCCGCCACGAGGCCCGCCAGCAGCGCGCCCTTGGCCGGGCCCACGAATGGCATGCCGTCCTGCCGCGCGGCGCCAGCGCCGCATCGGCTGCGCATCGCCTGCGCAACGTCGGGGCGCGGACGCCGGGGGGATTCCATGCAGGGCGGGCTCGTCCAGACCCTAGAACTATCGCATGGGCGGGTGGTGGGTCGTGCGCGGTGCGCTGCGCCTGCGCGGAACGCGCGAGTTGCCGTAGACGGCTTCCTGGCCGCATTCCGCCGCAATCGGGCACGGCGGCCCACCGCAGCCCGCCCGCGGCCTGCCCCCGCACGCGCGGCGCGCTCCAGGGCGGCGGCGGGGCGAGGCGGCGCGCACCCGGCGGCCCCAGCGCTCCAGGCGGCGCAGGATCCAGTCCGCATCGACCTCGCGCAGCCGGCTGACGCGCTCGCCCGCCGCGTTCACGGTCACCTCGCGGTCGCCCAGCCGGATCTGCGCCGCGCGCACCTGCACGCCGCGCGCCGTGCCAGTGGCGCCAGGCCGGGTGCCTCGCTGCCGCCATGAGCATGCGTGCGGTGCTGCGCTGCTTGGCCGGTTACAGCGGTAACTGTCGCCGTCGCTGCTCCCGCGGCCACTCCCGCTGCCCTCCCATGCTCACCCGGATCAGCGCAAAGCACAGCCCGCCGCTTGGTGCAGGCCATGTATCGTCGCGTACCCTGCCGCTCGCCCCAGGGGTCATGCTCCCAAGGCACAACGCGCACTAGCTAGCAGCTCGGCTGCATCGCGTCCGCCCAATACCTGCAGCCACTCTCACAGCTTGCTGCTGCGATGGCAGAGAGGCGCGGCCTGCCTGGCTGGACAGGCCTGCAACCCCACCGCAAGCTCTCTTCCCTGACGCAGGCAGGGCTGCTTACGACGCCATGCCCCGCTTCCACAGCGTCCAGGCACCCACAGCGCGTCTATTGGCTACAAGGCACCAGAGAGCGCGGCCCTGCCTGCGTGCGTCGCTCCACGCGTGCGCCGGCAGCGCGCTGGTCCGCGACGAAGAGCGCCGCAAACAGGACGGTCCCCGCCAGGTTGATCAGCACCGTGCTCATGTCCGGCGCCTCGTCACCCAGCTGGAGAGCCTGCAGGTTGCACATGGCTGTTGCTCTCGAGCTGACGCGGTGCAGCACGACGCAGCATGACGTGGGACATTCTGCCCAGGGCACACGCGCGCCTGCAGCAGCTGCGAGGAGCTTATGAGCGTCGCGACGAGGCAGGACGCCGCTGCAAAGCCTGAGAGCGCCAGCCGCAGGGGACGCGGGATAAAGTACCTGCGCGGTTCACCAGCGCACGCTCGTCAGCCGCGCCGCAGCCTCGGTACCGCACGCCAGACACGACCAATGGCGCTGGCAGGCGCACTCAAGGAAGTTCTTGGGGTCTCGCAGCTCATCCTCGACCTGCCGCAGGCGTGCAGCCTCCTGTGGGTCACGCTCCCGCTCTGCAGCTCAAGGACAGATGCGAAGTCAGGCGCTGCACGTGGTGTGCAGAGGCCAGCTCCTTTACGGTGAGAGCAGGAGAGCCGGAAGCTCGCCTTTCAGTTTTGCCCGCACAAGGCAGGCGCGCTGATGCTCACACTTGCGCCGAGCTTTCATCCCCCTCGAACACGGTTGTTGTGCGAGGCTGCAGTGCAACATCGTCCACACGCGCCAAGAGCGCTCCTCAGTGTGGCATTGCCTGTTTCGGAGCGGCGTGCAGCCAGCACTGCTGGTCCACAGGAGCTGGCCAGCCATCCCAAGCTGCGCCGCAGGGGCCTACCCCTGTGCACAACAGCACCTGTGAGAGGCTCTGCAAAGGTCAGACTGCGCTTAATGCATGCTTATGGTTTGAAAGAATATGGTTTCTGTTTCTATGCTGCATTGATTGGGCTCCCTGGTGTACCTTCTTCATGACCTTCTGGCAGACCTCAGACTTGGGTACACCAGAGCATCAGGTGCGACGACCAGCTTGGATAGCTTGCCATGCATAAATGGCTTGCAGCTTGGTGTGATTCAATGCATTACCAACGACATACTTTTCAAGCGTTCCATTGGCCTGCAAGCACACGCATGTACTAAACAAGCCCACAAGCGCACATCATGCATTCAGCTGGGCCCGCCAGGCATGGCCCATGCAACGGCTGCCTCTCAGTCACGTTTCTACATGTTCACAATGCAGAGAAGCCCCTACGACTGTCAGGCGCCCAGCACCATGCGGCCCCCAGTGACAAACAGAAAGCCCAGCACGCCGATCTGGATGAGCGACGAAGGGATGTAGCCGGGGAGGCGCCCGTCGGGTCCCTTTGACGAGTATCCGATGAAGTACACGATCTTGCCTGCAACGCAGGCAGCTCCACATCAGCCCCCTTCGAGCTGATGGGCGCACAACTCAGTATAATGCGAGCTCATGAAAGCAAGCTCTGCATCATTTTCAGTGTTGCGAGCGTCCGTTGTTTTTGAACAGGTTGCGGCGAGGCGGAGGCGCGCGACACTGTGTATCAGCTACTCATCTGTACGCCTGGAGGCAACCTATTATTAAATGTTACATTGTCAGTTTTAAAATAGCACTGTCACACCGCGCCAGGGTCGTCAGCCCAAAGCCCGTAAAGCAGGCAACTTGCAGAAGCGCGGGAAAGGAGCCGCACCAGTCATCCACAGGAAGCCCAGCACGCCGGCAGAGTACGGGTGCATGAGTGCCAGCGCAGCCTGGGCGGCCAGCCAGATCGGCATCTGCTCCAGCACGTTCTGGTGCGCGCGCTGGGCGCAGTTGAACGCGAAGGCCTTCTCGCTGTCGCCGTCCGCGTACAGCTTCGGATAGGCCACGCCGCTGTGCGCCCGGCAGGCCCAGTATCCACACAGAGCACCACTGAAACGGTAGCAGCAATGGGCAATAGGCGGAGCTCTAGAGCGTATTACACGACACAAGCGCTCGTATCAACGAAAGCGTGTAGATAGGCTTGACAGCATGAGGGTCTCAGTCAGCCCGACGAGCCGCGTCAAACTCCGCACTGCTCGGGGCGCACAAGTCACTCCTGGCCTTGGCCACACGGATAGCCATCGCCTGCGAAACGCTCTCGATATCAGCGGCAGCCAGCACACCAAGAGCACGCCCTGCTACTGCAACATGGTTGACGCTATTGTATCACCACGACACCCACTTGTACTCCTTACATACAGCAGCACAGCCCTCTGTCATTCAAGGTAGCACGACCCAGTCCTGGTGCTTAAGACTATACGGACGCGCGACGCTGCGCAAGCTCTGCGTGCTTGCGCTGCTGACGGGCCTGGGCACCAACCTGGTTGCTTAGGCCAACGAACCCAATTGATGCCAGCACGAGCCTGCACGTCGGACCAGAGCTAGCTCAGCCTGCGGCCCAGGAACATCAAGCCAAAGCGCGCATCGCCTTACAACAAACGTACCCCTGGTCAGGCGTGATTGCGAGCGCGCGCGTCACAGCAGCGCCGCGCCGCGGCCTACACGGCTTTGTGCTGGCCGTGAAAGCACACGGCAGGCATGATGCCTTCTGTGTGAGGCCCGCCATTGCACAACCCTTGGCTGACACTGCGTCTCTACGTTCCTTGGGACACTTTGTATTGGCAATGTCCTACCGCGACACATCTACTCCTGCCAGTTTATATTGGCCTAACTAAGAACCCTGCAGGGCTGGGCTTCCAGGCCTGCTGCGAAGCAGGCGTCCACGGCTGCCCAGTAAGAACGCAGGTGCTTGTCGACGCCATGGCGCTGGTGTTGTTGTCTGGCGCGCTGCGGCGCTCTGCGCGCTTTGTAGCACAGGGCGCAGGCCTGTGCAGGGGTGCGGGAGGCGCTGAGGCCCAGCAGGCAGCGCTTCCGCAGGCTCTTGCTGGCCGCGCCCTGTCTACCTGCAGCGCGGCGCGCAGCGACAGCACCGGCGGTGCAGACGAGCCTGCCCCAAGCAGAGCCACGGTGCGCGCTCCACTTGGTGCCTTATGCGTGCTTCACTTGGGCGAGCTTTGTTGTGACGTGCTAGCCCCTTATATATGTTGGAGCTGTGCCAAGTGCTACGTGTACTTCCGGGGAATGATTTTGCTTTATAGGAGCTGCACCCCTTGCATTACCAGCTACGCAGCGCCATGCTACGACCAGGCACACGAGCTTCTTTTCTCTTTTTCATTGCCGTCTATGTAGGTCGGGCCGTGTTGACTGTACGACGTTGATGGTGGCAGCTTTGGCAGCATTTCTTGCCTGTGTAGAGGGCTGTACTGCTGGCACGCGAGCAGGTGAACCGGCTCCTGTACCGCAGCCGCCAGCGCGGGTTCCTGGAGATGGACCTGCTGGTGGGCCTGTTCGCGGAGCGGCGCCTGCCGCAGATGGCCGAGCGCGAGCTGGCGGCCTTCAGCGCCGTGCTGGACCAGGAGAACCCCGACCTGTTCAAGTGGCTGACGGGCCAGGAGCCTGCGCCGGACGCCATGCTTGCCAACGCCACCTTTGTGGTGCGGCCTGCGCGGCGCCTGGCTGGCGGCACACGCTTCGAGGTCTGCAAGATCAAGGCTGCATGCACCTTGAATAGACCGCTGTGCCAGGCACTGCCGGACAATATTGCACCACCTTTAAATTGAGTCCCAATCTTTCCGTCTGTGCCTGTCATGCACTCCTGATTCTGAGCCGGATGCATGATGCCGCATGGTACTGTGCATGGCACTAAGTCATCAAAGTTGCCGCACGGGCGGAATTTTTCTTTCTTGACATGTGTGCGTGCCCTGGCAGGAGCTGCGGGAGCATGTGCACGGGCAGCTGGCAGCGCACTGCGCGCCGGGCGCCGCGTCCGTGCCGGGCAAGGCGTGGGTGCGCGGCTGGGACGACTCGCAGAAGGCCCCCGCCAGGCCCCAGCAGGCTGAGTGATGCGCGCGTGCAGCCAGGCGGGGCATGTCCAGGCTCGTAAGGCAGACAAGAGGGCGTGGGTGCCCTGGTGAACTGATTCAAAGTGCATTTCTGTCTGATGAGCGCTGCTGGGTTCTGGGCGTGGAAGCGAGCCTGCATGTGCCATCAGGTCGTGCTGCTGTGTCAGTCTGCAGGCATTCAGGGTGGTCCGCAATTATTTCGCACAATGCACATACATGCGTGATGTGGTCTACGCATTATGAAGGGTGACCTGTGCCTCCGGCGCGCCTGTCTGCAGGCATTATCTGTGCAGTTGCGACGCCCTGACCCTGCGTGGTTGTACTGCAATGCGGTAGGCAACGCAGTCACGCTTTTCCGGTTTCCGCAGGCCGCCTGCCGGCAATGTTAGTGGTTCTGGTGGTAGTGTTGCTCTGCTCAAGAGCGTAGTGGTCAGGCTTGTCACTTGTTGGGCAGAGTCCGCCCCGCGCTTGCAGAGCAGAACATCAAAAAGAAGCCCGCCCAGCAAGTCGTGGGTGCTTCACTGCCAGTGACTCACTGGTGACAGCCTTGTATGCTGCAGTGTGAGCCGCGCTCAGATGCCCGAGTCACCTTGGACTGTCTAGTGCTGCTTGGCAAGCTGGATCCAACACCTGATCACTGCAATAATATTCATAGACAGCACAGGAACTCTGCGCTATGACACACACAGGTCGGGGAAGTGCAACGCGCTTAAATGCTTTGCTTTTCCCACTGCGTTTGGATTTTCCTGAGCAAGCAAGACGGCGAGACTTCGTGCACCAGAAGCTCATGTGTCTAGGTTTATTTGCAAGGTCTCCACATCTAATGCAGAACTGTACGTTGGGTGTCACACTGTTGCTTGGTAACGCGCGTCATTTAGGTTCAGGGTAGCTTGTGCCTAGGAGGCACCTCACCAGCCAAGTGGTGCCCTGCCCTTTCCTCAACAAAGTAGTCAGACTTGTCGTGCAGGTTGCAAGAGCACCTCGTTTGCCTTCCAGGCTGTGACGAGTTTCTTGGACTCCTGTGGCGCGCGTGCACAAGCACTGAATTTCTAGTTGCAAGGCACCGGGCCGGATGGCCGGCAACGGCGCTGCGCCCGCCAATGCAGCTGCAGCATGGAGCGCGGAGACAGTGGAGGGCCCCGGCGGCGAGAAATATGTCATCAGCGCGCGCCCGCGCCGGTGCAGCGCGCTGGAGGACGCAGTGGTGGAGCTGACGATGCTGGTCTGGTTCGGGTGCGCCGGCGCTTCGCCACATCGGCAAGTTTGTAGCGCAAAAACTTGCGGTGTCGCTTTTGTGCTGCATTAACCTGGAGTGGCGCGGCACAGGGCGGTGTGCACGCTGCCAGGCGCGCTCCTGTTTGCACTGTATGCCGCGGTGGCGTGGGCGAGCAAGGTCGCCCTGACCTTCCTGCTGGTGCTCGTCGGCTGCTGCTTCCTGCCGCCCGGCAACGTGCGGCCGCCGCAGCCCGCCCTTTGCCTGCCCTTTCCTGCACAATCTGCCTGGACACCGCTCCTCGTGCTGCCCTAGCCCGCCACATCGCAACTGACCTGTGCTGGGCGGCGCAGCTGTGGCCGGCCTACCGCACCTTCGGCCTGTGGTGGCTGTGGCGGCGGTACTTTGGCTGCCGCCTCGTGCGCGCCTGCGCTTTTGTCGCTGGCAGGGTCGTGCACGAGCGGCACGCCTGTTCACTCACTGCGTCGCTGCACGCAGGTCACACCGGCCAAGCCATTCCTTGACCCGACGAAGCACTACGTGTTTGCGGAGTTCCCGCATGCGGTGCGCTCCACCCCCACTCCTGCCCACCCCTTGTCGCGGCGCGTCGGCCGAGCAGGGGAGCCTGACGCGCAGGTCTACCCGCTGGGGAGCTGGTTGGGGAACCCCTTGGTCGGGCTGCCGGGCACAGGTACGGGGCCAGACCTGGCACAACCCAGGATGCACCAGGCCGCACCACTGCCTGCTGCCTGCTGTGGCCTGGCATGCCTGGCGGTCGTGCTGTCCACGCTGCTCTGCTTTGCTGCCCCAGCGCCGGCTTATCACACCGGCTAGGCTGGGGCCGCCGCCGCCGCTGGCCTGCAGCCGCGCCTGCGGCAGCACGCTGGGGCCGGGCACTGCCACCAAGGCGCTGACGGGCGCGCCGCTCGGCCCTGCAGGGTTGCCCGAGAACCTGGTGGGCGGCATCGCGAGCGTCATGTTCCAGCTGCCGATCGCGCGGCACAACTATGCGTGGGCGGGCTGCATGCCGGCCGGTGCGCGGAGCCGCACACGCGCGCGCCGCCTGGTGTGTGGCGGTGTCCGTGTCCTGGAGGGCGCCTGGCAGATCGCACAGAGTTGCAGGCGGGTGTGCGGCGGGTGCTAGGGCGCGTGGGTCGCTGACCGAGCAGAGCCTGCGGGGACGGCCGTGTGCTCACGCCGCGTGGCCGCCCGCGGCGCAGACCTGAAGCTGATGCTACGGCAGCTGCGCACGCCCGGCGGCAGCGTGAGCGTCATGCCCGAGGGCATCGCTGGTGCGCCCTGTTGGCAGCGCTTCCAATGCCAAAGAGCGCAGCCGGAAGTCAGCGTGCTTGCTGTGCGAGCGGGCGTCAATGCCCGGCCCTAGATGACGCTGCCTGGTCTAGCGCTGGGCCGCGTGGCAGGCAGCGATTGTGCGCGAGTGATGTGCGCTCAGAATGCGGGCGCGTGTGCACGCAGCGGCCTGTCTCATGCGCGAGCCCGGGCGGCAGGCATCTTCCTGACCGGCGACCCCAGCAAGGAGAGCATCTTCCTAAACAAGCGCAAGGGCTTTGTCCGCATGGCCATCCAGGCGGGAGCTGGTGCGCGCCACCCACCTCGTCACGCCTGCCTGCATGCCGCGTGGTGTTCTTTCTGCTCTGCGGATGGGTGCGGTGCATGTGGTGGGCTCGTGGCTGACACGCGGGAGGCGTCCGCCCAGACCTGGTGCCGGTGTACCATGCGGGCGTCAGCCAGCTGCTGACGTTCTGGGGCGCTGAGCGCCTGTCGCGGCGCCTGCGGATGACCGTCGGCGTCTTCTGGTGCGCCCGCCCGCCCCGCCGGGCGCCGCTCCCTCGCCTGCCGCCCGTGCGCATGCGGAGCGTGCACGCGCCTGGCGCCGCACCTTGCCTGGCGCTCAATGCGGCCTGCTCGGGCAGCGCTGGAAGTGCACGAGGTGCTGACTTGCGACCTGGGCTGCCGCGCAGGGGCAAGTGGGGCCTGCCGCTGCCGCGGAAGCACACCATCCTGACCTTCGTCGGCAAGCCGGTCCCAGGTGTGCATGGTGGCCCCAACCCTATTCCATGTGCATGGCTGCCCTAGCCTTATCCCAGGTGTGCATGGCGGCCCTGCCTGGCCGCCGCCGCAGGACCCGACCTGCATGGAGCGCTCTGAGTGCGCGCGCCTTTCGGCGCACCCAGGCGTGTTGGGTTAGGAAAGCGCTGACTGTTTAATTAAAAAAGCAGGCCTGCGCGTGTCGGTTGGTGTCTGCATGCGTTCGCGCTGTGAATGCGCTGTGGACCGCGAGCGCGCGCGCTACACCTGGAGTGAGGGCGCCGGCGGGGGCGGCGCGCAGTGGTGCAGTGCGACTGCCCCAGCCAGGAGGAGGTGGACCGCGTGCACGCGGCCTTCACGCGCGCCATCGTGGAGCTCTTCGACGCGCACAAGCACCTGTTGCCCGGTTGGGAAGCCAAGCCGCTGCGCATCGTGTAGCCGCCTGCCCAGCCGCAGTGTGCCAACAGCATTCTTTCGCTGCCGTGTATCGTCTAGCTAGCTAGTCTTGGTGGTCGTTGCATGGTCGTCGGTGTACCGGTGATGCCACGGCAGTCCTGAAAGGCAGCATGCCGCGCCGGCTGCTGAGAAAGCGCGCTGCATCCTGAGCCGCCGCTGCAATCATGTGCGCGGCCGTGTGGTGTACTGGGGCAAGCGCGGCTCCCGCAAGGGAGACGCGCTCCGACTTTGTAGCTGTGTTGTGTCATACGGAGCGCTCAGTGTGTGTCTGTTAACGGGCAGGCCTGGTGCTGTAGGGCATGTGCTCCGCGCAACTTGATGTTTGCCTACCACTTCTTGTCCTGCAAGATTTGCAGAGCATGGAATAATGAGTACCTGCATAGGTTCCACATTGACACATTGACAGGCCTGTCGCATCCCGTTTGCAATTCTTAGCATGATAGCAGGTCCACCCCGTTGGCTGTGCCCTCATGCATGAAACACACCAGAACCATGCATCGACACTTGAGCTTGCGCGTTGCGTGACCACATTGCTAAGGGAGATTTGACCCCAGATCTCCTTTCATGTCCGCCGTCAATGGCCGGCGGCACCCTACTCCCTGCTGACCTGGCAGCAGGGCTGTGAGCAAGGACAACACTTTGTTGCGAAAGCCTTTTTGTGTATACTTCCCTGTGCGCTGCTGCAGCTGTACTACGCTGGTCACTTGATCAAAGCTCCTGCTCAACAACGCGTACAAGCATGACAGGCCACAAGTGCGGCGGCACCTTGCTGCGCGCACTGCGCCTTGCATTTGCAGTTGGTGTCAGGGGATGGCTGCGGGTTGATGATGCTCCCTGCATCGGCTTCCAGCATCACGTGACATACTTCACTAGGCAAGTTGCAATCCTGCTCAAACCTGCCAGGCGGCTGAAGCTTGCTGGCGTTGCAGTGGCGAGGAAGCCGACGACGAGGTGCACGACCTGCGGACAACCACCTTCAGGCTGAACGAGGGAGTTTCGCACTCGTCTCGGGCTGAGGACATCGCCGACCTGCACCGGTTGCAGAAGAGCTCGACAAAGCCTCAGACAGGTGCGGAGCAGGCCTGGCTGTAGCAACGGAGCACCCCCCAGCGCCAAACCTGCGTCAGGCTCTCTGTAGAAATTGGTGCGCGGACGGCGCCCTTGCGCCTCGAGTGGCACAACACCTGTTTGGGGCGCCCCATTTAACTTGGTAAGTGAGAGTGATTACTGCGCTCTACCTGCACTCACCGAGTGCTGTTCAGGGCAGTTTACCGCTTTTATGACGCAGATGCTCGTGCATAGCACTTGGCCCCCTGCCAACGTCTTGCACCTGGCTGTGCGCAGATGCCGTGCACCAGAAGCACATTGACTCTTTGTCGGAGACGCTCAAGTCGTCCGCGCGGATGTGCGCCCCCCCCACTTGCAAGACGGTGGTTTCCTGTGCAGCACACTTTGGCTGTAAGCGTCTAAGTGCTATGAGCGTGTATGTGTCACGGTGCTAAAGCTTCTGGCAAACTTTGTGTCGCAGGGCCGGGCCCAAGGTGGTCAAGGGCGAGAAGAAGGTGAGTCGGGCGTGCTCAGGCTGAGCTTCTGTGCTGCTTTCTACAGAGGGCCCTTGCAAGTTTGCGCCTGGCAGTCTGCCAACCTCAGTCTGCTCTTCACGGGTGCACTGCACGCTCAGGTTGTCAGCTGTCGAATTCTGCAGTAGAATCGCGTTGGGAGCAACGTGGGTTTGCGATGCGCAGGCGCCGGAGGGGGCGCCGACCTTCAAATACACGCGGAGCGGTTTCTTGCGCGCCATGTCTGACGCGGGGCTCAAGCCCACGGTCGTGTACCACAACCTGACGCCTGCAGAGCTGTACGAGAAGGCGCGCTCGCCGAACGGCTAGGCGTGTTCAGTGCAGGGGGAGTGATCGCGCTGCAGCTGATGTCAGTGCATGTAGAGCAGTGCAGTTGGCTGGCAGGCGGCTTTGGTTGCCAACCTTACCAGCTTGCCATGCGCGGCAGGGGTGTCACAGGCCTTGCGCCGCATGCATGCATGTGTTCGCATCTGTCCAAGTTTGAGGATGCGATTAGCATGTTTGCTGCACAGGTCTGCATTGCACGTCATCGCACTTTCGCAGTCATGATCCTGCCTCCTAACGCTCCTGCGGACCCGCAGGCCATGCAGCACGAGCCTGGCACCAACATTGTGGCGAATGGCGCCCTGGCAACCCTGTCGGGTGCGCCCAGCACCGGTGGGGATTGTGGCACTGGGTTGTGCCATATTCGCCGAAAGAGCATGCACGGCATTTACAATTTTTTAAATGTGACAGCAGTATTTGCACAGCTTTCAAGGAGCGTTTGTGCTCTACGTGCAGTGCTTACGCGCTGCTTAATGTTGCATGCAGTGGACATCAAGGCATAAGCAGGAGCACAATAGATGAGGAGCTTGCGTTTCTTGCCTTCAACGTGCGTTAAAGCCTGACGTGCAGTTGTAGTCTGAGCCTGCAAGGAAGTGACAGGGCCGTGGTCGGGAGTCACCGATCACCAGGGAGAGCTCGTATTAGGTTGCTGACCTGCTGCGCGCTCTGCATGAGGATGTGGTGTTTTGTGAATTGTAAGGCTGGGGTGACAGGCGCCAAGACCGGGCGGAGCCCGCGGGACAAGCGCGTGGTGCGCGAGCCCAGCTCGGAGAAGGACATCTGGTGGGCCGCGTCCGACAACGCGCCGGCCAACGGCTCGCCCAACTATGAGATGGACGAGAAGTGAGTCCTTGTCCATTAAGAGTGCACAAGGCGGGATGCGAGGACCATCCCAAGTGTGCTGTGTGCAATGTTGATTAACAGGCAGTGATGTTTGTGAACATGCTCTCCTGCTGCAGTGCATTGAAGGCACCTGTGAAGGCAGATGTAGGAGACATGGTCAGTGACTTTGGCGTGTGCACAGGCTGCGTCGAGCTGACTCGTATGTCAAGACAAGACGGCAATGACGTGCTGCTGCTGCACAGACCTGTGCTGTCCGCTGAAAGGCCAGTGTCGATGATCCCAAACCTGCACTGCAGGACGTTCCTGCTGAACCGCGAGCGCGCGGTGGACTACCTGAACATGCTGGACCGCATCTACGTCTTTGACGGGTTTGCCGGCTGGGACCCGGAGGTGAGGGAGATGCCCTAAGTTATTTACACTATTTATTGTACTTGTGATGTTGCAATGGCGTGGCCCCTGGGTTTGCGGTCCTGATCAGCAGGGCGTAAGGCGTGAGCCTCACTGCTGACGGGGACATACCATGGGGGACACCTTGGATGGGGAAAGGAAATGCGGCAGCCGCTGAGCGCGCCGCGCGCGCGGCCGCGCAGTCGCGGATCAAGGTGCGCGTCGTGTGCGCGCGCGCGTACCACGCGCTGTTCATGTACAACATGCTCATCCGGCCCACGGCCGAGGAGCTGGCCAGCTTCGGCAAGCCCGACTTCACCATCTTCAATGCGGGCGCGTTCCCGGTCAACCGCTACACGTCCTACATGTCGTCCTCCACGTCCATTGACCTCAACCTCAAGTGCGGCCCCACGCGCGTCCCGCGGTTGGGGTAGGCGATCCCAGGCGGTAGGGTAAGTTAGGGTAGGGTATCATGCGCGCTCGTACTGGCGACCAAGCCCGTGCCCGCCTGCAATAGCGCAGCGCCTGTGAAGTTGACACGCGGCGGCTGCCGGTGTGGGCGTGCTCACCTGCGGCGCCGCATGCTTGCACTGCTGGCTGGTGCTGTGCCCAGGCGTGCAGCCTCTGCACATGGCGCAGGGACCTGGGTGCCCGGATGCAGTGGCAGCAGCGCGCGTGCTTACCTTGCGCGCGCGGGCGCGGGCAGGGCGCGCGAGATGGTCATCCTGGGCACGCAGTACGCGGGCGAAATGAAGAAGGGCATCTTCACGGTGATGCACTACTTCATGCCCAAGCGCGGCATCCTGTCGCTGCACTCCGGCTGCAACGTCGGCGCCGCCAACGACGTGTCGCTCTTCTTCGGCCTGTCCGGCGCGCGCCCGCCGCACGTGACGCCCCCAACAGCTGACGCACGACCCTGCCAAACAGAGGGCAGTATGTGACATGAACCTGTGTCGCGTGAGCACTGGAGCGAGTGAATGGTTGTGTGCAGATGTGATTTAAATAGAATACAGCCATGATTGGACTAGCAATGCTCTGCATCACGCATCAATCGTTGATGCACGCTTCATAGCATGGGTTTGACTCTCATGTGACAGTGACAAGGTATAGCGTACTTCCACAGCATGCATAGTTTGTGTATAGATATTCTGTACATGGGAAGAAAATGAGAGGCGTGCTGGTGTGTGTATGCTGCGAAATGGCTTCAGACATGCGTGCGTATGTATTTGCATCCGTCCCGCGAGCCCACACAGAAGCTGACGTGCCTGCGTGCCGCCTGGGCGCAGG
>JAABUR0100003632.1_pt1 | contig 21466 bp, 29 predicted proteins | sample 5560091 | NCBI WGS metagenome assembly JAABUR01 (sample SAMN10711879, study PRJNA513375) | rock metagenome | isolation source: Antarctica rocks | place: Antarctica: Victoria Land, University Valley sud
CTGAGTTGCTTTCGGGGCTAGGCCATGAGTTTAAGGCAGGCGGCCTGACGCTTGCAATGAAGAGCCAAGTATCGAGACGTGTTACAAGCTGCTTACAATGGTGCTGTGCTCTGCGCGTCACTCAGAGCCCTCCTTCCTTCCTTCTGTGCTTGCTGGGCTGAAGAGTGCCAGGCGAACGTCTCCAGCGGCCTTGGCAGTGGCACGAGGCAGGGCACCACGCTGAAGCAAGCCCGGCGAACATTCACGTGGCCAGGCTGCACCCGCGGCGCTGCTCAGCCTGGCGCACCTGCGCCTGCAGCACGCCCGTGCGCACGTCCAGGCGCCGCAGGTCGCCCTGCGGTGGCCGCCGCGCCGTGGGCCATGCCGCGGGCTGTACGCTCAGTATGGCTTGCGGCACAAGCGCATCCCAGGCAAACTGGCAAGCGCTGCTGTGGCCGCGAGATGTGCGTCATGCGCTCAGGACATGCAGGGTGCCGCCATGGGCAAATGCCGTGCACCCAGGGCGTTGCGGGGGGCCTCTGCGGCGCGCGCGCGCGCGCGCCCAACGCCATGCTCTGCACTCTCGCGTCCCGCCGCAGAGATCGGCATGGTCCATGCACTGTGATGGGATCATGCATGTCCCATGGCAACCATGGCAGAAGGCGGATGGCTGCTGGCAGGGGCCTTGCGATGCCCGCTCTCTGTGGCACAGCCTGCGCTGCGACGGCGTGGCAGGGAGCCTGGGCTGCGATGCTGTCAGCCCGGGGGCAGGGGCTGCATGTTCATGCGGACATGCAGCTGAGCAAAGCCAAGCAGGCGACGCGGGGCGCAACCTGCAGCCGCTCGATGGCCGCGCGGCAGCGCAGCACCGGCGTCACGTCCGTCAGGCCCGCGCCGCGCGCCTCCAGCTCCGCGCGCGCGTCGTCCGCCTCCTGCGTGAGTTTGGCCACCTGAGGCCGTGCGCTCTCCGCTGTGCGGCGGCCTCAGCCGCATGTGCGCACACTGAAGCTGCTCCTGGTGCCAGCTCGCATGCAGGGGGCATGCACCAGTGCTCTGCCTCGCGCAGTTCCCTGAGCATGCAGCGCAACAAGCTCTCCAGAGCTCTGTCTGTCCCGTGCCACACATATACCTATACCCGGGCGATGCAAAGAAAGCGATTTCATCCAACTTTGCGGCGATGCGCATTGCAAGAGCGCACAGGGATGGCCATGATGCCAAGGCTGGCCAGCTGCACCTCGACTTCTCGTCTTCTTCACCCACCAGCAGCGTGCCTGTCAGCCCACACAAGCCTGCTGGGCAGCACCTCGGCCAGCTTGGCGGCCTCGTCCGCGGCGGCGCACAGCGCGGCGCGGCGCTGCATGGCCTCGCGCTGCAGCGCTGCCAGGCGCGCGTGCGCGGCGCGCGCGCGCTCTGCCGGCACCGCCAGCTGCGCGCTCAGTGCGGCCTCGCGCGCCTCCACCGCCGCCAGTGAACCCGCCGCCTAGGTGCACAAAAGTGCGACCGGGTCTGCGTCAATTCATTCCGCGAGTGACTGCAAGTCCAGAGTCGCTAGGCGCGGCCATAGCTGTGCAGCAGCACGTCACCACAGCCGTGTGCACCCCCCCGGCATAGTCCTTTTGAGCACAGGGCACAGACGCCTGCATGCCCAGCGCTGCGGCGCGCTGGCGCGGAAGATACCAGCGCGCGCACTGCACAGTGCTCGCAGCCGAGCGGCGGGGCCCAGCGCGCCTCCTGGGCGATGCACGCCAGCGCGGCCTGCGCGGGCGCAGCGGCCGCCACAAGCGTGGCGCGCTGGCGCCGCGCAGCCTCCAGGCCACCGCGCCAGCCGCCTGCCGCGTCCGGGAGCGACGCGTGCAGGCGGCCAGCGACGCGCTCCGCCTCCGCGCGCCAGGCTCGCATGTCCACAGCCTCGCCCTACTGCCAGACGGAGAGCGTTGCAGTGCATTGGAGCGCGTCCTGAACCTGGTCTTGCCAGCAACGTGCACTGGTCTGCGGAGCAGAGACTTAAGTCGCAGTTCTGGAAGGTGTGCACTGATGTGTACGCTTGCCAAAAACTGCTACACATGCGGCGCTGTGCACAGGGCTTGTACACTGCTCGCCTGTGCGGCAGCGCTTGCCCAGTCCCACTCGCCTACTGATGCGCAGTCCGTGCTGCCCTCCTCGTCGCTCAGGCCACGCTCGGGCATTGCCGCCAGCCCGACATCACTCAGCCTGTATTGTGTGCATGTGTGACAAAATGCAGTGCGTGTTCGAAGTGCCCAAGCAGGCCACTGTGTCTGTGTGCGCACCCACGCATCTCAGCAACGCTGGCAAAGCCACAACGTGACAGCCACGTAGCCGTGCCTCGCAGTCCAAGCGCTCCACGCCACGTGCAGCTCTGCGTTCAAGGTTGTTCAGGATGCAGCAGAGTGTGCGGCTGCAGGTGAGCATCGGACGCCTGCAGCACCTGTTACTGGATAACGTCCAACCCTGGCCTTGGAGCTCCTCCTCTGCTTGGAGACCATAGAGCAGCGGCAAAAGACCGACAGAAACGGAGCCGACATCATGGCAGCGGCGCAAGGTCTTGCCTCTCACCAGGCCCTCGCCCGCCGGGGTGCAGGCGCCTTCAAGAGCGCAGGTGCTGTACACCATCATCACACGTTGAGCATACGCACCACAGAGCTTTTACTGAGCACATATATCCCTGCAGGAGCGCCGCGGCGCTGCATGCCTGGACGGCATGCTCTCAAATGCAGGGCCACCCAGGACCTCAGCGGGCTACAGAAGGCTGCAATCCCTGTGGGTGCAGCCTCGAACGTCATTATGCTTATATCCGAGTGCGTTTCAACCGTCCTGCACCCAGCTCACCTGCTATTCAGCACGCGAGAGTCTTCTATTGACACAAGATTATAGCATATCACTCCTGAGCTTGCGGGCTGGTCTGAAGCGCACGCCAGCCTCTAGTGACCAAGGCAGCCGGGAGTCATGCAGGTACACGCTGAAAACAACTGGCAAGGGCCTGCCGGAGGGGCCGGGCGGCGTCTATGGCGCGCTGGAGGGCGTGTCCTACCTCATGGTGCTGGGCCTCATTGGCTGGAGTATAGCCACCAAGGTGAAGACTGGGTCTGGCCTGCCCTCTGGACCTGGTGGTGCGCTCGGCGCTGTGGAGGGGCTATCCTACCTGTCGCTGCTCGGCGCTGTGGCTGTCTTCGGTTTGACTTTCTTGGAGCGGGGGTCGCTGCCGGGGCCGCTGGGGTGAGGCACTGTCCAACGAGCCTGTCTGTTACCTATGTATGTGGTGCATACAACATGGCTTGCCCTGAGCGGCCCATCACTGGTCACATGGCACAAACGTGTTCTGTTATAACCCCACACTCGCTTGCTCAGTCTCCATTGGGTAGATGCATAGATTATGCTTTCATGTAGCCCTGCAAGGGCCGGCCGGCCGACGCCAGGCGTGGTGGCACAACATCCTGTTTCCACAACCTGCTACGTAGGAAGCATGTGCCACTACAGGCACATAAAGCACACATTTTCGACCAGACGACGCTGCACGAGCCACAAGCAAATAGACATCACCGCAGCTCTCTCTCTTATGCCGCACGACTCAACAGACAGCACCGCGCATGTCACATCTCCTTCAGCCGCTCGTCGGCGCGCGTGGCCTGCCCATCAGCTGCAGGAACAGCCGCCGATGCGGCCACTCTGCCGCCTGTCAGCTCCATGTCGCCATCATCAGCTGCGCTCACGCACAAGCACAGGGGTCGCATCAGCGCCAGGGGACGGCAGGCGCGCTCGCACATCCTGTAATGCACCACAAAGCGAATATGCGGCCGCCGCAACCAAGTAGATGCTGCAAGTTGTGTAACTCAGCATGTGCGCGCAGAATGGCTCGTCTGTGGCAGCCCTTGTGCTCCTGGTGGAGCCAGAACAGGCCGCACAATCTTCCTTTGCACAGCCAGCGCGCTCGCCGTGCACCCGCACAGCCATGGCCGCTGACGCACGCTGCTCGAGGGCGCACGATCATGCTATGAACGGCACAGCCTGCCGTCCACCTGGCTGCCTGTGCTGCCAGTGGCGGGGCACTCGGCCCGCGCGCCGGCAGGTGGCGCACCCGCCCGGCGCTGGCGCAGCCCATTGCCGGCCTCCGCGCCGGCGCTGGCGCCCGCGGCACCAGCCGGCGGCCGCGCCGCAGCGGGCGCGGCGCCGGCCGTGCGCACCGCGCCCGCGACCGCGCTGCTCGCGCTCTCCGCGCTGGCGGCCGCCGCGTCGACCGCGCTGCGCCCCGCTGCAGCCACGCGCCCTGCCACTGCCTGCGCAACACCCCACATGCGGCGTCACATGCATGTGCTTGAGCGTCCCGCTCCAGCGCTAACTGTGAACACTGCCGGGCACTGAGGGACAGCTGGCTGGCCGCATCATGCGAGGCAGGAGCAGGTCTGGAAGTGGGTGACAAGCGGGCGGCTTGCGCTCGGGGCCGCATGCGTGCCGCGCGCCCAGGGCGGGCCCGGCACCTGCGGGTCCTGCAGGAACTCGCGCAGCGCAACGGCGGTGCGCCCGGCCACGCTGGAGACGGCGGGCCTGACCTTGCCCGACAGCGCCAGCGCGCCCGGCAGCAGCCCGCGCGCCATCTCCGCATCCACGTCCAGCTCCTGCGCGGCCCCGCACGGAGTGCGCGCTAATTAATCAATTGCTCGCATGCACCTCAGGCTGTCCCTCAAGCCCGTGCGAGCTTCAAGTCTGGCCACTTCCAGAGCGACGAGCATGTCGCAACCCTGCAGCTCGTCCTCAAAAGGCCGTTGCTGCCGTTTTATACTGGCACAACAGTCGCCCGGCGCCAACTTGCGCACGCGCAGCGGCCCGCGTGTCGATCGAGTTCGAGGCACCAATGTGCTCTGCCTGCGCGCAGGGCCGGCGCGCGCGGGGGCGCGGCCGCGCCTGGTACACGGTGCGCCCAAAGAGGAACAGCACCAGGCCCAGCAGGATGTAGAGCGGGTTGTAGAGCAGCGCCAGGAACTCGTTGAAGCCCAGCACCACCATGGCCAGCACGGCCCACGCGGGCGGCATGCGGCTGGTCGCCGCACGGTTTGCGTCCTGAGTCGCCTGCGCCTGCGCGCCGCGCCGCGCCGCGCTTTGCTCGGCCGCCGCCAGTCGGCCGCGCGAGTCACATCGACACTGCTCGGCAGCCACACCCCGCGCGCGCCGCGTCGGGCCCCGCGGCAGGCGTGGGGCTGCGCTGACATGCGCGGCCCGGTCTGTCACACAGCAAACCACCCAGGCAAAACCTCGGCCACCGCTCACGCGGAGGATGCGCTTCAGATGTATATCGATGCCTGCGGCCGCGCCTGCTGCACCGCGTAGCTGCAGTCGGACGCGAACTGGCGCCACAGCGCGCGGCACTGCGGCGGCGGCAGCAGCACCGCGCCGGGCGCCACGCCCGGCCACTCGGCCGCCGCCACCAGGTCAAAGCCGCTGTCATGCGCGCCGCCCGCGCCCGGCTCCGCCGGCGCCCCCGCCGCGCCGGCTTTGTCGGCCGCCAGCGCGAGCACCGCGCGCTCCACCGCATCGCCCTCGGCCTGCATGTACGCGTTGCCCCATGGTCGAGCAACCTCCTTCTATGTCATGCAAGACCTTGCTACGGTAAATACCACTGCAGCACGCATGTGCTGTAGCGCCTTGTGTGTTTTGTTGATTTGTGGCGACGCGCATATGCACCGTCAGCTGACAAGCAAGACTGCACCGTCACTGCGCCGTCACGTGACAACCAAGGGTGAAGAGCGCACCGCGGGGGGCTGGTCCAGGCGCAACACGGCCAGCCGCGCGAGCACGCGCGCGGCGGCCAGGCGCGCCTCGCGCGCCGCGGCGGGCACGTTGGCGGCCGGGCCCCACGCGCGCGGCAGGCCGGCCTCGTCGCGCGAGAACACGTCCGTGAAGCGCTCCTGCGCCACGCACGCAGCCGTCGGCATCGAGCAGGGCTCAGCAAGCTTTGCACGAGGCCCCCTGAGCCGGGCACATCGGAGGTGCAGGCTCGCTCTCGGGCGGTCCGGCCGGCGCATGCGCGTCCGAGCGCGCGTCCAGACCGCGCGACTGGACGCCAGCAGTGGCAGGGCGTCACGAAGCAGGTTTCGTTGGGGCCGTCAGTCAAGGCTTCCCCTCCCGCACAGGCAGCGCGCTGGCGCGCCTTCATGCGCGGCAGCGCGGTGTTGGCGGCCTCGCGCACGTGCGCCTCCACGCGCGCTCGCGCGAAGGCCGCCAGCCGCGCATCGAGAGCTGCGCGCGCCCCGCCATCCAGCGCGTACCCGTCCAGGCCCGCGTCAACGCTCTGCCTCGCAGCCGCCGCACTCCCTGGTCAGCCGGGCACCAGCGGGCGGGTGGGCAACCATGCTCTTGCGCCTCTCCCTCCCCGAGACAAGGCCCATGTTGGAGCTGTCAGAGTCGCAGGACTTGCACCCTGCCACCCAGCGCCTTTCCAGACCAGGACACACAGCCGTACCCAGCCTATCGGCCGCCATGCTGCTCAGCAACTTGTGCCAGAGGAGACTGCGCTCGCCTGCGTCAGTGTCTAGAAACAAGCACCGGCACGCCTGATGCACACCCTCACTCTCTGCCACCCTGCGACTCCCATGTCCCCGAGCAAACCTGGCGACCGCCACAGCTGCAAGCGCGCGCACACGCCCACGGCCTGCACGCCTGCACTCGCCCGGTCCCACTGGCAAGCACCGATGCACATGCGTGTTCCTCAGCGGGGCTGGCCACCTGCAGGGCGCTGCGCAAGGCGGCGGCCAGCAGGCGCGCCAGGCGCGGCCACAGGTCATCGGGGCAGCTCTCCAGCAGCGCGATGGCCGGGCCGGTCAGGGCGCGCGTGAGCGCCTTCTCCGCAGATGCTGTCACCTCCGCCACCTGCGCGCGCCCGCCGGGCCTGCTGGACGGTTGCACCCGAGCCCGGGCAAGGTGACCATCCACTGCACCGACCTCGGGTGCAAGTAATGCTAACATGCCGGACAGCTCCAGGGCGCCGGCGCACTGCAAGGGCGCAGCTCGTGTCAGGCACAGGGAAACAGATTGAGCACGCGCCCTGCGCTGCATGGCGTCGGCGATGAGCGCATCCACGTCCGCCTCAGCCGCCGCGGCCTCCGCCGCGGTGGCCCAGCCGGTGCCGGGCACGTCGGCCTCCCGCAGGCCTGCCTCAAAGTGCTGCAGCACCTCTGTCTTCGCCCTGCGCATGCATGCCCCTGCATCACGCCATGTCCTGTCCGCTCTGCAGCACGACCACGGGCCTTCTCAGAGTTCTGGTGACCTGAAGTATGCTTGAAAAAACAGATTTGCGTGTCTGCAGGAGCCTTTCACCAGCGTCTTGACCATGGCGGTAACGCTAGCACGTTGGCGCAAAGCAAGCTCTCAGTTCTCGGCCCCATGCCTCCGGCTACTGACCATTGACTGGTACACAGCATTGCCGCAAGCGCCTCGCAAGCGTGCAACCCTGGTTGGCGCATGTGCAGCGCGAGCTCGCGGAGCGCGCACCGGCCGGCGGCCGCCGCAAACCCGCCGTCGCGCTCGGCGCAGGCGGCAATCTCCGCCGCGGCGCGCTCGTGCGCCCCCGCGCGCAGGTGCCGCAGCTGGTCGTCAAAGGCGCGCCGCACGACAGCGCGCGCGCGCTCCACCAGCTCGCCGCGCTTGTCGCGCCGCACGCCGGCCTCGAAGTAGCGCGCCTCCTCGTCGTAGCCTGGGCGAGCGGCGCGGTGTCACAAGCCTGAGGGTGGCGCTCAGGGTGCCCGGACCGCGCCCCTGCCAGCACATGACAGGTGACGCAGGCGGCCCTTGCATTGCTCAGCACACAAGCAGCCGAACGCAGGCAGCCACAGTCCGAACACAGCGCAGGATCCCCGGTACGCAATGCAGGCAGCCGCGCCGCAGGCGGGCATGTTCGCGTGGGGCCCCGCTCGCCCGGCGCCAGGGCGTGCCGGAGATGCAGGACTCCAGCAGCGCGGCGGCGCGCGCGCCGAACTCGCGCACAGGCCCCGCGGCCGCGGCGTCGCGCAGGCTGGCCCAGGCGCTGTCGTGCTCCAGCGCGCGCAGCTGCTCCTCCAGCAGCTCCGCGCAGCGGATGTTGGCGACCATCACCTGCGCGCGCGCCGCCGCGCCCGCCCTCTTGTGAGCGGGGCCCCTTTGCACGCCCGCCGCACACCTGTCCCTCGGGCGAGACAGCGGGAACGCCGCTGCCGAGCCCGCGCTCCCCCCCGCGACACAGCCTGCGCTGTGAACTGAGGCGCAGGAGCCACACGGCGTGCATGCAGACACGGCGACTGCTCGGACGCGCACAGCATGGCGGCGGCGGCCCCGCCGCCCGCGCCCGACCCGCGGGACCAGGAGCGCGGCGGGACCCTGCGGGCGGGCAGGCGGGCGGCGCGGCAGCAGCGGCTGCCAGCCTCCCCCGGTGAAGCTGCGGGCGCGCGGGGCGCGGCGGGCACCTTGTGGGCGGGCAGGTTGAGGTCGCGCTGCTCGCGGATGGCCTCCCACACGCGCGCCATGCTCAGCGCCAGCGCGTGCCCGGGCAGCTTGCCCTCGCCCGCGCCCAGCAGCGTGTCCTCGCCTGGCGCGCGCACACAGCCTCTGCGCAGCTCCGCACACGGCGCAGCCAAGCAGCGCGCGCGTGCACAGCAGGCGCGCAGCGAGCAGCCCAATGCACGCCCGGCATTGTGCGCGCTCAATCGGACCGCTTTGCACGCGCAGCGCACGACAAAGAGCTGGCCCGAGCATTGCCACATATCTTCCAAGTACAAGCCGATCCTGGCGGCGGCAGCGGTGGGTGCCAGAGCCGTTTGCTACCCAAGGTGCGTGGTGCAGTCACTCTCACTTTTGGTCAAGGCTAGGCGCATGCTGCAAACGTCGCCGCCAGCCTCCTGCGCCCCTGCAGGGTCAAGCCACACCAGGCGCCGCGCGGCAGGCCCGGACCTTCCTCGGTGAAGCGGCGGCGCAGGATCACGCTCTCCGCGCGGAAGTCCTCCTCGCGCTCCTCGAAGTTGGGCAGCGAGGCGTACTTCACCTGGCCGCCCCAGCGCACCCCGCTGGCACGCGGGGCGCTCCTCCGCGGCTCTCTGCAGACTGGCAGGCGCACCGGAGCTCGCCAGCTGGTGCGCCGCATGTGATCTGCCTCACATGCAGGCAAACCTTGTACGTAAATTTGATACAGCGGTGCTTACACCCACGACGGAGCCTGCCCCTGCAGATGCACTGTTCGCCGGGCATACACCTGGTGATGTGCAGGTGCGCTCGCCGGGCATCAGGCGCGGCCGTGTGCCGGCAGGCGCGCGGCGCCGGGCGCACCTCAAAGAAGTCCGTGAAGGAGCTGCCCTCATACTGCTGGGGCTTGGTGATGCCGGCCCACATCTGGCCCAGGTCCGCCTCCCAGGTCTCCACCAGGCGCGGCAGCGGCGTGCGCGTGCGGTCCCGGAAGACGAACAGCAGCACCGTGCGCCGCTTGTTCGGCGCGGGCGTGAACAGCTTCAGGTTGACCTGCGCGCGCGCACAGGCCGGCCGCTGGAGGAGCGAGCTCGCCCGCCTCACGGCCCCCGGACAGTGGTCCCATAGTGCTGAAGCAGGTCTGGCACTTGTTTGCCCAAGCATACCAAGCGCAAGGGGCTACAGAGCGAGGCAGCAAGCGGCGTGCCTGGAAGATGGTCTTTAGCAGGGGCTTGCCGGCGCCGGCCTCCCGGCCCACATCCAGGGGCTACAGAGCGAGGCAGCAAGCGGCGTGCCTGGAAGATGGTCTTTAGCAGGGGCTTGCCGGCGCCGGCCTCCCGGCCCACATCCTTGGCCCACCTGCGCAGCACGTGCGCCTTGCTGCGGGGCAGCACGGCTGGGCGCAGCACGCCTGTGTGAGCTGCGTGTTAAAGGTCTCCAACGAGTGCAGGCGGGCGCTCGAGAGCCCGAAGCAGGCTTGGCTCAGCTCAGCTCGCTGTCTCAGCACATACGCTAGTCCACGTCCTGCACTGCCATGTGAACGAGGATGCATTCGTAGGACTGGGCCGCTGCACATCACCTAGCACTTGCCGAGAACCTCCTGTGGAGTCAGAGCTTTCCAGCCCGGCTGGGAAGCTAGCCAGTGCTCAGCACCGCCTGCACCCTGGTCCACCAAAGTATGCCATGCCTGCAGGCCAGGGCCATGCAGGTTGGAAGTGGGGGCCCGAACATGTTGACGAGCAGCACGTCAGCCACCGCCAGCGCGAACAGCGCAGACTGGCGCTCAAAGCTGTTGTCGTCCTCCCCGCGCTCGCGCCCGTCGCTGCCCTCCAGGTCCATCACCAGCGTGACCGGCCGCGGCTGCTTGCCCGAGCGCGCGAGCCAGATCCCGCGCGTGGTCTGGTGCCGCCCGCTCATTGCATCCATCTCCTCAAAGCTCGTGCCAAACTGCCGCGACGTATGCCACTTGTTGCGAGACAGAACATCTGCGCTGCAGTGACTGGCGCTGACCGGTCCATTGAGCACAGATGCACAGTGTTGTATCACAGCAGGAACTGCACCTGTTGATCTTGTCGTAACAATGGCACGCAGCGGCAAGCAAGGCTCACAGCAGCAGGCTGGAGCAGACACGCTAGCAGCCGCATGCCTGAAATACCAAGCGCAAAGCGACGCTTGTCACCGTCGCGAGATCAAGCAGAGCCGATACTCCGCACGCCAGCTAAGGCTGGGCACCAGCGAGAATAGCGCACCAAGGCATTCATCAGCGTTGACTTGCCACTGCTCTGCGGCCCCGTGATGGCGACCACTTGGTAATCCACGCCAGCCTCCTGCACATCATTCTCGCGCATAAAGCTGTTGACAAGGTCGCCATTGAAGTCGCCTTCGCCGCTGACGACTTGAAGGATGCCAGAACTGCGTGAGTTCATTGAGCAGGCGTGCTGCACTTTCTGCGCTACCTCATAGGGGCCAAGCCACTGTGGAAATCAGCCAACTTGCTCACACACCAAAAATGATGAGCAGCGTGAACACCCTGCAGCCGCAAGGTTTTTGCAGTTGGGTGCCGGGAGTGAGCTCCTTGTCTCTACTTGCCTCAGCGTTATTGAGGGGTGCCGGACGATTTGCGTTGCCTTTGCTTGGGTCAGAAGCGGCTGCTGTGCTGCGTACTCTTCCGAGGCAGCCGTCTGCGCTATGTTGCTGCTCTTTGAGACGGCCGCGGGCTTTGCCCTCTTCAAAGTGCTGAAGGAGGGAAAGCTGAAGGAGACCGAGGTGCGACGAGGGGCGTCTGCTCGCCCAAGCCGACCTTCACACCGCGCGCAGGCAGCTAACTGCGGCTGTGTGCGCTCCGCAGGACCTCTACAAGGACTTTGAGTCCCTGGACGCGGCAGAGAAGGTTCGCGCCCTGCCTCTGTGGTCGCGCAGGTCGGGTGCAGCAGCCCCGGCTGCTGAGCGCGGGCGGCCTGCCGCAGGTGGTCAAGCTCAAGTCTTTCAACAAGTTTGACAATACCACGGATGCGCTGGCGGCGGCGACAGCGCTCGTGGACAGCAAGCTCAGCAAGGGTGCGGTGGCTGTGGTCTTGCGCATGCGCGTGGCTGGCTCCACGGCGGCACGCAGGGGCGACAGCCACGGCCGACTGTGGGTGCGAGTGTGCAGGCCTGAAGAAGTTCCTGAAGAAGAATGCGGAGGGGGAGACGCTGGCGGTTATGGACTCCAAGCTGGGCAGCATCATCAAGGAGAAGCTGGGCATCTCCTGCACATACAGGTCAGCCTGTCACAGCGTGCTGCAGAGGCTCTGCGTTGCAGCGCAATGCAAGCCTTGCGCTGTGGGGCTGTTGGATTTCGCGGCCTGACACGCTCAGCTTGTGCGTGCAGCTCCGCCATCATGGAGCTGACGCGCGGCGTCCGGAACCAGTTGGCCGGGCTCATCAGGTGCTGCAGCACAGCGCGCACAGTGTCAGTGGACGCAGTGACCCGGCAGTGCGTCACGGCGGGAAGGCTCAGCCGCGTGCCTGCCAAGTCCGTGTCTGCTGTTGCCCTGGAGGCGCCTGGCTGCGAGAGCTGTGCAAGTGAGGTCCATGCGGGCCGGCGTGCGATGCTGGCTGTTCTGCTCAACTGCAAAGGCTGACGCGAGCGTGTGGGGGGCCGTGGCCAGCGGCCTGGGCGCGCAGGACCTGACGCCCATGTCGCTGGGCCTCAGCCACAGCCTGTCCCGGTACAAGCTGAAGTTCAGCCCAGACAAGGTGCGGACGATCCTCTGTCAATTTTGATGCGTATAAGGGGGGAGGGGCAAGGCTGAGCAGCAGCGGCTCTGAAGGTCAGTCGGGAGGGCGGGCCCTTGTGTGTGCGAAGAACTGACCGGCTTTGCTGCTGTCGGTGTGCGTTGCAGACGGCGCAATTTCTGCCCGGAAATGCCTGCGTGAGCTTGACGCGCATGGTGTGCCTTTGTTCAGCACCACTGGGCATGGCGGCCATGGACGCACAAGTCTCAGCGCGCATGCTTGGGTGCGCAGGCTGCTCGCGCGCCCTGGGCGCGCACGGACGAGCGACCTCACGGGCGGGAGCGCGCGCGTGCGCGCAGGTGGACACGATGATCGTGCAGGCGATCGGGCTGCTGGACGACCTGGACAAGGAGCTGAACACGTACGCGATGCGCGTGCGCGAGTGGTACGGCTGGCACTTCCCGGAGATGTCCAAGATCGTGTCCGACAACGTCGTCTACGCCAAAGTGGTGCGCCGCCGCCGGGATGCCCGCAGCGTCCGCCCTGTTTCCTTGCGGTGTATGCGTCTGCTTCCTGGAAGGCGCCTGCGGCATGAGCTGGTGGCATGCAGCCTGTCAGGGCGGCTGCTGATGGAGATAAAGAGTGGGGGCCGTCCCCGTGGGATGCCGGTTCCAGTGTCGGACGGCGGCGCGCGCGCGGGCGCAGGTGAAGCTGATGGGCACGCGCGAGCGCGCGGCGGACCTGGACTTCTCGGCGGTGTCGCTGGAGGAGGAGGTGGAGAGCGAGCTGAAGGAGGCGGCCGTCATCTCCATGGGCACCGAGATCAGCGAGGCCGACCTGCTCAACATCATGGCGCTCTGCGACCAGGCGCGCCGCGGAGGCTGTCCCGCCCGCCCCTGAGTACCGGCCGGGAGTGCCTGGTGAGCGTTGGGAAGCGAGCGGCAGCGACGGCGCGCCCCGGGGCGCATGCTCTCGGCGGCGCGTGGGCCGTGCCGCATGCCGCGCCTGCACTGGGCCGCTCGGCCCGCGGCGGCCGGGCGGCGCTCGCCGTTGCACGCCAAGCGGCTCGGGTGGACGCGCTCTGAGCCCATCCCGCCCGGCACTGACACGCAGGCCACAGCGACAGAGTCGGCCATGCGCCCCCCCGCATGCATCCGGGAGCAGCTGCATGTCATGGGGCCGGCCCAACCTGGGACGCGGCTGCAGGTTCCAGCGACTGCTGAGAGGCGCCTGGCGCAGGTCGTGGCGCTGGCGGAGTACCGGGCGCAGCTGTTCGAGTACCTGCGCAGCCGCATGACCGCCATCGCGCCCAACCTCACGGCGCGCCTCGTGCCCGCCCGGGGACAGTGAGCGTCTGTGACAGCAGCCAGCAGGTCGCGCATTCTCCCTGTCACTTGCAGCGGGCTTTGAGTATTACAGGCCGGTTTTGAAGTTAGCCTGTAAGACGTGTGTCTACCGCTGCCCGTGCCCAGGTTGCAGCAGCTCCCTGTCTTTCCCACAGGCAGCGCTCACGCGCAGGTGCTCGTGGGCGAGCTGGTGGGCGCGCGGCTGATCGCGCACGCGGGGTCGCTGCTCAACCTGGCCAAGCAGCCGGCCAGCACCGTGCAGATCCTGGGCGCCGAGAAGGCGCTCTTCCGTGCGCTGAAGACGAAGCACGAGGTGCCGCGCTGCCGCAGCAGCGCATGACAGATCCGCGACACCTGCTGCAGGAGTCTGTGCGTGAGGAGCAGCACTGACGCAGTGTGCTGGCTCCCCTGGCGAGGCTGCTGTGGGAGGTGGCTATGGCGCAGCCACGGCTTGCAGTGCCTGCCGTGCGGCCGTTCTTGGGCTCGCCGCCCGTCTTGAGCGGAGGGTGCGGCCGCGCAGACGCCCAAGTACGGCCTGATCTACCACGCGAGCCTGATCGGGCAGTCACAGCCCAAGTTCAAGGGCAAGATCAGCCGCGTGCTGGCGGCCAAGTGCTCGCTGTCCATCCGCGTCGACGCGCTCGGCGAGCACACCGATGCGACGGTCGGCCTGGAGGGCCGCGCCAAGGTGCGGGGCCCTGGCCCGGCCGCCGAGGGCCGCGCCTGTCGTGCGTGGACGCCCTGCATGCCTGGCTGCATGTGAAGCTGGCAATCAGCGCATTGGTGTGGGGCCCTGTCAAGCTCTGCAATGACAGGGTAGAATGGGTTCATGATGTGACCTTGCAAGCACTAGTCCGTGATGCACAAGGGGTCTCATAGGTCTGTAGGTCTATGAGGTGTGGAAAGGGGTTAGTAATGAACGCCTTTGGCAGAACCCCGCAGCCTTGCTGTATGCTGTGCGGCTTTGAAACAGGGCGAAATCAGCCACGGGTGTTAGATCTCCGGGGGCGGGAAGGAGCCACATGCACCAGCCCTCGAATTCGCACCCACAGTCCGGCCCACCTCGTCTCTTGTTGCCAGCAATGCGCTATTCTTTGACAGTGCGGTTGGTCGACGGCGGGTAGCCAGGCTTTCCGCGCCTCTGCGCGCGAGAGCGGGCGTCACACGACATGGGTGCCTTCGTCGGGACTGCGCAACTCACACATGCGAGGGCGCGCGCCGCGCGCGCGCAGGTGGAGGCGCGGCTGCGGCAGCTGGAGGGCCGCATGCAGGCGGGCGAGAGCGCGCGGCCGCGCGGCAAGCCGGAGGTCAGCCGCTACGAGCCGGAGCGCCAGGGCGGCGCGGCGCTGCTGACCGCGCCCGCGTCGTACAACCCGGCCGCCGACGTCACGGCCACCGCCGGGAAGGAGGAGAAGAAGAAGGCGCGTTCTACTTTCGAAAGACTCGGACCACGACCCGCACTGCATCAAAGAGCAGCGGGGAACATGTTGAAGCGCGCGGCAGGGTGCGGCAGGCTGGCAGCATCCTCTTAAAACAGCGCGTCGTGTGGGGCCCGTGCCTGAGGAGAGTGCCAGCTGCGCGCGCAGAAGAAGAAGCGGAGCGCGGAGGAGGCAGTGGCGGCGGCGCCCGCCGAGGACGGCGAGGCGGCTGCGGCAGAGCCGGCGCCCGAGCCCGCCAAGAAGAAGAAGACGAAGGCAAAGGCGGAGGGCGCTGCAGAGCCGGATCCGGCCGCGGCGCCGGTGCTGAACGGCGGCGCGGACGAGGTCGTAAAGAAAAAGAAAAAGAAGGCCAAGGCGTCGGCTTGAGTGCGCCACCGTCAGTGCTGGGTAAGGGCGTTTGATGTCACGGGTCAGTGTGTCTGTTGGTCGGCTGTGGGTCCGTGCGTCTTCCTGTGTGTCTCTGCTCGTCCCCGCTTCGTCTAGAGCGCTGTGCGCTCGGGTTCCATTACGCAGCCCTATATTCGTCGTGCCGCCTGGCCGCATATACGCCGCCGACCCACCTGAAACCTGACCCATGCTGAGCAACTTGCCGCCCCGCGCCGCCCGCCCGTCAGCAGCAGGCTGTAATGCACCCACAACTAATAGCCAGGCCTTCCAGCAGAGCGCAGGCAACCAAGGATCATTGTTAATCAAGCTGCAGCGACTGAAATCCGCAGGCACACTGGTAACTACATGCAGGCAACATGCTGACAAACGCGCCAAGCGCCACAGAGACGAGGAGCTCGACGCCAGAAACATACACAGACTTCAGCACAGGCCACCTGCAGACCCTGGCACAGACTTGCTGCCGGCAGCTGCCGCCGCATCGCCCCGGCCCCAGAAGCCAGGGCTCCCGCCTCGCCGCTGCTGCGCGAAGCGTGCAGGCGGCGCGTCACCGGATGCACGAGCGCTGGCTGCCGTCGCTGAGCGAAGTCAGCGTCGCGGCCGTCTGCGCCTTGGGGAACACGTTCCAGAACCGCAGTGTCTCGTCGCCTGCGCGCGCGCATGCAGGGGCTGCTGGCCCGGCCGAGCGCGCATGCAGCGGCGAGGGCGCCTGGCTCGTATCGCTCCAGGCGGGCCGGAGGCATGGCGGCTCGCTGAGCGTGAGCTCGGAGCTTGCTGTCAGCCTGCGCCCGGCGGCGCGGGCGTGCTCGACCCTTGGGGCGCCGCGCCTGCGCCGGTGACGATGCTCTGGCCGTCGGGCGAGGTGGCAAGGAAGAGGACGCGCGAGGTGTGCCCGGCCAGCGTCGCCACGGGCGTCAGCGCCGGGTACCGCCACAGCTCGATGGCGTTCGTCGAGTACCCTGCGGCGCGCGCGGCCGCGCTGACGCTCGGGGCGGCGGCGGCGCTCAGACGCGTGCGCCCAGCGCGGTGCCCGCCCAGGGCGTCGGTGCCCTGGGAAGGTGCCGGACCCACGGGCTGCCCTGGCGGGGGCCTGCGCCGCGCGCGGGGCCGGCACACCGTAGCAGGCCACCAGCTCGTTGGCGTTGCGGCTCCAGGCGAGCGCGCAGACCTGGCTCTGCGCGTCCACCGCGCTCACCGCCGTCCCGGTCAGCGTGTTCCAGACCCTGCGCGGCCGCGGCGCCCCCCGCCTCGGCGCTCGCGCCCGCCCGGCCTCCGGGCTTCCCGCTTTCGTGCAGGCGCTGCGGCCGGTGGCTGGCACCCTTGCGGGGCGCCCCCGCGCACCCTGGTCGCGCTGGCGCGGCGGCTCGTCACACCGCACATCACAGCGCAGCGCGGCCCCTCGGGTTGTGACCCTCCGCGCGGCGGTGTCTTGTCAGGTATGAAGGAGCCCTGTGTCGGCATGCCCACTCTTGCGCTCGCGCCGTGCCGGGAGCACGCCCCCCCCGGCGGGCCCCGGCGGCGCGCGGCCGCACCGGATGTGCTTGTCGCTGGTGCCGCCGCCGGTCGCGAGCAGGCCGCGCTGGTGCGGCGACCATGCGAGCGCCTTGACGGCCGCCGTGTGCGCGGTGCCGCGGAAGACCGCCTCGGCGCCGCCGCTGCCCGCGCCGCCGCCGCCGGCCGCCCACACCGCGACCGCGTTGTCGTTGCCGCCGCTGGCCAGCTGCCGGTCGTCCGGCGACCACTGCGCCGCCGCCCGCCGCCCGTGTCTGTGTCCGTGGGTTTCAATCACCCGCGCTCACACTCGATGTCCCGCTGAACACTGCCCTGTCTCAACTCCGCATGGTCACTGCCCGCCTTAGCCGGCTCGCCGGCCGCTCCACGGACGCCGCTCCCTGCCGGCCGCTCCCGGACGGCGCGGCCGCGGCCGTGCGCGACGCATCCCGTGGGGGCGCACACGCAGGGGAGGGGCGGGGGGACGGGCCGCGCCTTCAGGCCGCAGACCTCCGCCTTGTGGCCGGCCAGGCGCGCGGCGGGCGCGGGCGCGCGCAGGTCCGTCAGCAGGATGCGCCGGTCCTGCCCGCCGGTCGCCAGCGTGTGGCCGCCCCAGGCCAGCGCGCCCACGCGGCCACGGTGCGCGCACAGCTCGCGCACCAGCGTCTTCTGCGCCCGGCGCGCCGCCGCCCTGTCAAGAGCGCTGCAGCGCCCGGCGGCGCGGCGACCCCTCGGCCGGTCGCCAGCGGGCTGGGCGGCAGAGCGCGCCGCGCCGGCCCATATTCGCCGCGCGCCGCTCCAGACAGCAGCCGCTCAGGAGGACGGGGGCTGCATCGCGTGTGCACGCCCTGCCAGAGCAGAACAGGGGCGCCAGGGGCGCCGGCCAGGGCGCTTGCACGCGCCTGCACCCCCGCGCCGCCCCGCTGTGCACCCCAGTCGGCAGGCCCGGGGCAGGTCTGCTGGCAAGGCACCGGCGCCGCGCCGGACGAGCCCCGCATGCGCAGCTTCAACAGGGCCCCCGCGTGGCGCACGCCGCCGGTGCCGGGGAGGGGGGGGTGCGGCACGGCGCGCGGCCGCGCACCGTGGCCGCGTCGTAGATGCGCACGACGCCCTTGTTGGTCCCGACCGCCAGGTAGGCGCCGCGCTGCGTCCACGCCACCGAGCACACCGGCCGCGCGTCCTCCAGCGCGGCCAGCGACTCCACCTGCGCGCCCGGCCGCGGCCGCGGGGCTCGCTGGCAGACTCCCAGCTGCGGCGCAGCTGCGGGAGCCGCGGCCGCCACCGCGGCGCGTTGCGGCCGGAGTGCGGCGACTCCCGCACGCACAGCAGCCCCCCGCGCCCCATAATGCAGACGCAGAGCGCATGAGCGCAGCATGACCGCGAGCGCAGACGCTATGCTGCGCGACGCCCGCGCGTGGCGGGCGAGCACGCGCGCGCGCACCAAGCTTGATGCCCCTGCGGCGCATGCCCGGGCGGGAGCAGGCGCGGCAGACAGGCGCGCAGCATGCACCGCAGGGCCGCTGCCGCCCTCGACGCGCGAGCCCGGTCGGTGCGAGCGCAGCGCGGCCGCCCGCCCGCGGGGGCCGCGGCCAGGGGCGCACGCTGCTGTCCTGCGCGTTCCAGAGGAACACCGTGCTGCCGAGCCCGACCGCGAGCATGTTGCTGGCGCTCCAGTCCACCAGGTTCATGTAGAAGTCGTCCGGCAGCTTGGGCGCGTCCAGGATCTGCGCCCGCCGACCGCGCCTCGCCGCGCCGCATGCATGGGGCCTGCAGGCGGCCGCGCTGCCCGCGCACGTGAGGCCACAGCGGGCGCACCTTGTACGGCGTGCGCGAGACGCGGCGCTCCGTCCGCACGCGCAGCGGGCAGTCGGCGACCGGCGACAGCGGCGGGAAGGGCGGGCTGTGCCCGCCCGCCTCAGGCCGCGGCTGCGCGAACCTGAACACGCCGCGCCTGGGCGCGCGCCCGCACCCCCGCTGAGGCGCCGGATGGCCGGGGCGCCAGTGAGTCAGCGAGCGCAAGTCTCGAAACAGCGTGTGCGCACGGCGAGAGGTGGCTCTGCGCGTAGCTCGGCCCCTCCCGCGTCGGCGAGGCCAGCAGGTTGAGGTTGGCGGTGAGCAGCGCGCTGTAGTTGGCGGGCGTCGGCGGGCCCTGGGCGGACGGCGATGGGCATGAGCGCCCAAGCAGCGCGCGCTCAGAGGGCAGCAAGTCAGCCGCCGGCGCCGTTCGAGCCCGCCAGTGCACGAGCGCATCCGCATGACGGATCAGCGCACCGGCACATCCGGCGCATCGGTGATGTTGTCGTCCAGATGACAGGCGCGCTCCGGCACAAACCTGCAGATGTAGCTGCCCCGGGGCGACACGCGCGCGTCTGCCGCAGGCGGCCCGGGGCACCCTTCCATGCTCAGCGGCGCAGCCCCGGCTACATCAACAGCCTCAGCTGTACGGCCTAGCTAGCTGTTGCCGGTTGCAGATCGTACTTGTCTGTTTACTACTTGTGGGCGTTCCCTCCCACTGCTCCGACTTTTGAAATGGCGGGAAAAGTGACTTGATATCAATTTATTTATAATTTTACAAAGAAATTGCGTGAGCTTCGCACCTGCATGTCCTGCTTACAACCCGTTCACACACTAGGCCACATGCACGAGGTGCAGGCTTTCATGCACAGTGAGCGCGCGCCCTGGCGGGGTACAGAAGGCCCAATATACAAGTCCCACAGTACAGGGCGCACCCTTCCGCATGCACAGGCGTGCCAGAGCAGCTTGCTACAGGGTGCTGGGCAGGGGCGTCGGCGACTCCCCCAGCAGGACATTGATGACCCCTTTGTTGACGGGGTCGACCTCGAAGCGCAGGCCAGCCGTGGCCAGGAACCTGCGCGCGCCGCCCCAGACCCCTCCAACGCTTACAGAAACTACACATCCAAACTTTCAGAGCGATGATGCAGGTCACAACAGCAAGTCCCGCTCGATCAGTCCTTGGCGGCCGTCACAGCGACACCCACCGCAGCCAGGGCCCACACTGGCGACCGTACCAGCGATACGGTCCCCAATATGGTGGTGACAAGGTTCAGGCAGGGCCTGCGCACCTGGTGACGGCCGGCCGCAACACGGGGATGCCGTTCACACTGCGCTTCCCGACACCCGTCACCACCTGCCGCGGCAGCGCCCGCGGTCACAGGCTGGCGCGTCGGCAGCCCGGGAGCACCCCGGACGCGGGGCATGCACGGGCGGAGCCAGGCGCGCATCATGCGCCAGCTGCCCTCCGCGCCCCGCCGTGCTGACGCCGAGCGGCCGCCGCCGCCCACCCCCCCAATCGAACATACCTTGCCACGGCCTGGGTCTCTGAAGCGACGCGCCTGCAGGAGGATGCCGCCCGGGTGGCACAGCTCGCCGAGGCGCTTCAGGTGCACCTCCAGCTTGGCGATGGCCTCGTCCACCTGCTGCCCGTGCAGGTCCACCTGCACCCCCGCGCGCCTTGTTAGGAAGCGGTGGGCAGACGCACCAGGCGCACTGAGCGAGAACCTAGGGTTCCTGTCAGACGTCAGGTCATGACACACGTCACAGCCCTGGAGCAGCCGCTTACTTCAGGCCCGCGGGCGCCCTCTTCGAGAATACAGCCATTCCCCGCAAGCGTCCGAGACGTCACGCTGGAGCGCCCGCGCCACGTTGCAAGACAGCGCCGATGCCGTGTCAATGCAAGAGCGTGGGCAACATGAGCGTGAGGGGGGGGCGCGGCCAGGCACTGCGCTGCGCGGTCGCAGCGGCGCGCAGGCGCGGCGGGCAGGCGCCCGCGCCTTGAAGCGGTTGAGGAACTGGTTGAAGGCGCCGTAGGCGGTGGCGTTCGCGCGGCGCCGCGCGTCGATGGCCAGCTCCTCATGCTTGCGCGCCTCGTGCAGCAGCTGGCGCCCGATGTCGCCGTCGCCTGCGGCGCCCCGCATGGCAGCATCAGCCGAGCTCTGAAGCACAGCTTTAGGGTGGCTGCGCCTGACCACCCATGCAACCGTGGCGGCGGCGAGCGCGGCGGCGGCGGCCGCCTCGAGCATGCAGCGCTGCGCACAGCAGCGGGTATGTGTACCAAGCACACCAGTATGCCGGGGGGGGCGCGCCCGCGGCCAGTGCGGCGGTGGCGGCCTCCTTGAGCACGCGGCGCTGCGCCTGGTGCTCGGCGGACATGCGGCGCTCGTAGTCGGCCTGCTCGGCCTGGTGCGCGCGCCGCGCGGCCTGCAGGCGCACAGCCTCGGTCACCGCCGCCAGGCCCGCGCCGCTCTCGCCGCCTTCTGCCGGCGAGAGCCACCCGTCTGCGCGCGCCGGGGCCCACATTGACGTCATCACTTGGGCGCATGGCTGCCAGCGCAGCCGCGACGCCCTCAGCCTTTACGTACAAAAGCTGACAGGCTTTTGCAGGCGACCGGCCCCGTCTCCCGCGCACTGCATCCGCGCATGGCACACACAGCAACCCAGCGCCCATGCAGGCACGCACGCACATGCAGCAATACGATGCACACTCTGCCAGCCGCATGTGTGGCAGGGATGCGCCCTGTACGACACTGCCCAGCCCAGCATGCCGGACGCGGCCGCACATGCGCAGGCAGCAAAGCGCCACGTCGCACGCCGGTTCACGCGGGCAGGGTGACGCGCGCGCGCGCCTGGCGTCGGCGACTTAGTCGGCGTCAG
>JAABUR0100003634.1_pt1 | contig 21458 bp, 22 predicted proteins | sample 5560091 | NCBI WGS metagenome assembly JAABUR01 (sample SAMN10711879, study PRJNA513375) | rock metagenome | isolation source: Antarctica rocks | place: Antarctica: Victoria Land, University Valley sud
ATCCGCTCTGGGCGCTGGAAGTGCTGCGCTACTGGCAGCACCGCAACCTGGTGGCCTACCACGCCCATCGCAAGCGCCGCCTCGCGCGACGCCACGGGTACCATGAACTCTCGCTGTAGTATTAAGCTCGGTGAGGCAGCAGCGATCGCGCTGTACCCCGCTCCTGCCTCAGTATCTCGATCGGATCGCAATTAACGTGCTTTCGTCGTCGCGAACTACCAGCTTGCGGCACGAGCGGACGATGAGGATGCGGGAAATGATTCCGCCGCCAGTGATCCAAAGAGATACGGGCTGCGTAATAAGGCTGTGATGGACCTGCACGGGGGCGGCTACCACCCCGAGGTCAGGGCCACCAGCGAACGGAGCGGATCTTCGCAGCGCTCAACTCGGGGGAGGGAGCGCGAAGATACAGGAGGTGGGTAAGGCGCGTACCGTGTCATCGCCCAAGCGGCGCGTTAGACCACTATCGTCGGTAGTAATTCAGGAAGGAGCGCAAGCATGGCCCCGTTTTTCAAGGACGACGTCGAGGTTCTTAATTACGCATTGACGCTGGAGCACCTGGAGGCGGCGTTCTACACGACGGCCGTCGCGGGCGGCAAGCTGAGCGGCAACGTGCTCAAGTATGCCACCATCATCCGCGACGATGAAGTTGCCCACGTCGATGCGATCTCCGGCGGGCTGACCCAGGCTGGCGCGACGCCGGTCAAGGCGCGCGCTTCCTACAACTTCGCCCCCCTCGGTGACATGAGCACCCAGGATGGCATCCTCAAGATCGCCGCTGTACTCGAGATGACCGGCGTCGGCGCGTACAACGGCGCGGCACGCGAGCTGACCAGCAAGACCATCCTCGGCGTGGCCGGTTCGATCGTCGCGATTGAGGCGCGGCACACGGGCCTCATCAACGCGCTGATCAATCCGAATGGCCCCCCGACGCCGAACGGCTCGTTCGAGAAGGTCATCAAGCCGGCGGATGTGCTCGCGGCGGTCACCCCGCTCCTCGGACCCGCGCAGTAATCACGGCGCTGGGCCTCGTTCACGAGCAGGACAGTAGGCGATCGGTCAGGCACAGCCACCGCTCGCAATCGAGATAAAGGAGAAGTAGACATGGCGCTCAAGGATCTTATGACACAGGGCCTCGGCTCGCAGTACTCGCGGCGCAGCGTGCTGAAGGGTACGGTGGCGCTCGGCGTCGGGGCGACCGCCCTCTCGGCGTTCAGCTTCAGCGGCCTCGGCTTCACCCTCGGTGCCCAGGAGGCCGGTGCGGCCCCGCTGGACAACGACGTGACCATCCTCAACTACGCGCTGACGCTGGAGTACATCGAGGCCGCCGCCTACAAGGCGATCAACGACGCCGGCGTCCTCACGGGCCGCGCCGCGACCTACTTCAAGCTCTTCGGTCAGCAGGAGCAGGACCACGTCAACGCCCTGCTCGCCACCATCCCCAAGCTCGGCGGCACCCCGGTGCAGGCCCCCGCCCTCGACTTCTCCTCCGTCCCGACCGACGCGGCGGGGATCGTGAAGTTCTTCCAGACCGTCGAGGCGGTCGGCGTCAGCGCCTACCTCGGCGCGGCGGGCAGCATCAAGAACTTCGACGTCCTCGAGGCGGCGCTCAGCATCCACGCGATCGAGGCCGAGCACACCGCCGCGCTGGCCGACCTGGTCGCGCCCGGCACCAACCTCTTCGCGCCGAGCCCGTTCGAGACCCCGCGCACCCCGGACGAGGTGCTGGCGATCGTCGGCCCCTTCATCAAGGCGGCCCCGGCACCGTCCCCGATGCCCAACCTGCCGAACACCGGCGGCGGCTTCGCGGCCTCGGGCGTCCGCGACCTCTCCCGCTTCACGCGCTAAGCGACCATTCGCAGCACGAGACGTTCCGAAACCCGGTGGCTTTGGTCACCGGGTTTCGGCGTATATGCTACCCTTCGCTCCTCAGACGAGCGAGAAATCCGTGGAGGAGGGTCAGGTGCTGACAACCGCCGAGCGTGCCACGCTGATCGCACAATACGCCGCCGGATCGGATCGCCTACGGGCGGCGCTGGCCCTCATCCCACACGAAGTACACCAGTGGCGTCCGGCACCGGGGGAGTGGTCGGCGCACGAGGTCATCATCCATTGCGCGGACTCCGAGACGAACAGCGCCGCCCGTATCCGCTATCTTCTCACCGAGGATGAGGCCGTGATCCTCGGCTACGATGAAGCGCAGTGGGCGATCATCCTGAATTATCATGCGTTGCCACTCGAACCGGCGCTCGCCACGATCGCCGCCGTCCGCGCCAACGCGGTGCCGCTCCTCCGGCAATTGCCGGAAGCGGCCTGGTCGCGCGCCGGGCGACACAGCAGTTCGGGGCGTTATAGCGCCGAAGATTGGCTCCGCATCTACGCCGAACATCTCGAATTACACGTCGAGCAACTGCAGAATAACCTCGTGGCCTGGCAGGCGCGCGCGGAGTAGCGCTACCGGGCAGGCAGTAGGTTGCGCGGGGGCCTGCGTCTCCTCCCCATGCCCCGTGATATCTACCGCACGGGCGCGCGCAGCCAGCGCGAGAACTCGGCACCGAGGAGCACCGGATCTTCGAGGAAGAAATCGGTCGGGATCGTCTCCGTGCTGATCCGCATCCGCAGCAAGGTCGGTCCGTCTGACGAACGCGCCTCGCGCAGCGCCTCGCGCAGCGCCTCGGGATCGCTCGCCACCTCGTGGGCTGCCGCCCAGCCGCACGCGCGCGCCACCCCGACGAAATCGGTCGCGACGGCGGCGGTTGGCTGCCCGCCGGTCGCGAGGTAGACGCCATTGTCGAGGATGAGCAGGACGTACTTCTGTGGCTGCAAATAGCCGATCGTGCTGAGGGCCGAGAAGCCCATCAGGGTCGAGCCATCTCCCTCGATCACCAGCAACGACTCATGCCGCGCCTCGTCGGCGATCCCCAGCGCCACACCGAGCCCGATCGCCGCAGGCAGGCCCATCGCGTCGAGCACATACAAGTGGTTCGGTTTGCGCCCTACCACGTTCAGCATCTCGCGGATCGTCCCACCGAGGGTCAGCACGATCGGGTCATCCGCGAAGACCTCATCGACGATCCGCAAGGCAGCCGGACGGGATAGATTCATCTGCGTTTTACCCTCAATCATCTCGTATTACCGCCCGCCGACGAGGCGCGGACGACGAACCCGCAAGGCCGCGAGGCGCGCCCATCTTCGGCAGCATAGCGCCCACCAACCAGACGGTCAATCGCGCACGGTCGACAGGGATGCGTCCCGACAGCGCCACACGGGCCGCGAGGATCACCCATACGCCGCTACCGCAGCCTATCGCCCGACCGAGCAGCATACGCCATGATCGCGGATACGGCTGGTTAATGACCGGCGTGCAGTGGCGTCAGGCTCTCGTCGGGTAACCCTTGCGGCGCGACGGACATGATCGCCCTCGGCACCCGATAGCCCAAGCGCCGCGATAACGTGTCGGCGGCGGTGAGCACCTGTTGTGCGATCGCCGGGAAGAGCGTCGGCTCGATCGCCCACGATGGTCCCGAGATACTCATCGCGGCGATGACTTTCCCCGTCCAGTTGAATACCGGCGCGGCGACGCAGCAGACACCCCGATAGGCCTCCTCCTGATCGGTCGCGTAGCCACGGGCCTGAATATCGCGGAGTTGCACGCGGAGGTCCGACGCGGAGAGCATGGTGTGTGTGGTGAGCGGGGCATACTCCAGTTCGGTGAGCACCTGCTCGAGAGATGCGTTATCGAGGTAGGCGAGGAGAACTTTACCGAGCGCCGTCGCATGGAGCGGGGCGAGGTCACCCATGACGATATCCAATGAGTTTGCGGAGGGGCCGCGCTCGTGATCGATGACCACGGAGTAGTGGCGCGACAGGATCGCGAGGTGGGCCGTGTGACTCGTCAGTTCCTGCAATTGCACGAGGGCCGGGCGAGCCTCAATACGGATGTCCACCCGCCGCAAATAGCTGCTCGCCAGTTCGACGACCCGGCTGGACAACCGATACTTCTTCGTGCGCGGGTCTTGCTCGACGTAGGCACCCTGTTGGAGTACCCGTAACGCGCGGTGGACCTGGCTCGGGTCGATCCCTACCCGGCGACTCAGCTCCGCCACCCCCGCCTCGCCGAGGTCCGCCAGGCTATCGAGGAGGGTGAGACCCCGCGTTAGCACGCTCATCGCGTTCTCCTTCCGGGCAGCGTTCGCCCCCACGTCGCATCGGAGCCGTCCGCGCGTGCCCGGTGATCACCCTGCGCCGAACTCCTCGCGTGGCACATACCGAAGTCTAGCGGTTCCATGTGCCCTTTCACCACGCACTGATTTACCAGCGACGGGCATCCCGCATCACCGACAGACGACGAGTCACATTCCGTGCCACCGTGGATCGGGTACGGGTGGCGAAGCAACGCGGGGAGCTGGGTGGGGCTCGACCCGCGAGGGCGTGTCGGACAGCATCGCGCGTAGCGCTTCTTTCAGCGGTGGCGAGGACTCCGGTGCGCTCGTCCGCTGCATATCGGCGGGTTGGGAGGCGCGGATCGCAACGTCGAGGATTATGCACGGCAACTGTGCCGCTCAACTGCATACGCGACCGAGCAGTGTAAACGACCCGAGATGCTGCGTCAGCGGTGCCCTGCGTGGCTGGTTCCTCGCGCTGCAAAGCACCGCTGTTCGCGCGGCCCGGCCCGCGCGGGTAGGAATAAGTGGCGGCGCTCGTTAAGCGAGTACCTCGAAGCCCTGGGCGCTGAAGTCGGTGCAGAGGGCGACGATGCGCGGCCAGGTGTCGGCGTGCTCCGCGCCATCCGCCCAGGACTGACGCTGCGCCTCGGTGTCGAACGCGATATCGATCTCGTAGTGCGTCGCGGAGTCGTAGGCCCGCACGAGCGTTGTCGAACGGAAGCCTTCCTGCTGCGTGATCGCGGGCACGTACACCGTCCGGTAGAGCGCTTCGAGCGCCCGCCCCCGATCCGGGTGCGTCGTGAGTTGGATGTGGAGCGTGATCACCTGCTGCCTCCCTCGCTCGGTGCCGACCACAGCGAAACGGTGACGACTCAAATCACAACTGCCGAGTGCGTGACTGTTTCGGCGGGCAGTGGTAAGCGGAACACCGCGCGGGCGGTGCCCGAGAGCACCCGTTCAAGCGTCGCGTTGTCGAGATCGAGCGCGCGGTATTTGGCGAGTTCGGCGGCGAGGTTCAGGAGCGAATCGCTGCCCATCATCACCCGTTCGGGGCCGATCCCCTCGATGAACCATTTGATGTCGTCGGGCGCGCTCCAAGAAGTATCGAGGATGATGTTCGGGCACTCCTGGGCGATCACGAACGCCTCCGGCGCGTAGATCGTGTGGCCGCTGTGCGCCAGGATGAACGTCGTCTGCGGGTACTTCTTCGCCGCCGGGAGCATCAGCGAGGGCAGCGCGAAGGGGACACCCGGGCCGGTGTGGATCATCAGCGGCACCCCGAGTTCGGCGGTCGTCTCGTAGACCATCTGGGCGTCCGGGGAGAGCGGGAGCACCGCATGGCCGATGGTATGAATCTTCAAGGCGACGAAGCCAAGCTCCTCGATGCAGCGACGCGCCTCCGCGCGATAGACCGCCGGATCGCCGTGGGGCGACATGCTCATGATGCCGAAGATGCGTCCCGGATGCTGCCTGGCCAGCGCCGCGATGCGATCATGGACCGCAGCAGGGTCCGGCGCACCGGGATAGGGCTGGACGATGGCCGCATCGACCCCGTTCCGATCGAGCGCCGCCATCAGGTCGGCCTCCTCGATGTTCAGGTTGAAGACCCGGCACGGGCCGAGATGCTGATGAACGTCGATGATCATCGGATGCCCCCTTCCTCCTTGCGGCCCGCGAGGCCCAGCGCATCCCGCAGATAGCTGCGGCACGTCGTGGCGCACTCCAGCGCGCTATAGGCCGAGTAATCCATGTCGTCCACGATCCACCCGTCGAACCCGGCGTTCTGGAGGATCGCGAGCAGCGCGGGGAAGTCGATCGTGCCGCGCCCGAGTTCGACCATGCGCCACTTCGAGTCGACGTGGTAGCCGCCGCTATCGCTCGGCTGCGCGGGGCCGCCGTGCGTGGCGGCCAACGCCCAATTGTGGTTGGGCGCGAGATCCTTGAAGTGGACGTAGCCCATCCGGTCGGCGTAGCGCGCGAACGTCTCCACCACGTCGTAATCGCCCATCGCGAGTTGGGCGGAGTCCGGGCAGAAGTGGACCAGACCCGGATCCGTGCCCGCCATGAAACGGTGGAACGGTGCCGACCACTCGAAGATGCCCCCCCAATGCTGATGCCAGGCGAGCTTGAGGCCCAGCCCGGCCGCGATCGTCGCGTAGCGGTTCGCCGCGTCCGCGACGACGGCGACGTCGTCGTCATGCACATCGTCCGGGCCGTGCAGATTCGGCTTGTGACCACCATCGAGGAGCACCCACTTCCCCCCCGCCTCGGCGACGAAGTTCGCCACGCGGCGGAACTCCTCGTCCTCCGCCGCACGACGCGCGGGATCGAGGTAGGTGAAGTGGCAGTACGCACTGGACAGGACCAAACCGTTCCGCGCGACGAGTTGCCCGAAATACGCCGCGCGGTTGATGAACTGCTGGAGTGGCGCCCCGAAGACCTCCACGCCATCGAAGCCCGCCGCCGCGATCTCGTCCAGCCCGCGGTAGATATTCTCCGGGTGCCCGTCGCGCCACCAGGGTGCCATGCCGAAACCAACACCGATCGTCATCGTCCGCTCCTTCGCGGCGCGTACCCCGCGCCAGCCATCGCCGCCCCGTCGCGGCGTCCTCGCACCGGGGGCACCCGCCCACCGGTATGGTCTACGTTGGTCTGTCAGCGCGAGTCCAGGTGGTCAGCGCACGCTCCGGGAACAAAGCGCGACCAGCCCGGCACCGGATCGCTGTCGCGATCCCGCCGCTCTAGCCCTTACCGCCTGCGGTGGCGACGCTCTGGACGTAGTATTTCTGCGTCCAGATGAAGACCAGCACCACCGGGATGACCGTGATCACCGCCGCCGCCATCACCCAGGAAACCACCGTCTCCGGGTCGCCGCGGAAGAGGAGCAGGCCGACCGATGCGGTCATCCGGCTCGGGTCGCGCAGGTAGATCAGCGGTCCCAGGTAGTCGTTCCAGTGCGTGACGAAGCTGAACGCCGCGACCGTGACGACGATCGGCTTGGCGAGCGGCAGCATGATGCGCGTGAAGATCTGCCACTGGTTCGCGCCGTCGAGCAGCGCGGCCTCTTCGAGCGAGACGGGGAGGCCGCGCAGGAACTGGCGGATGAGGAAGATGTAGAACGGGTTGCCGAAGAAGGTGGGCACGATGAGTGGTTTCAGCGAGTCGAGCCAGCCGAGATCGCGGAAGATGATGTACTGCGGGATCAGCAGCACCTGACTCGGCAGCATCAACGTGCCCAGGAGCACGATGAACCAGAACTCGCGGCCCCAGAATTTCAGCCGCGCGAAGCCGTAGGCGACGAGCGTGCTCGATAGCACCGTACCGATCACCGCGCCGACCGAGTAGATCGCGCTGTTGAGGAGGAAGCGCCCGAAGTTCTGGACCGACCAGATACGCAGGAAATTGGAAGGGGTCCACTCATTCGGCCAGAGGGTCGGCGGGAAAAGGTTCAATTCGCCGCGCGACTTCAGCGCCGCCATTACCATCCACAGGAAGGGCAGCACGAAGATGAAGCCGAGCGCGATCGCGAGCGCGTAGAGGAACGCGCGGCCCAGGCGGGCACTGATCAGCCGCGCGCTCCTGTCGGGGGCGGGTGTCGCCCGGACGATACTGGCACCGCTCATACAAAGCCTCCGGTGAGTACCCCGTCGCCGGGGTGCGGGAGAAGCTGTTCGTTGGCCGCACACGGCTGCCGATCGGTAGGGTCCGACCGTACCGCGCATCGAGCGGGCGCGGCGTCAGACGTTATCGCCCGACTCGTAGTAGACCCAGCGCCGCGAGGCGAGGATCTGGATCCCCGATAGCGCGAAGATGATCAGGAAGAGGATCCAGCCGAGCGCGGTGGCATACCCCATCCGCAGGCTCTCGAACGCCTGCCGGTAGAGGTAGAGGACATAGAAGAGCGTCGAATTGGCCGGGCCACCCTCGGTGATGACCTTGGCGAGGGTGAAGACCTTGAAGCTGCCGATGACACTGACCATCACATTGAAGAAGATCGTCGGCGAGATCAGCGGCAACAGCACGTTGCGGAAGCGCTGCCAGCGGTTCGCACCGTCGATCATCGCGGCCTCATTGAGTTCGATCGGGACATTCTGCAGCGCGGCGAGGTAGATCAGCATCGGCACGCCCAGATCCCAGATGCTGATCGTGATCAGGGCCGGCATGGTCCAGGTCTCGCTGAAGAGCCAATTCGGTCCCTTGATCCCGACGAGTCGCAGCGCGGCGTTGATCAGGCCGGTGTTCCCGTTGAACATCAAGGAGAAGACGAGGGCGGTCGCCACGCCGCTCGTCACGGTCGGCAGATAGAAGAGGGTGCGGAAGAGGACGAAGCCCCGTAACTTCTGGTTGAGCAGTTGGGCGAGTGCCAGGGAAACCACGTTGATCGCGATGACGTGGAAGATGGCGTAGTAGACCGTGTTCTTCAGGGTGATCCGGAAGAGTTGGTCCGTCGTGAGAATCCGCCGATAGTTATCGAAGCCGACCCAGTTCGGCGTGCCCAGGATCCGCCAATCGGTGAACGAGAGGTAGAGCGAGGCGATGAACGGACCCATCGTGAAGACCACGAAGCCGATGAGCCACGGCAGGATGAAGAGATAACCGGGGAGATTGCGGCGGAAGCGGCGGGAGAGGCTTTGCTGCGGCGCTGCTACCCGGGATTGTTGTACCAGTGTCGTCGCGCGCGTTGCCATGCGCCATACCTCGCTTGCCGTCCCGCGCCCGTCCCGCCACCCGCTGAGGTGGCGGGGCGAGCCCAGGACAGGAGCTACTTGCTGACGTAGGACGGGACGCACCCACCGAATTTCACATTCTTGTTCATGTCATCCTGCAACGCCTTGGCATCGGCGGGTTGCTTGGAGCCGAGGACCAGTTGCTCCGCGAAGGCGGTCATCGCCTGCTGCGCCTCCAGGCCGTCGCCGTGATAGAACGACGTCGCGTACGAGCCGGCCAGGACACCCGGGAAGACGGCCATGTGCTTCGGCGGCGCGTTCAGATATGCGGGGCTACTGGCGGAAGCCTTGAGCGATGGCAGCAGCAGCTTGTTCTGCGCCAGGAGATCCTGCGTCACGGGGCCGGCCAGGTGCTTCGCGAAGGCATAGGCTTCGTCGGGATTCTTCGTCTTCGCGGAGATCGCGGTCGAATCACCGTCGGCGTGGCCGACCGGGGCGACGTCCTTGCTCTTACGCAGCGGCGGGGCGATATCCCACTCGAAATCCTTGACGTTCTGCGCCAGGAAGGTGAGCTGACCGGTGCTCTCCTCCATCATCGCCACGAGTTTACTGGCGAATGGCGAGGTAACCCCCTGGTCGACCAGCGACTTGCTCTGATCGGGCGGGAGGATGATCTTATCCTTGCTGTACCAGTCCCGGATCATCGTCAGGGCCGCGATCGACGCATCGGAGCCGAGGGTGTATTTCGGCGGGCTCGCCTTGAAGTCGGTCGGTGCGCCGCCTGACGTGCGGATGATCGGATCCCAGTTGTACTCCACGGTCGCGCCCATTTGCGCGCCCCAGCGTTTGCCCCCACCGGTCTGGACAACCTTCAGGCTCATCTCGCGGAAGTCGTCGAAAGTCCACTGGCCGTTCAGGTCGTCCCAGGGGTCTTTGGCACCGGCCTCCTTCAGCATGGTCTTGTTGTAGTACCACGCATGCGGACTGAGCACGAAGGGGAGCAGATAGACCTTGCCACAATATTGCTCCAACCCGACGAGCCCGTAGTCCGCGTTCAGATCGATCTTGTCCGCCTTGAGCCGCTCGCCGATGTCGAGGATCAGGTTGGCGTCGTAATACTTCACCATGTTCCAGACGTCGTCGATGAAGGTGTCGGCGGCGGTGCCCGCCGCCATCGTGGTCGCCAGGCCGGTGCGGAAATCGGTGCTGGGGAGGGATTCGAGCGTGACTTTCACCCCCGTCCGCTGCGTGAACTGATCGATCGATCCCTTGAGGATGTCGGTGCGGTACTGCGCCCAGAAGGTCTGGTAGCGCAGCGTGACATCCTTCTTGAGGTTCGGCGGTGGGTCGTAGTTGCCCGAGGCTTTGGCGACCGTCGCACTCGCCGCGCTCACCGGGCTACTTGCGCCGACGACAACCGTCCCCGCGCGTGCGGTCGCGCCGGCTGCCGTTGCGGGGGTACTGGTCGGGGCTGCCGGGACCGCCGTTGCGGGTGCAGGGGTGGGGGTGCTGGTGTCCACGCCGCCACCACAGGCGGCGAGGAGCGCGGCTGCGCCCAGGCCACCGGCCAGGGCCAGGAAGTGCCGTCGACCGATCTGGCGCGTTCGTGGGATCGCTGTGGTGTGGTCCATCGCACCCTCCAGGCGTATCGCTGCCCTGGTAAGGGCGGCATAAGCAAGGCTGTCACAACGTACGTGACAAGCGGCCAGACAATGCCCTGTCGGACAACTGCTATTCGATTCCAACTTGCCCATTGCTCACATACTACAATTCGATTGCAATAATGTCAATAGATTGTCCGACACGGTGTCGTATCAAAAAGCCCTGCTTCAATTGCTCGCGATAACGACCGAAGACTCGATCGCGCGATTTGTTGCCGCCCTCCGCTGCATCCCCGACGGAGCGGCCCCAAGCCGGCCGGGCCACGGGCATCTCCCATCGGAAATCGCGCGCTCTTCGGGGCCAGTTGTACCCCTGCTATCCCCCGCAGTCCTCCCGCAGTCCTCCCGCAGCCATTCCGCAGGGGTGAGCGCGCATAGTGGCGATACCGACGGGACGCCGAGTGCCCGCCGGTCGGTCACGAGAGAGACGGAGGATAGCGATGACGATCACCACGTTCCCTGCAACGGAGACGGACACCATCAACGCCGCGCGACCCTGGGCCGATCGCGTACAGCGGCGGCTCCTGTTGCCGCTGGTGCGCGCACTCTTCCCGCTGACGATCGCGGGCCAGCGCGGCCTGCTGGCGCTGCCGACACCGTGCATCTTCGCGGCGGATCATGGGAGCCACCTCGACACCCTCGCGATCCTCGCCGCGCTCCCGGACGCGGTTCGTACTCGCGTGCGGGTCGCGGCGGCGGCGGACTATTGGTATCGCGATCCCCTGCGCCGCCTCGCCGTGGGCGCGCTCGGCGGCTTCCCCTTCCCCCGCAAGGGGATACTCGGGCTGACCCGCGCCGCAGCGTTGCTCGACAGCGGGCAGTGCATCCTGATCTATCCGGAGGGGACGCGAGGCGGCGGGCCGTTCCGCCCTGGTGTCGCCCGGCTGGCGGCGCAGGCCGGGGTGCCGGTCGTGCCGATCGCCGTGCGCGGGGGGCGAGCGCTCTGGCCGAAGGGTCGGGCGCTGCCGCGCCGTGGTCCGCTGACCGTCACCTTCGGCGCACCGTTGCGGATCGCGCCCGGCACTTCGTCCGAGGAGGCGACGCGCCGGATCGAGGCGGCGGTGCGCGCCCTGGCGGCGACTCCCGCCGCGACGGTGCCGGTCGCCGCCTGAGCAACAGCCCACCGCGATCGACACGGCACGATACGATTGAAGCCCGGCATGGACCGGGGACGACAGGAGTGAGGACGACCATGATCGCACAGACCGGACCGACACCCGCGATGGCGCTGCCGGTGCTTCGCCCACAAGCCTGGCGCTGGCGTGCCGTGCGCGCGGCGCTCCGTTGCGGGGCGCTGCTGAGCGACGGGCTCGCGCTCGGCTATCGGCACGGCTTCGACTCGGGGCCGATGCTCGACTACGTCTATCGCGACGAGGCGCACGGGCGCGTCCTCCTCGGGCGCGCGATCGACCGCCTGTACCTGAACCAGATCGGCTGGCGCGCGATCCGTGCCCGACGCATGCTCCTCGCGACGACTTTGCAGCGGTCGATCGCGACACGACGCGCGGCGCAACTCCCCACGCACATCGTGGACATCGCGGCCGGTCCGGGGCGTTACCTGCTGGAACTGCTCGCGGCGGAGGAGCGCGGCGACCTCTCGACGCTCTGCCGCGACCTCGATCCCGAAGGCCAGCGTCAAGGGCGTGCGCTCGCCGCCGCCCTGGGGCTCCGTGCCGTCACATTCGCCCCCGGCGACGCGACCGACGCGGACGATCTCGCCCGGTTGACCCCGGCCCCGCAGATCGTCGTGGCCTCGGGCATCTACGAGATCCTCACCGACGATGAGGCGATCCGGCGCTCGATGCGCGGCGTACAGGCTCTCCTCGCCAACGGCGGCACCTTCGTCTTCACCACCCAGATCGCCCATCCCCAACTCGACCTCATCGCCAACACCCTGCCGAATCGCGATGGCGAGCCCTGGATCATGGGCGTACGCCCGGTGGCGATGGTCGAGGCATGGGCGCGGCTGGCGGGTTTCGCCGACATCCGCACCGCCGCCGAGCCCCACGGACTCTTCGCGGTCACGACCGCCGTCGTGCGCGCCTGAACGGGAGGAAGAAGATGACCGCCACCCTCTATGCCGTCAAGCCCAAGTTCCAGTCGCTCCTCCGGCGATTCGCCGACCGTCTCGTGGCGCGAGGGGTCTCGGCGGACGCCCTCACCGCCGTCGGCCTCGCCGCCGCCACCCTCGCCGGAGGGGGCATCGCCCTGTCCGGCGCGCACCCCTCGGCGTGGATCCTCGTCGTGCCGCCGCTCCTCTTCGCACGGATCGCCTGCAACGCGCTCGATGGGATGGTCGCGCGCGGCACCGGCACGGCGCGTCCGTGGGGCGGCGTCATCAATGAGGTGGGGGACCGCATCGCCGACCTGCTGTGCTTCGGCGGCCTCGTCCTCAGCGGCACCCTGCCAGCGTTCGCCGCCGCCGCCCTGCTCCCGCTCCTCCTCCTCGTCAGCTACCTCGGGATCGTCGGCCAGACGCTCGGCGGGGCGCGCTGCTACGCCGGACCACTCGGCAAGGCGGACCGCATGCTCGTCCTCGGAGCCTATTGCTGCTGCGCGCCCTTCGTCCCGTGGGCCGCGCCGGTCCTCGGCTGGGTCTTGCTAGGCGGCCTCGCGCTCACCGCCGCCAATCGGCTGCGGGCGACCCGGCTCGATCTGGCGCGGTAGCACTTCCGGTATCGATCGACACGGCACACGAAGGGAGAAGAATCATGGACCATGCGGGGACGCTCCTCACGGCGCTCGGCACCGTCTTCGGGGCCGGGGGGCTCGGCATCATGGTGACGACACGCGGTCGCCTGGCGCGACTACGCGACAGCGTGCTGGTGCGCCGCTACCTGACCTGGCTCGGGCTCGCGGTCGCCTATGGTGTGCCGACCTTGCTGGGGCTGCCGGGCGTCACCGTGCTGGCGACGGCGCTGGCGATCGGGGCGGCGCGCGAGTTGGGGCCGCTCTTGCGCCTGGATCGCCCCTATCGCCTCGCCCTGCTCGCCCTGTGCGCGACGCTGCCCGCACTGACGCTCGCCGGGGGCGGCGGCTGGGTGGCAGGGCTGGTGCTGCTGACCGCCGGGACGCTGCCGGTGCTGCGCGGTCGTCCCGGCGAAACCGGGCAGGCGGCGGGGTTGGTCTTCGGCGCGCTGCTCGCCGGATGGGCTCCGGCACAGCTCGTCCCGCTGGCGCAGGCGGGGTCGGGCTGGGTCGCCCTCGCCCTCTTCGGCACGGCGGTCAGCGATGTCTGTGCCTTCACGGTCGGCTCGCTCCTCGGCGGCCCACGGCTCGCGCCGCGCGTCAGCCCCGGCAAGACCTGGGGCGGCTTCGTGGGCAATCTCGTCGGCGCGGCGCTCGCCCTGAGGCTGATCGCGCCGATGCTCCCGCCGCTCGGCGTGGCGACGGCCCTGGCGATCGTCCTGGTGATCGCCTGCGGGGGCTGCTTCGGCGACCTGATCGAGTCGGCGATCAAGCGCGAGGCGGGGGTGAAGGACGCGGGCGGGTGGCTCCCCGGCTTCGGGGGGCTGCTCGACCGGATCGATAGCCTCATCGCGGTCGCGCCGCTGCTGGCGCTGCTGCTCGCGCTGTTCCATATCGGCGCATAGCGGCGGCGCGGCGCGAGGTGGTCAGGTCGCGAGACCCAGACGTGTCAGGGCCGCATCCGCGCGCGGGCAATCATCGTCGGCGGCGCGCAAGGCATCGCGATAGCAGGACGCCGCGCCCGCAGTATCCCCCACCACCTCGCACCGCTCGCCGAGGGCGAGCAGCAGATCGACATGGCGGGCGCGCAGGAGCTGGCGGCGCTCCTCCACGAATTCGCTGTCGCCATAGAAGGGACAATCGTCGAGGTATTCCCCCCGGTAGAGGGCGCGGGCCTCCTCCAGCGCGGCGCGCACGTCGGCGGGATCGCGGGCCGCACCGGCGGTCGCGAGCTGTGCCTCGAAGGTCGCGACATCGCTCCAGGCGACCGCCGCCGTGGCGAGGCGGTAGCGCTCGTGGCCGAAGGCGATCACATGCCCGTCACCCGCACGCGCGAGGCCCGGTTCGAGCGCGCGACGCAAGCCACCAAGCGTGCGATGGAAGGCGAGATCGGCCTTGTCGAGCGGCACATCCGGCCAGATCAGCTCCAGGAACTCGTCCTTGGTCACGCCGCGCTCGCCCCGGTCGAAGAGGAAGGCGAAGATCGCCACGGCCTGGCGGCTCCCCGCCTTCGCCCCGCCCCACTGCCGGATCGGCGTCCCGTCCAACTCCACGCGCAACGGCCCGAGCGCATGGATGTACAGACCGGCAGGCGGCGCGGCGGGCGCGACCTCCAGCGCGGAGGCGAGGGTCGCCTCGTGCGCGGCCAACGCCGTGCGCTCTGCGGCGAGCGCCTCCAACGCCGCCGCCTGCTCGGTCTGGCGCTCGGCGAGCCGCAGTGAGGCGGCCACGAAGGCGGCGGCATCGCGCAGCAGCGCGGTCTCCTCGCGGCGATAGGGCAGCTGACCGTGCTTCGCGCCGAAGTGTGCGTGTCCATACGCTCGCGCACCGCTCGTCAGGCGCAGGGTGAGGGTCGAGCCGACGGACAGCGCCGCCTGCGGCCCGAAGGTGGCGATCGCCGCCCCCGCCTCATCGCGGACCGCCGCCGCGCCGATGCCGATAGTCTCGCAAAGCTGGGCCAGCGCCGGCGCGATCGCATCTTGCGGGCGCTGCCCCGCCAGTAGTTCCCCGCCGAGCGCGCGCGCGAGTCGCCGATACTGCGCGTCACGGCGATCGGCACGACGACCGAGGAGCGACCGTAGCTGCTCGCGCACCGGGTCGAACAGAGCGATCGTCAGGATCAGGGCGAGCGTGGTCACCAGTGGCGCGTCGGTGCCGAGCGCGACGCGCGCGAGGCGGTCGACGGCGAGCAGCAGACCGACGTAGGCGGCGGTGAGCAGTCCGGTGCCGAGCGAGGCGACGAAAGAGCGCCGCGCGGCGGCTGGGGTGCGGAAGACATGCCCGGCGGCGACGGCATAGGTGGCAAGGCCGAGGCTGATAGCCAGGGCCGTGGTTCCCGGCCATTCGGGGCCGTCGAATTGGCGAGCGAAGATCGTCGCCAGGATCCCCACCGACGCCATGCCGAGCGCCAGGAGCAAGATCGTCAGGCGCTCGCGCCGTGCGCCGGCCGTCGCCGTGCGCCAGGCACGCCAGGCCCACCAGAGCGTCGCGAGGAGGAGCGCCGCGCGTAGGGCGATCCAGCCCCAGATGACGACCAGGCCAGGAAGCCCGAGGATCGGGTGCGGGTTCTGGATCGCGAGCGGATACTCGCGGTCGATCAGCCCCTGCACGGTGACGGCGATCCCCGCGAGGTAGGCGACCCCGAGCGTGAGGCGCTGCGCGCGCCGCCAACGCCCGCTGTGGCAATAGGCCAGCGAGAAATGGAGGAGGACCGCCGGGGCCAGCGCCGCCATCCCCGCCTCCACGGCGAGCAGGAAGCGCACGACCTCGTCCGCGTCGGTCAGGTGCATAACGACGCGCGAGCCGCTCCACAGGGTCGCCAACGCCATCGCCAGCCCGAAGACACGCGCCACGTAATAACGCGGGGCGCGCGCGACCACCGTCGCCCCGAGCCAGGTGGCGATGACGGCGATGAGCAAGTCTGGCAGGAACGGCACCATACCCTCGGCTCTGTCTCCACGCCTATCTCACCACGGCGATGAGGGCGACGATCCCACCTGTGTCGCTCCCGCCTGCCATCGATAACGCTGGTGAGTACCCGAACTCAGGTGACCACGACGAACCCGACAGACAAGAAATGTACGCCATTCGCGCGCGCCAAAATCCATGTGTGTCGGGAGCAAAGCTCGCACAATACGCTGACCGAGCATGGTCTTCCCCTTCGATCGGACACCCGAGCGGTATGCGCCGTTCCGTACCGAATGTGCGCCCGTCAGGAGCGGCGATGCAGCCGGTCGTATGCCTTACGGCGCTGCGAGTCGCCCAGGAGGCCGTAGGCGACGTTGACGCGCTTCATCTCGGCCTCGCGCGCCGCGCGCTCATGCGGCGTCCCCTCCTGATTGAGGTCCGGGTGGTGCGTCCGCGCGAGCCGACGGTACGCGCGGGCCACCTCCTCGACGGTTGCGTTCGACGCGACGCCGAGGATCGCGTAGGGATCGGCACCGCGCGCACGGGCGTGATCGGCCTCACGCTCGGCACGGCGCTCCTCCTCTTGCTGCCGACGCCGCTCCGCTTTCTCCTCGGCTTGTCGGCGAGCGCGCTCGGCCCGCGCGGCCCGCCGCTCCGCTTCCACCCGCCGCTTCCGCCCCCGCGCGGCCGCCTTAGCCTCCTCGGCCTGGCGTGCCGCCTCCGCGCGCCGCGCCGCCTGGATCGCCTCGTCGTCGGCGCCCACCGGAGCGGAGCGCACCCCCGCTGACCCGGCCCCGGATGTCCGCCGAAGATGCCCCGCTGCTTCCCGCCGCAGCCGCTCCTCATCCTGCCGTCGCGCGTTTTCTCGTTCCGCGTCGGCGACACGCTGGCGCTCGGCGCGTTCGGCGGCGTCCCGCTCGCGAGCGGCGCGGTTGTCGGCGCGGCGCTGCGCCCGCTCCGCCTCGATGCGCTCCTCGGCCAGGCGATGCCGCTCCCGGCGCTCGGCGTCGGCGGCCTTCCTGGACTTCCGCCGATTGATAGGTGTCGAACCGGGAGCAGCACCGGGAGCAGCGCTGGGGCCGTGGTCCCCGGCCTCGTCCTCCGCCACTCTTCTCCCCGAGCCGTCCACCATCCTCCTCACGCGCTGCTCGTTCTCTCGTGTGCCGATCCCGCGCCCATCCTGCCTTATCGTCCCGAACCGGTCCTTCCGCTGGACCGCTGGAACCGACACCGAAGGGCGACGGCGCGGAGCGGTCCTGCGGCACCCCTGCGGTTTCCCGCAGGGCATTGTCAGATGAAGAGCGCACAGGCTAGCGGCGGGCGTAATTCGCGGCATGGTGCATCCAGGCCCCGCGCTTGAGCACGATCGGCATCGCTATTTGCTGGCGAGTATCGGCCCCGCAGCGCAGGGCATCATTTGTGGGATATGACGCCCGCTAGCCATCCATGAGGTTGACGAGCATGAAGATCGGGCGGTGTGTCGTGCGTGCGAAGGTGGCGGCGCGGATGATCGTGTCGGACCAACGCTCGATCGGGGTGGTGGCATCGAGCTGGAACCACCGCGCCCCGGCGGCATCGAGGATCGCCTCGGTCCGCTCGGAGAAGGTGTGGATCATCGACTGGTATTGCTCACAATCGCGTCGCCCTCCTCCGGTAGCGGGATCGCCGCCTCGATAGTGTAGCGCGGTTCGTGTCCCGCCGGGTAGAGGGTCACGCGCACGTCGAGCGCGGTCAGGATGTCGCGCTTCAGCGGGTAGGTCAGGTGCCGCAGGTTGTGCGCCACCCGCGCCCGCCAGCCCTCGATCCGGTCGAGGAGCGCCTGGCTCTGTCGCCAGGCCACCTGGCGCGCGGCGATGCGGACCAGCTCCTCCTCCAGCTCGGCCTTCTGCTTGCCGAGGAGCGCGAGTTGCTCCACCAACGGCTCGGCCGCGTCGTCGTCAAGGAGGGTGATCGCCCGGGCGGCCTTGGCCTGCCGAGATTGCACCTGGGCCAGCGCCCGCGCGATCCCTGTGCGCTCGTCGTCGGTCGGGTCGGCGGTGCGCAGCCGCGCCACCTCTCGGCGGATGACGTCCTCGTCGAGGAGGATGCTCTCCACTCTGCGCCAGACGGACGCATCGAGCCGGGCCGCGCTGATGATTGTGTTCGGGCACTCGACGTGAGTCGCGTCGGTCGTGTTGCGGAAGACGACGTAGTTCGGGCGGGCGGTCTGCTCCGTCCCCTTCTTGGGCGGCTTCCAGACGGCGTGCGCGGCGCGGCCGCAGTGGCCACAGCGGACGTATCCCGCGCGTAGCAAGAACGCCTCGGGGTCGCGGTTGTGGCGGATCGCCTCGCGCTTATTCTTGGCGGCGGCGTCGCGCGCGGCCTGCCACTCCTGGCGTGTGATGAGGGCCGGGATCGTCCCCTCGGGCAGCGCCACACGCTCGTCGTCCTTGCGGGCGACGCGGACATACTGCCGCTCGCCACTCGGCCCGCGAACTTTCTTGCGCTTGACCGAGCCGTAGGCACAGCCGTCGCCGCAGTAGGCGGGATGGAGGGCGATCAGGCGGACGGAGGAGTAGAGCCACTGCTTCGCGCGCCAGGGCGTGCTGATGCCGTCATCGTTAAGGCCCTCGGCCACGCGGCGCAGCGCCTTGCCCCCGGCCAGCTCCCGGAAGATCCGCCGGACGATGGGGGCGGTGTCGGGATCGGGCTCGTAGGCGACCTTCGTCTGCCCCTTGCCGGTGCCGCGATCGATGTAGCGGTAGCCGTAGAGCGGGCGCGGTCCGGGGATGATTTTCCCGGCGTTGGCGCGGGCCTGGCGGCCCATCTGGGTGCGCAGGCGGATGTTCTTCTTCTCCTCCCCCGAGACGATCCCCCGGATACCGCGTGTCATCATATCGGCGGAGGAGTCGCCGTATGGTTCGAGGACGCACAGCGGCTCTAGACCGGCCAGCTCGCACATGTAGAAGACGACCTCGTGGGCCTTGTTGCCACGCCCGAGGCGGTCTTGCTTCCAGATGATCAGGGACGCGGCCTCGCCGCGCTTGCCGAGGGCGAGGAGTTGTTTCAGCTTCGGGCGGTCGATTTCCTCGCCGTCCTCTGTTTCGTGGACGGCGGCGACGACGGCGAGATTATGTCGAGCGGCGTACTCGCGGCAGAGACGCTCCTGCTCGTCGAGGCTGGCCCCGTCCTCCTGCATGGTCGAGGAGACGCGGCAGTAGATGACGGCGGTTCCGGGCATGGCGCTCCCCTTTCCTAATGCGGATCGCGGCAGGCACAGTATAACGCCTCGTCCGTACAGGGGCAGGGCGCGAGGGGTTCGTCGGGCGGGATGGTGAGCAGGGCGGCCCAGACGCGCCGCCAGGCGGCGAGGCGGGGGTGCGATGAAACGCGATAGTTAGCCATGCGCTCACCTTTCCGAACCGTGCTAAGGCTCCTCAAGGAGAAGGGTGACAGAGCGCAAGTAATGTCGGTGTTGCCCGTTAAACACAGTGACGTCGGCAATGCCGACGTCACTGTGTAGCGGGTTCGCCCCCGGTCAGCAGCTTCGGACGCTCGTCTGCACAATTCCCTTCCGGGCGCTCAACCCATCCGGGGACGGAATTGCTTTAGCCGTTGGTGACGATGACCTTTACCCGTCCCTGCTCCCAAGCCACTTTCTTCTGAGTAGCCTTGAGAGCCCAGACCGGGATCATGTCCTCGCCCCAAGCCTCCAGCAATCCTTTGAAGATCGTCAACGTCAAGTTCGACACGAATGTCTCGCTTGGTGTTGCCACAGAGAAAGCGATAGCCATCCAGAATAGCAGTTCGGGATCAGCGTGGCTCTCTCCATGGTAGACACGCTCCAGATGTGGTCGGAGATTATTCGCCTCCTGCACAGTGGATCGCATTGCCCTGGCAAGTTTAGGAAAATCGGGCTCGCACCCGTTCTTCACCATCTTGCAGTAGCCGGTCTTCAACATCCTGTAGTGCATCAACTTACCGAGCCTGCTCATGCTGTCTGTCCCCAGACGAGCAGAGAGCGTACTGGTCTCTCTCCTTATTAGATTTGCCAGTTACTCGACGTCAGGGTGGATTACCCACCCCCCGAGGCTTCACCCGCGAGTGTCTCACGTCCGCGCATGATTCCTGTCTGGCGGCCGGATGGCTAACCGCTAGACAGATCATAGGAAGAAAACTTTCAAATTGCGAGCGAATTTCCTAGCTTCGTAGGCTAGTTTTTGAGGCCACGCGTGCAGTCATTATTCCTTTAGAGGCCCACCCCGCCACCTCAGGAACCTAGTGGCGTACCACCGGGCCGACGCCGATGGGCTTAGCACAGAGTCCTCGGCAGCTGGCTACTGGTTCTGCCTCGGGGTCGCGACGCGGCGCGGCCAGGCGTCGGGCGTCGCGCCCGCCCGGACTCGTGGGTGTCGCAAGTCGGTTAGCTAGACCAATGGGCGGGGCCGTCGCGCTCTGACCGGCGTCGGCACTACGGTGGCCAGCCACTCCCATTGTCCCACCGTGGAAGGAGGTGTGATCGTGTCGCCATGAGCGCTCTTAGCGCAAACGGTTGTTGCCTCGGCACCGGACGGGGCGCTGAAATCGCGATCGAGGAGCGCAGCGTATGGACCAACAGCAAACGCAACAACAGCCGCTAGGACTCCCGCCGATCCAGGTCATGGTCAGCCTGCTCGCCCTGGTCTTCCTTGGCGCGATGGCACTGATCTTCATCTGGAACGGCCATAACCTCGACATCGACATCGGCAACGATAATCGCAGCATGGCCTGCGTCAAGCCCACCGCCTCGCTCGGGGACATCCGAGACCTGCTCGGTTGTTACCGCAACACGACCGCCCAGAGCCGTGCCAAGGATGCCCTCCGCGTCGCGCTCGGCCAGTCATGCGACCTCCTGGCCGCTTTCCAGATCGACCTGGTGGTGGATTCAGGTGATGGTCAGGGTATGCATCCGCTGACGCTGGGCGAGGTCAAGACGGCCTACGCCCTGGCCCGCGAGATTAAGGATGCCGACATCGCCTGCACCACGATCCCGCGCGATCCCGACGACCGTACCCAAGAACGTTTGCTGGTCCTCGCCTCCTTGCTGGCGGAATGCGGCATCATCTATGTGTTCCGTAAGCGACTTATGGTGGCGCTGCGCTATTGCTTCGAACGCTTGATGTATTAAGGAGGAGCTAATGGACCCGTACCGCCCCGCCCCATCGTCGGAACCGCCGTCGCAAGACCGACCCTACCGGCCGTATATTGCGACCCCACCGTCTACTTTTACAACGTGACTTGGTGAGGCAAACTTGGTAGGCTGTGGGGCAGGAGGTGGTGCGATGGAGATCACAGTGCGCGCGCCCGATTTAGTGCCCCCACCCTCGGCCCACCCGCCGGTGAGCGCCCTG
>JAABUR0100003637.1_pt1 | contig 21457 bp, 20 predicted proteins | sample 5560091 | NCBI WGS metagenome assembly JAABUR01 (sample SAMN10711879, study PRJNA513375) | rock metagenome | isolation source: Antarctica rocks | place: Antarctica: Victoria Land, University Valley sud
CGTGTCAAGGGCGCTTCGGAACCCTTGACACGCCCCCGCCCCACCGGCCTTGCCATAACCAGTCAGGTCCCGTACCGTGGTCACGCACATCTCGATGGAGGCCCCTTGACATAGAAGGTCTTTCACCTCCCACCGAAAGCCCTGCAAGATCGGTGACTCTCCGTTTTATCCTGCTCCCACCCCCTCAACGTTTTCTGGAATCTGGAGGGTGCATTCTTGACGAACGCAGATGCAATAGGGTAATGTAATGCAGCGGCACACCATCGCCCTTCTGATGGATCGTGCGCGACGCGTTGTTGTAGGGACAGGGACGTGCTCTGTCCGATGGGATTGGAATGAACGCCTGTCGCCGGACTCCTGCCAATCCTCACATCGCTTCAAGATACTCAAGCGAGAGGAGGCGTCTTTGTTTTCTGTGTTTGTAGGTAGCGCGAGGTAGCGCGGCGCAGTGCCGAAAAGACCCGTACGCCGGCATGAATTATGCTGGCGATGCCCCATTTAGCGGCCTACCCTCGTCCGTCGAGCAGGCAGATGGAAGGTTGTGAAGCGTCTCGACACGTGGGGCGCGTGCAAGTCAGGCGCCGCCACTGATGGACACGATGGAGTGGAATCATCATACACGTAGGAGGAAGCTAAGCTATGCTACATCATCGATTGAAGCGTTCTCTGACCCTGGTGGGAGCGGCAGCGTTACTCGTGCCGACCCTGGCGGGCAACGCCGTCGCCTCGGGGCCAGCCACCGGCCGATCCGCCGCGAGCATGTCGGTGACCGCCTTCAGCGGTTGGGCAGGTGCAGAGAAGGATGACTTCTTGGCCATCGCGCGCTACTGCGACAGCCACTACCACACCAAGGTGGCCTACCAACAGGCCTCGGGCGACTACAACACCGAGCTGGCGACGCGGGTGCAGGGCGGCAACGCGCCGGACGTAGGATTCCTCTCCGTCCCGGCCACGATCAAGCCTTACGTGGCGGGCGGCTCCCTCCAGCCGCTCACATTCCTGCCCATGGGGAGGCTCAAGAGCCAGTATTCCCCATTCTGGATCAATTTGGGCACGGTTAGCAACAAGCTGTACGCCATCTACATGAAGGCGGACGTGAAGTCGCTGGTCTGGTACTCCCCCAAGAAGTTCCAGCAGGGTCACTACGAGATACCCGCGACGTGGGACAAGCTCGTCGCGCTGTCGCAGAAGATGATCAAGGATGGCAAGCACCCCTGGGCCTTCGGCGCGTCGAGCGGCTGGACCCTCACCGATTTCCTCGAGAACGTCTACCTGCAGTCGGCCGGCCCGCAAATGTACGACAAGTGGGTCGCGCATACTATCCCGTGGACCGACCCGTCCATCAAGCGCGCGTTCCAGTTGATGAACCAGATCGTCGCCAACGACAACATGATCGCCGGCGGGCGCACGCGCTCGCTCGGCCAGTTGTGGGACGCGGGCGCGAAACAGATGGTGACCGACCCCCAGGCCGAGTTCTTCCAGGAGGCGACCTTCGTCGGCGCGGGCCTGCGCGGCGACCTGCCGAATGACGTGGAGGGTAAGGACTACAGCGCGTTCCCCTTCCCCCGCATCGGCAATTGGAGCACCACGCCGGTCGAGGTCGGCCCTAACGGGGTCGTGATGTTCCACGACACCCCCGGCGCCAGGGCGCTGGTCACCTGCCTGACCGACCCCAACGCGCTCGCGCAGTGGGCGATGCGCGGCGGCTTTATCTCGCCGAACAATGCTACCTCGCCCAGCGTGTATCCGGACGCCCTCACCCGCTCCTTTGCCGACCTGCTGATCAAGGCTGGCAAGGCGGGCCTCGTGCGCGGTGACGCCTCCGACCTGATGCCGGCGTCGCTCGGCAGCGACTATGAGTTCACCGCGCTGCAGAAGTGGTTCAAGAACCCGTCCAGCACCGATGCGGTGTTGCAGGATCTGGAGACGCACGCCAAGCGGGCGTACGCGCAGGGTCACTAACGTATCGTAGAGGGCTTACCTGTAGGCTCGATGCGGGCGCCGGACTGACAGTCCGGCACCCGCACCCTCCGGAGGGTGTGAGTATGGCACAAGGACAGCCGTTGGCCACGCCGCCTAACAGGTCCGCCGTGGCCATTTCCGGCACAACCGTGGCCGTGCGGGGCCGCCGCCCACGGCAGCCCCGACGGATGATCAACACGCTGCTCTTCGTGGGGCCGGCGCTCCTCTTGATCGCTTTCTTCGTCGTCTACCCGGCGATCAAGACGCTCATCCTTAGCTTCCAAACGCAGACCGGCATCGGCTTCAACGCGCCGCTCCAGTGGGTCGGCTTCGACAACTACACCTACATGGCGCACGATGACGCCATCCGCGGGGCCATCATCAACAACGTGCTCTGGATGGTGATCGTCACCCCGGTTACGGTCGTGCTGGGCGTGATCTTCGCGGTGCTGTTCGACCGCGTGCGCTACGAATCGGTCGCCAAGAGCATCGTGTTCATCCCGATGGCCATCTCCGCCACCGCCGCCGGTGTCATCTGGACGCTGATGTACGCCCCCGACACCCACGTGGGCACTATCAACGCGCTCCTGGCGCACGTCATCCCCCACTTCCAGCCCATCGCGTTCCTGGGCACCAGCAGCTTCGTGAACTTCGCCCTCATGGGCGCCCAGATCTGGACCGGGTTGGGGTTCGCCGTGATCGTACTCTCCGCGGCGCTCAAGGCCATCCCCAAGGACCTGATGGAGGCCGCCCGTATCGATGGCGCGACCGAGCTGACTATCTTCAGGCGCATCACCATACCGCTGATGTGGCCGACCATCACCGTGATCATCACGCTGACCATGATCGGCGTGCTCAAGATCTTCGACCTCATCTACACGATGACCAGCGGCGGCCCGGCTGACGCGAGCGACGTGCTCGCCTTGCGCATGTACATCGAGGCGTTCAAGAACGCGAACCCCGGCTACGGGAGCGCCATCGCAGTGGTCCTGCTCATCGCGGTGATCCCCATCATGGCGATCAACATCCGCCGGTTCAGCTCCGAGGGAGCGAAGTAGCGACGTAGCCAGGAGCGAGATAGATGAGCACCACAGCAATCCCCGGTCGGCAGACGCAGGCACAGCCTCAGGAAGGGGTGGTCGGCTATCGATCTCACTGGTACGCCCGCGCCCCCGTGCATGTCGTCGTCATCCTGATCAGCGCGATCTGGCTGCTGCCGACGCTCACGCTGCTGTTCACCTCCGTGCGCAGCATCCAGGACATCAGTACCTCGATCTGGTGGACGCTGCTGTGGACGCCGCACCAGTTCACGCTGCAGAACTACAACACCGTGCTGCACACAGCCGGGTCCATCGGCATGGGTCAGGCGTTCCTCAACAGCGTGATCATCACCGTTCCGGCCACCATCCTGCCCATTCTGATCGGGTCCGGGGCGGCGTACGCCTTCGCGTGGCTGCGCTTCCCGCTGCGCAACACGCTCTTCCTCGTGCTCGTCGGGCTGCAGGTGATCCCGCTGCAGATGTTGCTCATCCCCTTGATCAAGATCTTCACGTCGTGGAACATCGGCGGGACCTATGCGACCTTGTGGATCGCGCACACGGCCTTTGGGCTGCCGCTGACCATCTACATCCTGCGCAACTTCATGTCGGGCATCCCCTACGATCTGCTGGAGTCGGGGCGCATCGACGGCGCCGGTGACGTGCGCATCTTCACGCGTATTGTCCTGCCGCTGACGACGCCGGCCCTCGCGGCCGTCGCCATCTTCCAGTTCATGTGGGTCTGGAATGACCTGCTGATCGCGCTGGTGTTCGCGGGGCCGAGTACCGCCCCGATGACCGTGATCGTCAGGACGCTGGTCGGGCAGTTCGGCCAGGGCTGGCACCTGATGACCGCCGCCGCGTTCATCTCCATGGCGCTCCCGCTGGTCATCTTCTTCTCGCTGCAGCGTTACTTCGTGACCGGCCTGACTGCGGGCTCCGTGAAGGGGTAGGACCGAGATCCAAGGGCGCGCCGAGCGAAGAGACAAGCCCAGTGCGCCCGGTGGCCGCCGGCTTGGTGATCGGGTGGTCCGGAGCCACACCTTCACCCCGCACGGTGATGCCGAGAGCTGCATGACCCGCGTACATGCGGGCGGAGGCATTGGTTGCACTAGTACCGCATGTCATGTGCTTACCTGCGGATGGGATACCCGCAAACTCGCTCTCATGCCTAGCATGTACCGTCCAGCGCGCCACAACCGTGTTGTCCTTGGCGCCCAACTCGTCGATCGCCTGGCTTTGCACAGTGGAGGTAGACAGAGGCCCATGTGTTCGCCGGGGAGGGGGAGTGCCCGTCCCGCCGGGGGGAAGCCATTCGGGACGATACCGCTACGGACCTCGCGTCGTCTGTGTTGTTTCGACGGTGAGCCGCACCTGCGTGTCGACCACCGTCGCGATAGCGCTAGACGGGATGTAGAGCGGGTCATTCCTCCACTGCACCTACTGTTACTGCACCTGGAGCCGCGAACACCTGTCCACCGCGCAGGGCTCGCTGGGCATCGGCGCGTCCTGACCCCGCCAGATCTCGGTGATCGTCCCGATCGTCATCCCATACGCGGAGACCACCTCTATGCCGGGGTGGATGTGCGCGAGCAGCGGCCCGCCGCTCGCCTCATGCCGCCGTCCCTGGCGCTGGAGGTGGTCGAGGCTGTGACGCACATGGGCGAACAGCGTGCGACCAACCATGGTCCGCCCTCTTCCCGTGCCGCTATCTCGGCCGCGGCTGCGTACACAGACGATACTACCGTTGCTGCCCGTTAAGCAGACCATAGGCGACCTCAATCTACTCCCGCAGGGTAGCATTCTCCTCCTCCAAGCGCCTCACCCGCTCGCGTAGCGTCATGATGATGACATCCTTCGCGGATTCGGAGCGCCGCTCCTGGGGCGGAAGGGGAGGTCGTGGCTGCCCCTCCTGCGGTTGTTGTGCCTGTCCCAGCACGTTCTTGCGCAGCCACTCGATCTCCCCGACGGGAGCCTCCTCGGCCACACTGCGCCCCCGCGCGTCCATGGTCGTGTCCCGGGACGCGCCGTAGGCCTCCCGGAGCGCCTGGTCGTGGAGGTGGGCATAGTGGGCGGTCATCTCCGCTGACTCGTGTCCCAGGAAGCGCTGGATGATATGTTGGGGGACGTTGTTGCCTATCATGCGCATGCCAACCGTGTGACGGAACTGGTGCGGCCGGAAGCGCCAAACCCCTCCCGTGGCGTCGCGGATGTCGCATTCCACGGCCCATAGGTTAATCCTGTGGCGGAAATACTGGGTCGTTGCCGCGGTACCTTTGTTGACAGGGAAGAGATACGGGCAGGAGTCTCCAAAACGGGCGCGCACCTCGTGCTGCTGCACGACGATGGCCCCGGCCAGTTCCCGCGTAATGACGATGGCCCCGGCCAGTTCCCGCGTAATGGGGATGGAGTGCTCTTTGTGCGACTTGAACTGGTCGTAGGTCACCTGCCAGTCGCCCGCCGCATCCTGCCGCAGGCAGTCCAGGGGCATGCCACAGAGTTCGCTGACGCGCATGCCGCATTCCTGCAATATCAGCAGCATACGCATCGTCTGCGGGTCCAACTTCTCAAGGTGGTCGTTCAGTTGCTTCAGCACGTCGTGGGATACAGGACGGGGTGTGAGATGCTGCGACGAAGACGGGAGATCGTCATCGTAGATGAGACGTTCCTTGGGCAGATCGGCCCATCCCTCGCGGGCGCATGTCTCCAGGAACAGCCGCAAGCTCACGAGGGACGCGCTCCGTGTGTGATCGGCCAATTCTCGCTGTGCGAGCCATGTGAGATACTCCACAATGATCGCCCGTGTCAACGCTAAGGGCGCGATCTCCGGATAGCAGGCTTGCAGGAAGGCGGAGAAATATTCCAGCGCATGGAGTTTGGTCCGGGTGTCGTTGACGCTGCGCACGGTCACCCAATAAGCCAGGAAGCGTTTCGCCAGGGCGCGAAGCCACGGGGGACCGATCTTCGTGAAGGGCAGCGTATGATGTGCGGTCGTCGGGCTCAACCGATCGGGGACCAGCCGGCGCAGGTTCCACACATCGCGCTCTAGTTCCGGCCGTTCGTCGTACGCGTCCTGCAGGACCCGATACACGCGCCGCAGCAGGGTGACCGAGCCGTGTATGCTCGCGATAGGCACGGTCATCCCATCGGATCGTACCCATTTACCCTGGGCGCCGCCGGGCCATTTGCCCTGTGCAACGAGCCACGACCGCAGGGACGTCTCCCACGCATCCAGACTTGTCTCCAGCAACGAGCGGCAGTGTGGCGCCCGCTCAGTCAGATAGTGACCCAGCGAGCTGAGCTCCCAGTTCTTTTCGTAGGCCGAGCGCAGGGACCACGTACCTTGCTCGAACATCTGTCGAAAGGCGTACTTTACCTCGGTACGGACTCCGTCGGGGACAGTGGCGAACGCGACGCGCAACGACCCTCGTCTGGGGAGGGATTTGGCCGGACCGAGGGGCGATTCATTCATATCCCAGGTATCTTCCGCCCAGAAGTCCGTCAAGGAGAGCGCCAGTCGCTCCTGCGTGCTCTCGGACCACAGAACTGCCCGCTCATCCATGCGTCGGCCTCCGGTGCGATATGAAGTACGGCTGATACGTGTACCTGCGTCTACAGATCCTCGCCATATCTCCAGGCTATCATCCCATCTAGTGGATGCGAAGGGGCCAACGGTACATGCCTCGTGTAGGATTCCACGCGAAGTGCGCCCTGTTCTAGATAAGTTGCACCGATGTTCCGAGAGTGCGTACTTGACGTTGGTAGCCCTGTGGCACCGCGCATAGCCATGCACGAAGGGGCGATGGGTGTGTGTCAGAGGGTCGGATGGACCGGTGTCTGCCAGAAGCTAGCGCCCTCGGCGACATGTGATCGCATGTTCATGCGGCCCATCAACGTCAAGTACGCACTCTCGACAGCGCCACACGACCTGCGCCAATCCGCATAACGAGTCCACCAGCGGCATCCAGTTGGCGGCACCATGGGGAGAGTGAGAGGGGCAGCGCGATCGTTCCGTTGGAGGGTTGGCGCAGGACAAGTGGGAATGGTGGCGCAGGACGAGTGGCGAACGGCGCACCTCGTGTGGGTCCTTACAGAGTGGATAGCTGTCGTGAGAGTCCGCAGTTCTCGGCCGCCGCGTCAAGCTGGCGATTAATAGAGTAGGTAGAGTATTAAATGCTTAAATTTCATTGCGCCGCACCGTAGGCGCGTCCTTAGGACGCGCCTACGGTGCGAGTGTAGTTCCTTTTGCATAAATCGTCAAGCGTCAATTGGCCCCCGACTACCGAGACTTTTAAAGAACTAACGATGCCCTCCTTGGAGTTGAAGCCGGCACCCTTTTACTCCCAAGTCCAAGACAACTTGCTCCTTTCCTGCACTCAATGCGCTATTGACACTCTTCGGCAATATATGTACTCCCAGCGGTAGAGGCGCGTCCTAAGGACGCGCCTCTACCGCTGGGAGTACATATTGATTAAGAAAACAGCTGCCTCAGCGATCTTAGAGCAACTTGCGATCGAGAATCGTCGAGTCCTCTCCGACTGGCGCGCGTTCCTTCTGCTCCGTCGGGCGACGTTCAGGATTCCACCTGAGGCGCGCCGTTGGGCTGAATTGCCACGGCAGATTGACGAACTATATCCCCTACTGCGCCAGATGGGGACGCGGGGCGAAATTGAGGCACTGCCCAGGCTCGGCCGCATCTATCAAGTCACAGTGCCCTACGCGCGAACCGGGGTCGTGCAAGAGGATGAAATCTTGATGGATGCCAACCCCTATGCGGCGGTCAGCCACTAGTCTGCCCTCGTCTACCATGGCTTAACCAATGATCTGCCGCAAGAATTGATTGCGACGACGCCTGCGAGTTACGCCGGTGATCTCCTCCCACCGGGCACGACGACGCTCGATTGGGAGGGCCTATCGCCAGTGCGCGGCCAACGGCCAGACAGGATTTTGAGTTGGCCCGTGCGTTGGATAAGCGTGACACCGGAGCGATACTTCGGCTTCCGAGAGTACCAGCCCCAAGGTTATCCCGTGCGCGTGACGACACCGGAACGTACGCTGGTAGACGGCCTGCAAAGCCCCTCGCTCTGCGGTGGCTTCCAGAATGTGTTGCAGGCTTGGGCGCGGGCGCGCGATACACTCGACCTGTCGGCCCTGGTTGGGATCGTTGATCGCTTCAATGTGGGCGTATTGCGCCAGCGCGTTGGCTTCATCCTCGACCAACTCGACCTATCGCATCCCGCCGTCGAAGCGTGGCAGACGTTAGCGAAACGGGGCGGGTCGAGTAAGTTGCTCGGGGGTGAGCCGTACGCGCCCACGTACAGCGAAAGGTGGAGCTTGTCCATCAATGCTCCGATCGCCGCGCTCTCCGGAAACGTCGCGTGAGTGCTCTCTATCCGCCCTCATTTAGCTCCCTTCCTACTTGGGCACGCGAGCACGATGTAGCAATGACAGAGGCGCGGCGACGCTTCGCTCAGTATGTCTGCTGCGGGCTATCGCCAACTCACGTGCCCTGAGTGGTTTCCTCGTCTTCAAGGGTGGTAATGCGCTCGACTTTATGTGGCAGCCGAATAGGAGCACGCTCGACCTCGACTTCTCGACCGCTCAGACGATCGCTGATCTCGGCCGAGAGGCAGAGAACCTGCGCACCCTCTTCACGGGAGCGCTTAACGTCGTCGGTCCCCTATTCGGCGTGCTCTGTCGCGTCGCACGAATTGAACAACGACCGCCCGGCCAGGACAAGACGTTCGTGACGTATCTGGTGCGCGTTGCTTATGCCCTACCCGATCAAGAATCGGTGCGCCGACGCATGAACACCGATCTTAAGTACGGGCCGCAGCTCATCGACATAGAGATCAGCATCAACGAGCCGATTTGCGCCGACGAGCCGCGCGACATAGATGGCGCGCACCCCCTGCGCGTCAGCACCATCGAGGATATCGTCGCGGAGAAGTTGCGCGCGCTCCTGCAGCAGCCGATCCGCAATCGCACACGTCCACAGGATCTGCTCGATATTGCGGTAGTCCTACGTCAGGGACCGTCCCCGAACCGCGCCCTCGTCGCGGACTTCCTGATGCGCAAGGCGGCAGCACGGAACATACCCGTTTCGCGCGCCGCCTTCCACCATCCTGAGATTATGGGATGCGCGATACAAGGGTACGACGAATTGAAGGGAACAACGCGCGTGCTCTTCGTCCCCTTCGAGGAGGCGCGCGACCTGCTCTATGGCTTGGTGGATAGCTTAGCCATCCCGGAGGAATGACGGCGTGCGGTGCCGGTGTGCCTGTTGCCTCTTGCGCAATTGCTGGCAGCACCCTCCCCCTACTAGTGGGTCACGCCACAAACAACTGGAATTAAAGGGGGAATCAGGGAAAATAAGGGGGGAGGATAGTACGAACAATCATGGCGCGAGCACAGAAAGAACCGTTGCGGCCGCTCACCGCGGAGGAGTACCAGGCGTTGGAGCGCGTGAGCAAGGCCAGCAGCGAGCGGGTGGATACGGCGCGCCGGGCGCGCGCGCTCCAGACGGTGGCGCAGGGGCACCCGTGCGCCCACGCCGCGCGGGAGGCGGGCTTCAGGAGTGTGACGACGGTGGCGAACCTGGTCAGTCGGTTTAACCAGCGGGGACTGGGGGCGCTGCGGATTGCGACGGGGCGCGGGCGGCGCGTGACCTAGGGCACGGAGGCGCGGGCGCGGATCGTGGCCGTGGCGCAGCAAGAGCCACAGCGGCGCGCGGATCAGACGGCAACCTGGTCCCTCTCGACACTGCAACGGCGGCTGCGGCGGGACGGGTTGCCGCAGGTCGGGGCGACGACGATCCGCCGGGTGCTCCACGACGCGGGCAGTGCGTACCAGCGCACGCGGACGTGGTGCCCGACGGGTACGGCGCTGCGCACGCGCACGGACGGCCCCGTCCGGGTCATCGACCCCCTGACGGAGGAAAAAAAGCCTAATCGACCTGGCCTAGCGGCTGGGAGAGGAGGGAGGCGTGCCGGTGTGGTGTCAGGACGAGGCCGGTCCGTACCAAGCGATCCCGCAGCCGGGAGCCAGTTGGCAGTCGGAGGAGCGCCCCGCCTGCCAGCCCCATGAGTACATCCGGGGCGGGACGGCCAAGCTGCTCACCCTCTTCCATCCGGCGACCGGGGCGGTGCGCGTCAAAGGCGTGACCAACGCCCCCAACGCGGTGCTGCACCCCTGGCTCCAGGCGGAACGGGAGGACATCCTGGCGGCGCTCCCCGCGTCCGCGCCGCCGCTGTCCGCGGACCATCCCCTGCTGCGGCACGGGGGGCGCTGGTTGGGACGACCCGAGGGCGCGCCGCTCCCGCCGTTGCGGCTGATCCTGATCTGGGACAACCTGGCCGGCCACACCAGCGCCGACCTCATGTGCTGGCTCGCGCGCCACGGGGTCCTTCCCTTATATACGCCCCTGTCGGGGTCGTGGCTCACCAGGGCCGAGTCGATCCAGCGCATCATCGTCCGGCGCGCCCTCGCCGGACAGGAACCCGCGACGCCCGCCGACGTCATCGCGTGGTTAGAGGAGACAGCGGCGGGCTGGAACGAGGAGCCGACCCCCTTCGTGTGGGATGGGAAACGGCGGGAGCGCCGCCGCCGCGCGCGGGCACGCCGCCTTGGCGGGTCTGCTGCCGTCGCCGCTCAATTCCATGTAAATGCGGCGTGACCCACTAGGACGGGGAAGAAGGGGACCAGGTCGGGATCGAACTGCTGGCCCGCACTCCGGCGCAATTCGACCAGCGCGTCACCCGGCGTCAGCGGAGCACGGTATGGTCGCCCCGTACATAACGTTTCGTAGGCGTCGGCCACGGCGATGACGCGCGCAACCATAGGGATGGCACGTCCTGTCAGGCGGTCGGGATAGCCCGAGCCGTCCCAGTGCTCATGGTGATGGCGTACGGCCAGCGCAGCAGTGGCTAGGGCGGGGATGGCGCTGATGATGCGCTCTCCAGAGGCAGGATGCTGGCGTATGACACTCCACTCGGCGTTGTCTAGAGACCCGGCTTTGCGGAGGATCGCCTGAGGGACGGCGATCTTGCCCACATCGTGAAGAAGAGCGCCCCACTCCCACTCTGGGATTATATGGGCAGCGACGTGCATCGCTTGGGCGAGGGTGCGCGTGAGATGGCGCACGGTGGTAGCGTGGCGTGCCGTCGCACTGTCGTGCGCTGCCAACGCGCGGAGTAGCGCATCGGCGGCGCTCCATGTGCCGGCCATGCGCTCGGCGGAGAGGACGAGGGCTGTTTCCACCCGCGCTGCGCAGGCGCGCACAAGTTGCATCGCCCCGGCGGGGTCTGAGGGTGAATCGTGGTACAGCAGCAGGATGGCGCGCCCGCCCTCTGCTCCGTCCACCGGTGCCGCTACAATGCCCGGCGCGCTTTGAACGTCACTGTGGGCGAAAACGGCACGCGCGAGAGACTGCCAGGGGTAGTGATCGCCGCGCGCGCCGACGAGGACGTGCAGGTGCCCATTAGGGGTCATGACGACAAGTCGCGCCCCTTTCACCAACTCTGCCGCCTCGGCGACGATTTTGTGGAGCAGGTCGTGCAACGCGCGGTCCTGTATCCAGAGGGGCTGTCTATCTGGACGCTCCCGATTAACCTGTGGCTGCATGGGGGCTTCGGGTTAGGGTCGGATCAGCCCCGTACAGGCGAGGGATGAGGGTTGTGGCGAAGGCGGACAGCGTGGTGACGCGGATGTCGGCCACGAGCTCGGCGTCCTCCGCGCTGATGCCGAACGAGAGAGCGGTCGCTCGGGGATTACAAAAGAGGCCCTGGGCAAAAGCCCTGTCGACAGCCGCGGTACCGATAAGCCGTTCGTATGCGCGATGCAGAGGGCGGTGCCGAGTCATGGTGTATTCTCTTTTCGAACTATTGTCATGGAAGGACAAGCGTAACGTGTGGTAGTATGAGCGTGACTCGCACTTGGGTTTAGGCTTGACGGGCGACAAGTGGGCCAGGGCCAACTACCGTAAGTGGGCCGGGGCCAACTACCGTAAGTGGGCCAGGGCCAACTACCGTTGCTTGCACAGTATTATGAGTGCTACTAATCAACGGCCCCGGCCCGACAACGGTAGCGAGACGCACGATATCGGTGGTGTGGGTCGCGGCTAAACTGGCGAGGGCGATTGCTACGATCACGAACAGGCGACGAACTGAGTTGCGCATTGGTCTCTACCCTTTCGTTGTACTAGAGCTAGTAGCTGACGAATCTAGAGTATCAAAGGGGTGCTGTGACGACCCTGTGACCATTTGCGCCTAAGTAGGGTATTGAGGAGTTGTAGGTGTCTGTCGAACAACTCTATGCCACGCCGTCTTGGCCTGCATCAAAGATCAAACCTCCACGTCCGCGTGTACTGGTCTCGCGGCAACGTTTGATCGACTCGCTCCACATCGCTGTGAACGCGGACTACAGTACGGCACTAATAGTCGCGCCCGGCGGCACGGGCAAGACAGTGTTACTAGCGGATTGGGCGAGTCAAGCACGCATCCCCGTCGCCTGGTACACCCTCGACGCGGCTGACCGCGACCCGCGACGCCTCGTGACCGGGTTGTGCGCCGCGGTCGAGCAGGTATTTCCCGGGATAGCGGAACAATCGCTAGCTACCCTTGCCGGAGGCGCATTGGAAGCTGCCGCTAGCGGCCTACTGCTCAGTGCGCTGGAAGGGATGCCCCTTGTCATCGTGCTGGATGACTTCCACCATCTTGCCGATCACCCCGAGGCCCTCGCTCTGTGGGATCATGTGCTACGCTTCCGGCCATCCTCCCTTCGCTTTGTTCTCCTATCGCGCGTCGTCCCTTTCCTAGGATTCTCCTCGCTCGCGTCCCTGGAGCAACTCACGGGTGTAGGATCTTCCGATCTCCGCTTCGACGACGACGAAGCCGCCGATCTCCTCGCCGCGCACGGCTTGGACTCGCGTTCAGCAGCCCAATTTACGCAACGCAGCGGGGGATGGGCGGCGGGAGTATTGCTGCTGGCGAGAGCCGAGCCCAACGGGATGCGCTTCTTGCGGGCGCGCGCCGAGATGCTCATGGAATATCTGGGGAGAGAGATTCTGGACGCGCAGCCTCCTGATCTGCGCGTCTTTATGCTTGAAAGCGCGGCTCTTGGCTCAACAGGACCGGAGGCTACTGATGCGATCTTGGACCGTCAAAATAGCGTGGCCTACTACGCCGAGGTAGCAGCGCGTGGCCTGTTCCTGGAGCACAATGACGGCCTTTATCGATACCACGACCTTTTCGCCGAGTACTTGGTAGGTACGCTAAAGGCTCAGGATTCGGCGCGGCTGGAAGCGATCCACCGTGCCGCAGCTGCGTGGTGGGTTGCGCATGACGACCTCCCGCGTGCGCTCGGATTGCTGGCTACGAATGAGGATTGGGAAGCTCTCGCTAAAATGTTGGATCGTGAGCGTGCCACGCTTTGGACGCGAGGTCTTGGTGGCACTGTGCTGCTGCATGTGGATCGTCTCCCGGCCGAGTATCGCACGCCGCGCCTACTTACTTTGTGCGGGTATGCACGGTCTCAACGTGGTGAGCATGCCGCAGCTTTGGCGTTGGCCGACGTGGGGATGGCTCGTGCTGAGAGCGACGAGGAGTGGCTTAGCCCTGCTCTCTTGCGAGTGGAGTCGCTGGTGCAAGCTTGGCGCGACGAGGATGCCGTACGCGCCGCTACCGCAGCGTTGACGGTGGCGCACAGGGCTAACCTCACGGCAGCGGTGACGCACCTCCAGGAGTTGCGCGGCATCGCCTGGTTGCGTAGTGGCTATGTTGCTGATGGGCAAGGCGATCTGATTGCGGCGCTGACTGTACATCGGCGAGAGCGCGATGAAAACGGCGAAGCGCGAACGCTTTTCAATCTCGCGACACAGCTTATTGGGGCAGGCCACGCGCAGGATACGGAAGATTACCTCGTGCGCGCGGACATGCTATGGCGACGCGTCGGCAACGTCGCTGTCAAAGGAAACATTTTACACACCAGGGCCTTGCTGCTACGCCTTACAGGAGATCACGTCGGCGCGTGTCAGGAGGCCGAGCACGCTAAAGATGTTGCACAAGAGAGTTGCTATCCGCTCATCGAGTGCGAGGCATTAGTCGCGTTAGCCCACATCCATGCTGATCTTGGTCATGCCGCAGAGGCCGAGCGCCACTCCATAGCTGCTATGGATATGGCGGCGCGGTTGGATCTAGCCGATGTGCTCAACAACGCGTTCGCGGCTCGTATATCTGCCGCTCTTCTGCGGCGGGACCGTGCGGGTGCGCGCCAACTGATCGGTGAGGCGCGTTCCCTCGCCGAAACGGCGGCCGATAATGCGGTGCTCGATTTGCTCGATGGTACTCTCGCGCTCCGCTCACGAGCCCATCAACGTGCCGCCAAGATGTTGGCGCGGGCTGCGGAGGACCTCGAGAGTGTGGCTCGACCGCACGAGGCGGCGCGCGCATACCTGCTCTGCAGTGAGGCTCTACTGATGGTAGGCGCTGTGCGCCGGGCCGAAGATGCGCTTAATCGCGTGGCCAACCTGATATTGCCGCTCGGTTCGGAGGGTTACCTGAAGCCCTTTATCCGTTTTACGCATCAAGCGATGGCTAATCGTCGCGTGCTGCGTCGCCTACATCGCGATACACGGCTCATGCTAGAGCGTATGGTCGAAACAACACCGCAGCTTTCACTACTGCCATCAGTAAGCCAAACGGCTGCGGAACCAACATTATGGTTGTCCCCGTTTGGTCAGGGGGCGATCAAACTAGGAAGCCGTAAAATTGACATCTCCATACTAGCTCCGAAAGCGCGCGAAATGCTCTTTTTCGCGGGATGCACTGCAACGCCACTAAATCGCGGCATTCTCCTCGATGCATTATGGGATGGTGATACGCGCGCTGCACATGCGTTGTGGAACGCCAGTAGAGATATACGGCGTGTGCTTGGCGAAAGTAGCTGGGGAACACATAGCGGTAGGTACGCGCTTCGGTTGCCAGTGGAGGACGAGGGTCAACGGTTCGATGCCATGGTGGCACGCGTACTTGATAATGGTGCGACGGCCGATCGTATCAAGGCTGGAGAAGAGGTGCTGGAGATCGTAGGCCACGGTGGCTATCTAGAGTGGTGCGACAGCTCGTGGGTCACCGCGAAGCGGAATTATGTCATACGTCAGACCCTGGCCGTCACGCTCACGCTCGCGCGCCTCTACACTGATGAGAGTCGGCGCGCGGAGGCGATTACCGTCTGCCTGCGAGCCGCCGCTTTCGATCCGCTCAACGAGGAGCCGCGCTTAGCACTCGTGCGATATTTGATCGCGGACGGCCAGTATCAGGCGGCGCGCGATGAATATAGATCCTACCGGCGTTTGCTACGCAAAGAGTTGTCCATAGAGCCCTCAGCCGCGCTGCGCACTCTCGCGCTGTCGGCGTCCTCGGCATCGGCATAGAGGATGCGTTTGCCTCTCATTTGGATGCACGCTTAACTCGTTTACCGGACCCAGTAGAGGAGTACGATGACGGCACGGTCCTAACCTTACCCTACGCCCCGACGCACCCATTTCGAACGGTCTTTGACGTGGTATAGATCGTAATGCTTCATGTTGAGCGAGCGCGGGGCTAGTGCGTGTCCCTGTCTTTGGGCTGTGAGGTGCGCGGACACCGCGTGTCCTACGCCCTTAGGACGACGTGTGCGAGTTGTGCTGGCGGTGCCGGCGACGGTCCCCTCCCCCGACCCGGTGAGCGGGGCGACGACGAATGCCTCGTCGCCCTCATCATCCGCGATCGCCCGTGAGTGCGGGAGGCTGGCCCCTACCCTGCGCCCCGTCGCTGCGTGCGGGGCTGGCCTCTCCCGTCGCGCTCACGGTCTGCGCGGGCGTCTGGCGCGACGATGGTACTAGCGCGACGATGGTACGAGAGCTACGGGTGGTGACTACCCCCAGGATAAAGGGTAGCTCCATGGGCGCGCGAACCGCCCGTTTTCCTGTGTGAAACGTGGCCCTGGCGTAGCTCCATGCCATTGGTACTAGAGCCACGGATGGTACCACATTGTGAGGGCCGTTGGAGCTATGATAGTACTACAATAGCTCCATGGTGTGCGGCCCCTGGAAGGGCCTGTCGCACCACGCGGGGGTGCGGCGGTGGCGCTCTCTGGAGGGCTAGCGGTGGCCGTCCGGGCGGGGCCGGACGACGCGCAGGACGGCGACGACGCGCAGGGCCGCCAGGGCCACGGACGCGCCGACGAGGGCCACGGCGAGGACGGCGGCCAGGACGGTCAGGGTGGGCGCGGAGGCGTGGGCCAGGTGGGTGTGCACGACGACGAGGGGGCCGGTGAGGGCCGCGAGGACGAGGGCGGCCAGGCAGCGCGTCCAGACGCGGGTGCGGGCTTGCGCGTCGGTCACATGTCCCTCCCGTGGCCCGCCTGTCCCATACGCGGCGTCGGGCCGTGCCCACCGGCTCCCTGGTGAGGGCATCAGGAGGCGGCGGGGGTGTCGTCGTCGTCGTTGGCCGCGAGCCAGCGGCGCAAGGCAGGGAGGCGCAGGCGGGCGAGGGCGCGGGCCTCGGCCTGCTGCACGGCCTGGCGCGTGAGCCCGAGACGGTGGCCAATCTCCTGTAAGGTGCGCGGGGCCTCCCCGTCGAGGCCGTGGCGGGCGGCGAGGATGGCGCGCTCGCGCGGGGGCAGACCGGCGAGGGCGGCGCGCACGGCGGCGGCGAGTTCCTGTGCCTCGGCCTCGTCGTGGGGCCGTAGGGCGGCGGGATCGGGGAGGAGGTCGCCCAAGGTCATGGTCTCGGCGTCGCCCATGGTCAAGTCGAGGGGGACGGGGGCGGGCAGAGGCGCGGTGAGGGCGTCCACGCGGGCGCGGGGGAGGCCCAGGGCGGCGGCGAGGTCGGCGCGGGAGGGCGCGATGGCCCAGGGCGGTGTGCAGGGCGTGGGCCTGGCGAGCGAGGCGGGCGCGCTCCTGCTGCACGTTGCCGGGGACGTGGGCGAGGGGGACCTGCGTGGCCACGGCGCGGCGGATCGCCTGCTTAATCCACCAGACGGCGTAGGTGGAGAACTTGGTGCCGCGGGCGGGGTCGAACAGATCGACGGCGCGCAGGAGGCCGACTGTCCCTTCCTGCACGAGGTCGTCGAGGGGGAGGCCGTGGTGCTGGTAGCGCCGGGCGACGGTGACGACGAGGCCGTGGTTGGCGGCGACGAAGGCGGCGCGGGCGGCGTCGCCGGCGCGGAGGGCGTCTTGGTCGAGGGGCCAGGTGGCCAGGTCGGCAAGCACACGCGCGCGGGCGTCGGCGGTGAGGGCGTGGGGCAGCAGGGGGCTGATAGCGGCGCGGAGGGCGTCTTGGTCGAGGGGCAGCCGTGGGCGCAGGGCGGCGAGGACGGCGGCGGCGGCGGCGCGGGCGGAGACAATGGGAGGCAGCTCACGGCGCAGGCGCGCGGCGAGGTGACGCTGGGCCAGCAGGTGGGCGCGGCGGCCGGCGCGGATCGCGTCCGCTAACGCGCCTTCTTGAGCGGAGGTGAGTACGGCCCGAGCCGTGTCGGGGACGGGGAGCGGGGTCATGTGGGCTCCTGTGTGGTCCAGGGTCTCTACCCAGAGCGTACCAGGCCGGCCACGCGCCGCTGTGGACAACGGCGGCGACGCGGCGACGACGGGCGCGAGCGTCAGCGTGACGGAGGAGCCGGCCCCGCGTTGCTCAGCCGCCGTGCCAGATCGCTCGCGCCAGGGGCGCGCGGACCACCACACGGCGGCACACGGGGCCGCGCGTCAGGACGGTCCTCTCCTCATCGTCTAGCACATTCTTCGCGTGCCCGTGCCGCACCTGGTTGCCTCGTGCAAGACACGCCCCGAAGGGTAACGCATGCCCCGACGGCGTGCGTCGAGCACAGCGGCAAGGGTTGCCTCAACGGCCTCCGCTTGCGGCATGGGGCACGACACCTGTCGTAGATGGCTTATAGATCGGGAAGCGATGAAAAAGGCATCACTATGCGCGAAAGTGGATACCTATGCGGTCGATCACGGTAGCGTTGGCCGTCTGCTAATTGCGCTTGTGGCGCTCATCGCCGGCCGATTAGCGGTACGACACAGGAGAGGTGCGCCGGCTCCTTGCACGCGCGTCCGGCAGGCGACACCGCTCCTCGATGGCCGCTGGCGTGGATTGGGGGGAGGCAACGGCTGTCGAGAAAGGCCCTGCGCCGTACAGTCGCTAAGTTGGTCCTCGCGTGCGCGCTGCATACGCGTCCATAAGAACTTGAGGCCTCGTCTCCCCAAACTCAGGCCGATCGGGGATTGTGCCGATGTGGCGATCATCCAACCGCGCGACGATCTCCTTGGCATATGCCTCGTCGAGCCCTTCAGCATCCGTGAAATCAGCCGTTCTGATGTCGGTCTCATCAAAGACAGCCCGTCTCTGCTGATCTTTAGGGTCCACGAGGCGAGATCCCGTGAGATGGACCGCATCGAGGTGGGCTCTGTCGAAATGAGTCCCCCACATCTCGGCGTGAGTCAGGCATCCTCCCTCCAATCGAGCGTCCTCGAGGTGCGCGTCGCTCAAGCCAGCCCACGAGAGATTTGAGCCCTGCAGGCGCGCCTGTCTCAGATCGATCCCGGTGAAATCCACGTGGCGCAGATCGACTCGACCTATACTGAGCACTGGTGGGCGGGTTTCAGGTGAATAGACGAGGAAGCGACGCAAGGTACTGGACACGGCATGCACGTCGGCGGGGGGCCGCAGCGCCTTTCTGCCGCCTGGCCAGCCGGGGTCATCCGTCATATCTTCCGTCACAGTCCCATCGCGATCAGGAAGCGGCGGCCATGGGTGATGCTCCCGGAGATAGGCTGTGAGTATCTCGAGGATAGGTTCGCGATAGTCCTGCGCATTGTTCTCTTGCATGATTTGTCCGAGTGCATAGATGCCGCCGATGCGTACATCGGCTTCGGCATGCCCTAGCTGATCGACGGCTTTGGTGAAACGGTCCGCGATGTGAGCGCTGCGGGCCAACTCCAGCTGATGCAACGTGGCAGCATTCGTTTCTGAAGCTTGTTTGCGCGTCGAGAGAAATTGATTCCAGGCGACGATGACGGCCAACAGCGTGGCCAAAATGCCCGCTGCCTGAACAACGTTGGCCCGTATGTTGTTCACCGTGTCGAAATACTCTTTCGGCTTGAGGTACGTGGTGCGCGGATCTGACGCAAGCAGCCACGAGGGTAGACATAACCAGAGTAAGATTACCACGAGCACACCCAACACGAGCACACCGAGGATGCCCGGGACAGTAACTCCCCTGCGGCTAGCCATCACATCATTTCCGCCTCGCTTTGCGGTATATGGCCCTAACGTAGCGAAGGTCGTAATTTCGACAAGGTAACGGCCATTTCAGCCAAGGAGTAGGCGCGGTCGTCCGTCGTGCCGCTCTCTTTTGTTCGCGGAATGCGCATACGACGAAGTTCTTCGACTCCCGGCACCGATGGAAGGGGGCCGACGCCGGCAAACACCCTTGCACTTCGCAGTCAATGGGCTAAAGCGAAGTCGCTACGTGTGCTCGGCAATGGAGCAACGCGCGTGAGCCTGCCTCAGTTTGCCGAAATTTCGACCTTCGCTACGTTAGGGCCTATATGGACGCCTTCAGTTTATGCAGCGACGGTGGTAGCCGGCGACGTTTATTCACCACCGCGCAACAAACCGGCGAGTCCTGCAACCCCCATGACACGCCTCTCGATGAGGGGGACCAGCCGACAGGGGCAGCCCCTCACCCCGCAGTCCGCCCCCCTCATCAGCAGCGATGCACACGCGGCCCGTTCTGGACGGGGCAAAATGAGGGGTAAAACTCCCTTATCCCTGTGAGCAACACGTAGCACTGCTACGAGAGAGAGATGCGCGCCTATCACGCGACGTGACGGTCCACACACGCCCTGTCCGCCGTCCTCGGCTTTTCCCTCCATCGGGTGACAGGCGTACAGGGTGTTACTCCAGTCAGCAAGACTGCTCATGTAGAAGTGGACGGCCCCCATCACTGCACGATTAGGACACACGTTATAGTGGGCGGAGTGACCGCCGTAGGCATGACCGCTGGATGGCAACTCCTCTCTTGGGCTGTCGCAGTAGCGCCGTCCGCTTGTAGATGAGCAGAATGAGCCAGTGGCGTGAAACCCTGGCGTACCGCCGGTCTGCATGATTATACAATCGCGGCACCGCCGACGAGGTGCCTGTGCGCCAGGCTTCATCAGCAACCTAAATCACTTACACGGGTCGCCGATGTGAGCCTTGCGCCCGCGGCTCTCACCCCATTAACAGCCCGCCGTAACCATCGCCCTGGGGCGTTACCCGCGCCCTGACGCGTCACGCCCTCCACCCGCAACCTTTCGAGTCCTCGTACCTCTCTCGCCAGGCTAGAGCGTACTCAAAAAATCGAGCACGATGCGGTTGAACTCCTCGGGGCGCTCCATGTTCAAGTGGTGCGCTGTCTCAGGAATCACGGCTTTCCGCGCCCCCGCAATGTTCGTCTCCAACAAGGTGGCGATAGCCAGGATGTCGGGGACATCCTGGTCGCCCACGACGACGAGTGTTGGCGTGTGAATGTCAGCTAACCGGGCGATTGCCGCTGGATCTAAGGGCCGTGGCTCGGCTTCGTCTTTGGGCCGCGCTAGCATTGCGGTGGTCATCCGGCGCACCCGCTCCCGCACGACTGGATCGACCTGAGCGGACGTGCGCTGCGGTCCGTCGGTCCACATCCGCGTCATGATCTCGACAGCGTGCGTTACATCCCCATGTGAGAAGGCGTCTTGAATCGCCGCCCCCTGTTCGTCCAAGGATTCCGACCATGCGTAGCCTGGCAATCCTGAGGCAACGGGGATGAGAGCGTCCACCATCGCCGGATAGGCCAGGGTAAAGTCAATCGCGATGCCGCCGCCCATGGATAATCCGAGGACGTAGGCCGACTCGACCCCGAGAAACGTCAGCAAGCGACGCAGATCCTCGTGGTGCGCATAGGGCTCCGTCGGCGTCGATGATTCTCCGTATCCGCGCACATCGTAGCGAATGGCGCGGTATTGCCGGGCGAAGACATCGAATTGGTCGTCCCAGAGATGACGATCCACGAGTCCGCCGTGGATCAAGACTAACGGGTGCCCGTGGCCGGCCACGTCGTAGATGAGCTCGGCTCCGTTGACGTCGGCAACGCCTGTATCAGGTGATATCGGCATGATCATGCGGACCCTTCCATTTTCAATCCCCCGCAGCCATCCTTGCTTGTCTCTTACCATTCTGCACTCAATGCACACTTTGCGCCCAAATGTAATCATCGGGCTCCTGCGTTACCCCCGCCCCGAAGGAGTGCATTGCCTTGGCTTCTCGGGGCATCGCAGTACTTCGGCGCAATGACTTCATGGCTGCACGCAAACGGAGCCCCGGCGAGCCTGCTTGGCTGTACGGCCCGATTGACAGGCGGCCCGATTGACAGACCACGCGGACTTTGGTACCGTCAGC